>ERZ1026870.221-NODE-221-length-36558-cov-123.414486_pt1 | contig 36558 bp, 26 predicted proteins | sample MGYA00380165_ERZ1026870 | MGnify/ENA primary metagenome ERZ1026870 (study PRJEB33269, sample SAMEA4719801) | human gut metagenome | biome: human-associated habitat; feature: organic feature; material: feces | place: Cameroon | collected 2013-10 ...
TTAGGTAACGGTCTGCAAAACCGTGTAGAGCGGTTCGACTCCGCTAGACACCTCGCAAAAAGGAAATCCTTTAAAAAATAGGGTTTCCTTTTTTGTTTTCCATATCTTCCCTACCGAATCCCATTCACAGTAGTTATTAAATAAATGTAGTATTGATGGGGAAAAACTAAAGAAAAACAGAGCAAATTGAAGAAAAAAGCATTTTTTTTAAAAATAGTTTAGAAATTATTTTTTTAAACCAAATATTTTTGCTACCTTTGCAAACGTTATCCTGAATACAATCTTTTTACCTTAAAGAAAACTAATACCTATTGAATGTAGAGCAGTTGTCTGAGAAGATAGCTGCTCTTTATTTTTTATATTCCCCCTATTTTTCCAACAACTTACTTTTTCCTTTCAATTCATACAATATCGCCCGCTATCCTGCGTTCTAATATATATGAAGAAAATAGAAATCATAGAACTCCCCAAGATATATGATCCTCGCGGCTGTCTTACCGTCGCAGAGGAAAGCAGCCATATCCCCTTCGAAATAAAAAAGGTGGAATGGAAGCATATCGGCGCCATTCAGCCAGATGCTCCTATAGAACTTGGAGAGAGTCCTATGATGCTGATTGCGCTGGCTGGAGAAATCACCATACAGGTTATGGAAGAAGCAAGAACCCTTAGGCTAACCCGTCCTAATCAGGCTCTGATTCTGGGAAAAGATTGCAAAAGCAGCATAATTGATAGCACCAAGCATTCCCTGCTTCTTACTATTCATTAAAAAATAAAGGAAATGGAAACAGAAAACGAAAAGAAAACCATCAAATATCTTGACCTGAAGGGCATCAATGCCCCATACGAAGAAGAGATCAAAAAGGAAATCAACCAGGTAGTAAGTAGCGGATGGTACTTACAGGGAAGATGCGTGAAGCAGTTTGAGAAGAATTATGCCACTTTCATCGGCACCGAGTACTGCATTTCCTGCGGTAACGGACTGGATGCTCTCAAACTGATTCTGATGGGAGAAATGGCTATTGGCAAGCTCCACCAGGGTGATGAGATTCTGGTGCCAGCCAACACCTATATTGCCACCATTCTTTCCATCACAAGCGTGGGACTGGTTCCTATCCTCGTAGAACCCAACCCAGAGACACTGCAAATCGACGAGAACCTCATAGAGAGCAACATCTCCTATAAAACCAAAGGCATTATGCTGGTACATCTCTACGGCAAGTTATCCTGGACGGAAAGAATCCAGGAGATCTGCAAGGAGAACGATCTGCTGATATTCGAAGACAACGCACAGGCTTTCGGATGCGGATACGTCAACAGCTCTGCACGAGAGGCTATCAGAAGAAAGCTGAATCAAGAAGACGAGAATATCACCTATCAAAATCAGATAGACGAGGATTTCACCTATCAGGACCAGATAGATATCATCGACTGTAATGCCATCCAGAAAAGCATCAGGCACACAGGTGCCTTGGGAGATGCCGGCGCCCACAGTTTCTACCCAAGCAAGAACCTGGGAGCATTGGGCGATGCGGGTGCCGTGACAACCGATGACGAAGAGCTGGCAGAGGCTATCCGAGCCCTCCACGATTATGGAAGAACCAGCAGATTTGATTTTGAATATCAGGGTATCAACTCCAGAATGGATGAGATCCAGGCAGCAGTGCTCAATGTAAAGCTGAGACATCCCCACGATGAGCATATCGCCAGATGCAGGAAGGCGATGCTCTATATGGATCATCTACACCCAGACATCGTGGAACGCTGCATTCCGAAGAGATTACTGGAAGATCCATTCAGCAATGTACTCCATATCTTCCCTTTCATGACCGAAGAAAGGTTGAGGCTGAGGGAGTTTCTGATGGATGAATCTGTAGAAACTGCGATACACTACCCTATTCCACCCAATGAGCAACTGGGATATCCTGAGCTTCGACATTATCAACTGCCGATTACCCAGAATATCGCCTGCCAGGAACTGAGCCTTCCCTGCAACTCTACGATGAGAGACGAGGAAGTCATCCGGGTAGCACAGCTCATCAACGATTATTTCTTGCGATGCAATCTGCGGTAGAAGTCTTGCAGACGACCAGGCGCAACGCCCTTCTTCTGCAAGGCTTCCAGTTCGCGATAGGCATCCAACTTTCTGTTGAGCATGATGAGGAGATCGATGCGGTTGATGCGGTAATCTGCATTATCCTCATCGAGGGAGATTGCCTTGGCGTAATCGTACTCGGCAAGTTCCAGCTGACCACGCTCCTTCTCCATACCGCCACGTGCTGCATAAGCCGTTGCACTATCCGGATATTGCTCAATCAGATTGTTGATGCCATCATACGCCTCGGTATAGTGCTTGTCCTTCTCATTCAGCAACGCCAGACCGAGCTGAGCCTGGAAGTTACCAGGCACCAGAACCAGAAGGTTCTGATAATCAAGACGGGCAAAGTTATAGCGCAGAAGCTTTTCGTTAACGAATGCCCGGTAGAAGAGGCCTGCGATATTGGTATTGTTGAGGAACAACACCTTATCCAGGTCATCCTTGGCATAACTCCACTGTTCCAGCTGGATATTCCACGCAGCCTTCTTCAGGCGCAGATCGATGCTGTCAGGATGATAGGCAAGCACACTCGTAGCTGCCGCCAGGGAATCGCGCAGCGCCTTGTTCTGAGCCTTGGAATCGCACAATGCTACATCATCAACCTTAGAATCAGCCGTCAAATTGTTTTGCTGGGCAAACAGAGGTGTAGCCAGCAAACAACCTATATATAATATGATACTTTTCTTTTTCATGCTGCAAAAATACAAATAGTTATGCAATCAGCCAAAAAAGGAAAGATAAAAGATGTTTAGAATTTTCAAAATAAAATAAACAGAAGCAAAACTCCTTGTTTTTCCGGGTTTTAGCGATACGAAATTTATCCTTAAGGAAAAAAATAATTTCCCTTAAGGATAAATATATGTAGCCTTAAGGAAAAATATTCTTTCCCTTAAGGCTAATCAAATCAAAATTCTATCTTGTAAGAATACTTCTAAATATCAATCCAGATTAAGCATTCTTGATCCAGTTAACGATCCACTCGCCAACCTCTGTTGTGCCATAGTGAGCACCGCCCTCAACCTGAATCTCAGGTGTGCGGACATTGGCATCGAGAGAAGCATCTACTGCCTTGCGGATCAAGGCACCCTCCTCGTTCAAACCGAAGTGCTCCAACAACATAGCTGCAGAAAGAATCTGAGCTACTGGGTTAGCCAGGTTCTTGCCAGCTGCCTGTGGCCATGAACCGTGAACAGGCTCGAACAATGGGGTGTGCTCACCGAGAGAGCTAGATGGCTGCAAGCCCATAGAGCCGGTGATGCAAGAAGTCTCATCGGTGAGGATATCACCGAAGGTGTTCTCTGTAACGATGACATCGAAGAAGGTAGGCTCAGTCAACACGCGCATAGAAGCGTTGTCGATGAACATATAGTCGGTGTTTACCTCAGGATACTGTGGCTCCATCTCCTTGGCAATCTGACGCCAGAGACGAGAAGATGCCAATACGTTTGCCTTATCTACTACTGTCAAGTGCTTGTTGCGCTTCATGGCAAACTCGAAAGCTACCTTCAGGATGCGCTCAATCTCAGGACGGGTATAGATATCTGTATCGTATGCCTTATCGTTATCCTGATACTTCTCACCGAAATACATACCACCAGTCAACTCGCGGATGACCACGAAGTCAGCTCCCTTCAAGAGCTCATCCTTCAATGGAGACTTATGGAGCAGGCAATCGAATGTAGCCACTGGGCGGACATTGGCGAAGAGACCCAACTTCTTACGCATAGCGAGCAAGCCCTGCTCAGGACGAACCTTGGCTGTAGGGTTGTTGTCGAAACGTGGGTCACCAACGGCTGCGAAGAGCACTGCGTCAGCATCCATACAAGTCTTGAAGGTCTCCTCTGGGAATGGATCACCTACCTCGTCGATAGCGTGAGCGCCGCAGATAGCCTCGTTGTAAGTAAACTCGTGGTTGAACTTCTCTGCAATGGCCTGCATAACTGCTACGCCCTGCTTCATAATCTCTGGTCCGATACCATCACCGGCGAGAACTGCAATGTTTAATTTCATCTTATTTGATTTTTTAATTGTTTTTATTCCATATCTAAATTTCGAGGCGATGCTGGCTGTTCATCGCTCTTATCTGCCTCATACATATTAAGCATCTTGAGCGTTGCCTTGATAGCAGCCTCCGTCTGGTCGGCATCCAAGCCTCGGGTGCGCCAGATGCGGTCGCCTTCACGCCAGGTAATGACGGTCTGGACAAGGGCATCGGTACGACCACCGGGTGGGATGGTTACCTGATAGTTGTCGAGCTTAGGGAAGGTCTTGCCGAGCTTCACCTTATAGATGTTGCGGAGGGCTTTTACGAAAGCATCATACTGACCATCGCCTGAACTCTGGTCTTCATACTCCTTGCCATCGATTTCCACCTTAACACTTGCTATAGGTTTCAAACCATAAGAGGTTGAAACCATGTAACTTACCAGTTTCACCTTATCCTCCGGAGCACCATGCTTCAGCACATCGCTCACGATGTATGGCAGATCGTCCTGGGTTACCAGCTCCTTGCGGTCGCCGAGTTCGGTGATTCGCTTGGTCACAGCCTTGGTCTGCTCAGGCGTCAGCTCCAAGCCCAGTTCGTTAAGGTTCTGTACGATATTCGCCTTGCCGGAATTCTTGCCCAGTGCATACTCACGATGTCTGCCGAAACGCTCAGGCACCAGGTCGTTACAATAAAGCTTGTCCTTGTTGTCGCCATCGGCATGCACACCAGCTACCTGAGTGAAGACATTATCGCCCACCACAGGGGTATTTGGAGCCACGGCGATGCCGCTGTATCCTTCAACCAATCGGGAAATATCGTTCAGGCGGTCTTCCTTGATATTGGTCTTTGCCCCAAACATATCCTTCAGAATCACCTGTACGCTCGCCAATGGCGCATTGCCGCAGCGCTCGCCCAAGCCATTCACGGTAACGTGAAGACCCTTGGCACCGCTCAATACGGCTGCCAGCGAGTTGCTCACTGCCAAATCGTAGTCGTTATGGGCATGGAAATCGAAATGAGAATCCGGATAACGGCGAACCATCAGGCGCATGTACTCCACACACTGCAATGGGTTCAGGATACCCAAAGTATCAGGAAGCAGGAAGCGCTTGATTGGCAGTTTCACCAGCTCGTCCATCATCATGAAGAGATAGTCACGGCTGTCGCGCATACCGCTCGACCAGTCCTCCAAGTAGAGATTCACGGTGAAATCCTTGCTCAGGGCATAGTCGATGGTCTGCTTGATATGAGCGAGATGCTCCTCAGGCGACATCTTGAGCTGCTGGGTGCAGTGCTTATAGCTACCCTTCGCCAAGAGGTTGATGACATGACCGCCGCATTCGGCAATCCAATCCACACTCTTGTTGTTATCCACGAATCCCAATACCTCAACGGAATCCAGTTTACCTATGGTCTTGGCATAACGGCAAATTCGAGCGACAGCATCCTTTTCGCCTTCCGACACACGCGCTGAAGCCACCTCAATGCGATCAACATTGATGTCGTGCAACAGCATTCTTGCTATCATCAACTTCTCGTGAGGAAGGAAACTGACACCATTGGTCTGCTCGCCGTCACGCAGCGTGCAGTCCATGATCTCAATCTCCTTGATGCGGGAATTATCTCTCTTTGCGTTAACGTTCATAATTACTTGTTTTTAGCTTCCCAAGCCTCTACCTTGTCACGGTTCTGAACGAGGAAATCCACATCGTCCAAACCATTCTCCAGACAGTGCTTCTTGTAGCCATTGATTTCGAAGTGCTCGCTCTTGCCGGTAGCAAGATTGGTAACAGTCTGGTTAGGAAGATCTACCTTCACCTCTGTCTTGTGATCCTTGTCGATACTCTCGAAGAGTTCCTTCAGGAATTCCTCGCTTACCACTACAGGCAATACGAGGTTATTCAACTCGTTGTTCTTGTGGATATCAGCAAAGAAAGAGCTGATGACTACACGGAAGCCTGCACCTGCGATAGCCCAGGCAGCGTGCTCACGGGAAGAACCAGAACCGAAGTTCTTGCCAGCTACGAGGATGACGCCACTGTAAGAAGGGTCGTTCATCACGAAGTCTGGCTTTGGAGTTCCGTCGGCATTGTAGCGCCAGTCGCGGAAGAGGTTGTCGCCCATGCCCTCTTTATCGATGGCCTTGAGGAAACGGGCTGGGATGATCTGGTCTGTATCTACATTCTCCAAAGGAAGAGGAATGCAGCTTGATGTAATTACATTGAATTTCTGTTTCATAACTGTACTTATCAATTGTACACTATTAATTGTACATTATTAATTAAAAATTACATAAACTCTCTTGGGTCGGTAATCTTACCAGTGATAGCGGCTGCAGCTGCTACGTATGGACTGGCAAGGATGGTGCGGGAACCTGGTCCCTGACGACCCTCGAAGTTACGGTTGGATGTACTTACAGAGTACTTGCCTGCAGGAATCTTATCATCGTTCATTGCCAGGCAGGCAGAGCATCCAGGCTGACGGATTTCGAAGCCGGCAGCCTCAACAATCTTATCAATTCCCTCTTCACGTATTTGTTTATCAACCAACCATGAACCTGGTACAAGCCAAGCAGTTACGCCGTCTGCCTTCTTCTTTCCTTTAACCAATGAAGCGAAGGCACGGAAGTCTTCAATACGACCGTTGGTACATGCGCCCAGGAATACATAATCGATAGGATGACCCTCGAGTTTCTCGCCTGGCTGGAAGCCCATGTAGTTGAGGCTCTTCTTGAAACCAGCCTGCTCTTCCTCTGGAATCTCATCGAGCGTTGGGATGCTTTCGGTGATGCCGATACCCATACCAGGGTTGGTACCGTAGGTGATGCGTGGTTCGATATCCTTTGCCTCGAAAGTCAACTCCTTGTCGAATACAGCATCATCGCCACTCTTCAAGGTCTTCCAGTAAGCCACAGCCTTGTCCCACTCTTCACCCTTAGGTGCATATTCACGACCCTTGATGTACTCGAATGTTGTCTCATCAGGAGCTACGAAACCACCACGGGCACCCATCTCGATAGAGAGGTTACAGAGGGTAAGACGACCTTCCATTGACATATCCTTCACTACATCGCCACTGTACTCAACGAAGTAACCGGTAGCACCTGAAGTAGTGAGCTGGCTCATCAGATAGAGAGCAACGTCCTTGGCAGTAACGCCCTTGCTGAGCTTGCCGTTGATGCTGATGCGCATAGACTTTGGCTTGCTCTGGAGAATACATTGTGAAGCCATCACCATCTCGACCTCAGAAGTACCGATACCGAAGGCTACGGCACCCATAGCACCATGGGTAGAAGTATGAGAGTCGCCGCAAACGATGGTCATACCTGGAAGAGAAAGACCCTTCTCAGGACCTACTACGTGGATGATACCATTGTCCTTGGTGTTCATGGCAAAGTGAGTTACGCCGAAATCAGCGGTGTTCTTTGCCAAGGTATCTACCTGCTTCTTTGAGATTGGATCCTCGATAGGCTTATCCTGATCGTGGGTAGGAGTATTGTGGTCAGGCATACAGAAAATCTGGTCTGGACGGAACATCTTGAGTCCGCGTGCTCGCATACCAGCGAATGCCTGAGGTGATGTTACTTCGTGACAGTAGAGACGGTCGATGTAAAGCTGTGTAGGACCGTCCGGAACAATCTGGACAACGTGCTTGTCCCAAATCTTGTCGAATAATGTATTCATAATATCCTGTTTGTTATATATTTATCTGAATTAATTTTATCTTACCTTGAACTTGTTGATACAGTCGATGTAAGCCTCTACCGAAGCGGTCACGATATCGGTATCTGCACCGAAGCCATAATATACATGGCCATCGTATTCTACCTGCATGTGAACCTTACCCACATCGTCTGAACCCTTGTCAATCGCCTGGATAGTGAACTCCTTGAGGTTCATCTCCTTGGTGATGACCTTCTTGAGGGCACGGATGGCAGCGTCCACAGGACCATTGCCAGATGAAGCAGCCTCGAACTTCTGACCAGCGATGTTCAAGCCGATGCTTGCCACGCTCTTCACGCCCTTGCCGGTAGTTACCTGCAACCAGTCGAGCTGTACGCCATGCTTATCGGCAGAATCAGCACCAGCGAGCATCAATACATCCTCGTCGGTAACTTCCTTCTTCTTGTCAGCCAACTGGAGGAATTTCTTGTAGATCTTGTCGAGCTTCTCCTCGTCCTCGATGTTCACGCCGTTTACGTGGAGGCGATACTTCAATGCCGCACGACCCGAGCGGGCTGTCAATACGATAGCGTTATCATCCAAACCCACATCCTTAGGGTCGATGATTTCGTAAGTCTGAACGTTCTTCAGCACGCCATCCTGATGGATACCTGAAGAATGGGCGAAGGCATTACGGCCCACAATCGCCTTGTTAGGCTGAACAGGCATGTTCATCAGACTGCTCACCATTCGGGACATCGGAACAATCTTGGTGGTATTGATATTGGTATCAATATTGATATTCTTGTGGCACTTCAGAATCATGGCGATTTCCTCAAGCGATGTATTACCCGCACGCTCACCGATACCATTGATGGTAACCTCCACCTGGCGGGCACCATTCAATACACCCTGCAGGGTATTGGCAGTAGCCATACCGAGATCGTTGTGACAGTGGGTAGAGATGCATGCATTCTCGATGCCGTCAACGTGATCCATCAGATACTTGATCTTGGCACCATATTCATCCGGCAAGCAATAGCCGGTGGTGTCAGGAATGTTAACTACGGTAGCACCTGCCTTGATGACAGCCTCTACCACGCGAGCCAGATACTCATTGTCGGTACGACCAGCATCCTCAGCGTAGAACTCCACATCCTCTACATACTTCTTGGCATACTTGACAGCAGCCACGGCACGCTCGATGATCTCCTCGCGGTTGGAATTGAACTTATATTTGATATGGCTATCGCTGGTACCGATACCCGTATGAATTCTCTTATGCTTAGCATACTGCAACGCCTCGGCAGCACAGTCAATATCCTTTTCCACCGCACGGGTCAGCGCACAGATGGTAGGCCATGTTACAGCCTTGGAAATCTCTACTACGGAATTGAAGTCACCCGGGCTTGAAATTGGGAATCCAGCCTCAATGACATCAACGCCCAACTGCTCCAGCGCCTTAGCTACCTGAATCTTCTCTACGGTATTCAACTGGCATCCTGGAACCTGTTCGCCATCACGAAGGGTTGTGTCGAAAATAAATAATCTGTCACTCATATCTCTTAAATATTTTTATTTCTCTTATTAATTAAAGCTTTTGCCCTTATAGGGGCAACATTGCGCCCTTACTTTTGGCAAGGGCGTAAAGAGCTGGGAATTAAAAAAGCCTTTCTCACTCCCATATACGGAAGTGTAGAAAGGCTCAATATATCCAAACCGCTGAACTATACGCACACCTTATCACTTCCGCCTACATGCTGCAGTCGAAGTCGAATAATAATAATGCTTGTAATATTCAACGCTAATGCTCTCATATTTTTCTATTTTTATACGTTATATATTTATCGCTGGCAAAGGTAATCATTTTCTCTGATATACGCAAACAATTTATAACTTTTTTAATAGAAAATCTATCAAATTGCCATTTTTCACCTATTTTTTACCCAAAATCTAGAGAAACGTGCCGTTTTTATGCCAGATTATTCAGAAAAAGAACGTTCTGGTACGAAATTATTCTCTTTTCAACTAGAAAGGTAACGGACCGTCAGGTCCTGTCATAGGCGGAGGTGGAATGGCACCGCTGGCAATCATTCCATCAGAAGCCCCACTGTTCATCTTGGAACCCATGATTTCACCACCCTCCTGTACTGGAGTGTAGGAATCGGTAGGATCCTGGAAGCGGGTGAACTCGCCACGGAAGTTCAGGAGTACATCTCCGGTGGCACCCTTACGGTGCTTGGCGATGATGATCTGCGCCATACCATGAAGATCGTTTCCCTTTTCATCCTGATAGATGTGATAGTATTCCGGACGATGAACGAAGAGTACCATATCGGCATCCTGCTCGATGGCTCCGGATTCACGGAGGTCGCTCAACTGTGGTCGCTTTCCTTCGAGACCCTCACGGTTTTCTACGTTACGCGAGAGCTGAGAGAGGGCGAGTACCGGGATATTCAACTCCTTGGCAAGTCCCTTGAGGGAACGGGAGATGGTGGAAACCTCTTCCTGACGGCTACCGAACTTCATACCGTTGGCATTCATCAGCTGGAGGTAGTCAATCATCAACAGCTTCACTCCCTTCTCTCTCACCAGTCGGCGCGCCTTGGTTCTCAACTCAAAGACAGAGAGGCCCGGAGTATCATCTATATAAATAGGTGCACCCGTGAGAGAACGGATCTTCTTGTCCAGTCGCTCCCACTCGCTTGGATCCAACTGACCGTTCAGGATCTTCTTACCCGAAATCTCGCAGACATTCGAGATAAGACGGTTGACCAGCTGAACGTTGTTCATTTCAAGCGAGAAGAATCCGATAGGCACCCCGTGATCTACCGCTACATTCTTGGCGATACTCAGCGCAAAGGAAGTCTTACCCATGGCAGGACGTCCGGCGATGATCACCAGGTCGGAAGGCTGCCATCCGGAAGTCATATCATCCATCTGCTGGTAACCGGTAGGAATACCCGTGAGTCCGCCCTTGTTCTGGGCGGCACGCTGCAGGATATCCACGGCTTCCTTGATCACCGGATCAATCTGGGTGTAATCCTGCTTCATATTACCCTGAGAGAGCTGGAAAAGCTCACCCTCGGCATGCTGCATGAGTTCGTCCACATCCACACCCTCATCATACGCCTGGGTCTCGATGTCGCCGGCATAATGGATGAGCTGTCGCTGCAGATATTTCTGCGCCAGGATTCGGGCATGGTACTCGATGTGGGCAGCCGAAGCCACCTGCGAGGAAATCTCCATCAGGTAACCGGCTCCACCAATCTTCTCGATGGCGCCCATCTTGGTAAGTTCATCCGTAACGGTCATGATATCCACGGGGCGCTCCTCCATATTCATGGTCTGAATCGCCTCGTAGATTTTCTGATGTCTCGGATCATAAAAGGTTTCGGGTTTCAGCATCTCAGATACTACCGAAAAAGCATCGGTATCAATCATCAATGCACCCAGAACCACCTTTTCCAACTCCACCGCCTGCGGTTGCAGGTGGGCGTAGTTGGTATCTATCTGTGTTTTGTTATTGTTATTTCTATTCTGATTTATCGGCATACTTCTTTATTTCTTCTTGCGATTTCTGGTGTTCAGCCACTACCTGATTATAGATAATCATCAAATCAGTGTAAGAACATCCATAGTTTTTCAACCATTTATAGTCTTCCTTAAGGGCTTCAAAGAATACATTCTCATCCTTTTCTACATAATAGGCATAAGCCCTGAAGAAAGGTCCCATAGCCTTTTTCGGCTGATGTTCTATCAATGCCAGGAGACCTTGCGAGTAGTTATTGTAAGCTTCGGCAAGCTTATCATTCTTCATCATCTTGAAGAAGAGATCCATCGCCTGCATCATCATATTCTTCGTATCCTTACCCTCTTTTTTCATCTTCTCGAAACTACCGAAAAGCTCGTTCACCTCGGCGAAATATTCATCCAGGCGCTGATGAGCCTTCTGGAAGTTCTCTTCCGCATGTTCGCCACCTATCTTGATAAGCAGCTGTGTGAGCAAGGCTCCCGCCATCTGATTCTCCGGGTGGGTATAATCCAACTCGTAAGCCAGCGGCATCGCCTCTTCAAATCTGTTGTTCATGACGATGAACTTCAGTTTATCCAGTTTCAACTCGAAGAGTTCCTCTTCTGAAAATGAATCCTTGAACTCCATCAGCTTGTCGAAATTCTCCAGATACTCATCCACCTGGATGAGATTACGATAGCAGATGCCCAGCTGCAGATATACCTGCTTCATGTCAGGCTTTATCTTCAGCATCTTCTTGAAGTGATCGACAGCCATGCAGAGACTATGATTGTCTCCCTTCTGCATACATACCCATCCCTTCATGAAGTGCATCTCCAGCGTGTCGCATGGCACACCTTCCAGCATCACTTCAACCAGGTCAGGGAACTCGCGGCGGAAGGAATAGCGGGCTATAGCCATGCGGTACTTATCGAAGAATTCATCCTGGAAAAGAGGACCCGCCAAGACGGCATAGGCTGGTTTGTCATCATCCAGCTCGTCGAGGATATTGAAGATTTCATCCTTCGCTGTATAGAACTTGGAGAAGCGCAGGAGGTTGCGGATGTAATTGATACGGATACGCTTTGCACGATGCTCTCCAGGCTCTTTAAAAAATTCATTAACAATCTCTTCCTCATCTGCAGGCTCGCTGCCATCTCCCTCATCCTCAGGGTCATCGTAACAGTCAACAATATTCTCCGGTATCTCATTAGGATGAGAAACGATCAGGTTTGCCAGGGAATAGGCATCGGCAGGACATGACCTTGCAGTAGAACAGAAAGCCTTGCAGAACTTTCTCTTCTCATCTACGAATCCGAGAGCCTCGGTTATATGAGGATTCTTCAGATAGAAAGGCATGAACCAATTGTACAGATGAGTAAAGAACTCTGTCTGGTCTCGTAACATTTTAAACTGCGGCAAGAGGATATCGATGCCCTTATCCATCATTTCATCCATAGAGAGCGGGCTATCCATATCCACGTCGAGATTAGGGATTCCATCCTCGTCGGTATTGATATCGACAGAACGGATAGGACTCTCTTCCGAAGTTTCCTCGTCATCCTCAATTCCGAAGATATTTTGCATATCTTCATCAGCCTCCAGCAAATTGGCTACCTTATCTTTCAGGTCGCCGAGGAAACGTTTTGACAGCGATGCCATAATGTCATTGGTATAGTCGATAGACTTCTGTTCGCTGAACACAGTCACGGCAAGCATCTTCTGGGCTTTTATGATTTCGGCAAGCAAGTCTGAATCATTCTTGCAATCCTCGGTCAACTGCTCTGCAAAGCTACGGAAGTCAGGCTGCTGTTCGTAGCAGCCGCAATTCGTAGAAACCAGCAGCCATCCCAGGAGGGCACGCACCTTCACCTCATCGTCATCTGCCAGGCGGTAGATATCGTAGAGCAAAGTGAATTTACCCATATCGAAAACGGTGGCGGCAGAGAGCGTAATGGCACTCACCAGCAGCTGGGAGGTCAAGGAATCAACTGTAGGCGAAAGGATGGTGTCTTTGACAACAGCGCGTTCCTCATCATTCCAATATCCAGAAGAGACAAATCTGTCGAAGATCTTTTCGCGATACTCTTCCCACTCCTGATACAGACGGGCTGAAGCCTGGTCCTGCTCCTCCTTCGAGAGGTCGTGGTTCAGGAAAAGCATCGCCTCTCGGGAAACGAATTTCTCGAGGGTTGGCTTCACCTCTTTGATATCAATCTCCTCACCCTGCGTTTTCAAATCCTGGAAAATACCCTGTTCTGAACGGATATCCATCTCGATATCTACCAGAAGCTGGTCAAGCTCAGAAACAGCGCCGAAGACGAATTTCGTTCTAGCCTCGGGTGTCATTTCCGGGATATCAAGCTCCTCTGATGGTTTGACATACTGCTTGAGAATGCCAAGCATATCATCAGGCAACTTCTTGCGCTGCAAGAGACTCATGTTGGCGAGAACGGTTGTCAGCAAACCATGCATCAGACGGCGCATATACTGCTTATGGTTCGGACAGTTTTCAAAAATTGCTACAAGCATTGGCTTGCATTCGGCGAAACGCTGCTGATGAATCAAATCACGCATTTCATCTACCTTCTCCAACAAAAAATCCTGATCCAGAACATCTTCTTCTGGGTTATTAGACTCTTCTGACAAATTCACTTCTTCTGACATAATTGTAGTTGTTTAATTGTTAATATCTGCCACCTTAAGGTCTCGCTGGCGAGGCTCCATAGCGTGACTGTACTTTAATTTTGGCAGATTGCTAACGGTTTGGGCATCAACACCATAATACTTAGTCAGTAAAGCGGCATAATGGTGTACGCCATTCTTATTGATGCTATCTACAGCGATGTCGTAAGCTTTCACGAATCTGTCGATTTGTTTTTTTCTTCGAGGTTCCGCCTTCAGTTTGCTGCGGAAGGCAATCACTCCCAACTGGAGGTTCTTGTCTCTACTATCCGCCAGTGCCACATGCTTAGCCATTCTTGCCTGTGTGGCGTAAGGCTCCGGCATCCAGGCGGCATCCATCTCATTGTTGAGGAGCATGCGCAGGCGGATGTTCAGGTCGTTGATCTGCACGCGATATACGTCATACTTGGTCTTCACGCTGTCGATGACAAGCGTAGAGAGATAATCGGTGGCAGAATGACGGGTCATGGCTATCATCTTGTCTGACAGCTGCTTCAGCTCCGAGATACGCGCCTTGCGATTGGTGATAAGCTGCCAGTACAGATTGGTAGAGACAGGATAGAAGAGCTGTGTACCCTGCTTCTGCAGGCGGGCAGCTCTCACCAGGTCGGTCACCGTACCCTCTACCCTCTTTCGGGCGATGGCTGTATCGCAGTCCATCTGCGCATTGTAGCGATAGAGATGTACCGTTACTCCCTGCTTCAGGAAGATGCTGTCCTCGTAAGCCAGATATACCGGAAGGCAATCGAGCGTAGGCATCACACCCACCTTGAGCGAAGCCCGGTCAATGCTGTCGAGTCGGGCCTTCTCCTGTTTGCTCAGTCGCAGTCGCTTCTGCTGTGAATCGCCGCAACTGGCCATTCCCAGCAGAAGTGCTGAAACCAGACATATCATGATTGAAAATTTCTTCATTGTATTTTTACTCTACATTCTTCATCGTATATACTCTGACATAGAGATTTTACTCTTTTTACGCTGTCAGAGCTTACTCCACATAAAGCACGAGTCCCTTCAGGTATTCGCCTTCAGGATGATAGATGTTGATAGGATGATCGGCTGGCTGATGCAACTGGTGCAGGATGCGAACCTTTCTTCCTGCCTGGGCTGCTGCAGTAAACACAGCGTTGCGGAAATTATCCTTGGTAACCACCTGAGAACAGCTGAAGGTGAAGAGGATTCCACCCTTCTTGATTCTCTGCAAGCCCTTTACATTCAGGCGGGTATATCCCTTCAGCGCATTGCGCAGCGCTGCACGGTGCTTGGCAAAGGCAGGAGGATCGAGGATGATGAGATCATACTGCTGGTCATGCTCATCCAGATACTTGAAGGCATCCTCGCAGAATGCCTCGTGGCGTGGGTCGCCAGGGAAGTTGAGAGCGATGTTCTCATTGGTCAGCTCGATTGCCTTGGCGCTGCTATCCACGGAGTGAACCGCCTTGGCATTGCCGCGCATGGCATAGACTGAGAAACCGCCGGTATAGCAGAACATGTTGAGCACACTCTTGCCCTTGGCGTAATGTTCGAGCAGGGAGCGGTTCTCACGCTGATCTACGAAGAAACCGGTCTTCTGACCGCGCAGCCAGTCGATATGGAACTTCAATCCGTTCTCCACAGCCACGTCATCAGCATCACCACCCAGGATAAAGCCATTCTCCTGGCGCAGGTCTGCCTTGTATGGCAGGGTGGTCTCGCTCTTGTAGTAGATGTTCTGCAGCTCGTCGCCCATCACCTGCTTCAGCGCCTTGGCAATCTCCATACGGCATACATGCATACCCACACTGTGAGCCTGCATCACGGCAGTAGGACCATAGCAGTCGATAACGAGACCCGGCAGGTTATCTCCCTCGCCATGCACCAGTCGATAGGTGTTGTTGTCTGGATTTCCGGCGATACCTACCGCCAGACGCATCTTGTAAGCCGACTCCAATCGGGCGCACCAGAATTCGTTGTCGATATCCACATCGCTGAAAGAGAGCACTCTCACGGCGATGGAACCGATCTGATAGTGACCGATGGCGATGAAGTCGCCAGCAGAAGTGAAGACCCTTACAGTTTCACCTTCCTCTATATCATTGTCCATGCGCTGGATAGCGCCGGAGAATATCCATGGATGGAATCTCTTGAGAGATTCTTCTTTTCCTTTCTTTAAATATACGTTCTTATACATTATTATATTATATAGTCTTTTAAGTTCTATCAATTCTCTCTTTTACGAAAAATCGAATACATCAACCTAGAACTCTACCAGCTCGTAATCGTCAGCCTTGCTGAGACGGTTGAACTCCTCGTAGATATGAATGCAGCACCATGCGTCCGTGGCGGCATATCTGCACTGAGCCTCTCTGAGCTCCTGGGATTCCCAGTTGCTGAGTCGCTGTGCCTTGCTGATTTTCTGATGGAAGAGGTTGGCGTAGATTTTCTGCAAGCTCATATCCTTGATGCCGAATTTCTTAGCCACATCCTGCAACTCGATGAAATATCCCGGCTTGAAATCGCATCTGCGATGCAACTGCAAGAGGTCATCATGCCAAGACAATCCCACTTTTGGCACCTTTTTATCCTCCAGGAATCGGATGATGGCTGGTGTCATACCCGTGAGATGCAGGCGGAAGAGATAGCAGGTATCGCGGGTACTCACCTGCAGCAGTGATACCTGGAAGTGCATACCCTTGGAGAAACTTGGTCGTGTCTCCGTATCCACACCCAGAATATCCTGTCCCAGGAGATATTCTACAGCGGCATCTGTATCTTCAGCCTTATCTATCACTATCATATTGCCAGGAAAGAGAATTCGAGGCAGGCTATTGATAGTTTTCTTTTCGAAACTAGTGAAAATTATCTTCATTACTGCTATTTATTCATTACAAGTTGCAAAATTAGCAAAAAATCCCGAAAAAAAGGAGCGTTTCTCAATCTTTTTTGCTAATTTTGCAGTTAAATATTAAAAAGAAACAGAAAAATGGCAAAGAAAAGAACATCAGGCAAAACTAAATCATTTAGCGAAGCCATTGGTTTACAATATATTTTCAACAATACGATTACCGATTTCTTCCTCGGACTCGCCTTGCTCGTAGTTGCTGTCGTCATGATACTGGCGATGATATCCTTCCTCAGTACGGGCGCTGCCGACCAGAGCTTGCTGGAGAACATGCAGCCCGGAGAATGGACCAACACCCAGCAGCAGTTCCAGAACTACTGCGGATCCATGGGAGCCATCCTCTCCTATTGGCTGATGGCGGTGAACTTCGGTTTCCCTGCCTTCCTGATTCCCTGCTTCGTGGTGATGGTGGGTTTCCAGCTGATGAATGTCTATCGCGTGAATCTCTGGAAGTGGTTCTTCTGCATGATGGTGGTGATGATCTGGTCATCCGTCACCTTCGCCAAGTTCCTCACTCCTATCTTCGGTAGTCTCATCTTCAATCCGGGCGGAAAGCACGGCATGTTTGTGGTCCAGACCTTGGAGAATGTCATCGGTCCTCCGGGACTCACCGCCATCCTTCTCTTCGTGGCGATCGCATTCCTCACCTATATCACCACCGAGACCATCACCATCGTGAGAAAGGCTCTCAATCCTATCGGCTATATATCTAATAAGGTGAAATTCGAGATTACCAACCATAGGGAGAAGCAGGAGGAGAATAATGCCATCGATGAAGCTTACCGCAATGCTGCCCAGGGTACGGTGCAGGATGAGGAGGATGAGATGGATGAGAACTCCGAGAATTCTCAGACTCGGGAGACAACTCCTGACCAGGGGGCTGACCAGAACCTGGAAAGTTCTCTGCAGCAGGAGATGGACGAGGAGCAGAAGGACGGAAATGAGAAGACCACCTCGCCAATCGACCTCGATGCTGCCGCTGCCGATGACAGCCAGCAGGGTGATGCCGACAAGAACGTGGCTGCTCCGAGTCTGATTCAGCAGCAGCGTGAACTCAGAGCACAGCGCGCAGAAAGAGAGCGCCAGGAGATGGCTGCTGCCGCTGCCGCTTCGGCTCATATCGGGATGGATATCTCTGTGGCTACCGGAGAGGAGAAGGCTACCAGCAACACCGTAAGCAATGCCGAGGTGCTCAATACGCCTATCAATCCGAAGGAGCCGTTCACAAGATACAAGTACCCTACCCTCAACCTGCTGAAGAAATACGACGACCAGGAGGTGTCTATCGACGAAGAGGAGCAGAAGGCCAACAAGAACCGAATCATCGAGGTGCTGGGCAACTTCGGCGTACAGATCAAGACCATCCGTGCCACCGTGGGCCCTACCATCACTCTCTACGAGATTCAGCCTGCTGAGGGTGTGCGCATCTCCAAGATCAAGAACCTGGAGGATGATATCGCCCTGAGCCTCGCTGCCCTGGGTATCCGTATCATCGCTCCTATCCCTGGCAAGGGAACCATCGGTATCGAGGTGCCTAATGCCAAGGCAAACATCGTGAGCATGGAGAGCATCCTGAACTCCAAGAAGTTCCAGGAAACCAAGATGGAGCTGCCTATCGCACTGGGCAAGACCATCACCAACGAGGTGTTCATGGTGGATCTGGCGAAGATTCCTCACCTGCTCGTTGCCGGTGCCACCGGTCAGGGTAAGTCTGTGGGTCTGAACGCCATCATCACTTCCCTGCTCTACAAGAAGCATCCTAACGAGCTGAAGCTGGTGCTCATCGACCCTAAGAAGGTGGAGTTCAGCGTATATTCACGCATCACCAATAAGTTTATGGCAGCCGTTCCTGATGAGGAGGAGCCTATCATCACCGATGTTACCAAGGTGGTGAGAACACTGAACAGTCTCTGCGTGCTGATGGATAGCCGTTACGACTTGCTGAAGAAGGCGGGAGCCAGAAACATCAAGGAGTATAATCAGAAATACGTGAACCACAGACTGAAACTAACTGATGGTCACGAATTTATGCCATACATCGTGGTAATTATCGATGAGTTTGGAGATTTGATCATGACAGCCGGCAAGGAGGTAGAGCTTCCTATCGCCCGCATCGCCCAGCTGGCCCGTGCCGTAGGTATCCACATGATCATCGCTACCCAGCGTCCTACCACCAGCATCATCACCGGTAACATCAAGGCGAACTTCCCGGGCCGTATTGCCTTCAAGGTAACTTCGGCCATCGACTCCAAGACCATCCTCGACAGAACGGGAGCCAACCAGCTCATCGGTCGTGGTGATATGCTCTATCTCAACGGCAACGAACCGGTGCGTGTACAGTGCGCCTTCGTAGATACACCAGAGATTGAACGCATCAACGAATACATCTGCAACCAGCCTGGTCCTATCGAACCGATGGAACTCCCTGAACCAGCCAGCGAAGATGGCGGCGTAGGAGGCAACGGCAGCGTAGATGCCCGCAACCTGGATCCATATTTCGAGGAGGCAGCCCACGCCATCGTTCTCTCGCAGCAGGGCAGCACCAGTATGATTCAGCGCCGTTTCAGCATCGGCTACAACCGTGCCGGCAGACTGATGGATCAGCTTGAGGCAGCAGGCATCGTAGGAGCCGCTCAGGGCAGTAAGCCAAGAGAGGTACTCCTGCAGGATGAGAACCAGCTCAATACATTGCTGATGCAATTGAGGAACTCGTAAGAGAAACGCCCTGAACCAACGGTCACCGGCCGAAGGGAAAGGTAAAGGGCAAAAGACAACATTCGCTCCAAACGCCCTGAAAGGGCAAAAGCTCCTAGCCCAGGGCAACACCCTGGGTCAATGAGCGAAGAACCAATACGCCCTGAAAGGGCAAAAGCTTTTAGGTTTAGTTATAATACAATAAACTGTAAGGATATGAAAAAGATTTTAGCTATCGCTTTCGCAGCGATGATGAGCCTGGGCACTATGGCGCAGACCGCCCAGCAGGTGCTCGACAAGACCGCTGCCGTTATCGGCAACAAGAAGGGCGCTACCGCCAACTTCAAACTGTCTAGTCCTAAGTACGGCTCGGCAAGCGGTACCATCACCATCAAGGGCAACAAGTTTAATGCGCGCACACCGGAAGCCATCGTATGGTATAACGGCAAGACCCAGTGGACCTATATGAAGAAGACCAACGAGGTGAACGTGAGCAACCCTACCCAGGCCAAGCAGATGTCGATGAATCCTTATACCTTCATCCACATCTACAAGACAGGATATAAGAGCACCCTCAAGACTGTGGGCGGCAACTATCAGGTGCATCTCGTTGCCAACAACCAGAAGCGCACCGTGGCAGAGATGTATATCACCATCAACAAGAACACCCACGTGCCATCGCAGGTAAAGATGCGCCAGGGCTCTACCTGGAGCACCATCGATATCTCCGGCTTCAAGGCAAAGGGCATTTCCAACAATTCCTTCGTCTTCAACAGCAAGGAATTCCCAGGAGCAGAAGTCATCGACCTGAGATAATGTCAAAGCTTTTGCCCTTACAGGGCGAAAGGCTTGCATCCAAACAACCCAGGGCGTTGCCCTGGGCTAGGAGCTTCTGCCCTTTCAGGGCGTGAGGAGCCAACTAACAAGCTCCCAGCATAAGGAGAATATTGCAAGCAATACGCCCTGAAAAGGGAAAACTCCTAGCACTGGGAGAATGTTGCAAGCAATACGCCCTGAAAGGGGAAAACTCCTAGCACTGGGAGAATGTTGCAAGCAATACGCCCTGAAAGGGCAAAAGCTCCTAGCCCAGGGTATCACCCTGGGTTAAAAATCCAATAAGAAACTACGCCCTGTAAGGGCAAAAGCTTTAAAAATATATTTAAAACCAAACTAAAATGAAAGATTTCAAACCTATCATCTCACAGTTCGACATCACCGGAACTGTAAATGAGGTAAAGCCTCTCGGTAATGGACTCATCAATGACACCTACAAGGTGACAACAGTAGAAGATGATGCACCAGACTATGTTCTCCAGCGCATCAACGACTCTATCTTCACCGATGTAGATCTCTTGCAGCATAATATCGAGGAAGTAACTACACACATCCGCCAGCAGCTCGAAAAACAGGGCGCTGACGATATCGACCGCAAGGTTCTCACCTTCGTCAAGGCGAGCAACGGCAAGACCTATGTAAAAGACGAAGACCAGCAGTACTGGCGCATCTCCGTCTTCATTCCTAATGCCATCACCCAGGAGGCAGTAAACCCAGAAAGCTCCTACTACGCAGGCAAGACCTTCGGAGAGTTCGAGGCTCAGCTCACCGATATCACCGACCGCCTAGGCGAAACCATCCCTGATTTCCACAACATGGAACTGCGCCGCGACCAGCTCCGTCAGGCAGTGAAGGAAGACCGTGCCGGACGCGCAGAAGGCGTAAAGGATTTCATCGCAGAAATCGAGAGTTATATGGATGAGATGTGTCTCTGCCAGCGCCTCTTCCGCGAGGGCAAGTTGCAGAAGCATGTCTGCCACTGCGATACCAAGGTCAACAATATGATGTTTGATGAAGAGGGCCGCGTATTGTGCGTCATCGATCTCGATACCGTGATGCCATCTCTCTTCGTGAGCGATTACGGCGATTTCCTCCGCACGGCAGCGAATACCATCGCCGAGGATTCTCCGGAGTTCGAGAAGATAGATTTCCGCATGGACATCTTCGAGTCGTTCACCCGCGGCTATGTGGAGTCAGCATCAGCCTTCCTTTCTCCGTTGGAGATTTCCCTGCTTCCTCATGCAGCCGAGCTCTTCCCATACATGCAGGCAGTCCGCTTCCTCTGGGATTACCTCAACGGCGACCACTACTGGAAGTGCAAGTATCCTGAGCACAACCTCGTAAGAGCCCAGAACCAATGGCATCTTTTCCTCAAGGCGAAGGAACACGAGGCAGAGATGAAGGCGTTCATCGAAAAACTGTAAGAATAGAAATTAGAGATTCAAGTTTCGCAAGTATGCTCCACACGCCCTGAAGAACTAGCGAATGTGGTTCAAGGACGCCCTGAAAGGGCAGAAGCTCCTAGCCCAGGGCATCGCCCTGGGTATACAAGCAATCAGCAAGGCGCCCTGTAAGGGCAAAAGCTTTGTATATTGCCTGGTATTTGAAGGCTTTTGCCCTTACAGGGCGGCAGACTTGCATCATCATTACCCAGGGCGATGCCCTGGGCTAGGAGCTTCTGCCCTTTCAGGGCGTGTGGCGGTAACTATCGAAAAACTCTCAAAATAATCTATAAATAAAAAATGAGTAATATTTATAAGAAATTATCTGTTGGCAACCTGATGGCAATGGCAGTAACCTTGCCTATGGTTGCCAACACAACCAACACAGCATCATCTCCCCTGCTTCCGTCCGCTCCCGATGCCCAGAAGGCAGCCCAGACCGTGAAGGCGGGAGATGTCCAGATTCTCAGAATCAATCCTACGCTGGTGGAGATTGTCTTCGCCAACCAGCAACGTGTCGCCGTAGATTTCTATGGCGAAAGTGTTTTCCGTATCTTCGAAGATCACAACGATGGCGTGATGAGAACGCCCGAGGCAAAGCCTGAGGCAAGCATCCTGGTGGATAATCCACGCACTGCCCTGAATCATAAGCAGGTGAAGGTGGAGGAGAACGACAACTCCATCATCCTTTCTACCACCAAGGCACAGGTCATCTTCGACAAGGCTACCCAGCTCTTCAAGATCATCAACCTCGAAAACGGAAAGACCGTGGCAGAGCAGAGCGCTCCGGCACAGTTTACCCCCGAAAAGGTAACCCTCAGCCTACGCGAACAGCCGGATGAGTATTTCTTCGGTGGCGGCGTACAGAACGGAAGATTCTCTCACAAGGGTGAGAAAATCGAAATCGTCAACACCAACAACTGGGTAGATGGCGGAGTGGCTTCCCCTGCCCCATTCTATTGGTCAACCGCTGGCTACGGCTTCATGTGGTACACCTTCAAGCCAGGTCTCTACGACTTCGGTTCTACCCAAAACGGAAAGGTAGAACTCTCTCACGAATCCAGGAACTTAGACGTTTTCTTCATGGTGGGCAAAAAGCCTACCGATCTGCTCGATGGCTATTACCAGCTCACCGGCAACCCTGTACTGCTCCCTAAGTTCGGCTTCTACGAGGGCCATCTCAATGCCTACAACCGCGACTACTGGAAAGAGGCCGACAAGGGCCGAACCATGGTGTTCGAGGATGGAAAGGCGTATAAGGAGAGTGCCAGCGACAAGACCGGAATCAAGGAATCACTGAATGGCGAGAAGAACAACTACCAGTTCTCAGCACGTGCGGCAATCGACCGATATGTGAAGCACGATATGCCGCTGGGATGGTTCCTGCCAAACGATGGATACGGAGCCGGATATGGTCAGGAGACTACCCTGGACGGCAACATCCAGAACCTGAAGGAATTCGGTAATTACGCCCGCAAGCACGGTGTGGAGATCGGACTCTGGACCCAGTCTGACCTGCATCCGAAAGACAGCATCGAAGCGCTCCTGCAGCGCGACATCGTGAAGGAGGTGGGAACAGCCGGCGTAAGAGTGCTCAAGACCGATGTGGCCTGGGTAGGCGACGGCTATTCCTTCGGATTGAACGGTGTGGCTGACGTGGCTCAGATCATGCCTTACTATGGCGAGAATGCCCGCCCATTCATCATCTCGCTCGATGGATGGGCTGGTACACAGCGATACGCATCCGTCTGGTCGGGCGACCAGACGGGCGGCGACTGGGAGTACATCCGCTTCCACATCCCTACCTTCATCGGAGCCGGACTTTCGGGTATCTCCAACATCACATGCGACAACGACGGTATCTTCGGCGGAAAGAATCCGATCGTCAACATGCGAGAGTTCGAATGGAAGGCTTTCACCGCAATGGGTCTGAACATGGATGGCTGGGGCAGCAATGCCAAGTATCCTCATATCCTGGGCGAACCGGTTACTTCCGTCAACCGCTGGTATCTGAAGCTCAAGTCAGAGCTGATGCCATACATCTACACAGCAGCCCACGAGGCAGTAACCGGCAAGCCGCTGGTAAGAGCGATGTTCCTCGACGATGCCAATCCTTATACCCTGGGCAAGGCAACGCAGTATCAGTTCATGTGCGGTCCATCCTTCCTCGTGGCTCCTATCTACAAGGAAACCAAGATGGATAAGGAGGGCAACGACATCCGCAACGGCATCTACCTGCCTCAGGGCGAATGGGTGGATTACTTCAGCGGACATATATATAAAGGTGGAAGAATCATCAACGAGTTTGAGGCTCCCTACTGGAAACTGCCTGTCTTCGTGAAGCGAGGTGCCATCATCCCGATGGTAAATCCTAACAACAACGTATCGCAGATAGACAACACCCAGCGCATCTTCGAACTCTATCCATACGGCGAAACCCATTACGCCCTCTATGATGACGACGGCAAGACCGAGCTTTACCGCCTGGGCGAGCACGCCACCACCCACATCACCTCTTCCCTGCAGAAGAATCGTCTCGAGGTACACATCTACAAGACCACGGGTCACTTCCAGGGTCAGGAGAAGAACCAGGCTACAGAACTGCGCATCAATCTGAGCCAGATGCCTAAGAAGCTGGCGGCGAAGATTGGCGGAAAGAGCGTGAAGCTGACCCAGGTGAATTCGCTCGATGAACTCCGCAAAACCGGAAATGCATGGTTCTTCGACAAGGCACCACAGCTCAACCGCTTCGCCACACCGGGCAGCGACTTCGAGAAGATGGATATCCGCAAGAATCCGATGGTTTATGTGCGACTGGCGAAGACCGACATCACTGCCAACGACGTAGAACTCCGCATGGATGGCTATCAGATGGATGACGCCGATGTGCTGCTCCACACCACCGGTGCCCTCGCTGCCCCTCAGGTAACGATGAAGGACAGCCAGAGCCCTAACAAGGCATTCGAGCTGGTAGCTACCTGGAACAAGCAGGCCAACGCCGACTACTATGAGGTAAAGGTGGATGGCGTGATTCATTCCACCATCCGCAGCACCGAGTTCACCATCGAGAACCTGAAGCCGGAAACCGATTACGAGGTGCAGGTGAGAGCCGTGAACAAGGACGGCGTTTCTGAATGGGCCACCGTTCAGGCGCATACCATCAAGGACCCTCTCGATGAAGCCATCCGCAACATCACAGTCACCAACTCTGCCAAAGACTGGGAAGGCCTGGAGGTTTCGAAGATGTTCGACTTCAACGAGAAGAACTTCTGGCATACCGACTACTACAAGAAGGAAGGTGTGCTGCCATTCGATGTAACCCTCAACCTCAACGGCATCGCCAAGCTCGAGAAGATTCACTATCTCCCGGCTTCTGAGCGCGAGACCAACGGACAGATCCAAAAGGGCAAGTTCGCCATCAGCAACGACGGCATCAACTGGACCGAGACCGGAAGCTTCGACTGGAAGAACGAGAATGCCGTGAAAGAATACCAGTTCCAGGGCAACCCAGAGGCTCAGTACATCAGGATGACCGTAGAGGAAGCCCGAGGCGGAATGGGTTCGGGTGCTGAGATGTACGTATTCAAGGTTCCGGGCAGCAAGATGGAGAAGGCTGGTGACATCAACCACGACGGACGCATCGACGAGAACGACTTCACCTCTTACCTCAACTACTGCGGATTGCGCAGGGGCGACAAGGACTTCGAGGGCTACGTAAGCAAGGGCGATATCAACGGCAACGGTCTCATCGACGCCTACGATATCTCCGTAGTGGCTACCCAGCTCAAGAGCGGAGTAAGCAGCAAGAAGGTGCCAGCCGTAGAGGGCAGCATCAGTCTCGCTGCCGACAAGAAGGTGTATAAGGCAGGCGAAACCATCACCCTCACCGTAAAGGGCAAGGGTCTCGTATCGCTCAATGCCCTGAGCTTCGCCCTGCCATACAGCGCCACCGAATACGAGTTCATAGGAGTGGATGTGAAGGATATGGGCAAGATGGAGAACCTCACCAAGGACCGTCTGCACTCAGATGGCAGCAAGGTGCTCTACCCTACCTTCGTCAACATCGGTGAGCAGCCAGCCGTAGAGGGCACCCGCGATCTCTTCACCATCAAGCTCAAGGCAAAGAAGGCATGCAAGCCAGCTTTCCAGTTCAACCAGCTGATGATGGTAGATAAATTCCTGGGCGTAAAGACCGGAAAATAGCCTCTTTTTTGTGAACAAACATTTAATTCTGTAAATTATCTAAAAATAATACCTATTATTTTGGATATTTTACAGAATTATTTGGTAGATAGAAATAAATTCATTACCTTTGCAAACGTAAAAATCAATCAAGAGATAGGAATATGAAAAAAACAGAAGCTTACAACAGATTGGTAGAGAAAGGCATCAGACCATCAGTACAGAGACTGGCAATCCTGGACTACCTGATCAAGCACCCTACCCACCCAAACATCGAAGATGTTTACAAAGCTTTGGAGGACAAGGTACCGACCCTAAGCCGTACCACAGTGTATAACACGCTCCGCATGCTGAGTGAGGTAAATGCAGCCCAGATGATCACTATCGACGAACATCGCGTATGCTATGATGGCAACATCGAGCCACACGTTCACTTCTACTGCAAGAACTGCGGCAAGATCATCGACCTCTTCGATGAGCAAGCACCAAGGGTAACAGAGACCAAGGTGATAGATGGAAACATCGTGCAGGAGGAACAGCTCTACTACAAGGGTATCTGTTCAGCTTGCGCCAAGAAGATGGAGAAGAAGACGAATTAACAGGAACAGAAACCGAAATGATTCGTCAGACAAGAGATTTAATAGTAATAAGATAATACAATACAAGAACATTTTTAATACATTAACATTATGAAGAAGAAATTTATTTGCACCGTTTGTGGTTACATCTATGAGGGTACTGAGGCACCAGAGAAGTGCCCTATTTGCAAGGCTCCAGCCAGCAAGTTCAAGGAGATGGAAGATACAGTGGATGATGATTTGACATTCGCTACTGTACACGTTCTCGGTCAGGCATATAAGGATAGCGTCAATGAGGAGGTTATCAAGGGTTTGAAGGATCACTTTGCAGGTGAGTGTGGCGAGGTAGGTATGTATCTTGCAATGGCTCGCCAGGCAGACCGCGAGGGTTATCCTGAGATTGCAGAGGCTTACAAGCGTTATGCGTTCGAGGAGGCTGACCATGCATCTCGCTTTGCAGAGTTGCTGGGTGAGGTTTTGGGTGATACCAAGAGCAATCTCGAGGCTCGCATCGCAGCTGAGAAGGGTGCTTGCGAGGACAAGTTCCGCATTGCCAAGCTTGCCAAGGAGCAGGGTTCTGATGCTATCCACGATACTGTTCATGAGATGGCTAAGGACGAGGCTCGCCACTGTGCAGGTTTCGCAGGTCTTTACAAGAGATACTTCAAGTAAGACTATTTTTAATTTTTTTCGATACTAAGTCCTGGAGCCCGATTCCGAATCATAGAGATTCAGAATCGGGCTTCTTCGTTTTGATGGTGGATTTGTAATCCCCCAATAAAAGCATACTCGATAGAAGTTTTTCGGGAAAAGTTTTGGAGATTAGGAGATAAAGTATTATCTTTGCCATCAGATTCAAAAACGAATAATCAAACTGAGTTATGATAGTAAGACCAAAGCGCATTTATCGCAAGCGCATACCATACGGCATGCAGAATTTTGAGGATATTATAAAAGAGGATTGTTACTATGTGGACAAGACTCCTTTTATAGAGCGAATAGAAGAATCCAACAAGTATTTCTTCTTCATTCGCCCTCGCCGTTTCGGCAAGACACTTACCCTCTCCATGCTTGAGAATTACTATGACATCAACAAGAAAGACAAGTTTGAGGAAATCTTTGGCAAGCTATACATCGGACAAAATCCTACACCAGAGCATAATACTTATCTCATCATTCACCTCAATTTTGCCGAGGTGGCAGCTGGATTGGATGATTATAAGGATGGACTGGACAACCATTGTAGCCTTGTGTTCAATTTCTTCTGCGACATCTATGCACATCTTCTTCCTGCTGGTATCAAGGAAGGATTGGAAAAGTTAACAGATGCAGTGTCTCAACTGAGATTCTTGTGCCAGAAGTGCCAGGAGGTGGGAAAGAAGATTTATCTCTTCATCGATGAGTACGACAACTTCACCAACATGATTCTTGCCCATGAGGAGCATCTTATGAGGTATCGCAACCAGACCCACGGAGAAGGATACTTGCGCCAGTTCTTCAACACCATCAAGGGTGCGGCTGGCAATACCCTGGGCAGAGTGTTCGTCACAGGAGTAAGCCCTGTGACCATGGATGACCTGACCAGCGGATTCAACATCGGAACCAACTATTCCCTAAGCCCAAAATTCAATGAGATGACGGGATTTACCGAGGAAGAAGTGAGAGAGATGCTGGATTATTACGGCAGCGTACTGCCGTTCAATCATACCACCGATGAGCTGATCAAGGTGATGAAGCCATGGTACGACAACTATTGCTTCGCCGAGGAGAGATATGGTGAGACCACCATGTACAACTCGGTGATGGTACTCAACTTCGTAGACAACTATATTGACAGCAATTACCAAATCCCTAAGAAGATGGTGGAGACCAACATCCGCATCGACTATGACAAGTTGCGTATGCTCATCCGCCACGACAAGGAGTTCGCCCATGACGCCAGCATCATCCAGCAGTTGGTAACCCAGGGATTCGTGACAGGTACGCTCAACGAGAACTTCCCTGCCGAACGAATCAACGACCCAGACAACTTCCTCAGTCTGCTGTTCTATTTCGGCATGGTAACGATAGACGGAACCTATGATGGTGAGACCAAGTTCATCATCCCGAATGAGGTAGTGCGTGACCAGATGTACACCTACCTGCTCGACACCTACAAGGAGAACGACTTGGTATATGATAGATATAGCAAAGGTAAACTGGAGAGCAAACTGGCTTATCATGGAGAATACAAGCCATACTTTGAATATATCGCCAACTGCCTGAAGAAGTACTCCTCACAGCGAGACAAGCAGAAGGGAGAGGCTTACGTGCATGGCTTCACCTTGGCGATGACGAGCCAGAACAAGTTCTATCGCCCTATCTCTGAGCTGGACAATGACGGCGGCTATGCCGACATCTTCCTCTCTCCACTCTGTGACATCTACAAGGACATGGTGGATTCATACATCATTGAGCTGAAATATTGCAAGAGCCAAACCACCGATGAGCAAGTGAAAAAGCTCTTCGAGGAGGCATCAGCTCAAATCTCCCGCTATGCGGACAGTGAGATGGTCAGAGAGGCGGTAAAGACCACAAAGCTCCACAAGCTGGTGGTTATCTACCGCGGAGCGGAAATGGTGGCTTGCGAGGAGATAAGGATATTGCTATAGAACGAACCGTTATCCGGCTGGATACCTGGCGGATAACGGTTCTTGAAAAATCGCTGGTCAGCAAATTCACAGAGTGTTCAGTATTCAGTATTCAGTTTTTTTCGCGATAGTTACCCTTTCTATGGTTATAAATTGTAAGTAGATATTTTATATTATATATATATATATTAATATATATATAATATACTATCTATACAGAGGATGGTAACAAGAGCGAAAAAAACTGAATACTGAATACTGAACACGTTTCCCTGTAATCGGGTATTACTTTGTAATATGCTGATTTATACCGCAAAATATAGTTTTCGACACCGCAAAAACATAGAGATGTGCCTCATAAGAAATAGAGTCCGTTTTTTAACGAAGTTTCAAATCGAAAGTATTTTGCTGAAAATCGCTCCTTATCACAGGCAAAAATTTGGTAGATACAGAAATTCTTCGTATCTTTGCACCAGCAATCGAAGGAACAGCCTATCGTGCCAAAAGGCGGTCATAATAGAAGACCGCAGCTGGTCTAAAATGATGGCAGGCGCCGGTCATCAATGAAGACCCAAAAGCAGAATACGTTCGCCATCTCGCAGTACACCGATGTGATGACCATCGAGAAGTTTGCCAAGCACATCACTTCTCACGGCAGTGTGTATTCAAGAGCTGACATCAGCGCCATCCTCTACATGGCAGTGGACTGCATGAGAGAGATGCTGCTCGAAGGCAAGAATTTGTTCGGAAACAATAAACAATCACGAGTTGTAAATAGCATAACCCGCACAAAATAGCATTATTAGAAACATTTCAATTGCAAACTCCACATATCATTTTTCAGCCATACATATTTATATATAGATGAAACAATTACAATTTTATCACGATTAAGTTTTATTAACGGACTCCCCCCCCCCTATAATTCATTATTTTTCACTAAATTTGCAGCCGAATACAAAAGTATAGGTAAACAAGTAAAAAGATATATAAGAACAGAGTTTAAAACTCTATTGATAATAATGTACGGATTAAAAAGAAATAATATTCTAATCACGGCTTTCATGTTCTATGGGGCAAGCCTTGCGGCTCAAAACCATCAGAACATGCAGGATTCTGCAAGGATTTATTTCAAACAGGGAAAGATAGAACTCATTCCTACCCTGCGCAAAAACCAATCGGCACTGAATAGGATAGTAGATACGATGCGCATCACTAGCGCAGACTCTGCCTATCAATTGCGAAAGATCCTCGTAGTGGGCGGTGCCTCACCCGAGGGAAGCGTGAAATTCAACCGATGGCTGTCTGAGAAAAGAGCAAAGGTATTGTTCGATTATCTCTCCCGCTATGGTGAATTGCCCGATTCGCTAAGAACTACCCATTACTTAGGAAGAGATTGGAATGGCCTGATCAGGCTGGTGGAAAATGATCCACAACTCCCCTACCGGAAGGAAACCCTTTCCATGCTGCGCCAGATAGCCAGCGAACAGAAAAGCGGTGCCCAGGCGGAGGAGAGTCATCTGCAGAAGATACAGAAGCTGCGAGGGGGTACACCTTATTTATATATGTACAGGAAATACTTCCCGCTGCTCCGATCATCCAAGCTGCATCTCTGGTACGAGAAGGTGCACCGCTCGGAGATTCCGAAACCGGAAAATCAGAATTCGGAGATTCAGAAATCGGATACCACAGCTGCAGCGTTCATCCCACCGGCAGATACCATCTGCGCCCCCGACACCCAGTCCATCGCATCGCAGCGAATCCGGAAACCCTTCTATATGGACATCCGGACAAACATGCTCTACGATGCGCTCCTGATTCCGAACATCGGAGTGGAGATGTATCTGGGAAAAAGATGGTCGGTGGCTGCCAACTGGATGTACGGATGGTGGAAGACCGACCGCCGGCACTGGTACTGGCGAGCCTACGGCGGTGACATCGCCATCAGAAAATGGTGGGGAAAGGCTGCCGGGGAGAAACCGCTCACCGGACACCACATCGGCATCTACGGTCAGATCTTCACATACGACTTCGAAACGGGAGGTCGCGGCTACATGGGCGGAAAGCCCGGAGGTACGCTCTGGGACAAGATGAACTACATCGTGGGAGCCGAATACGGCTATTCGCTGCCCATTGCCCGAAGGCTGAACATCGACTTCACCATCGGCGCCGGCTATTGGGGCGGCATCTATCACGAGTATAAGCCCGAAGCAGATTACTACGTATGGCAATCCACCAAGGAGCGCCGCTGGATAGGTCCCACCAAGGCAGAGATTTCGCTGGTATGGCTGATAGGAAACGGCAATACCAACCACAAGTTCTCAGGCAGGAAGAACAGAGAGAAAGGAGGCGGATATGAGCAGGATTAGAATCTTCAGAGGATTTAGAATCTTCAAAGGATATAGAATCTTCAGAGAATTTAGAATCTTCAGAGGATCTGGAATCATCCAAGCCCTCAGCCTGATGCTCTTTCTTCTGATACTCTCGTCGTGCGAGCACAAGGAATTCCGCTACGTCACCTCCTCGTTCCGCTCTTTGAGGGTGGAATTCAACTGGGAGCGATATGAGGATTTTCAGAAGCCGGAAGGCATGCGAGTGATTTTCTTTCCGAAAGATGGCACGGGCGAGCCGTGGATCTTCGATTTTCCGAACGGAGAAGGAAGGCAGATTGAGTTGCCCGAAAACGAGTATCGCGTCATCTGCTACAACTACGATACGAGCGGTATCTATTGGGAGAATCCCAACAGCTTTGTAGAGTATCTTGCCAAGACCCGTAGCGTACTGGCGCCCGACAGCGCCAAAGCCTGCACCACTCCCTCCTGGCTCTGTGGCGACCACATCGACTGGGTATCGTTGGAGAATATTCCAGAAGGCACGGAGAAGGTAATCACCCTGTATCCGGTGAGGATGGTGAGCCGTTACACCTACGAGGTGAATGGCATCCAGAATCTGGAAAGAGTGGCGGATATCCGAGCGAGTCTTTCGGGGATGTCAGGATCACTGCTGATGGCGGAAGACAAATTGCCCGATGGAGTTTCGGAGAATCTTCTTTTCGGAGGCGAGACTGCCAATAATCAGATCAAGGGCGGTTTCTACACCTTCGGTTACTGCCAGAGCATCGCCTCGTCTCAGGTGTTCAAGCTTTACCTGAAGAGCAGAAATGGCAAGGTGTATGTTTTAGAGCAGGATGTTTCAGCACAGGTTCACTCGATTCCCGTAAGGGGTCACATCGGTGATGTGCATCTCATCATCAATTTCAACTTCACCGTTCCGGATAACAAGAATGACGGAGGAGGCGGAAACGGTGGCAATAATACCAGCGGTGGTGCCGGCTTCGATGTAGGAGTTGATGATTGGGCGGATGTGAACGAAGACATTATATGTTAAGGGGTTAACATCCGAAAACAAAGCTTTTAATCGTAAAAGATAAAGCTTGAAATAGTTAAAGATAAAGCTATAAATAGCAAAGGATAAAACTTGAAATAGCAAAGGATAAAACTTGAAATAGTAAAAAATAAATTTAACAATAGTAAAAGATAAAAAAAGAACTGTAAAATTATGAAAAAGGTAATTTTTGGAACAGCATTGGCCTCTATGGCATTGCTTTCAGCATGCTCATCAGACAACGAGCTTGCAAATGTAGAAACTGCAGCTAACAACGCTATCGGATTTCATGTAGTTGGTAATAAGGCGGAGACAAGAGCTACGATTGTCGATAATAGCAATATTACCGGTACCAAGTTCAATGTGTTTGCTTTTACAGAGGATGGCAAAACATTCATGGGCAGCACAAACCCTGGCCAAGAAGGTATCAATATTTCATTCTCCGGAGAAGCAAAAAGCGGAAAATGGGATTATACAAATCAATCAGATCTTCGTTACTGGCCAGAGACAACTACTCCTTTGAACTTCTATGCTGTCAACCCTGGCATCACTACAAATGAAGATGGTGAGAAAATTGACATAAGCGAATTCTGTTTTTGGGAAATCAAAAATACTACCCAGCAAATCACATATGCATGTTCTGATGACCACGCCGTAGGCACAAAATACACCAATACAGATGTTATGTATGCCATTGCTAAGGGGCAGACCCAAGATACAAATTCAGGAAAGGTGAAATTCCAGTTTAAGCATATTTTGTCACAGATTGCGTTTAAGGCAAAAACACAGAATGCTGACTTTGTGGTAGATATTGCAAGTATTAAACTTCACAACACTATAAATGCAAACGTATTCACATTCCCAGCTACTGCTGAGACAGAGCCAACACAATCTAACTGGGGAAAGAATGCAGTTGCACCTACTGGCGCAATAACAATCGGAATGGATGAGACAAAAAACATCACAAATGCAGGAACAGATGTTTTCACTAAACCAACATTGTTCATTCCTCAGACATTGACAGCATGGACTCCATCTACAAAGACTAAGACGGCAGCAGACGAAGTAACCCCAAAACAATCATATTTGGAAATCGCCTGCAAGATCAAGCATAAGGGCTTTTACATCTTCGGCAGCGAGACTAGTTACAGCACATTATACGTTCCTTTTAGCGCAAATTGGCAGCCAGGCAAGCGTTATGTCTACACCCTGATTTTCGGTGGTGGTTATAATGCTCAGGGTCAGGCTATCTTGCAGCCAATCAACTTCGAGGCAGAGACTACAAAATGGGAAGATGATATCAATAACAATGGCAATGATATTAACATTGATAAATAATATGTAATATCAAACATCCCTCAAAAACAATATAAAGCGATGCTTGCAGATTTTTGCAAGCATCGCTTTTTATTATCCCTTTCCCCCGCCATTCCAACCCAATGTGCTGGGGTTCATAAAATGAAGGTCACCACCCAGCCCGTCCCCTTACGCCCTGAAAGGGCAGAAGCTCCTAGCCCAGGGCATCGCCCTGGGTTATTACGGACACAAACTTGTCGCCCTGAAAGGGCAAAAGCTTTCATATACCAGACGAAATACAAAGCTTTTGCCCTTACAGGGCGACTTACTGATTGCCATTATACCCAGGGCGATGCCCTGGGCTAGGAGCTTCTGCCCTTTCAGGGCGTGTGGGGCTTACCTGATAGTTTCTGCCCTTTACCTTTTCTTTCGGCCGGTGACCGTTGGTTCAGGGCGTATTGGGTAATTTCAACCGTACAGGTCGAACTTTTTTCTCTCAATTTCCTTATTCTTCCCTTATTTTCCAATCGCTGATGGTACGCTGAGTGCTATCGTAATTAACACCAATCTTAAACAAACGCTTGCCATCGGCAGAATATGGAATCAGATAGCCCTTTTCATCTATCTGCCTGATAGCTTCCTCGGCAGAGCCATCATACTTCAACTCGAATACAAATACGGCATCTGGCATATACACCACGGCATCAGCCCTGCCTATCGCACTATCCTCTTCTACCCTCATGTGGGCACCCATCAAATTGAAGATAAGATAGAAAACCGTCTGGAAATCACGTTCACTCTTGTTGCTCAAACGATTGGAGATGCTGGCAAGATATGCCTTCAGGCGCACCATCGCACCCTCTACGTCTGCATCATAAAGCTTTTCCAGGAAATCACCCACCAGACTGTTATTATCCAAAGATATTGGCGAAAGATAGTTAGGCGCAAGGCTCTTGAGCATGCCTATTTTCACCTCTCTGTTAGGATATTCCAAGGTGTAGCGATGCAACATCGGGTTATACTTCTTGATGGTGAGATAACCGCTCTGATAGAGCAGCGGAAGCGCTGAAGTCATCATTTCCGGAGAAACATCAAAGTCATCCACGTCACAAGATTTCTTTTCAATATCCATCACATTGACGTGATACTTCTGCAGCGTCTTGATAAGATAAGTTGGTGTGCCTGAGCCAAACCAGTAAGGGGCTATGTCACGTGCATTCAGCGCCTTTACCAGGCTGAACGGATTGAAGACATCCTCTGATTTCTTGCTGAAATGATAACCGTCGTAGAATCTTGTCAGCTCAGCCAGACATTCCTCATACGTCATGCCCAGGTCTTCTCCCAAAGCCTCTATATCCGGTTTCATCTGTGTGGTAAGTTCCTTCTTACTGATACCACAAATGGCAGAATACTGGTCGAACATACTGATGTTATCGAGATTGTTGAGTTCGCTGAAGATGCTGAGCTGCGAGAACTTGGTAATACCCGTGATGAAGGTAAACTCCAGGTATGGGTCGAGCTTTTTTAGAGGACTGTAGAAGTTCTGCATGATAAGGCGCAGCGGTTTCAGATTTTCCTTTTCATGCACCACATCCAGCAGAGGAGCATCATATTCATCGATGATAACAACCACCTTTTCGCCCGTCTGCTCGTAAGCCCGCTTCACGATACCATCCAGCCTCTCGTTAGGATAAATTTCTCCTTCTCCTTTACCATAAAGTTTCTCGTAAGGCAAAAGCTGTAGATTCAGATAACTGTTCAAGGCATCAGCATCAAAGTGCTTGGCACCGCTCAAGTCGAAATGAAGCACTGGGTGCTTCACCCAATCCTTCTCATAATCAGCAATGGCTAATCCCTCGAAGAGTTCCTTTCTTCCCTCAAAATAAGCCTGGAGAGTAGAGGCAAAGAGCGACTTGCCGAATCGCCTTGGACGACTCAGAAAGACGTACTTCATTTTTTTCTCTCGAAAATCCACGATGTATTGGGTCTTATCTACATAGAGATAATTCTCCTCTCTGATATTTGAGAATGTCTGTATTCCTACAGGATAGAAATTTACTATTTTTGCCATATTCCTACATGCTTTACGTTTTGCGCTGCTAAGTTACGAAGAAATTCCGAATTTACCAAACACAATTTCAAATATTTTTAGCACAGGGGAAATTGTTTGGGCTATTTGGGTCGAAACGTCTCACCCCCGTACCCCGCTAGGCGTCCCGCCAGATTTGAAATCCGGCGTTAAAAAATGTCCTAACCTATTTAGGCTCTGCGGATTTGCAATCCGCAGCAAAGGAGTATGCTTTCCTTTTATTGGGGGATTACAAATCCCCAGGTGTTTATAGGTCGAACCTTTTTTAACGACGGATTGCAAATCCGTCGGGACGCCAGGCGAGGGCAATCCACGGGGGACGCCAGGCGGGGTTCATAAAATGAAGGGCACCACCATACATTACCCCCCTAACATACTAAAACGAAATGAGCGACACCCGCAAAAAGCAGGTGCCGCTCGCCAATTGAGAAATTGACCAAAAAAAAGCTCCGAACATTTTCTGGACAATTCCCCATCTTGAAAAACTTATCCGAAGTTATCGTACATGATGCTCTCAGGATCAACTCCCAGAGAATCCAGATAATCTGTAACAGTCTTGATCAGCATTGGAGGTCCGCAGAGATAGTACTCGCAATCCTCTGGTGCCT
>ERZ1026870.228-NODE-228-length-35983-cov-125.783122_pt1 | contig 35983 bp, 38 predicted proteins | sample MGYA00380165_ERZ1026870 | MGnify/ENA primary metagenome ERZ1026870 (study PRJEB33269, sample SAMEA4719801) | human gut metagenome | biome: human-associated habitat; feature: organic feature; material: feces | place: Cameroon | collected 2013-10 ...
ACTAATACCTATTGAAGATTTGGAGCGGTAGCCTGTGAAGGTCATCGCTTTTTTTTGTTAATAGCCTTGCGTCTTTTTGGTTAATAACCTTACCTGTTTTTTGTTAATACCCACGATTTTTGTTAATTCTTCCTAAAAGAAGAAAGATTTTCATTCCCCTATTCTCTTATTTCAAAGAAAGTTAGTAATTTTGCACCCCGAATGCTCATGGATTGGGCAAATATTACAGAAAAAGTTAAGTTCGTTGGGGCTCGGTCAAGATCCGGCACGAAGCTGGACGCCTCGCGGAAAAACCCGTTTATATAAATAATTAAATGTACGCAATCGTAGAAATTAACGGTCAGCAGTTCAAGGCTGAGGAGGGCAAGAAGCTCTTCGTACATCACATCAAGGATGTTGAGGCAGGTCAGACTGTTGAGTTCGACAAGGTTTTGCTCGTTGACAAAGACGGCTCAATCACTGTCGGTGCACCAGCTGTAGAGGGTGCAAAAGTAGTAGTAGAAGTAGTGAACCCACTCGTAAAGGGTGACAAGGTTATCGTCTTCAAGATGAAGCGCCGCAAGGACTATCGCAAGAAGAACGGTCACCGTGCACAGTTCACTGAAGTATCAATCAAATCTGTAATCGCTTAAAATTAGGAGGAATTAGAAAATGGCACATAAGAAAGGTGTTGGTAGTTCTAAGAACGGCCGTGAATCAGCTTCACAAAGATTAGGCGTTAAGATCTGGGGTGGTCAGAGCATCATCGCAGGTAACATCATCGTTCGCCAGCGTGGTAACAAGCACTTCCCAGGTGAGAATGTAGCTCAGGGTAAGGATGATACATTGTATGCTTTGGCAGACGGTATCGTTTACTTCCACAAGGGCCGCAAGGACAAGAGTACAGTTTCTGTTCTCTCTCCAGAGGTTTACGCTGAGAAGACTAAGAAAGCTGACGCTTAAATTTTAAAGTTTTAGAAAAAACTATTCCAAACAAACAACATAGAAGCCTGCTCATACCTAGAGCAGGCTTTCTTCGTTTAACCCCCATAAAAACCACGAAAAAACTTTAATTCTACCCTTCTCTGCAAAAAAGTTGGCATTTTTTTGCGCTATCACAAATATTTTTTGTAATTTTGCCTTCAAATAGGAAAATTAATATAAAAAAGAAATATTATGCTTACACTTAAACTCATCAGTGAAGAAACTGAACGTGTAGTTAAAGGTCTCGAAAAGAAGCATTTTCCAAATGCTCGTGAGGCAGTAGAGAAAGTTTTGGAGTACGACAAGATTCGTCGTGAAGCTCAGCAGAAGTTGGATAACAACAAGCAGCAGGCTAACCAGTTTGCCAAGCAGATTGGTGCCTTGATGAAGGAAGGCAAGAAAGAGGAAGCTGAGAGCGCTAAGGCTCAGGTAGCTATGCTCAAGGCTGATGCCAAGGCTCTGGAAGAGATCATGGAGAAGGCTCAGAACGATATGACCAACCAGTTGCTCGAAATCCCTAACATTCCTTGCGAGCAGGTTCCTGAAGGTAAGGATGCGGCAGACAATGTAGTTGTAAAGGAAGGCGGCGAAAAGCCTAACCTCGGCGCAGACGCTCTCTGCCACTGGGATCTCCTGAAGAAGTACAACCTCGTTGACTTCGACCTCGGTGTGAAGATCACAGGCGCTGGTTTCCCTGTATATATTGGCAAGATGGCTCGCTTCCAGCGTGCTCTTGAGGCATTCTTCCTCGACGAGGCTCGCAAGAGCGGATACCTGGAGATTCAGCCTCCATACGTAGTTAACGAGGATTCTGGTCGCGGCACAGGTCAGTTGCCAGACAAGGAGGGTCAGATGTATCACGCTAATCTCGACAACCTCTTCCTCATCCCTACTGCCGAGGTTCCTGTAACCAACATCTTCCGCGATGTTATCCTCGACGAGAAGGATCTCCCTATCAAGCGCTGCGCTTACTCTGCCTGCTTCCGTCGTGAGGCTGGTAGCTACGGCAAGGACGTTCGTGGCTTGAACCGCCTGCACCAGTTTGACAAGGTAGAGATTGTACGCATCGACAAGCCAGGTCACTCTTACGAGAGCCTGAACGAGATGCTCGACCACGTAGAGGGTCTCTTGAAGAAGTTGGAATTGCCATACCACATCCTCCGTCTCTGCGGTGGTGATATGAGCTTCACATCTTCTATCTGCTACGACTTCGAGACATGGAGTGCAGCACAGGGCCGCTGGCTGGAGGTTTCATCAGTATCTAACTTCGAGAGCTACCAGGCTAACCGTCTCCACTGCCGCTATCGCCATGCAGAGGACAAGAAGATTGAGCTTTGCCACACCTTGAACGGTTCTGCTCTCGCCTTGCCACGTATCGTAGCAACCATCCTGGAGAACAACCAGACTCCAGAGGGTATCCGCGTACCTAAGGTATTGGTTCCTTACTGCGGATTCGAGATGCTCGATGACAAGAACTTCGATTAATTCGATTCATTCGATAAAATTAAAATAAAACATATTGTACGAGGATAACTTCGGCTACCCCATAAAGGCGGCCGCAGTTATCCTTTTGCATTTTATATACCATGAGCAAACATCAAGACAACTAATTAAGAAATAGAATCACAGATAATATTCAACATAAAAAGTTAATAGCCCATGAACAAGATTATCAAGAAAATACAATACTCTGAAAAGGTATTCCGTTTCGATGTGGAAGCTCCACTCATCGCCAAGAGCCGCAAGGCTGGCAACTTCGTCATCATCCGTGTAGATAACAACAGCGAACGTATGCCGCTGACCATCGCCGATGCCGACATCGAGAAAGGCACCATCACGCTGGTGGTACAGAAGGTAGGACTCTCCTCTACCAAGCTTTGCGCCCTGAACGAGGGCGATGAGATTCACGACGTGGTAGGTCCACTCGGAAACCCTACCCACATCGAGAACTTCGGTACCGTGATCTGTGCCGGTGGTGGCGTAGGCGTAGCTCCCATGCTCCCTATCATCAAGGCACTGAAAGCTGCAGGCAACCGAGTACTCTCTGTTATCGCAGGTAGAAGCAAGGACCTCGTCATCATGGAAGATGAGGTGCGTGCATCCAGCGACGAACTCATCATCATGACCGATGACGGAAGCTACGGCGAGAAAGGCGTAGTAACCGTGGGCATCGAAAAGCTCATCAACCAGGAACATATAGATAAGGTGTTCGCTATCGGTCCTCCTATCATGATGAAGTTCTGCTGCCTCTTAACCCAGAAATATAATCTTTCTACTGATGTATCGCTTAATACCATCATGGTAGATGGTACCGGTATGTGCGGAGCCTGCCGTCTCACCATCGGCGGCAAGACCAAGTTTGTCTGCATCGATGGTCCGGAGTTTGATGGCGCCCAGGTAGATTGGGATGAGATGTTCAAGCGTATGGGCACCTTCAAGGATGTAGAGCGCGAGGAGATGGAGCACTTCGAGGAGCATCTGGCTACAGTGGATGCAGAGAAGAAGAAGGAGACTACAGACATTACGATGGATGTGGCGCCTACCGATGCACCAATAGAAGAACTGACAGACCGTAACGCAGAGTGGCGCAAGGAGTTACGCGCATCGATGAAAGCAAAGGAACGCACCGCTATCGAGCGTGTCAAGATGCCAGAGCTTGACCCAGTTTATCGTGCAACGACCCGCACCGAGGAAGTAAACATCGGTTTGACCAAGGAGATGGCTTTGACCGAGGCAAAGCGCTGCCTCGACTGTCCGAAACCAACCTGTATGGAGGGCTGCCCAGTGAGCATCAACATTCCATCCTTCATCAAGAACATCGAGCGTGGACAGTTCCTTGCCGCAGCCAAGGTTCTGAAGAACACCTCTGCCCTACCAGCCGTTTGCGGTCGTGTTTGTCCTCAAGAGAAACAGTGCGAGAGCAAGTGCGTACATCTCAAGATGAACGAGCCAGCCGTAGCCATCGGCTACCTGGAGCGCTTTGCAGCCGACTACGAGCGTCAGAGTGGCAACATCTCTGTGCCTGAGTGCGATGAGGCAAACGGCATCAAGATAGCCGTAGTGGGTTCAGGTCCTTCTGGTTTGAGCTTTGCAGGCGATATGGCAAAAAAGGGATTCGACGTCACCGTGTTCGAGGCTCTGCACGAGATTGGCGGTGTATTGAAATATGGTATTCCAGAGTTCCGATTGCCAAATGCCATCGTGGATGTGGAGATAGAGAATCTCCAGAAGATGGGTGTGAAGTTCATTACCGACTGCATCGTGGGCAAGACTATCTCCGTGAAGGATTTGGAGCAGCAGGGCTTCAAGGGCATCTTCGTAGGTTCGGGAGCCGGACTCCCTAACTTCATGAATATCCCTGGCGAGAACGCCTTGAACATCATGTCATCCAACGAGTATCTTACCCGTGTGAACCTGATGGATGCAGCCAACCCTCATACCGACACCCCTATCAACCTGGGGAAGAAGGTGGTGGTAGTAGGTGGCGGAAACACAGCAATGGACAGCTGCCGCACCGCCAAGCGTCTGGGAGCCGAGGTAACATTGGTTTATCGCCGTTCGGAGGCAGAGATGCCAGCCCGACTTGAGGAGGTGAAGCATGCTAAGGAAGAAGGCATCAACTTCATGACCTTACATAATCCTAAGGAATATGAGGCGGATGAGAAGGGCGCAGTAAAGGCAGTAGTCTTAGATGTGATGCAGCTCGGAGAGCCAGATGCCAGCGGCCGTCGCCGTCCGGAAGCTACAGGCGAGACCATCACTTTGGAGTGCGACCAGGTAATCGTAGCAGTTGGTGTAAGCCCTAACCCACTCGTTCCTCAGAGCATCGAGGGATTGGAACTTGGCAGAAAGAATACGATTGCCGTAAATGACCAGATGCAGAGCTCTATTGAGGAAATCTATGCTGGCGGCGACATCGTAAGAGGTGGTGCCACCGTAATCCTCGCAATGGGAGATGGTAGAAAGGCTGCGCTCAATATGAGTGAGAAGCTTTTGAAGAAATAGTATATCATATAGAACAACGAAAAAAGGCAGGTTGCAAATTAGCAATCTGCCTTTTTCGTTATTCATTACTCTCTAAAAAGATGGGAGTAATTGATACTATATACTATAGATTGAATCTCAAACCGAACTGGAGATTGAAATTCAGCTTCTTATCCTTGAAGGTATTTTCCACATGGCTTCCGTTATCGAAATAATATTTAGCACCCGGTTCGATATACAGACCCACCTTTGGTGTGATGTCATACTGCGCACCGAGCGAAGCCTTTCCTGAGAACTGCACTCTGTCTCGCTTGGCATTCTCTTTCTTTACTCCCTCTTCTTCGGTATCATTCTTCACATTGTAATCAGCCTCAGCACCAGCCATCACATAAGCATGGAAGCCTCCACTCTGCCAGAACTCATAATTCAATCCCACCGGAATACCCACATAATGAAGCACCTGATGAACATTGTAGCTACTACCTGGTGCGTATGGATAAAAATCAGAAGAAGTGCGTGTATATACCATACCCGTACTCAAAGACAGACGAGGTGCAATGCCAAAGGCTACCTGCAAACCTACGGAAACCGGAGCATGATGCTTGGCATTCCCCTGCTGGTTTCTTTGAATCGCCTTATAGGATGCCAAGAGATATTCTTCTCCATATATGCCTCCAGCCGTTGGATCAGGGATGACACCCGGCATCGGTTCTGCCATCGTTCCATAGCTAAAATCATTATAGCCTCCAGACGCGTCGGAATTCACACCGCCCAGACTTGGCGTCAGGTTTTCGGCATAGAGTTGCATCGACCAGCCAGAAACCTCCTCATTTTTTTCAAAATGATAAGACTGAGAAGCATACGCTGCCGCATGATGATCGGTAGAGCGGGTTAAGGCCTTATAATCGGAAGACTTATCGGTAGCCTTATCCTCAGATACTGGTTCTGCCGGCTCAGGGTCCTCGGCAAGCAAAGAGATTTCATTCTCTGATTCTTTCTCAAGAACATTACCCATCTTCTTTTGAGATGCAGCGGATTGCAAATCCGCTGAAACAACGAGGGATGGAGCTGGCTGGGATGCAGTGGATTGCAAATCCGCTGAAACAACGAGGGATGGAGCTGGTTGAGATGCAGCGGATTGCAAATCCGCTGAAACAACGGGGGATGGAGCTGGTTGAGATGCAGCGGATTGTAAATCCGCTGAAACGACGTGGGATGGAGCGGATTGGGATGCAGCCAATTGCAGATTACCCCTTTCTACATCCTCCTGGTGCAGATAAACATAGCTTCCACCTATTCCCAATAATGCCACAGCTGCTGCTGCCGCAGACCATCGCTTGAAATAGACAATCCTGGCATTCTTTTGAACCTTTGAACTGTCGTGTAAAACCCTGGCATCCTTTTTAGCCTCTGAACCAACGTGCAGATCTGTAGATTCTGAGCTTTCTGAAGCTATCGTCTGTGGATTCGACGAAACAGATTCTATATTTTTCTGAGCAAGCGATTGTTCAATGCCTGCCCACAAGTCGTGGCTGACAGACTCCTGATAGCCTGCCAACTGGTCTTGAAGTTTGCTTGTCCAATCTTGATTACTCATATTCTTTCTCGTTTATATTATTTAGATATTCATTTATTTTCTTTGCCAGAAACTTCTTGGCTCTTAGATATTGCGAGGCAGAGGTACTCTCCTTGATGCCCAGCAGATCAGCAATCTCCTTATGGCTTCTTTGCTCAAACACAAACATGTTCAGAACCAGTCGATAGCCCTCGGGCAATTCACCGATCATCTTCGTCAATACGGCAGGCGGCACCCGTTCTACCTCCGGTTCGTCGTCACTCACATCTTCCGGAACTTCATCCACGAAAGTGATGCGACTCTGCCTTCGGGTAAAGCTGATGGCCTCATTTGCCACAATCCGAAGAAACCACGCCTTCAGCGAACCTTCTCCCCTGTACTCGAAGTTGGCAATACCAGAGAAAAGTTTCACAAAACTATCCTGCACCACATCCTCCGCATCATCACGTAAAGGGACATACCTCAGCGCTACCGCCATGGCATATCCTACGTAGCGGTCGTAGAGCCGGTGCATCGCCGCCCGACTGCCGCCTTTGATGTCGTGCAAAAGTAGTTTTTCAGATTCCAATTTTCTCTATCTTTTATGTATTAAACGAATATCAACACAAAACCTTGCACCAAAAAACAAACTTTTTTTGATGCAAGGTTGTTTTTATACCGAGATAACCATTCCCTCATTGGTGAGATAGCTTTCCTCGAAAACCTCTTTGGCTTCTTTCAGCAGAACCGTCTCATCATTATATCTCGCACTATAATGTCCCAGGAGCAACTTGCCTACCCCGGCAGCCTTTGCCACCATCGCAGCCTGCTTCGCCGTACTATGGTTGTAGATCTTAGCCCGGTCTTCCTGCTCCGAAGTATAAGTACTTTCATGATAAAGCACCGTAACCCCCTTCACCTTTTCCCAGAGATTCGGAATATATCGGGTATCACTCATATAGGCATAACTGCGAGGCGGGTCGGCAGGTGTCACCAGACGGGCATTTGGAATCACCTCTCCATCCTCGTTGGTCCAGTCAGCCCCATTCTTGATGTTGTTGATCTGACTGATCGGGATGCCGTAGTAATCTATCATGTCCCTCTTGATGTGAGGCAGCGTAGGCTTCTCTCTGAAGATATAGCCGCAGCATGGCAGACGATGTTTCAGAGGCACCGTCTCCACCGACAGAGAATGATCTTCATAGATTATCTGCTGCTTCTCCGTATCTACCGGAATCATCTCCATCTCATACTCCATCGTCTGCATAAAGAATTCTACCTGTTGTTTAAACAGAGGAGCATAATCCTTTGGAGCATAGACTCTTAACTTAGATGTTCGTCCGAGCATTCCCAGTGTAGAAAGCAAGCCCATCAATCCGAAGCAATGGTCGCCATGCATGTGGGTGATGAAGATGGCATTGAGCTTGGAGAAATGGATATGGGAACGACGGAACTGCATCTGTGCACCCTCGCCACAATCTATCATATAGCACTTTCCCCGCATCTCTATGAGCTGCGAGGAAGCATTGTGTTTCAGGGTTGGCAGCGCACTGCCACACCCCAGTATATGTATTTTAAATGGTTCCAACTTAATCTAAAATTTAGAATGACAATTTACTCCTGGCGCTTGAAGACATAGATGCCCTGGGTATTCTCCAGCATCAAGCTGTCAGAGCCCAGTTTGTCGATGGCAAAGGTATCCTTGTTGAGCAGGAGCTTTCCGTTCAGGATTTTCCATGAAGTCCAAGGATTGGTCTCAGCCTTCACATTGTTTTTTACCTCTCCGCCTTCCAGCAAGTCGAAGTTCTTGTCGAGTGAAGTCCACTTGCCCAAGAGTGAAGTAAGATTGATGATTTTCTGTGCCATCATCTCTCCATCCTGAGCCTTGTAACCGATAAGAGCGATGCGGTCGCCTGCCAGCAAACCACCCAGCACGATGTCTGGCTGCTCATCATCGATGAAGACTGAGAGCGTATCTCCCTCATCAGAAATCAGCTCCAGATTGTGCATAGATGTACCCTCACCACAAACACCGTAGATGGTTGAATCATCGGCAACTTCCTCCAGATCGAGGGAATCTGTAGGAGTGATTACCTGTGCGGTTTTCTTATCCTTGCAGCTATTGGCAGCAAAGAGTACCACCAAAGCCATCATCATATAAACTAATCTTTTCATAATCCTTATAGTTTTTGTTGTTATAAAAACGTTTTATCTTGTTTATCATGAAGCTCCTCCTATTGAAGCTTACGATTCTTTCTGAAGTCTTTCCTGTTTCTTGGCTTCATCCCACAGTTTATCCATTTCTTCCAAACTCATGTCTTTCAGATTCTTACCCTGTTTGAGCGAATGATCTTCTACATAGTTGAAACGGCGGATAAACTTCTGGTTTGTCTTCTCCAGCGCATTGTCCGGATTGAGCTTGTAGAGACGGGCTGCATTGATGACGGAGAAGAGGAAATCGCCGAGTTCCTGGGTTGAGTTTTCCTTGTCGTCCTTGGCAAGTTCTGCCTTGAGTTCTTCCAGTTCTTCGTGTACCTTATCCCATACATCCTCCTTCTCCTTCCAGTCGAAGCCCACGTTTCGTGCCTTGTCCTGAATGCGATAGGCCTTGATAAGGGATGGCAGGGAATTTGGCACACCGCTCAGAACGCGCTCGTTGCCATCTTTCTCCTGCTGCTTGATCTGCTCCCAGGTTTTCTCTACCGAGGAAGCATTCTTGGGTTTGCAGGCACCAAGAGCCAGGGTTTCTTCCGAATTGGCAGTTTCTGCCTTCTCATCTTCCACTTCCGACTCTCTATATACCACCTGTCCCGCATCATTGATATACATATCAGGATTCGCCACAGTCCATTCGCCCTCTTCCTTCCAGTTGATGAAAGGATGGCGGAACATCAGTTTGTCAGCTTCCTGATTGCAGACATCGCAGATATCGAACTCGCCGTCTTCTCTGCCGATGATGCTATAGAACATCACGTGCTCCAGCACATCGCCCAGCTCCTTCTTGATATCCTTGTAATCGCGCTTCATCAAGGCATCACAAAGCTCGAAAGTCTCCTCGATGGTATTCGGACGAAGACTCTCGAATGTCTGTTTCTTATCCCATGGACACTGCAGGCGCAAACGATCCTGCACATCCAGCAAGCGGCTGAACGCCGCTAACTTTTCTTCTTTCGTATGCATGATTGTAACCTCACATTAAAGATTGTCTTTCCATTTCTTGCCAGCCTTCGTATTGAGGAAAATGGCGAAAGACAATGCAAACACAAACATCATTATATTAAAAAACAAATATGCTTCCATAACTATTACTTTTTATACTTCAACAAATCATTGGCACTATATGCAAGTAAGAACCCACAAATTGAACCAACAAAAAAACACACTATATTAAGCCAACCGAAATCACCTCCAATTATCAGAGGCGACAATCCTCCCACGGCAACGCTGCCAAACATCAGCTTCGCCATATCATAGAGAAAACCGGCTAGCAGTTTTCTTCTATCTTGCTCTGATACTTCTTTTACTGCATTACTAACCATCGTTTTGTGCAAAAATTAATAATTTTGATGCAAAGATAGTATTTTTCGCCCAAAAATTCGTATCTTTGCACCGTTTTTTAAGGAAAAAGAAAGAAAAAGAATAAAAATTAGATAGAAACAATGGAATTAGCAAGTAAATACGATCCACAAGCAGTGGAAAGTAAATGGTATCAGTACTGGCTCGACAACAAGCTTTTCAGCTCTAAGCCAGATGGTCGTGAACCTTATACAGTGGTAATCCCTCCACCAAACGTAACGGGTGTGCTCCACATGGGACACATGCTCAACAATACTATCCAGGATATTCTCGTTCGCCGTGCACGCATGGAGGGCAAGAACGCTTGCTGGGTACCAGGTACCGACCACGCCAGTATCGCTACCGAGGCTAAGGTGGTTAACCGCCTCGCCCAGCAGGGTATCAAGAAGACCGACCTCACCCGCGAGGAGTTCCTCAAGCATGCTTGGGACTGGACTCACGAGCATGGTGGCATCATCCTCAAGCAGCTCCGCAAGCTCGGTGCCAGCTGCGACTGGGACCGCACAGCATTCACCATGGACGAGACCCGCTCTCGTGCCGTCATCCACGTATTCTGCGACCTCTACCAGAAGGGTCTCATCTATCGTGGCGTGCGCATGGTTAACTGGGACCCTAAGGCTCAGACTGCGCTCTCTGACGAGGAGGTTATCTACAAGGACGAGCACTCTAAGCTCTACCACTTGAAGTATTATGTAGTAGAGCAGGACTGCCAGCAGGTGGATGAGGAGAACGTGATGCACAAGGATGAGAAGGGTTACTATGCAGTGGTAGCAACTACCCGTCCTGAGACCATCATGGGCGACTCTGCCATGTGTATCAACCCTGAGGATAAGAAGAATACCTGGCTGAAGGGCAAGCACGTGATCGTGCCTCTCGTAAACCGCGAGATTCCTGTCATCGAGGATACATACGTAGATATCGAGTTCGGTACCGGTTGCTTGAAGGTAACTCCAGCTCACGATATCAACGACCACGCCCTCGGTTTGAAGCACGGTTTGGAGACCATCGATATCTTCAACGACAACGGTACCATCAGCGAGGCAGCAGGTCTCTATGTAGGTATGGACCGCATGGACGTGCGCAAGCAGATTTCCATCGACCTTCAGAACGCCGGTCTGATGGAGAAGATTGAGGACTATAATAATAAGGTGGGCTTCTCTGAGCGTACCAATGTGCCTATCGAGCCAAAGCTCTCTACACAGTGGTTCCTCAAGATGCAGCACTTTGCCGACATCGCCCTCCCTCCAGTAATGGACGATGACATCGAGTTCTACCCTAAGAAGTATAAGAACACCTATCGCCACTGGTTGGAGAACATCAAGGACTGGTGTATCAGCCGTCAGCTCTGGTGGGGTCACCGCATCCCAGCTTACTACTTCGACAATGCCGGCAAGAAGGATTTCGTGGTAGCTGAGACTGCAGAGGAGGCTCTGAAGCTCGCTCAGGAGAAGAATGCCAGCATCAAGGCTGAGGATCTTGAGCAGGAGAGCGACTGCCTCGACACCTGGTTCTCTTCATGGCTGTGGCCTATCTCTCTGTTTGACGGCATCGAGCATCCTGACAACGAGGAGATCAACTACTACTACCCTACTTCCGACCTCGTAACTGGTCCGGATATCATCTTCTTCTGGGTAGCACGTATGATCATGGCTGGCTACGAATATCGTGGCAAGATGCCATTCAAGCACGTATATTTCACAGGTATCGTCCGCGACAAGCTGGGCCGCAAGATGAGCAAGAGTCTCGGTAACTCACCAGACCCATTGGATCTGATTGACAAGTTTGGTGCCGATGGTGTTCGTATGGGTATGATGCTCAGTGCTCCAGCGGGCAACGACATCCTCTTCGACGAGAGCCTTTGCGAGCAGGGACGTAACTTCAACAATAAGATCTGGAATGCCTTCCGCCTCGTGAAGGGTTGGGAGACTGCGGATATCGAGCAGCCTAAGAGTGCTGAAATCGCCGTGAAGTGGTTTGATGCCAAGCTCAAGGAGGTGAACGAGGAGATGCAGAAGCAGTTTAAGGACTACCGTATCTCTGAGGCATTGATGACTGTATATAAGCTGTTCTGGGATGAGTTCTCATCTTGGTACCTGGAGATGGTGAAGCCAGCTTACGGTCAGCCTATCGACCAGAAGAGCTACGACGCTACCCTCCGCTTCTTTGATGCCCTCCTGAAGATGTTGCATCCATTCATGCCATTCATCACCGAGGAGTTGTGGCAGCACATCTACGACCGCAAGGATGGCGAGAGCATCATGCGCGAGAAGCTGGAGATTCCTGCACCTACAGCCGAGGAGCAGAAGTTGGCAGCCGACATCGAGGCAGTGAAGCAGATTATCGCCGGTGTTCGTACCGTTCGCAACCAGAAGAACATTGCCCAGAAGGAGCAGTTGTCTCTGCAGGTAGTAGGCAAGAACGATTTCGAGGCTTACAACGACGTAACGCTGAAGATGGCCAACCTCGACAAGATTGAGGTCATCGCCGAGAAGAGTGCCGATGCATCAAGCTTCATGGTAGGTACCGACGAGTTTGCCGTACCATTGGGCGACCTCATCGACGTAGCTGCCGAGATTGAGAAGGCAGAGGCTCAGCTCAAGCACCTGGAGGGCTTCCTGATGGGCGTTCGCAAGAAGCTCAGCAATGAGAACTTCGTAGCTCACGCCCCTGAGAAGGTAGTGGCTCTGGAGCGCAAGAAGGAAAGCGATTCTGTAGAGAAGATTGCTGCCCTCAAGGCAACCATCGAGGAACTCAAGAAGAAGTAACAGATTCTTTTTATATATGTTGAATGTTGAGTGTAGAATGATGAATGCAGAATCTCAGACGGATGAATTCGTCAGCCATTCTGCAACTCAACATTCAGCATTCAACATTCAACTTTTTTATTATGATCAAGAAGCTTTTCACCTTATTTATATGTATGTTTTCGTTCGCCATGACTTTCACCAGTTGTAGCGACGAGGCTTTTGATGTGGATAGCGTCAACAAGCAGACCATCCTGGTATATTATCCATGGACAGGCAGTACCACCAGTTCGGGTTTGAAGCAATACCTTTCAAACAATATCGACAGCATCTGCCAGGGTATCGTAGCCAAGAAAGGACTCAGTGACTCACGTGTGATGGTATTTTTCAGCGAGAAATACAACAAGAGTACACTCTACGACCTGCAGTACGATGCCGCCAGCAAGACGGTGAATCGTGTGCCCGTGAAGACCTACGAGGACAACAGCTATTGCACGGCAGAGGGATTCGCCAACCTTCTCAATGAGGTGAAGCAAAATGCCGAGGCACTCAACTATGCCCTCATCATCGGAGTGCATGGATGCGGATGGACCTATGCAGAAGATTGGGTGAATTATCCGAACTATGCCCGTCCTGGCTTCGGAAGCACAGCCACAACCGGCAAGCCATCCAGTACATTCAGCGGCATCCAGTTTGGTAGCGACCCTGACCATCCTGTCACCCGCTTCTTCGGAAGTGTAAATTCCAAGAGTTATGCCATGGACATCCCAACCCTGGCAGAAGGAATCAGACAGAGCGGACTGAAGATGCAATACATTCTCTTCGATGCCTGCTATATGGGAAATGTGGAGACAGCATACGAGCTGAAGGATGTCACCAACTATCTCATCAGTTCGAGCAGCGAGGTGATGGCTATAGGCTTTCCATACCGAAGCATCTGGAGCATGCTCAATTCCGCAACACCCAACTATTCCGGCATCGTAAACGGCATTGTCAACTTCTACAAATCCAGCTACGTACCTTATTGCAACATGGCAGCCATCGACTGTCGCGAGATGGATAATCTGGCTAGCGTCATGAAGGAAATCAACAGTAAATATACGCTCGATTCCTCCATTTCTCTAGAAACAATCCAACCTCTCGGCGGCTTCACTCCTAACCTGTTTTATGACATGTCGGTATATGTAGATAGCCTCAAGCCAAGCGGTTACCTGAAAGATCAGTTTGCCGCCCAGATGCAGAAAACCATCAAGGCTGCTGCACATACCGATGAGGCATTTACCATGCTGAAGGACCCGTATAGAGGAACCATCTTCCAGGTGAAGAGCTATTGCGGCCTTTCCATCTCCGACCCGAGCCAGCACAGTGTAGCTCTCAAGGGAAGAGAGAAGACAGGATGGTGGAAGGCAACTCACTAATAAAGCTGAATGTTCACATTTAAAAATTAAAAGGACAAAGATGGAATTTTTTATAATCGATCGTAATGGACAGCAGGCAGGTCCTTTCAGTTTCGACCAACTCGTACAGAATGGCATCAGTCCCGAAACACTGGTGTGGAAGCAGGGTATGGCAGATTGGACTCCTGCCTGGAAGGTAGAGGATCTGAAAGCTGTACTGGAAGCAATAAGAGCCAACCAGCAGCAGGATTATCAGAAAGCCCAGCAGGAAGCCTATCAGCAGGGATTCCAGCAGGGAGCAGCGATGCATTCGAATTTCCAGCAGCAGCCTAAGAAGAAGACGAGCCATTTCGCGATGAAGATGGTGATAGGTCTCATCATTTTCATCCTTGCCCTATTTGCCATAACCAATCCGAGCGCAGATGCTCATAAGGAGAAGGTTCGCACGGAGGCAAGCAAGGCAGTAGAAAAGGCGGTAGGATCTACCGACAACAATTTCTTCTCTCAGGCGCTCCGCTCTGTAGCCAAGATGATGGCTGGCAGCATGATGGACGAAGCGATGAACCAGCTTTTCGAATACCACAACTATATCGTTTGCTCTACGGGTTCTGTAGAGTTCAACGGCAAGCAGCACACCGTGAGTTTCGGTATTCTCGGCAACGTCTATACGATGAATGCCGACGATATGGTGAAGGCGCTGGAAGAAGCCAATGTCAATGAGGACCAGGCTGCTAGCGATGAAGGCAGCTTCAGCACAAGAATGCAGAAGAAACTGGAAGAGAAAGCCAATCAGGCATTCGATAAGGCGGCTGATAAAGTGAGCAAGAAGGTAGAAGAGAAAATCAACCAGAAGCTCGAAGAGACCACCGATTCTTCCAGCATCGAAAAGATAATCGATAAGATCCTGGAGTTATTTTAACGGCATATAAAACAAATCTCCCTATAAGCAGGTGACATACGTCAGGCTTATAGGGAGATTTTTTGGTTAAAATAGCCTATAAATAGCAGCACAGATATCAGGCTACTTCCAGAAAATCGGGAGAGCGGGATATCTTGACCACCACTGCGTGATGACGCACAAACTGCATGCGGATGCGGGCAATGAGAAGATCATAACACGCCTCACTATGAATGAGGAAACCCAGATGGAGACACTCTCCTACGATGATGCAGTGGTTGCGCCAACCGTGAATGCCATTACCCCTGGAGAAGGACACACGGGAATCAACACGGGAGTCAGCCCCAGAATCAGCATCCGCCAGTCTTATATAATAAGGTAATGCCAGCTTGCTGTTGCGCTGCAGGGCATACTCGCCTTCCGGCAGACAATGCACATCCTCCTCCAACGTATCACAAACATGCTGACCATCAATCAGCAATCTACCACTTACGGCATGATGATAACTGCCAAAACGATCTATAACTATTTCCATAAACTTTTGATTTTTCCAAACTGTTATTTTTTAACCTTGCCCCCATCCCCACCTTCTCTCCATATCCGTGTAAACATTATTCAAGGAAGAGAGAATCAGGCAAAAACGCCCGAAAAATGGGGAAAAAAGAGATTGAGAATTTTCCCTTAAGGGTTTTTATTTTTTTCCTTAAGGGTTTTTAATTTTTTCCTTAAGGAAAACGACAGCTTCTCTTAAGAGATTTTTCCGCCACGTTTAACTTGTAAAGTTATTTATTACTATCCATGCTATACCCCCACTCCATCCGGCTCTCCAAGATAGTAAAATATATAATCTACCATCTTGGGCGTGAAACTATGCAGCGAAGGTTTATAACCCAATTCCTGCAGTTTGACATAGAGCGGAGTGCAGCGTTTCACCCAATCCATAAACTCATCTCTCGCAGCATGCCCCTTGGAACGGCTGTGAGGACAGTAGAGGTGAGCAAGCTCCTGCTTGCTCATCACTCTACGTTCTACGAAATGTTGCTTGGTAACATTCATCTAGTTTTAATTTTTAGTTAGTAATCTATTCTTCTGCGAAGATACAAAAAAATCGGATAGGGTGTTTCATCTGATTACAAAATTTAATATTTACAATTCAGATGTAACAAGGGCTGCAGCGTGGTGGCATCAAAGCTGGGACACGCCTTCTGCACTCCAGGCAGGTCACGATGCCCCAGAATGGTGCGGATGCCGGGAAACTGTATCTTCAGCTGAACAATCAGCTTCTCCATCGCCTTCTTCTGCTCCCCGGTACGGGTATCCGCCACATAGCCGTTCTCATCCAATCCGCCCTCATAGCAGATACCGATGGAATGCGCATTCCAGCCACGGGCATGGGCTCCCATGCGCTCCAGCGGACGGGTGGCATGTACCTTGCCGTCACGGCTGATGAAGAAATGGTAACCGATGTAACGCCAGTGGTTCACCTCCACGTGGTCGTGGTAAAGCTGATGCACGGTGTAAGGGTGGTTGCAGCGGGTTGCGCTGCAGTGTACCACAATCATTGTAATTTCTCTAGTCATAAGCTGATGTTTTTAATATTTCAACACTGCAAAGATAAGACTTTCTCCTAACTCCAACTGGCGATAGCCGTCGATTTCCGGCGAATTCCCGCTTACCCCGGAATGTTTTATATTTAGTTAACTAGTTACCTCTCGTGGGAGAAATGTCTAGATAGTTACTTCTCGTAGGCAAACTTACCAAAGGGTTACATCTCATCAGAGAAAACCGTTACATCTCGCGGGATTTCGCCTTTTGCCAGTTACATTCCATGGTAACAGCATTTTTTATCAGTCTGTATATCTGATAGTTACACACTAAAATAGCGCTACAAGAAATATGATAATATGATATATAAGAAATAAACAAGAAAAATGGTCATGATGGGTTCTCAAACTTTTTTCTCTTTTTTTCTAAAAAAACTTGTAAAATACTTGTTAGTTTCAGAAAATTTATATATCTTTGCAGCGCTCTATCGGTAGAAATACTGGAGGAGCAGACATCGGCACCCTGGCAACAGGATGCCCCAAGCATGATAAATGCTGAGTTTACATCTCAAACCCCTCTGTAAGGTGTGGAGCTAAATCCTTGCATGGGGGTACTCAATTGTAAATTCAGGCTAGATTTTTCGTGCGCATTCTCTATGAATGAATCATACGGGGGTGCGACATGGAATAATTTTGGCCTGATGAGAAAATTGAGAAAAGGGCCAAAAAAAAGCTCCAACATATTTTTGGTTCATTTGAGATTTCGCATCCCCCAGAATTCTTTTCATTGCCACCCCCATTTTATAGACTTTTATAAAACAACAAGCAATGAACAAAATCCTAACTTTCAACGTAGCCGAAGCCACAGAGCTTGGCACTCATTGCGCCCTGCATCACAGCTACAGCCCGCAAGAACAGAAGTACATCTTCAGACTTGACGTGTACAATCAGAAACAGATCAAAATGGCTATCAGCCAGAACGCACACCACGGGCAACTGGACCTCAATGGTTTCGAGCACATCGAAAATATGTTACGTTTCGAGGTACCCTACAGAGCTTTGGAAGCTACAAAATCTCATTACAACAACCTGGAGACTGCCCTTATCGACATAGGCAAAAAGCCGGTCTATATCCCTTACACCGTCGCAGATTCTGGCAATCCAGGAACATACCACTTGTGCTACAAGCAGTTCGACTACCTTTACCACTTCGTTGACTACACCAAGAAGGGTCAGGAGAAGAGAGCCATCCTGGAGATGCCGATTCCCGTGGCTCAGTACTACTTCGCCCTGGACCTGGGCTATTTCAAGGTTTCGCCGCAGCTTTACGAGTCATTCCATCACCAGTCTTCCCGCTGCCTTTACCTCCTGACAGAGAGCCGACTGAAGAAGGGCTACACCAAGTTTACGCCTCCCGAGATTCTTGCGCTCCTCACCAGCCACACCCAATATCGTGGCACGGGGAATCTGGAATATACCCAGCTTTCTACTGCCGAAGAGGAGATAAAAAATGCCTACAAGCTGAACCGTCTCGACTATATCGTGATACACACGCTAGAGACTACCCGTAACCAGGTAGTAGGCAAATACGGCTGCTTGGTCATCTTCGGCCTCAAGTACCGCAACGATGACCCAGATATGCTGAGCGATGAAGACAGAACCAAGCTGACAATGAAGAGGCTAGACTTCAGAAAGGTCCTCACCTCTTCCTACTGGAACGTGAGCCACAAGGTGGCAGAGGAGTTGAGCGATCGCCTCACCCTGTCAGACCTGGATGCCGTGAACCAGTGCTTTCTGGCAGCTTATGCGGCGAAGAGAAAGCACGAGATCAAGAATCCCGCAGGGTATATCGTGTCCAGCCTGGATAAGATTCTGAAGAAGAATCAGCCAGGCAGCTCTTCAAAGCCATAACCACTAACGGCATATAAACAGCAATCCCCCCATCCTACTTTCTCAAGCCGGATGGGGTTTGCTTATGTAATAGAGAGATTTATGAATGTCTATCAGGCAGTTTTCCTACTTTTTATTTGGTCGTTTCAGGAAAAAAGCGTAATTTTGCGGCGAAACTAGATGTAGAATTAAATGAATGGCGTATGAAAAAGGTAGAAGAAAGATACATCAGCTTGCTGACCGACTTCGGCTTCAAGCGAATATTCGGAACGGCAATGAACAAGGATTTGCTCATTTGCTTCCTCAACAGCTTGTTTAATGGCAGACAGGTTGTGAAGGATGTGTCGTATCTGAATCCGGAGCACGTGGGAGATGTATATACCGACCGCAAGGCCATCTTCGACGTATATTGCGAAGGCGAAAACGGCGAGAAGTTCATCGTGGAAATGCAGAATGCCTACCAGGCGTATTTCAAGGACCGATCCCTCTTCTACTCCACTTTTCCAATCCGTGAACAGGCTCCCAAGGGAAGTGACTGGGATTTCAAACTCAATCATGTCTATACTGTTGCGCTGCTCAACTTCAACATGAATGAGGATGCCTTCGACAAGGAGAAGATCCGCCATCATGTACAGTTGTGCGATACCGCTACCCACAAGATTTTCTACGACAAGCTGGAGTTTATCTATGTAGAGATTGCCAAATTCAATAAGACACTAGGAGAACTGGATACACTCTACGAGAAGTGGCTCTATGCGCTGAAGAATCTCTATAAGCTTACCCAGCGCCCAAAAGAGCTGTGCGACAAGGTTTTCGACCGTCTCTTTGAGGAAGCCGAGATTGCTAAGTTCACGCCTCAGGAGATGAGGGAGTATGAAGCAAGCAAGATGGCATACCGGGATATCAAGAACTCCATTGATACGGCGAAGCAAGAAGGTCTTGCGGAGGGTATGGAAAAGGGTATGGAATTAGGTATGGAAAAAGGCATGGCGAAAGGTATGAACCAGAAAGCCCTGGATATTGCCAGGAATATGCTTGCTGATGGCGTTGACATCAATCTGATCATGAAGTATTCCGGACTTACCCAGGAACAGATAGAAAAACTGAAATAAGATATTATTTTAGAAGTAACAGATAAACAGAAATCCCCCATCCTGCTTGAGAAAGCAGGATGGGGAATACTATAGGGAAATCCCTATTGCTTTTTAGGGATATTTCCTTTAAAGTATCACAAAAAACGTTTAATTTTGCAGCAGAAATGATAATAATGTGAAATTATGGAAAAAACCAAGAAATGTCCTTATTGTGGAGAAGAAATTCTCGCAATAGCGAAGAAATGTAAACATTGTAGTGAATGGCTAGATGAAACCGAAATTCTTTCAGAAGCTCCTAATCTAAAAGAGACTCACGAAGTTAATGACGGTCAGTATCTTTATTGTAAGACATGTAAGGAAATGATTAGCTCAAGTGCAAAAATCTGTCCGAATTGTGGAGATGTGGATCCTTTTTACTTTGACGATATAAAGAATAAATATAAGAAAGCGAACCTTGGATGCATAACTATTATCGGAATGGCTTTTGCAATGGGACTCATATTCAGGTCCTTAGGTTCTAAACATGGTATATTAACTTGGAGTACAGATGAATTTGATACTTTTCTATTGGTTGTTTTGGGCTTTTGGATTTTACGTAAATTCATCTCATATATGAATATGAAAGAACATAAAGAAGAAATGAGCAAGATTTTCCAAGCGAAGAATGACTCCCAAGCTCTTGATATATGGAAACAGAAACTAGAAGAAAAAAACAATAATTAAACAGTTTTATAAATTAATTATTAGTATCCAATAAAAATTGGATACTAATGTACTAATGTAATTTTCTATGGAACGAATAATAAAGAAATATTGGCGAGTTGTTCTTGTTGCCTTATTTATGACCATTTGGTTTTTCAATAAAATTAAAACTCACTCAGAACACCATAGCAGCTCTAGGGATAGTTTGCGTTCGGAACGTCCTGCTTTTATGGATAAACAGAAACCAGATGTTGATCATGAAATAGAAGACGTACGGTCTATGTTAGCTTCTAGCGAATATACAAAATATCGAAATTCACGTTTTGATTTTTCGTTCAAATATCCAGATTGCTTTGAAAGAGGAGAGGAGCCTCTAAATGGAGATGGTTGTGGCTTTTCTATGAAATATGGTATAAGTTTCTCCGTATGGGGTATTTATAATATTAATGATAAAACAATACAAGAATATTATAAAAATGACCCTGACCTTCCTGCTGCTACCTATCATGTTCAGAAAGAAAACTGGTTTGTTATGTCTGGAAATACTAAAGATAATAAAATATTCTATAAGAAGGTCGTCTTGATGCAAGGTGATACGGAAGAAGGAACTTATGTTACATTTTATCTTCTTTTTCCAAAGAAGTTTAAAGATGTTTTGGCTGACTTTATCAAGTATGAAGCAAGAAACTTTAACCCAAAATTCGAAGGGACAGATAATTCTCATCTGCAAGAAGAAGAGTTGTATGACCCATTAAATAATTTGCAGATAGAAGAAGAAAGTCAGCAGAATATTAAGCAAAATGGTCTGACACGTGATCAGCAAATAGCACTAATGCTATTAATGATTGCTGCATCTTCAGAAAGTTCTGATGACGATGGTGGTCATCGTAGCAAGTGTATTTGTGGGACATGTGGATTAAGTTTTGAAAACTCGGGAGATTTGCGATCCCACCAAAACGCCATACATGATTATTGATTTTGGCATATATGTTTTAAAAGTCTAGTTTTATAAAGCATAATAGAAATGAAAAAATTATTATTTGTTTTTTTAGTATTGGTGTTGGGTATCCCTTCATGCCATGCGCAATTTGGGGCGCTTAATAAGTTATATAAGAGCGCAAAGTCAATTACATCGAAGAGTAAAAAGCAGACTAAAGACGACTTCGGAAACAAAAAAATAATCGATCTCTTGAAGGATGCTGCAATTGACACAACAAGCGTAGAATATAAGGAATCATTAGAGAGAAGCAAGCAGGAGTATTTAAATGAAAATCCGCAACTCAAAAAAATGATGGAACTTCAAGGTGATACCGCAGCTTTGAATAAATATTTAAAAGAGCAGTATGGTGGTATGACAAATGAAGAAATTGCAAAGAAAATGATGGGGGATGCTAAAATTGATTTCGAAAGTAAAGAATTTAAGGCTGCACTGGAAAAGACTCAGAAAATGCAGGGAATAAGCGATGATCCGCTATATAAGAAAATCATGGCTGAAGGTCGCACTTTAACCAAGGAGGAAGCTACCTATTTCAACGAAAAATATGGAGCTGATTTTGAATACGACGGAATGGAAGCATATAATGATTCTGTTGGTGTATATGCTCAATTAGACGGCAAATTGAAACCGATGAGCATTACCATGTGTGATGACATCAGTGATGAACGTCCTGTACTGGATTTGGGACAGAATGTAATCAAAAGCTACGTTAAAGATTTCATAGGGATTCTGAAAAAGCCATTTGCTGACAGGGAAGTGGTTGACAGCGTTCAGAATTACATGATTTATAACCATCAACATGCAGAAGAACAATTCAAAGGTGTGGCTAAGTTTACAATCTATTCAAATCGGGAACAGGGATTTGATCAGCAGACTGTTAACGATTTGCGTTTGCGTAGAGTTGGAGATTTTATGGAGCAGATAGATCCTAAAGATATCTATGTATTTAAAGTTCGAAAAGGCTTAAATTGCAGATATATGGAGTATATGTATAATAAAATCAGCTATAAGCAAAGCGAACTTACCGACTATGTGTCTAAACGACTTATTGATGATGGCTATATTGATGCAAAAATTAATCAAAAGTTATCTGATGATCAATTGTATAGCGCAATGGATAAGTTGGAAATGGAGTTTAAGATAGCAAAACTTTTGACTATGGTTTTGAATGGCGAGAAGTTTCGTTACGCCAATGTGGTGCCTGCAGCAGAAGGGGTAACGATGAAAACAAAAGTGCGTGAGGTCACTCATCATGTAACAGCTCTCGAAGTCAGTCTCGAAGCAGAACCGGGTGAATATGCTTTCATCATTCGTAATCCAGAAGTTGAAGAATATTTCAAACATATAGGTGATGATGAAAAGGATGAAATAATGCGTAAAAAACTTCAGAACTTTGATGTTTCTTTATTGAATAAAGGAGCCTTCTTCTTTACGATAAAATAGTTTTTGGCGAGTAATAGCAGACTTCCCTGATGCCGATTACGTAGGTAATCAACATTACGTATTCAACATCCGAGGAAATAACTATAGATTAGTAGTTGTCATAAAATTCACTATAGGCCGACTTTTTATAAGATTTGTCGGAACACATAGTGAATACGACAAAATTGACTGTACCAACATTTAACATCAAGAATTATGGAAAAAATAACAAAAGAACAGTATGAGTTTGCACTCAACAGAATAGAAGAGCTTTTACCATTGGTAACGGATGAAACTCCTGCTAATGATAAAAATGCCATTGAACTGACATTAATGTCAGATATTGTGGAGTCATATGAAAAGAGACATTTTCCTATAGGAAAGCCTTCAGTATCCGAACTCATTGAACTTTCACTGAGTGAAAAAGAAATGACACAAAAACAATTAGCAACAGAAATCGGAATAAGCCCTTCCCGCATTAACGATTATATTACTGGACGTTCGGAACCTACATTAAAAATTGCCAGATTGCTTTGCAAGGTACTGAATATTACTCCTGCTGCTATGTTGCAATACTAAGCAATAGTTTTCAGCTTACAAGAAATCCCCCATCCTGCTTTCTCAAGCCAGATGGGGGATTTGCTTAAAATATAGGATTGAATGAGTGTTAATGCCGGATAGGATTATCTGTCAATTTCAGCACGGATGAATTTACCGGCACTGGTGTAATACAGGTCGTAGCCAGGGATGTCGATTTCGTATCCACCCATCTCCTTTTCTATCTTATACGGCTGCTGTGAAGGATAGCGCTTGGCAATATCAGCAACGATCACATCAGGAATGATGCCAGAAGGCAATGCAGAGAACTTGCAGTCCACGCTCTTCCACTCTCCCTTGTTGTCGAAATCTATTTTGGTTCCATCGCTCAATGTTGCCTCATATTCCCACTTTCCATTGTCCTTCTCCTTCTCTACACGGGAGTAGGTAGCAGAAGGGAAATTCTGCTTAACAAACTGCTGCGCCTGTACTGGCAACTCTGTATAACCGATTTCTTTCTCATCGCTGCCGTGACAAGCTACTGCTACCATAGCAAAAATAATCGATAAAAATGTCGCTAAAAACGTTCTTTTCATGTTGTTCCAATTAAATTTTTGATGTTACTATTTTTATTATCTATCACTTATTATTATACACTATTGCATAACCCGTATATTGACATAGACGGGATTGTTTTACCTGCAACAAATATACTAAAATAATTTCAAACTACAAAATATTCATCTCATGTTTTAGAGTGTTTTAACGGTTTTTCCCGTAATTTCTAATTCGCAACTATCATAGTACAAAATCCAGCCTCGCCAGAAGTAAGCGAAGCATTCTCGGAATAAAGCAAAAAAACTGCCTAAAAATTTGGAGGTTACAAATATTCAGCGTATCTTTGCATAAGATTGGCGGCGCTCGGCAATTTGAAAGCAAGCTTTCATTGCGCTCGCTGGCACAATCTTTGCAATATGTTTAATTAATTATGGAGGATAGAATATGATGATATACGTAGCCAACCCACTTTACGATGCCGTCTTCAAGTATATGATGGAAGATGAGCGAATAGCCAAGACTCTGCTTTCTGCACTCTTGCAGAAAACGGTGATTGCTGTAGAAATGCGTCGTCATGAGTATCCCAATATTGCCCGTGATGCCATCTCTATGTTTCGTGTTGACTTTGCTGCAACCGTATTGGAAGATGACGGCAGTAAGAATCTGATTCTGATAGAATTGCAGAAAACATGGCTGGAGACGGAAACCTTGCGCTTCCGCCAATACCTGGCTGTGCAGTATAACAACAAGGAGAATATGCGCAAGGAGACCAAGGGCAAGTATGCCCTGCCTACCGTGGCGGTGTATCTGCTGGGGCATAACGTGGGACAATTCACGGAACCCGTCATCTATGCCAGACATAAGATATATGACTATGAGGGAAATGAAGTACACCAGGAGGAGCCAGACCCATTTGTAGAGAGTCTGCAGCATGACAGCATCATTGTCCAGATTCCGCGGCTGAGAGGAAGGGTAAACAATAGACTGGAGAAAATACTGAGCGTATTCGACCAGTCGCAGATTTATCCGGACGACCAGCGAATGCTTGAGTTGGATGAGAACAAATATGGGGATGATGCCGAAATGACACATATACTCCATCGTCTCCAGTCGGCGGCGGCTAATCCTGACATCAGAAACAGGATGAATGCAGAGGATGAGTTCTTCCAGGCCCTGGAAGACAGGGATACTACTATCATGACGCAGAAAAAAGAACTCGAAAAGCAGAAGGCGGCACTTGAAGAGAAGGATGCGGCGCTTGAAGAGAAGGATGCATCCTTGCGCGCAGCTGTTTTGGCATTATCAAAGTCGGGCATGACCGCAGAAATGATAGCAAAGACTTTGCATATCGGAGAGGAGAAAATACAGGAAATATTATCCTAACTGATATTCCAAACCCATTTCAGTACTTGAATAACAGATAAACAGAAATCCCCCATCCTACTTTCTCAAGCGGGATGGGGGTTTTGCTTATGTAATAATTAAACCTAAAAAACAAAAGCAAGTATCAACTCATTAGGAGTTGGTATTTATATTTATAGATATATGATTTCTTTTGGATTTTCGGATTAAAAGCCCTGCCGGCTTTCACAAACAGGCAGGGATCATTATAAGTAAAAGATGTAAATAGATGTACCACTGTACAACCTACTTATTAAAACTATAAAATTAATCTTGCAGATTCTACACACATTAATCTGCTTCCTTGAATATGAAGGAGGCATATTCACATATACCCGCAATCAATAGACTCTAATTCTTGCAATTATTTACCACAGGCTATCTCTAGCCTACCTATTATATCTCGAACTGTCTTTTTAGAAAACGCCCCGGCGGCGACATAACTTCCGCCGAGGCGCGGCATTTTCATGCGCATTCTATGAAATGAATTTCTTCCGTTCCAGGCTGTCCTCCGTTAGGCGTCCCGACGGATATGCTATCCGTCGTAAAAAAAGGTTCGACCTATTAAGCGGGGGATTTGCAATCCCCCTATCCCATCGATATGCTGGCTACTGTCTGGGTGCTGGGGATAACATATCCCCAGAGCATAAAGAGGTTAGGACATTTTTTGACGGCGGATTGCAAATCCGCCGGAACGCCTAACGGAGGAAAGGACATATCCGGCGCTACTGGAATTCTTATCTTTAGGCCTACCAGTATTGAGCAAATCCTCGGGCGCACACACCGCTATTAGTACCGATTACGGAACACATTTGACTATTAGTAACCTGATTTGAACCATATCCCGCATAAGAATGTTCCGCAGTCCACCAATTTACCGGCGAAGAGATGGTCATTTGGTAATTGAATATCCAATATACACCTCCACCATTATGACCATAAGACCAATAATGATTTCTTATGAATTTCTCACCATAAATAGCTTTGTTACTAGGAGCCTGGTTGTCTCTCATCCAGCAAGCTATCGCCCAAGAAACTCCTTGGAAGGTATAAGTATTATAGTCGAATATACCGGTTATATTATGGAAATCGAACTTACCTTTTCCTAACTTCGGGTGATTCTCGTCAACCTCAAAATATTGTTGAGAAGATACTCGCATATTAAATACATTTGAAGTTCCACTTCCATTATACGTCAAGTTTTTCCTGCCCACATAAACAGAGCAATATGGATACTTTAAAACATAATTAGGCGGAAACATCTTACCTCGCCAAATGGTGAACCATGTTTCGTCATCAGATCCCGGATGATATTTATATTCGCCTGGCCTATCAGGATCCGTCGGCATTCTGAGAGGTGCGCTCGCTTTAATCTTGATCTGCACAACAAATGGAGTTTCTTTTTCCTTAGCATGCGTTTCATCTCCCTTATTGTTCATACAAGGAGAAGTAAGACTATGCTCATTCTTATCCATCAGATTCTCGTACTGCTTAATTTCCTCATACTTGTATGTAGTAGAACCATCTGCTGATGTCTCTTTAGTTTCATAAGCAATACGAGCAGTTATCTTTTCAACTGTATTAGGATACTTCAGAGTCAAATTGAACGGATCACCATTGGCACTGATATTATGCGAAGTGTATGGTTGCCCATTAAGACCATTTCTACCTTTGAAAAAGGTTACTTCCGCTTGTACACCAGACGAATTGACACGATATGTATATGTATTACCTGCCTCCCATTTATTTTTTGCTCCCTCAGCTGCCGTTGCATCTTGAAGAAGGCCTGTCAGCGTAACCTTCGAAGCCTTTTCATCTTCCACAACCACCTCTACTTTTGCATCATCAGGCAGCGTCTGCGGCATCATGAAGAAGGTCTGGTTTTCATTTGTAATGGCATTATCCGTATCATTTTCCTTCACTTTTTTATCGGTTGCTTGAGTGAAGTTTTCTGTATCGTTTCCTAAATTCGACCAGGTAAATTGAACCTCCCCTTTATCATCGGTGGTTACGGCTAAATCACCTTTATATTTCACGCCCTTCAATGCAACAGAGGTTACCTTGGTGCCTGTAGGCAAATCGCCTACCACGAACTTTACGGCAGCAAGCGAATGCTTGAAATCTAAGGATGTTGCTTTGCCATCTTTCGGTTCTGACTCATTCTTATTGACTGCAAACATCAGGTCTTCCTGCTTAGATACATCTGTGGGTACAGTATATGAAATGGAAGAGAAATCTTCATTGTTTAATGTCATGCCGGCAGGGATGCCGTTTGTGCCTTCTGCTGAGTTGTATGGATACCAGGCATAGAAGTCAAGCGACTTTCCGTTGAGCCAAAAATAATCTGTTTCCGGCTTCCATGAATCATCAGACTTCTTGATTTCTACATGATCCATATATTTCTGGCTGCCCAGGAATGCTGTGACTCCAAATGAACTCATGCCATCGGCTTTTGTTATCTGCGTGCCACGGGTGAAGGTAGGGTTATCGGTAGGGAAACCTTCTGTTACCTCACTTGTGAGATAAACAGAATTTCCGTTGAGTTTTCCCTCCATTTCCACGGGTTCACCCATCTGTTGTGCCTGAGGTGACATCCATGCGCTTCTTGATCCATTGATGTCACTCCATCCACCGTTTGCTTTCGCATTGACGCTGAAAGTCACGAGTCGGTTGCCCTTGCCGTCGGCATGATTGTCGTCGTTGCAAGCGCAGAGTGTCGCCAAAGCTATGAGCGACAAGCCTATCAGTTTATTTTTATTGCTCATATCGTATTTTTCTTTTAATTATCTTTTGATAGATTGGCTTGCTGCAGTGATTCGCTTTCTGAACATGACGTAAAGGATGCGAGTACACTGAGTGCCAACAAACTGCTTTTATAAGTTTTCTTCATCATAATGGTTTCTTTTTATTCTTTTTCTTACGCCATTTTTTGGGGGTTAAAGGAATTGGAGAATTCCTGGGCTCAACATAACGTGAGAGGGAATCTCCAATTCCTTGAATTTGATATACAATAATTAATTACATATTGATGGTAGGATTGTTTTCTGTCCAAGCTTTCACATCAACAGTGAAGAAGATTGGCTTACCCAAAATGTTTTCACCCTTGTCTGGATCCTTACCAGGTACACCAGGCTTAACAACGCCACTGCCATCAGGATCTGGATTAACAGGATCAACCTTACCAGCACCCTTTGACAAGTCGAGAGTATAGATATACTTGTTGCCGTACTTCCAGCCATCACCAGCAGGAATGGCTACAGCAGCCCAACCGCACTGTGTATCATCTTGTGCATCTTTAGGATAAACCTTCTCTAATGTACCAGCTGCATTCTTCTTAGATACCTGAAGCAGGATAGAAATATAAGAACCGGTAATGGCAGCTAAGTTATCGCCTTTACTTCCATTCCATGAAGTCAAAGTCTGAGGAATAAGCATGGCACTATTTACTGAAGTAAGCAAATCACCTGAATTATTATTTTCATCAAGAGTGATTGGCTGGTCAAGAAGATAGGTATACTCACTCTTTGCCTTTCCTGTAGTATTCCAAACATGTTGGTCTGGATTTGCAGGTGTATAGGTATAGTCCCCACTAGCGATTACGTTAGAAATACGGATACCACGAATGATGTACTTAAGATTAGGATTCGTATTCTTCACCTTAACCTGAATCTGAGAAAGAACGTGGTTGAATTCCAATGCTACACCACTTGTTTCATCATTGCTAGAACCTTCTTTTCTATCTGCAATAAGCAAATCCTTCTGGTCTGCAATAGTTGTACTTGGTGTATAACCAGTGATTGTAATCTCGTTCTCCGTAACAGTAGGGGTTACTCCCAGATCTGTTGCACTAGGCGAAAAGGCCATAAATTTATAAGTCTTACCAGCATCCCAGAACCATGGACCATTTACACTTTCAAAAGAATTACCATTCTTAGAGAACTGCTCACTTGAGAAAACAGCAGCATTATCTACGAATGCGCTAACCCAGATATCTTTGAGGCTAGCAGTATTCACTTCAACACCACGGCTATTCATGCCTACAGTACTACGGAAAGAAATAGCTGAACTCTTCGCTACATCTGTGGTCTCCTCTGAAGAGCAAGAAGAGAGGGCGATGGCAGCGGCTGCCATCATGTAAAACGCTTTTTTCATAATTGATACTTTTTTTTAATTAATACTATGTTTTTTATATCTTATTAATGATAGATAATATCCTTATTGATGATATCCTTATCATTATTAACGATATCTTTTCTACATTTTGATATCTATGTATATCTCATTCCATTTGCTTACGCTCGGCTGAAGACCTCCATCGGTGCCGGGAGCTGGCTTCGGCAGGGGAAGCTGCTCCAACTCAATCTTGATGTGAGTATCGTCTTCCTGATTCTTATCATGCACCTGATCGGTGACGTCCTTCTCGTAATACCAGTTGGTGCCGTCGGTGAGCTGCGCATAGACCATCAGGATATGCTTGTTGGGCTGTACCGGACAGTGACCGAAGAGGGTGAGACTGCCTTTTACCATCTTGTTGGCGGCATCGGCTTCGGCTACGAACGGCATGGTTACCTTCTCATCCGAGAGCTGGTCGAGACCGGCTAGCCATCCACCCGCCATTCCCGATACACTGGCACTCATCGCCTTCACTCCGTTGATGTTCTCCACATTCTTGATTTCCACCGTACACCGCTTCACTCTCGGCTCCGGCTTCATCGTGATGACGGTCTTCTCTCCGGCTGGCTTCACTACGATGCGGTCGGCATGACTGCTCCAGAGCATTTCCGGCTGCTGCATCATTCTTTCCTTCTCGGTGCCTCGTCCCATCGGTGCGGCTCCTGCCATGGTGGCGAGGAGTCCCTGCAGGGCTCGGGTTTCGGCTGATGTTACCTGGAAGGTTTCGAAGCGCTCCTTGCCGAGGATGCGGTGGGTTTCCTTGTCGCTGTTCACGCAGATAGCCCTGTAGGTGCCTGCTGCCACTGAGATGTTTCCGCCGTTCTTGTCGGTGAACTCGTATCTGATGGGATCTCCTCCCTCCTCGGGATAGAGATAGAGGCTCATGGTGGCTGGATTGGCTTCGGGATCGGCGCTCCAGTCGAACATCACCTCCACGTTCTGCCGGTGGGGATGGTCGTAGCAGAGGTCCTTGTGCTCGCAGGATGAGAGCAGTTCTGCCATCATCAGGAAGAAGGCTGCGCTGACGATTACGCGGAAGAATAGGATCATTGCTTGTCTTAACTCTGTCATTCTAGTCATTTCTTACCTCCTTTCTTGCTGTTGGTGTTTCCGTTGCCCAGAAGCCATACCAGTGATACTTCGCCGCGGGTGGGTCCTATCCAGGTGCGGTTGCGGGTTGCCTCATATACGTAGCATCCGTCTTTCGGCTCATAGGTCTTGTAGTGGGACTTGATGTATCCCACGCCCAGTCCGAAGTCGAGGTTCAGGCGTCTTCCTATCGGCAGTGAGTATCCGTACTCCATTCCTGCTCCGTAGGTTTTCTTGCTCTGGTGACCGGTGCCTCCGTTTTCGATATCATAGGTGAGGAACTGTCCGTAGAGGGATACGTGATGTCCCTGCATCGGCTTTTCCTTGGCTTTCCTGCCGAAATACTTTCTGATTTCCATTTCTCCACCATAGATTCGCCAGTATTTGTGGCTTGCATCCTTGCTCCACCAGGCAAGCATTCCGCTGGCTCCGAGGGTCCATCCCCTTCCGATGCTGGTCTCGATGCCGAGGTTCGGCACGAGGAGGGCATCATAGAGCAGGTTGGTCTTCAGGGCGTAGTAGGAGTTTCTGCCGGATGCAGATCCGGATGCATCTCCTGCATTTTCGGCTTCGGCTGCATTCGCGCCTGGATATACCTGTAGCTGGGATGCTGAAGCCTGGGCATCCTTCTGCTGGAGCGAATCCTTTTCGCTGCCTTGCTGATTCTGAATCAATGAGAGGCTATCTGTCGGACTGACAGATGGCACAATGTGTCGGATTTCGCATACCACGAGTGCTCCGGAGCGGAGGCTGTCGAAGTGGTTGGCGAGCATGTATTTCCATGCCTTTCCGCCATTGAGGTTCTGGAGCTGTCGCTTTCTTCCATCTACTACCTTTCCGTTTTTTACGATCCATTCGGGGGTGTTCCGAATGATGTAGAGGGCTTTCCGGCTCCACGGCGCATTTTCTTTCTGTATCTTCAGGGCAAGTCCTTCCCAGTCTTCTCCTGCGGAGGAGACCGTGAAGACGCTGTCTGGCAGATTCAGCATCTCCCTGAGATAGTCGCGCAAGCGTTCTCCTCTCCTTCTCGCCAGTCGTTTGTTGAGTTGGGAGTTACCTTCCGGCGAGGCAGCCGAAAGGATCTTGATATGCTGCAGCACCGTGTTGGGGTTGTCCCCGATGCTTCTGATCCCCTGCTTGAGGGTTTCGAGCTTGGCGGCATTATCCATATAGGAGAGTTCTAATAATGAATAGCCTGAGCGATAATAGAGCGTAGTCCGCAAGCTATCGCTAACCGTTCCGGCGTATGCGTTTGCCACCAGGGTAGTGGGCAGTAGCATTACCATTACTATTTTTTTCATCATATATCATCATCGTTATGAGTTTATAATTCTAATCGTATTAATTTGAGTCTTACCTGTCTTCTTATCAAAAGATAGACTTGGGGTCTGATACAGTTGTACGTTAACTGTAGCGAAAGGCCACGTTTACTGCGATACAGTTGTACGTTAACTGTATCAGATGACTGAAATAAATCCTAAAAATGTCTTTTTAGTGTTGTTTGCTTTAGCTAAAATTGCACAAAAATACCCTTTTTGACCATAAAATAAGAAATATTGACTATAATTTATTAATAAACATTAAAAGAGAGTTTGAAATTATTGCGAATTGAACAAATTATACTACCTTTGCAGCGCTAAAGTTAACGTACAACTGTTGCACAAAATCACGCTTTTTATATCCAATTTCTACCTTTTGTTTGGTTATTCTAGAAAAAAGCGATACCTTTGTAACTTAAATAACTAAAAAAGCATTTTTTAAACAACAAACGATATGATGAAGTTTTCATTCTTTAGCCGAATCATAAAATTCGCTGTAAACGCACGTAAGAAATCAAAAGGTATTACATTAGGAGAGTTTACCAGAAGCTATGCGAATGAAAGACGCAAGGAAGGAGAGAAAATATATGAGGGAAGATGCGGCAGCGTACTGGGCATGCTGAAGCACCTGGAGACCTTCGGCGGAAGCGACATTCCGCTGAAAAAGGTGGATGTGGAAAACGTCAAGCAGTTTATCGACTACCTACGCTCTGCCCACGACCTGCATAAAAACATGAAGACCCCCGGAAAACTATCCGACAGCACCATCCATCTGAAGGTGAATATCCTGAAATCGGTATTGAGGGAAGCCGTGAGACGGGGATTGCTGGAGCAGAACCCATTCGACCTGCTGCCCCATTCCTATCGCGTCAAAGCCCAGTACAGGGAAAGAACTGCGCTGACCCAGGAGGAACTCATCAAGCTGAGCGAAACACCCTGCAATACTCCCGAGCTGAAGGAGGCATTCCTGTTAAGCTGCATCACGGGACTGAGGAAAAGCGATATCCTGAGCTTATCGATAAACGACATAGAAAAATGCGATGACACCTATTATATATATAAGAAGATGAAGAAGACGCAACGCTGGCTCAGGCTTCCGCTGCCGGAAGAGGCGCATCATATTCTCTCGAAGCTTCATGCCAAGAATGGTGATACCCCCTATTTCTTCGCCCATCTTTCGCCCCATCATCTGGGCGAGCATCTGGAAGTATGGCTAGAGGACTGCTGTATCTCCGACAAGCATATCACCTTCCATTCGGGGCGCCACACCTGCGCCACCCTATTATTGACGCAGGGCACGGATCTCTATACCATCATGAGGTATCTGGGGCATCAGAACATCAACACCACGCAGCGATATGCGCATATCACAAACCAGATGCTATCCAGCGCCACCCATCTGCTGAACTATCAGCTCAGGGGCTTAGCAGCAAGCTAGTTTCCCACAGATTTCACAGATAACACAGATGCATAGACTTACTATAATAATTGTTTTTTCTTGCAAGTGGCGAACAACTCTTGATTTCCGCCCCAAAATTTTGTATCTTTGCATTGTCATTGAAACACAATGGCTTGCAGAAACAAAAGCTCTGCAATCAATGTTTAACTAAAATGTTTTTGAGTTATGGGAATGAATGTAAAAGCTATTGAGCGCAAGATTGCTTACTTGGGTAAGGAAGGTGGCAAGGACCAGTACATGTACGTGATGCAGCCGCTGATCTACAACAAGCTTACACCGGAGAAGGTGATCCAGCAGGCTGCCCTGCATTGCGGTCTGACTCCTGCCGTGATGAACGTGGCTTACGCTGCGCTGAGCGAGGTGATCAAGGCGTGGGCAACAGAGGGTCACTCCGTAGCGGTTCCGGGGCTGGGCACTATGCGTTTCGGTCTGCGTGCCAATGCGGTGAAGTCGGTAGAGGATGTGAGCACCAAGCTCATCACCCAGCGCCGTGTGATCTTTTGCCCTAATATGGAGATCAAGCAGGAGCTTGCCAAGACGGGTATCAGCATCACCTGCGTAAACCGCGACGGCGAAGTGGTAAAGAACATCGCTTCCAACGATTCGAAGGATGTGGAGGACACTGAGGGCGGCAACCAGGAGAACCCTGACGAGAACAAGGGTGATACCGGAGCCACCGGTGGCAACACGGGCGATACCGGAACCCAAGGTGGCGGTTCGCAGACTGGCGGAAGCGATACCGGTGACAACGGAGAAAGTGGTGATAATGTAAATTTCTAAAAAATATAGCCCATGAAACGTGAAACCTGGAAAACCGTGATTAAGATTGCTCTCTCACTCCTTACAGCCATCGCAGCCTCTTTAGGTCTGACAAGCTGTATGTAAGTCGGGATGTAAAGCTTAAACCTTTCAAAAAGGGTGTGTCATCAATTCATGACACACCCTCTTTTATAAGCAAGCTATTCATTTAACCCTTATTAACGGAAATCAAATACTATTTTTCCTACTTTTATGATGTTATTTCGAATAAAAACTGTACTTTTGCATATATAAGATGTATAACCGAAATGCAGATAGACTGCAACGATAGTATTACAAATGTTTAAGGTCACAAATTGTGATCTCCAAAAGGATATACACATGACAGATAAAAATAACCAAGACATTACCCTACAAGGGTTTGTCAACGACATAAAGACTATCATCAATACTGCTCGCACCAATGCTGTGCGCAGTGTTGATTTTTGCCGAGTGCAAATGTACTGGGCTATAGGACAGCGTATTGTTGAAAAGGAACAAAAAGGGAAAGAACGTGCAGACTATGGCACCTACCTTATAAAGAACCTTGCCAAGGAGATTGAGCCTGAGTATGGCAGCGGATTTGGGAAAAGACAGTTAGAATTAAGTCGTCAGTTTTATCGAACCTATCCAAATGCGAATACACTGTGTGCGCAATTGAATTGGTCTCAGTATAAGCTTCTTATTGCTATCTCTGATGATGACAAACGTGAATACTACCAATTAGAGGCAGTAAATGAATGTTGGTCAAAACGCCAGCTTGAACGCCAAATCAATTCGATGCTGTATGAGCGTCTTCTAATGAGCAATGACAAGGAATCAGTACTTGCAGTAGCACGCAAAGAACGCATTCCAGAGTCGCCACAGGAGATTATCAAAGACCCGATGGTGCTGGAGTTTCTTGGTCTGGAACGCAAGGCTTCTTACTATGAGAAAGACTTAGAGAGTGCCATCATCTCTCATATAGCCGACTTCTTGCTCGAAATGGGCAAGGGCTTTTCTTTTGTGGCAAGACAAAAGCGTCTGTTGATAGAGGATGATGAGTATTTTGCTGATTTGGTTTTCTATAATCGTCTGCTACGATCTTTTGTGGTTATTGAAATAAAAAACCATAAACTAACGCATCAAGACCTCGGTCAGCTGCAACTATACGTCAATTATTACGACCGATACGAAAAGACAGACGACGAGAATCCAACCATCGGTATTTTGCTCTGTACCGACAAGAATGACACAGCGGTAAAACTTGCTTTACCAGAAAACAACAAAACGATTCTTGCCAGCAAATACCAACTCTATCTGCCTACAACAGAACAGCTGATTAGTGAAATCAACGAGGTCAAAAAGTTGGCAGAAAAGCATTAACATTAATTTTATGGTCGATAAAGAAGAAGTAAAGGAGGACTTCAGGAAAGACCATAAGAAGATGTATCAGAACCGCCCTATCTACTGGCTGTTCTCATCCAAGAAGGGTGCCTTCCAGGTCATCACCTACATGCATCGCATGAATGCCTACACAGCAGAACGAATACGCAGGATGGACCATTACATTAGGACGTGGTCTTGATATGTTTGAAAAATATAGTCCCTACTCTATTGCATCATCGAAACAGGATATGCGTAAGTGTAAGGAGTTTACGGCAACATTCATGAAGAATAAAAACGTATGAAAAAAGGCTGCGTCACCACAAAGTAACGCAGCCTTTTTCATATTTCATTCTTATCCCTTTAAAACTTTAAAAACTAACAGGATAAGATATTTGATCTTTACCAAAGCTCCAGACGCTCATTCTTAGGAATGAACATCTTGTCGCCCTGCTTTACACCAAATGCCTCATACCAGGCATCAATGTGAGGAAGAGCACCATCTACACGCCACTTGC
>ERZ1026870.235-NODE-235-length-35582-cov-161.652011_pt1 | contig 35582 bp, 27 predicted proteins | sample MGYA00380165_ERZ1026870 | MGnify/ENA primary metagenome ERZ1026870 (study PRJEB33269, sample SAMEA4719801) | human gut metagenome | biome: human-associated habitat; feature: organic feature; material: feces | place: Cameroon | collected 2013-10 ...
CCCCATCTTTTTGGCACGCAGATTGTGACTATGAATATCGGGTTCGATAATAATAGATATTGCATAGACAGAAATTACAAGGTAGACTTTTAGGTTCGGTTTTTGAAAGTGAATCCTGCCGGCAGTGATGCCGGCAGGATTCTACGCTTTTTCTACGTGAAGTAAAAATGATAAAGGAGGGTAAATTGAAAGCAAAATCCGCAGACGAACTTTTCGATGAGCTATAAAAATCCGTATGGCTATTGATTCCAAAAGAAAAGGTAAAGCTGGAGGAGCTATCACATATACCACATTGGTAGATGAGAATACAGGTGAAGTATGGTTGATAGGATACGTTTTTATCGATACATTGCGTAGAATTCCTGCACCTTGTTATGGAGCATGCCTCCGTTCATCATCCATTCCTTAAACCTTCTGGCAATATCAAGAATTTCTACTTTTTGACAAGCCACAAAGGAATCTAAGATGCACAACATCATGTCGGTATCATCAGTCCAATCGCCTCTTTGCCAACGACGACGATGATCATCCTGCACGATTTGTGAATAGTCCTCTATCCCATTAGGATAAAAACGATCCACCTCTTGCTTGGACATAAACTCCGTGCTCAGTCCCAAGGCATCTCCTACAGCTTGCCCAAAGATTGTGCCGAGGAATCTTTCTTTTACAGTTTCATTTTCCATTTTTTATTGTTTATACATTCAACAAATCGTAAAGTCATCCATATCTGGCAATAGTGCTGTACCGATTACACAACTCCACTTTTTTAACGACAACACTTATTCCCTTTTATGCTCCTTCAGATACAACTATATGTTCTGTGGGAACCATGATGCGGCTGAGGAAGCTGCCATCATGTACACTATGATAGGAAGCTGCAAGCTGGCTGGTGATGACTTCCGAAAATGGACAACCTACTTCTTGACTCATATACATGAGTATGATAATGATTATTCGAGAGATTTGGCAAACTTCCTGCCATTGAGGCTAAGAGAGAAGGGAATTCTGTAATCTCCCTCTGAAATTCTTGTAACTTCTTCTAAATTTCTTTGAATATCTCCGAAAATCTTGTAGAATTTTGAAGATTCCTACAAGATTTTCAGAGAATATTGCAAGACGGGGTTAGCCGATGGCTTACATCTTAATTCTTTTTGTACAATCTTGGTGGCACTTTATCTAAAGGTGAAGCCAGATTAGGAGTATTATACATCAAATACAACTGGTGCATTGTACGTGTCATGGCAACATATAACGCTTTCCTTGTTTCTTCATTATTTGCTCCATCAAACATAGGTATGATAACTATATCAAACTGAAGACCTTTTGCACTATGATAGGTCATTACTTTTGGAAGGTTGTTTGTGAAGTGAAGTTCGCCCTGAGCCCTTTTGTCCTGAGCCTCAGTTTTGAATTTGAACTCATAATCAAAGTCTTGTAATTTAAGCTTTTCGCAAACTTCAATTACTTTCTGATTACTTGGGAGTAATACCCCTATACTCATTTCCGGGTTGGAGTTCGAGATTTCAATGATCTTTTTTATTTGTTCATCTACAGTCTCGAAATGAACGAAATGGGGTAACTCTTTCTCCTTGTTTTTATAAACCTTTTCCTCGTATTTCATAACATTTACGCCGACATAGTCTTGTGTAATCTTTGCAACGTTACGTGGAAGTCGGTAATTATTGTATAACCTAAGAGGAACAAGACCTGTCATATCAGCAATTTCATCAATGGACAGAGTCCTTTTGCCAAAATGGTTATAGATTGACTGAGCAGAATCACCAAAGAAGAAATAATGCTTAGCAGCAGCCTCTATGAACTCCTGAATTTCTTCACGTTCAAAATCTTGAATTTCATCAACAATGATATAGTCAGCGGAAGGCATACCAAGATATTTCCAGTAATGATAATGATAGAACTGGTAAGAACTGCAGCTTCTGCCTGTCTTCATAAAACTATTAAGAGAACGTGTAAGGGATATAAGTATCACAGAATTACCCTCATTTGCAATCTGTTCAGCTTTATGCATAGCAATAACAGACTTACCACTACCTGCACAGCCTGTTACCAACATAGACTGATCAATAGTTATATCTATCAAATCAAGTTGGTCATCATCCAGAGAGTCTTCGTCTAAATCCCAGTCATCTACTGCAAGTCGCATACGTTCCCGAAGCTGACATTCTCTTTGGGGTCTATAAACAATAGGAGTTTCAGGAACTAACTCTTCCTCTGTTGCTTGAGATTCAAGTACTTGTGTAGCTGATAGTAAATTCTTTAGTTCTTCTATTTCCTTTTGCTTTTCTGCTAACAGGGATTCTACTTCTGAAGTTCTTTCTTGTGATGCCAAGTTTTGTTGCTCTACTTCTGCTAACTGTTTCTTTACAAGTATCAAAGCTGCTTCCTTCTCATCAATAGTTTTATTGGCGAGCTCTATTTGATTCTTCGCTTGGTTTAACTCTTTTCCTCTTACAGAGTTAAAGGAGAATGACTGCAAACCATTCAGAAATACTATTGTATCTGCAGAAAGTATGGAATTTCCTTTTAGAAAGTCAAAAAAACCAGGAATACAAGTTGCGCAACCTCTTGCTTGCTCTTCTTCCTGCATTGATGAGCCACCTGTATGGCTTCCGAACTCGCTTGCAAAGCTATACCAACGGCACAATTCGGAGCTATAACTTTCAATACTCAGTTTCAATCTTTTCTTTTGTACATCCTCTCTTGCACTATACACATCTGGATGATACATAAAATAAGCACGAGGGAATATTGCAGTAAAGATACTACCTGTTGGCTTTCTTGAGGTAGGTCTTGTATCAAGGTAAAAGAGATTATCCTTACTCTTTTGTATTGATTTTCGACCTTCCACGATGTCTGTAGAAGTGGCATCATTATTTATAATGTCGTAAATAACGAGTTTGCACAATAACTCAATAGCAGGTCGAACGTTTCTAAAGAAAGATGTATAATCCTTCTTGTTGAAACAATCGACTGCTAAGTTGTAGTCGTGCTTGAAACTATTCTTTATCGATTCCATTTGTTATCATTTTAAGCAGGAGTACCAAATCCTGCAATTTGTACTACATAGATATATCCACGTTCACGAGCCGCTTGACACCAATCGTTAGCGAAAGGTCTATATTCGCGATGTTGGGCTATTGCCTTAGCTCTAGCACTTTCATCTGCCTTTAAGGTATCTTCCCATGACCATATACTTACATCACTCACAAAGAATCCACGCAATCGAAGGATATTATTATTTCGCGCATTTCTTGCAATTGTGCTTGCTCCTGATAACCTAGCGACTAAGTCATTACCATGTTGAACATAGTAATTGCCATCAGACTCTCGAACAACCATAACGTCATCGTCTTTTTTAACATTCTGCGCTATTTTGTCATTCATAAAGAATGTATTAGCAAAGACATTTTGCGATAGATAGTATTTATTCATGCCTGGTTCACGTTCTGCATATACAATGGTTCCATCGTCCACTGGCAAATAAACTTGATTAGCTTCTTCAATGGCTGCCTCACGTTGTCCTTTGTAAACATGCAGATACTTCTTTGCACGAGTATAAGCAACAAACATCAGACGGCGTTCCTCTTCTATATCTGCTTTATCGTCTAATTGAAGTTCTTGACCTTTGGCATAGGTATGGTGAGGTTTCATCGGCAACGAAATGGAAGATGGTGTGATAAATACAGCATCAAACTCCAGACCTTTAACTTTATGCATAGTTGTCAGAATGACGGTAAGAGTATCATCTTGTAGAATGCGTTGCTCTTTGTAACGGTCGTATATCTTATATACTTGACCACCATCATCCTTTCCTGCAACTTCCAATATATAATTAGCCAAGTCAGAATAGCTATGAATAGATTCGTCAGAACGAATGGATTCCAGATAATTAAGAACAATTGTGTATGCCAAATCTATGTTATAGGCATCCCAAGATGGGTTGTCTTCAATTTTTTTCATTAAGAAATCCTTCATTCCATGAGCTGTTCTATCATCATCAAGCAACAGTTCTGTATCTGGATGTTGATTCAGGAAATGTATCAAATCATACACTTCTCTCTCGCGCCATAACTCGCACGTACTTGCACCTTGAATACGTATTCTTACATCTTCAGGCACTAGTGATCTTATATCAGCATATCCTCGATAGACTTCATTGTTGGTTCTGAAGAACACAGCGACATTTTTTATAATAGCGTACTCATTACCATTAGATTTTGCTATTTCATTTTGTTCCTTTACATTATTTATATATACTAACAAATCACCAGTCCATGATGTGGATGTATCGTTGAATATAGTGTATGGTTCATGCGGCTCATGCGCCATTAGCGTTGCTGCTGAGATAGGCATATTACTATCAGTAGGGACAAACTTAGCAGAACTATCCAAAATCTTTTGATATGAGCGATAGTTTGTGAACATTGTCAGCTGAGTAGGATGAAGCTCTTCATCCAACTTCTTATAATATGCATCAGGATTTAACCATGCAGCATATGTTATAGGGTTATTCACCTGTAGTGCACGACCATTACTATCCTTTGGCAATCTGTCAAATCCGTAGATGCTCTGATTCTTATCACCAATAGTGAAGAACTTTACATCTGGATAAATCTTCTTTATTTCAAGTAACGAAAGTAGTCTGTCCCTGGTTATATCCTGGAACTCATCCACAAGAACGTATTCAATTTGAGGGAATATTCCTCTGAACTCTACAGTGTTATTCTGAAGGAACTGTAAGAACATCTTTTCCCAAAGCTCAGTAGGAACATTATCTAAACGGCTTCCCATGCAGATCTTTGCAAGCGCATGGAAAGTATGAATATGCAAATGATGTCCGATACGACTCATACCCAACTTTGTAAAGAGGTTGTCAAGTCTGTTTTTAAGTTCGACAACAACAGCTCTGTTGTATGCAAGTATCAAAAGGTGGCTCGGCTCAACATGTTCTTTATAGATTAGCTTTGCACATCTCATAGTCAACATGTGAGTCTTACCCGAACCTGGACCTGCCAATACATTTATGGTCTCATTTCTAGGCTGCTCGTATATTTTTATCTGCTCTTCATTTTTCAAATATCCTTTTTCTTTGTCACCATAGAACTTCTTTTCCTCTTCTCGAAGAGCTTCATCTGTCAATTCGGACATAATATCAGAACTTTCAGGGGCATACTCACCTGCCAAAGCGAGATAATCCCGATAGTTACGACACATGAAGTATCTACGTATGAACTCGCCTTGTTGTTCCCTTCCTATCAACGAGAAAATGTGCATTGCAGTAAGACGCACTTTCTTTACTCTTTCCTGTTCGTCAAAGTCTTGTCTGAAATCATACATTTCAGATTCCTTATCAGTTCCCTCATCTATATCAGATACTGTCTTGTCATTGGCAAGAACCTCAATACCCGAGCTTATCAATGGCGTATGTTCAATGTATGCCAACAATCTGAGAACAGTCAAAACCTTCTCGAAATAGCCATACATATTGCCATTGTGATGGAAATCAAGTTCTTGCAATTTTTCTGCCCAGTAAAAAGAACCAGCCTGCTCACACACAAACTTTATCCATTTAAAGCAGTCTTCCTCAAAGAATTTAAGGAAATCCTTCCATTGTTCATTCTTTACTTTCACATGGAAATCAAATTTCTCTTCAACTTGCTTTATATGGAACTCTACTCCTGGTATATAGCGTAGAATCGAGAATATTTGTGGACCGACTCTCGTTATGATATTACGTTTGAATGTTTCCGCAACAGTAACGGCACCCTTTGGAGGATTCAGAATTTCATTCTTCCAAGGCATGTATATTGTAGTCTCAACCTTCTTCCTACGTTTCTTTTCTTCTTTAATTGTTTCATAATAAACATCATCGAGAAGATGCCTGTATATTTCTTCCCGACTCTCTACATCAAATATTTGTGTAACACCTATCTTACAATCATATAACAGATTGCGAACGCCTTCCATGGCTATATGAAGCGCAAAGGTGTTATCATCATGATTAACCATGTATCTTGCTTCACAAAATCTTCTGGTCTTTATCTCACAACGCATCATTTCATTCAATGAGAGTAAATTCAGTGATTGACAGTATAGAATGGCATTCATTATCTGTGGGAACGACATTTTGTACATTTTAAATGCCGCTCTCATATCCGCGATAGAAAACAGTGATGGTTCATCAAGACGTTCTGCGTTCCTTTTTAGGTAATCGTAAACGTTTCGATGACGTTCATCCCTATAATTAACACCAGAAGCATTAGACATAATAGTCATGTCATAATATGCAGAACTCAGATATTTCAGTTTTATGAATCCCATTGTTTCAAGCCAATGGAACGCAAGTCGTGAAGCTGTTGTATCTGTAAAATGATCAGAATCATCATTCTTTGACCACACACCATATGGTACAACCAATGGTTTTGTCTTGACTTCTTCTATAGTCCTAAATCGTTTTATAAATGCCACAATCTTATCCTTGCAGTCTGTTAGGTCAGACCAACTCATCTGACTACGGACAAGCAGATCTTTCAGCTTATGGAAGTCCTCGTCCGATGTAATACACACTGCAGGTAGTTCATTATGAGATAAATAGAACTCAGGTCTTTCAGAAGGATCTTCTTGATAGTCTCGACCTGCACGTCCAACTTCCTGTAAGTAATCTTCAAGTACTGAAGGTGGTGTAAAATGTACAAGATAGTGAATATTTGGAATGTCCATACCCATACCAAATGCTTTTGTCGCACACAAAATATAAATGTGTTCTGACTCTGCAACAGGTACGTCTACACCATTCTCTTTACGAGTTTTCTTGAATCTACAATATTTTTCGTTACGCTCTTCTGCATCAAGACCTGCATGGAAATAGTCTATATGGTCAAAACATTTATGCAAAACGGAATCTTCAGAAGCCTTTTCGCATAAAGCATTCAAAGCTTCGGCTGTTTCGGAACATTGATTATGCGTCCTACAGAATATAAGCATACAGCTTTCTTTGAAATCAATCTTGTTTTCTGTAATGTATTGAGCAATCGCCTGAACTCGTGCATCATCATTATGACCTTGTTTTCTCTTTCCTGAGTTGGCTACAGCAAAGGAAATTCCGATATGGTTACGTATCGGATTATATTCTTCTGCAGATTGTCCTAATCTTGTAATATCTGGAATGAACTTCTTGAAGTCTGCCTCTACCTGAGTTGTTACAGTTGCAGAGAACATCGCTATCATTATGTCAAAAGTTTGTTGCAATTCAACACAACGTACTATTGCATTTCTGTAGTCAGGTCTGAAATCCTGTCCCCATTGTGATACGCAGTGTGCTTCATCAAATACAACATACTCTAATCCACCGTCCATACGAAGACGTTGGTATAGCACATCCATGAAAGATCTAACTCTGAATCGTTCTGGAGTAATATATAGAAGTGCAATCTCACCAGATTGAATACGTCTGTAAATCTGTTGGGTTTCAACAATCATTCTGTCGCCACTAAGGTAATCAACATTGCTTACGAATCCTTTTGACTGCAACTCCTCTACTTGATCTTGCATCAGGGCACGCAATGGAGTGACAACCAATGTCAATTTGTGAGACGTAATTGCTCTACACAAAGCCGGACCTTGGAATAGCACGGACTTACCACCACCTGTAGGTATTGAAACCAAACAGTTGCCAGTCTTGGATAGCATGTAATCGACTATTTCTTCCTGACCGTTTCTCCAGCCACTATACCCCCAGTTAGAGAGTATCATCTGCTTCATCTGGTCAGTTCCTAACTGATCAGTTTCAGCAACATTATCCTTAAAATATATAGAAGCACGTTCTAAGATTCGACGGAACTCATCATCATCTTTCCATAATTGGAACTCTACAGCTTTTCCTTTACAAGCCTTCGCTAAACCAGAATAGTCTTCAAAATGAGAATCAGTGATATAGAACTTAGTTTCTGGACTATTTGCCATTGCCAAAGAACAGTAGTGCTCAAATATTGGCCATGATGCAAGAATACACTGTCTGGCAGTAGTGCGCTTGTGTTGTTCATCTGCATCAGAATCAGATGAATCCTCGTAATCGCCTTCAAAAGGTAACGTGTCCCACATGACCATATATCGGTCTATATCCATGTTGTCCCATATATAACAAAAAGGCTTATCTGTTCTGTAACTACCGAGACCTGTCATGAATTGTTCCTTAGAAATAATAATCATTCCATCAGGATGGCTACCGATATGTTCAAGTTTGCGGAAACTATTACCTTCTTCTGGAATGAAATATCCTTTAGAAGTAGCATATTTGAATAGTTCGTCGTATTCGTCCAAGGTATTTACGACATAAACTATTGGAAGACTTCTGTTCTGCTCATGAATCTTATCAACAAGAGCAAATTGATATGCCCAGTAGTTGCTTCTTCTGGTAGTTACAGAATTTACACGTAGTACAGAAGCATCGTATGTATCCCTTAATTGTGTTCTTACCTGTATAATATTCTGTGAATCTGATTTTTCCCCCTCTGTTTCCCAGTATATTGGATTATGCTTTATACCAGTAAAATGAGACAGGAAATGATCTCTATATTTCTGATACTGATAGTTCTGGTAGATGACAAAAGTTCCATTAGGTTGTCTTTCGCACCATACATTTGCAGTCAATGGGTGTTTCTTTATGCCAAGTTTTGTTTGGTCAGCATCAGATATAACGGCAATGTTGGTTGCTGCCATTTGCATAGGTAGTTTGCTACCGACTTCCAACAAATCGGAAAACTTCCATTCACGCTGTTCTTTACATTTATGTACTCTATCTTGTCGTTCAGAACCAATAAAGTAGATGTGTTGATAGTCCTTAGAGCATATTTCCTTTGACTGGAATGCGTCTATATCAATACAGTCAATTCTGCTGTTAGATTTTTCCGCAAATCGTGAGAGTATGCTATTTGTAAAGGTAATTTTATCACTACCTTCATTTTCGATTCTTAAATACTGTGCTAAGTTTGCTATAATAGGAGTTGCAGACACCTTGCAGAATCTGCGCAAAACAGTATTCCACAAATGTGAAGGCATTGGATATTCGTTAAGTTTATCCTCATATATAGCCTGATATTCTATGTCATCCCCAACAGAAGGGAAACGAAGAGGTATAATTTGAGCGATTCGTGGCCACAAATCCTTTGGAGCGATAACCAAGACATTGCTATCTTCGGTTTCCGCAACTATGTTTGAAATCTGAGAATGAACTCTATTAGACAGAGGTCTTAGCTCTTGGAAGAAATGCTTTTCTACATTGCTGGAGTTCTTAAAGTATTCTCTAAACACAGGTTTCTGCAATGTTGCCAATATAGTATTAATTTCTTTCGGAAGGAAATCTTGCAATTCCTGACAAGATTCTTTATCTAGAGACAGCCTATATAGCTGGTTCCAGAAAAGTTCATTTTCTAATTCTGTATCAGCTTTTGCGTTATGTTCTGTCCTAAGAGAGTAGGCGTAGCGGCATGGGTTCAGAAGAATTTCAATCTCTAAAGTGTCCCATATAAAAGATGAGGTAGATATACCTTTTTTATTTAATATCGGTAAATCCCACTGTTTTATGTTGTGTCCAACAACTATAGCTGTCTTAGAAATGGCACGACCTAAGCTAGGAAGCTGATTATTAGAACTAAACTCCCTAACATTGCCTTCTTTTAAGTAAGCAAATTCCGAAATGTTATTTCCATCGGATTCTATATCAAATACTACGTATGGTACTTCGGCTTGGCATCTTTTCCATTTCTGACCGATATAAATTTCATGGAGCTCTGTATCTTTGAGGTGCGTTTCAACAAGTTCCATACAGAAATCCGTAGCCACATCGTCAATGTATTCTATTAATTGTGTCTGTTCGCCTTCTTCTTGAAGTAATATTGCATTAGCAATAGTTTCCATACCAATAAGTATCAGTATAGAATCATCTACCATTAAAGAAGAGTTTGCATATCGAACAAGAAAATCATCAATAAGCTCCTTGTCTTTAAGGAATTGAATTACTTCTATCCAATCGTCGATATTATCTAGATATTCTTCGTTCGCATTGCAAAGGAATAGCAGAGCCTTAATTATACTTGAAATATTGTCTGCCCCATCATAGAGATCGCAGAATTCGATTCCCAAAGCATTGTATAACAGAATAACAATATCGCCACTTAGCGTAGATAATTCGTCAATAGAATACAACTTCTGTATTCCATTGATTCCAATTGCTGCATAAAACTGGTGAATATCAATATTCCTATAGTTCGAGTTCCTCTCGATATTTTCTTTTATATTGAAATAGTATTCAGATATATCTGTGTCAGCATTAAACAATTCTGCTATTTTATCCCAATCTGTATTATCTTGGGTAAATAGCATCTTGGTTGAAAAAGCTTTGAGGCATGTATATGCAATAGACGCTTCTTCATTAGGCTCTCGTATGATAGAGTCAATAATCTTCCCTGTTGCTTCGTCAAGATATAACTGCTTTACAATAGATTCCCGATATTCAGCTTTTGTATTCTCTACAAATTCGAATAAGGCATCCTTGAATACATCAGAACTACCAGTGGCACGTTTTGATGCATTGTAAACATGCGAAATGACATTCTCTTGATAATTATGTTCTCGCTTACTATCCCAACCTAATATTTTAGCATATGAACCACGATATTTGAATGCTTGCATGATTGACTCTTTGCCAAATTCCAGTTTTGACAAGTTCTTAGCAGCAAGTCCGCCACGTCGATCTTTTCCCTTTGTAAAGGTAACCCAATGTCCATCGTATGGCGTATATCCACATGCTACACCTGAGGAATGAACAAATATCTCTTTTATTTCCGATTCGATACCACGTGCATTGTTTATTCCTTTGTTGTTTGTTACCAGATAGCCAAATCCTTTGTCATTATCATAGAACTTGATGATGCCAATTAATCTTTGCTCCTGCTTTTTCTTTTGCTCGTTTTTGGGAGGATTATTTTCTTCCTTTACATCAGATTCCACAAGTTTAGATAGTTGAGCCAGATCAGTCATTGGTTCAACCCTTTGTTCGCTTGTCTCAATGGACAGCTTTACCGAGTCCTCTGCTTTTGGTTCTGTAGGAATTATATTTGATTTTGGCTTTGGAGTCCTATATTTTAGGTTGAATGCAAGTATAGGATCAATGGCTTTTAACTCTGCTACGGAAAGCACATAGTTAGAGTCAGCAGGAATAGCAACACCTTTTCCTGCAAGATAAGTTTGAATGCTTTCGACTGTTCCTTTCTTTATCTCAGAAACCTCACCTAATGTGATATTTTTAGAAGTATTTGACATTCTTTGATGGAATTAGCGATGGCAGCAGAATGCGAAGATAGCCTTCTATTCTGCCATTTAGGTTATTTATCTGTGCTGATAAGCTGCCCGCGAATATCAACATTCAAGAGTTCTGTAATCTTTGACAACGTCTGAAATCTGGCTGTGTGGTATTTTTACACCACTTGATTACGGTAACAGTATCTTTGCCTAATTGTTCTGCCAGCCACTTGTTTGTCTGGTTCACATTAGCAAGCACTGCCTTCAATCGATTAATATTTTTTGTATTATCCATATTTAAATAATTAACGTTAAATGCAAAATTACTAATTTTTGCTGACATAAAAGAAACTATCTGTAACTATCTGCAAAAACAGATAGATTTTTTTCAAATTTTGTACAATAGGGAACAAAAAAGGCAGTAGAAATGAGTCCTACTACCAATATTTAAGACAAAAGTAATATCATCAAAGGATTGTGATAATCTTATCTTGTTTCGCTTTCTCAGCTATCCATGCATCCAGTTCTTCTTTAGTCATATCAGCTATTCGGCGACCATTGATAGTACAATCTTTATGAAGTGTCATGCGCTTAACTCCAAAGGCATCTTTTGCCATGAAGAATCCGTCACTAATGACCTCGCTAGAAACGTAAGTTATATTGTTTGTTACATTGCTTCTCTTTTAGAAGGCGCAGAGCCTCTTCCCTTACTTCCTGGGAGATGCGACGATTGCCTGGAGTTCTGCGCTTTTTGCGGCGGGCATTGGCTTCTGCTGTTTCCCTGTTGTAATGGTTACGACTACCACTATTTCGCTTTAATTCGCGATAAATGGTGGATAAATCTACATTTATTGCCTTGGCAATATTTTTTTGCTCATTTTCTTTAGGAGTAACACATTTATTGTGTACCTTTGCTCCGAAATAATTTGTTTGTACATAGCAATGCAAATATAATTATTTCTGGGGAGACAGCGGTCTCCCCGTTTGTTTTTTGCATTGCTCATTGAATTTCTTGACATAGCTCAATACATGGGGGCTACTCGCCCCAAACCCCTCGGTGTTTTCAGGTATAGATTATTAAGCCTGAAACCCCTCAGATTTTTGCACTTCTATTGAGAACTTGCCTTATAAATTATTAACGAGTCCTGTTGACTATCTCATGCCCTGGGGGGTGCTGAGTAGTTACAAGAAAAAACTCAAAAGTTTAATTCAATAAAAAAAGCAAAAAACTTTGGAAGTTATAATCTTTTGCACTATATTTGCACACATATAATTAAAATGTAAGTAATATGAGTACAACAATAAAAACAAAATCTTCCGCCTCTATAAGAATAGATACAGATTTGCTCAATATTTTAAAGAGCAATGCTAAAAGAGACAACAGAAGCCTCAGTAATTATTTAGAGACGATTCTGTTTGAAATAATTCCTCAGCAGCCAATTGACAGAACCGAAGGAATTTGTCAAGGACTCCGTGAGGTTAAAATGATAAAGGAGGGTAAATTGAAAGCAAAATCCGCAGACGAACTTTTCGATGAGCTATAAAAATCCGTATGGCTATTGATTCCAAAAGAAAAGGTAAAGCTGGAGGAGCTAGAGTTATCACATATACCACATTGGTAGATGAGAATACAGGTGAAGTATGGTTGATAGAACAGACAATGATACGTTTTTATAGATACATTGCGTAGAATTCCTGCACCTTGTCATGGAGCATAGAAGCATGGAGAAGACCATTTCTCCATTCGTCAGGAATATGGCATATTCCAAATTTAGCACCCAGGATAGCTCCTGCTACTGCTGCATTGGTATCCGCATCTCCTCCTGATAAAACAATCTTCAGGATACCCTCTTTGTACGAGGTTGCATGCCAATAAGCCCATAGGGCAGCCCCTAAAGTTCTGAGCGTATATCCCATACTCTTTTCATCATCCAGACACAAAGAATCCAGACCTTCATGATATGCCAAGTCAACAAATGGAACGATTCGTTCATCATATTGTTTGGCAATGCCAATCACATCTTCATAATCCAATATCCTGTCTTCAAAGACAAGAGCATGTATGATAGAAGAAACGATAACGCAAGAGCCTACACAACGAGGATCAAAATGAGTTAGCTTACAGATATTCTCAGCATTACTAGTCACATTTTCCTTCAGAAGTCCTACCACCGAAGTTCTCATGACAGCCCCATTAGCTGCAGCTTTTTTCTTTCCCATCTTCCAGATAATCTCTGCTGCCTTCTGTGGATTCGAAGTATAGTCGCCAAGAGCCATTACATTATAGGTATGCCGACCAATTCCCATGCCTCCGTTCATCATCCATTCCTTAAACCTTCTGGCAATATCAAGAACATCTACCTTTTGACAAGCCACAAAAGAATCTAAGATACACAGCATCATGTCGGTATCATCAGTCCAATCGCCTCTTTGCCAACGACGACGATGATCATCCTGCACGATTTGTGAATAGTCCTCTATCCCATTAGGATAAAAACGATCCACTTCTTGCTTGGACATAAACTCCGTGCTCAGTCCCAAAGCATCTCCTACAGCTTGCCCAAAGATGGTACCGAGGAATCTTTCTTTTAAAGTTTCATTTTCCATTTTTTCTATTCATACAACCAACAAATCGTAAAATCATCCATATCAATCACTCCTTGGTGATATAATCCTTTTAGATATTCCTCAAAAGTTAATTGATTATCAGATGCTTGAATTAATTTATCAATAACGTCGTTCTTGAAATTAAACCTCAATGTTTCTGCCGTTTTTAGTAATTGAGAATTACCAGAATGCTTTAGATATTCCTCTGCAAGTTCTTCGCCAAATTCCTTACAATGAGCTAACTCATACATCATTAAAATATAATGAGATAAAGCATCGCTGGCAGCAAAGACTACAGACGAATCATCTAACACAAATTCACCATGTTTAAAGCCTTCTTCTTCCAACGGGTCTTTACAACTAACCAATCTTGGAGGATTACAGAAATCTGCTAATTTCGTAAAACTATGTTCCAAAATACCAGTTTGAAAACTATAATGGAAAACAACACTATCACCATAAGCCATCCATTTTGCGACCTTTTCCTGAATCTTCCATGCTGCAGCAATAGTAGCGCACGAACCTTCGTTATAGAACTTATTCAGAAGAATACCATCCCCTTGCTTTGCCTTTTCCTCATGCTCATTATAAAATGATTCCCAGATGCTATCCACCCATTCGTCAAGTTCTGAAAAAGACGTGATAGGTTTATTCTTTGGTAACTGCTCTATGAGATATTGCGACCATTCATCAGCAAACAAGCCACAGCCTCCTGCCCCATCCGATATCGCTATGCAGGTATCAGATGAGAAGAAGGAATCTTCGTTTGCTACATGGTCATTCCATTTTGCTATGCTTACGCCTCTATTCATATATATTATAGGTTTTGATTAACGAGCATACTCGACAACGTACCAATCTTCATCATCTTGACCAATCGCTCCATACCGGTATTCACACCCATGGCATGATAACGGATGTCCGTTTGCTTATCACCAAAGATGGCACGAATCTGCTCATTATAATTTAGTGGCAAGAGACTTGACATATTATAAAGTTTCTCACCATATCCATTTCCGTTCAATTCATCTACAGTTGCAGGGAACACTACTGATTCTGCATGTCCAGGTACAACGTGAATATTGAAGAATAATACATTACCATCATTGGTAAACATCGACTTCAACTGATTAGCAAGTTGTTGCATTTCATCATGTGAGGTGCCATTATACTCACCATCTGTGATATTGATAATTGTAGGAGGATAACAATCCTTGTCGTGATGGTCTTTCATCCAGCTTTCGAGCAAACCTTCTGCACGTTTGAAAGCTTTATCCATGTGTGTCCAACTACCATCATGGCGAGCAACCATCCATTGTTTCTTCTCTACTTCTTTGATGGTTATACCCTTACGGGTACGCACCTCTTCCTTCACCATTTTCTTTTGGTAAGGATTATCACGAATCTCTTCTGGAGTAACGAAGTCTCGGCCTTCAAGATTGCCATTCCAAGCACTATAAGCCTCAGTGCCATAACCTATCATAGCAATATCAAAGTAATGGCGAGTCTCATTATTCTTCACACACCGCTCCACCAACTCGTTGATTTGGGAATTTACGATACGGGCTACGGCCTCAGATAAAGTCATATCCTCACCATTAAAGGTGGTAATTCTACGCATAGAAACACTCTGGTCCACCAGGAAGATGAATGCCGTAGGATGCTCACGGTCAACACGAGCCGTATATGCATTCTTGCTCTGCAACATCTGTGGTTGGCTTGGAATTGGAATACCAAAGTTGCCAATGTTTTTAATATACTTCAGAGGAATAGTATTCTTTACCAATATCTCCGCCTGATAGAATGGCTGCTCATCCACATCGAAATCGAAGTGATTACGAGCCTTGACAGTTTGGAAGTGAATCTTCTTGAAATCCTCCAGACTTCCACCCACATGAGCACCATTGCGCACAGCATTCCTGTCTGCATACTTGGTATCCTCATCATAAATCACCTCTGGGTCAATCTCCAGAATGACAGGATTAGAAATTCTATCCTCATTCATTGCCACATACATCATTGGATGGTTCATGGTAAAGCTGACACGAACATAATGTTCCAGATTATCACGCTTATCCAACGACCAGGATGGAGAACCTGGTCCTCCACCTCCTGGTTTAGGAATATTGATGCCACGTTCCTCACAATCCTTCCAAGAATAGAGTCCTCCATTCTTGATAATATTCTCCAAGTTATCACGGTCTGTGAAGTGATAGAGCTTGGTGATATGATTTTGTTCGAGGATATTCTTAAAATCCTCCCAGTTACTTCTTCTGTTCATTGTTTTTGTCCTCCAATAATATATGTATGTTAGAATAACGTTAGTTGCTTTGGTTCTATTGTCTGTGGTTTCCACATTTTATCACCAAAAGGATATAGACCTTCTACGTATGCCTTGATTAAAAAGGCATGCGAAAGAGGCTTCTTTGGGTCATCCACATCACAATTTGTATTATAATCCAAAAGTACGATGGTCTTAGTCTGGCTAGCCTCTCGTAATCTTTCGATAATACTTTGAACCTTATGCTCAAGAACCCACTTGTAAGTAGGAATATAAATCTGCTTTCGAGCCTCAATATATCCGAGCAGTTCTGTTCCGTTTACTCCTTTGCGATGTCCAAGAGGCTTACCAAACTTGCGAACAGTTCTCTTGATATTCTTCATCGACTCATTCTTAAACATTTTCATATCTACATCAGCCGATTCAAATACCTTTAGCCCTTGCCACACAGCCTCAACACATGTAGCTGTAACACCCTCGCTAAATGGCACAGGTATACCATCATGAGGATAAAATGGACTCAACTTTATCAAGTCATCTTCTGCATGACTCGTCACATCTGCAATTATTGCGCCGGGATATTTCTTCAAGATATTCTCCCGCTTTTTTCGTTTAGAATCAATTACAATCATTCAAATACCTCCTTTCCAAAACGTTTTATTATTTCTAGTTTTATTTGATCCTTTAAAATAGTTTTACCAAAGGCAAACTTTCCTATACAAGAAACTGTTGGTGGAATATTGATAAAACCGAGATTTTCACAACATACAAAAGCGGCATTTCCAATGCGACAGACAGAAGTTGGCAAAGAAACAGAAAACAAAGAATGCTTGCCTGCAAATGCACCAAATGCAATTTGTACAATCCCAGAAGGAATATTAAAACTATGTACTCCTGCCCATCCTTGCATTATTGTAGTTTCAGCTCTATAACTGCGACATGCAATAATCTTAGAATATAGCTTTTCTTCTTTCATATAGGCTATTAATTTTGTCATCTTAGAATTATATAAGACATTATCTTTGTATATGAAATTAGCAGATTCATTGATTAATCTACCATTCCAAAACATAAAAGCTCCATCAACATTTTGCACAAACTTTGGCAATTTTATTTCTTTCAATTTTTTACACCCAACAAAAGCCATTACCCCAATAGTTTTTAAGGAATAAGGCAAAATTATTTTTTCTAAATTAGAGCACCCCTTAAATGCTTTAGTATTAATGAAACTGCATTCTTTTCTTATTCTGTATGTACCAGAAATATCTTTCGGAGCACGTATCAAAATTAGCCCATTTCTACCATACTTAACACCAAATTCATCAATAAAAACCTGTTTAAAATCATCAAAACGAATTTTCTCTTGCCAACAATTACCAGGTAGAGCAATATTAAACATACGAAAAGATACGAAAGATAGGTTTTTCTTTACACATGCAATATTAAACATAGAATACAATAATAGCAAATCCGTATCCCCCAGTAATTCACTCAAGGATACAAACACATTACTATTACTCAAATCACGATAATCCTCAACTGAAAAGAGTAATCTATCTGCACCACCATATTCATCAAGCAAAGAAGGCCTCAAAGAAATCGCTTTCAATGATAAAGCAATGCTTGCCAATGCAAAGTCATCGATGTTTTCATCGAAATCATCAATGGTTCGCAATGGATGAGAGAAGTCCTTGGTACCAATAGTTGGAGACTTCTGCCCTTTCATGGCAGGAACAAACATGCCATCATAATCCACCAAGGTCAATGTACCATCTGGGCGAACGATGATGTTATCTGGTTTAATATCACCATGAGCAAATGGGTGAGAACGAAGCCATGCTGCCAACTTACAAAAGCGATAGCACAGCATTCCCATCGCATACTCATCCTGGTAGTTGTTGGCGATGTAAGTCTCCATCGTCTCACCTTCCACCCAATCCATCAACAATACAGGAAACTCATCTTCCTCACAGCTACTATCCACGAAGATTTCCTTCTCTAGATACTTCACTGAAGTAACATAAGAGGAATCTACGCAATCCAGCTCATCAGCTATCAGCCGATAAGCCTCAGCTCTGCCCTCTTGCTCTTCCAAAAAGCATTTCAAAGCATAGCACTTCCCTGTCTGTTCATCTTTCATTTTGAACACGACAGCAAAGGCACCACTGCTACGATAGGGCTCGCCATGATCGTCTAGCACTGGTACCAAGTGAGCCAACTTATCAAGATTTTCACTAGCATCTCGAATAGCACTCACATATTCTGACATTAATGGATATTGCATAGGCTTCTATTCTCTTTAGTTGTTTCTGTCTTCAAAAGTACGAAAGATTATTGAATTGACAAAATCATTCCCACTTTTTTCACCATATTTAATAGTAGTAACACTACCAGAAGCAAAGGTACAACTATTTCTTCAATTATCCAAGTAATCATAAATATTTCTTCCCCACAAACCTTGTGAAGAAGAATATTACTATGAATCATTTGTGCGCACCCAACAGACAAGCTTTTCACTAAACAAGAACATTAATAATAGAAAACATAATAACTTAGGAATCAACCCCATTAGTTAATAATTAGTATTATTCTGCAAACGATAGCTTTCTTACAAAAGAAATGTATTACATTTGCCAATGACCTATCAAACTGAAGGCTGTAGTTTAGGCTACTATTAATAATAAAAAAATCATTAGAATATGATTGAACAAACAGAACATATTCATCCTCTTCTTGGAGGTCATTGCATTCATCTTTTAGAAGATATTGCAGACTATTCTTATTGTACTAAGAACAAAGAAGCAAACAATAGTTATAATATTGTTTCTAATAATGTTAATAATATAACTGGTTAAAATTAAAAATGATAAAATTATGGAAGGAACTTTTCTTTTTTATTTTACAGATGAGAGTACAATAGCTGCTCCAAAGTGTGACTTAAGGATTAATTTAACAAAAAATCCTCATGATATAGTAGACATAGTAAATCTGCTAGAGTTAAAACTACGGAATGCGATAGTAGTAAAGCTGAATGGGTCAATAACCATTAAAGAAATCAATAGTTGGCTAAATCAATTTCAAAAGTTGCTAAAGGAAATTGGGATTGGAGCTAAAACAGTGCTACCCATACCTGATAGTATAAATTCCACTGTATGTAAGACTCGATTTCATAATGATAACACTATTGATACTATTCGTTATGCCATGCATATATATTTTTAACTTAAACATAAAATTATAATAGCAAAAATTTACAATTTCAAAAAGCATTCAAACTTTAGAAGATTTATGCTAGATACATTTTCGAATGCTTTTGGTACAATTATCGCCCAGATAATTCTTAGCATAGTTATTTATATTTTAAAGATGTCCCAACATTAAGGGACATCTTTAAAATATACACTTCTAGCTATTGTGTTTTGATATTATTAAAGGAGACGCAAACGTTTGTTCTCCAAATTGTTTTTTAAGCAAATCTGTTTTTCCTTCTGAAAGTGAATAACAATACAAAAATGCACTACGGCCTATTTTTGCATTGTTATTCAAAATAGAGATTTCATATAAATCCCTGCATAACATAAATGCCGAATGACCAATTTTAGCAACACTTTTTGGTATCATTAAACTCCTTAAATGCGTACAAGCACAAAAAGCCCAATTACCAATTTCTTTAACAACATCGTTCATTTGGATACTTTTAAGTTGTTCACATCTCCAAAATGCCCCATTTGAAATTTTAATTATTTTGGATGGAAGAACATAATGTTCTTTAGAAGAAAGATAAGCTATTATACATGTTTCCTCTTTATTTAATAGAATACCATTTTTATAGCTAAAATATTGTGATTTGATAAAAATTGGACATCTTAACCCTACAAAAGGGTTTTCCATATATTGAACATTTGATGGGATTTCTATCATCATCAAGTTTTCACAGCCAACAAACGCAGCTAAACCTATATTAATCAGACTAGCAGGAAGTCCTAATAATCTAATATTTACGCAATCTCGAAAAGACATAAACCCTATTGCTTTAATACTTTTCGGTATCTTTATATCTGTCAAATGATAACATCCACAAAAAGCATTATCACATACGACTTTCGTTCCTTGTTTTATCGTATACGAACCATAAAACTCTTTAGGAGCCTTCAGTAATTTTTGTCCATCCTTACTATACTTAACACCATACTCATCCATAATTGCATTCTCCAATTCTTCATCTAGCACTTCCGTTGAAAGAATCTCGATTTTACTTTCTGGCTTTTTCCCCACAAATAATCTAAATGAATGCATAGCAAGATTCTTCTTGGCATTTGCCAACAAGAACATAGAGAGAAGAGTGGTAAACTCCTCATCATTCATCAACTCTTGCAAAGCAGCCATTACTTTACTCTTGCTCAAGTCACGATAGTCATCGGCAGAGAAGAGTAATCTATCTGCTGCACCATATTCATCAAGCAATGATGGCTTCAAGGAAATGGCTTTTAGAGACAAAGCGATGCTTGCCAAAGCAAAGTCATCAATGGTTTCGTCAAAATCATCGACGGTTCGCAAAGGATGAGAAAAGTCCTTTGTACCAATTGTTGGAGACTTCTGGCCCTTCATGGCAGGAACAAACATACCATCATAATCTACCAAAGTCAGATTTCCATCAGGACGAATCATGATGTTGTCTGGCTTAATATCACCATGAGCAAATGGCTGAGAACGAAGCCACGCTGCCATTTTACAGAAGCGATAGCAAAGCATTGCCATAGTATAATTGTCTTGATAGTTCTCTGCAATGTAAGTCTCCATTGTTTCACCATCAATCCAATCCATCAGAAGAACAGGAAACTCGTCTTCCTCACAACTGCTATCTACGAAGATTTCTTTGTCTAAGTACTTCACGGAAGTAATATACGCAGAATTCGCAAACTCCAACTCATCAGCAATTTGTCGATAAGCCTCAGCTCTACCTTCTTGTTCTTCTGTAAAACACTTCAAAGCATAGCATTTTCCAGTCTGTTCATCTTCCATTTTAAACACGACGGCAAAGGCACCACTGCTACGATATGGCTCACCATGATCATCTAGCACTGGTACCAAATGAGCCAATTTATCAAGATTGCTACTAGCATCTTGTATGGCTCTCACGTATTCTGAAATTAACGGATACTGCATAACACTTATAAATTACTAGTTATATAGACCAAAAGAATATTCACAAATCATATCATCAAAATCCATTTCAAATGGCTTTTTTGATATATCATCTTCCTCTTCAATAATCTGGAATAAAGAGGATAGAAATAATTGCAAACAAGACAAGTTCGCTTTTTCTTTTGTCAATCGATACGCAACATAACCATACTTGTCAGGCTCACCAATAATAAGATCTTGACACAACATGTAATCCCGATTCACACCTATTATAGCGGAAGGGAGATAAACTTCGTCACCATGATCATATAAAGCATTTGCTCCATCATCTACTATAACTTCATCATTCATTTTATCTTGTTTTGGATAAAAATACGACATCAATGTGCCATATTTTGGCGCATTATAAATGAATATATACTTGTTCTGAACACCCATTGCACTCAATCTTTTAAAATTTGACAGCACATCTTTAAAACCTTTACGATTAATAGAACATTTCACTTCTATCACACAGACTACATCTTTAGCATTCACTATATCTATTTCACCAAAAGATTTTACAACATTATTTCTATAAAAGATAATATCACACTGGGGTGATATTGATTCAACATTATCTTCTTTCTTATGGATCAAATAATAAAGTTTCTGACTAATAGAGTCAAAATCTTCATCTAAGGTAACAAAACCTTGTGTAATTTTGACATCAATAGGCAAATTCTCACGTAAAAAACCACGAAGTAAATGTTCTCCCCAAAAACCAAGCGAAGGCTTATGATAAGAGAGAAATTCTTTCGCTTCTTCAATCTGTCTTAAAAGGCTTACTGCCTTTAAGCGGAATATATCATTATCATATTTTTGCCGAACCATTTTTTCTAATTTTACACATCTAACCATGTTTCTATAGCATTTGCCCCAAATCTAACAACAATATCTTTCTTATCTAAATCATTTAATTGTTCACATCCACAAAAAGCATCGTCTCCTACAGTTTCTACAGAAAAAGGAATATGCATTTTACACAAAGAAGTGCATTCATTAAAAGCACAAGATTTTATCCTTTTCAAACTATTTGGTAACTTTATGGTTAATAAACTATAACACTCCGAAAATGCAAATTCTCCTATCGTATCTATATCTGAGCATTCTACACGATTCAGATTACAGCATTCTTCAAAAACTGAATTTGAGAGTTCTTTGACACCCCTTGGAATAACAATATTATTCAATCCACAACCTTTAAATGCAGCAATCCCTAAATGTCTTACAGTTGCAGGTATTTCGAGATTATCCAATTCAGAACATCCTTCAAATGCGCTTTTTCCTATAGTCATTAAACCTTGTGGCAATAAAATTGACTGTAAACTATCGCAACCGCAAAAAACTTCATCGTCAATCTTTGTGATACCTGAAGGAATATTTATCTGAACCAAATTCCAACAATCTCTGAAAGCTCCTTTTTCTATAGTTTTAACGCTAGATGGTAGTACAACTTTTTTAAGTCTACGCAAATTCGCAAAAGCATTTTTACATACTTTTTGAATACCATCAGGAATTACATAAAAAGGATTATCTGTACGACAACAAACTATACTCTTATTCTCTTTGTCAAAGATTACACCGTCTCTTAAAACAAATTTAGATGCATTAATCTCGATTGAAAGTCCAAACCATTTACAAAAAGGATTACCATCAAACTTTTTAAAGCCTGCCGGTATCTTTATTCTATACACGCCACAATTAGCAAAAGCAGAGTCACCTATACAAACAACACTATCAGGAATAACCAATTCTTGTAATCTTTTACAATTAGCAAAAGCACTATTTGCGATTTTTTTGATTCCCACAGGTATTGTATACTCATATACATCCGATAAAAAAGCTACTATTTCCGTATTATTTTTATCAAAAACAACTCCATCGGACACAATGTAATTTGGAGACTTTATTATTAACTCTCCTAATTTCCACCCACAAAAAGGATTACCGGTGAATTTTCTCAAACTAAAAGGAATCGTTATTCTATGAAGATTATTACATCCTTTAAAAACTCCCTCTCCAATATATTCTACAGACTCGGGAATAACTAATTCGCTTAAATCATAACAATCTTTAAAAGCACCATTACAAATGACCTTAACGCCTTCTTTGACAATATACGTACCTTTTAAAAATGATGCGCTTAACAATTTCACACCATCTTTACTATAATTAACGAAATCTTCTATCTCACAATCAGAAAGGTCATCTTCGTTAGCTTCTGTAGAAATTATTGACCCTTTCCCGAACAGATTATTTATTAAGCTAAAATAGTTGAAAGAACACATCTCAAGATTTTTCTTGGCATTCGCCAACAAGAACATAGAGAGAAGAGCTGTAAACTCCTCATCATTCATCAACTCTTGCAAAGCTGTCATCACTTTACTCTTACTCAAATCACGATAATCAGCAGCAGAGAAGAGTAATCTATCTGCTGCACCATACTCATCAAGCAATGAAGGCTTTAAGGAAATGGCTTTTAGAGACAAAGCTATGCTTGCCAAAGCAAAGTCATCAATGGTTTCATCAAAATCATCAACAGTTCTCAAAGGATGAGAAAAATCTTTGGTTCCTATGGTTGGAGACTTCTGACCTTTCATTGCAGGAACAAACATACCATCATAATCTACCAATGTCAGATTTCCATCAGGACGAACCATGATGTTGTCTGGTTTAATATCACCATGAGCAAAAGGCTGAGAGCGAAGCCATGCTGCCATCTTACAGAAGCGATAGCAAAGCATATCCATGGCATAATTGTCTTGATAGTTTTCTGCAATGTAATTCTCCATTGTTTCACCATCAATCCAATCCATCAGAAGAACAGGAAACTCATCCTCCTCACAACTGCTATCTACGAAGATTTCTTTGTCTAAGTACTTTACAGAAGTAATATAAGAGGAATCTACGAACTCCAACTCATCTGCAATCTGGCGATAAGCCTCAGCTCTACCTTCTTGCTCTTCAGTAAAGCACTTTAAGGCATAGCATTTCCCTGTCTGTTCATCTTTCATTTTGAACACGACGGCAAAAGCACCACTGCTACGATATGGCTCACCATGATCATCTTGCACTGGTACCAAATGAGCCAACTCATCAAGATTGTTACTAGCATCTTGTATGGCTCTAACATATTCTGATATCAAAGGATATTGCATTGACTTTTTCTGTTAATTGTTTTGCCCTCAAAGGTACAAAAGACTTACGATACTACCAAACCATTAGTTATATTTTCACCTAATTTAATATAGGGTGCTATTTTGTACCATCCTGTAATACCTTATGAGGTCACAAAGTTAATGCTTTTCTTGCATAAAAGGTTCCTTATGGAGAAAAATCATACCTCCACAAGGCTTGCGGAGCCAAAAGATTTGATGCATTCCAAACAATTCAGTACTTTTGCCGAAAATTTCAAACCTTTAAAATATCATTGAAATGAAGAAGTTATTATGTATCTGCATGATTATGATGTCATGCATCAGTGCCTTCGGACAGGCAAGTGTTAGTAACGTGGCGATTCCTGAGCCAGAGTTTAACGGTGACGCATTTATCTGCAATCTATCTGCCAACACCTACGTAAAAGCAGAAAAGGCTATCGGACAGATGAAGACCAAAGACCAATTCTGGGGACCAGAGAGAAAGCTTTACGTAAAACCTAGCAAATCTTCCGTGAGAGTGAAAAAAGGACATATCCAGTTTGTTATCAGAGTGCCCAACATCAACGATGATCCTTATTCATTCATCAAGATTTCCAAGTTTTCCGCAGGCTCAACTCGCAAACTTTCCCTTGCTAGACAGAATGAACTTTCAGGTAAAGTAACGTATGGCGGCAAGAACAAGCAAGAGTTGTTCTTCGAGGCCAAGAAATACGGCGCCTCCTCTCTCCTAATAGATGCCGACATAGAAAAACCTGGTGAATACTGTATCATGATTAGCAACCCTAACAGAGTAGACGGCAAGATTCCTGTATCCTGCTTCGGTGTAGATGAATAAAAACAATCCTCCTTGTTGCAATGTGCTACAAGGAGGATTTCTCGTTTTATTTCCACTCTACCAACTTTCTATCCAATGGAATCTTCTTGGGTTCGCCACGATTGCCATCAATGAAATAACTCCCGGCTAGACTTTCATCAAACTGGAGAGTGAAGGCTTGGCGGATACGGGCACATTTCTCATTGATAGAATTAGACAGTGGATTCGTCAGGGCTTCGATGCTCTGGCGAATCTTCTCTTCTGAAAGATGAGTCCCGTTGTTGTTCGATTTCTTGCGAATATCCACATAGATATCATATAGCTCTTCCCTATAATCCGACAGACATTTGAAAAGGATTCCCTCCTCATGACGCAAAAAGAGAATATACACCGCCTTTACCAATGGCTCCATCTTGATAGTCATATCATGATAGTCGGGCAGTATGATATCGTAATTCTCTGTGATGACCATTCTACTCAGATCCTTGGGTGGAAAGAGATACTGCTTCAGCACCCAATCGCTTACTCCGCCAAGGCGTAAGTCCTGTACCTGTCGGTACACCTCCTTCATCTTCTGCCGGATATCATAGCTGAATGTTTCATCTGCCGGAATCGGTGTCGGATCAAATATACTGTATGGAAAATCATCAACAGAGCTGAACATCACTTTGCAATCCGGCAACTTATCATACGCAGCCTGCATCAATGGCATAAAATCCTCATCTTCCTCTATAGACAAAGAATAGGAATTGACATAATATATGCCATCCTCCTCATGGTCTAGCTGTAAGATGCTAGGATGTAATTTCTCCTTATTCTTTTCTTCTACCAATTGCGACAACAGCAAATCGGAAGGAACAGAGATGTTCAAATCCTCTTTATTCATCGCAGGATAGCTGTAGAGAGCTGTCTTCCTGATATGAGGACCCAGAAATGGGAAATAATTAAAATGAATTGACTTGCTGATAAACAAGTTGTTGATATCCACGAGATGGTTGATGATGGAAAGGTTCAACTTTTCATCATACCCATTCTCTACAAAGAATACCTCGCCATGTAGGCGTGTTGGGAAGTCGCGAAACTTCAATACCTTTTTTCTTCCAATCTTTCCGGTCATTGCTTATCACTTGTTATATGGTTGATTACAGTATTGTACATGTCAGAGCTATCTTATGTATTTATCGAATAGTTAAACTCTAATCACTTCATCAATCGCTCTACCCATTCATTGAACAAAGGGCATTTCTCCCGAATCTTCTCCAAACCAATGTCCATAGCAACACAAATGCCAACAACTACCTTATTATAATCAGGAATAGCAGCTATCAATCGTTTGGACGGAGCTGTCTCAGGACTATTGTTGATAAGCTCTGGTGACTGACCAATGTGCCAATTCTTCGCTATTCAGGCGATTGATGGTTGTACCATTTTCGTTCTGATTAACAGTCAAGACATCCTCTGGTTCAAAGTTACTGATTAGTTCAGCACTCTGAGTTGCAACGATAACTTGCGTGCCCTTTTGTGCCGCCATCTTAATCAAACCCGAAAGCTTTTCGATAGCCACAGGATGCAAACCAAGCTCCGGCTCATCAATGATGATAACTCGTGGTAACCATGGCTGCATAAAGAGCACGGTCAAGGCAATAAAGCGAATGGTTCCATCCGACAAGTCGGTCGGTCCGTAAATCATAGAGCTATACTTATCCTGCCATTGCAAGCGCACCATATCGGCTTCGGTTGGTTGGAAATAGAAGTCCGAGAAATAGGGAGCCACACTCTGAATGACACGGATAATGCGACGATAAGCCATCGGCTTCTCTCGCTGAATACGATAGAGGATAGCCGCCAGATTTTCACCATGCTCATACATACGATAAGCATCGTTCACGATATGGCTATCAGCCGTAAATGGAGAACGGCGACCTGTATCGTGGAAGTGAAACTTGCGGATTTGGGAGATATAGTTAGATAAATCTTCCTCTTTGTGGTCTTTTAAACTCGACTCGCTTTGATACTCCGTTATAACACTTTTCCTCACTAAATCTAAAGGACAAACATCATCATAACAACGAACAACTTCTCTTTCTACGATAAGTTTACCATCAGATTCCAATAACACCAAGTCATATTCACTCTTAGCTATTAGCAAGTTTACAGCTATACGATCGGTAACTTTTCTGCCTTGATAGAGTAATTTATCTACTCCACCAACTTGAGCGACATACGCCCCTAATCTCTTCTCATAGATGTTTCCTAACATTTCGAAAAGAGATAAGAAGTTACTTTTACCAGCTCCATTGGCACCAATCAAGAGATTGATAGGATGCAGTTGAACTGATAACTTTTTAAAAGACTTATATCCAAATATTCTTATCGAGTCCATATTATAGTTTCATTCAAATATAAAAGCAAAGGTACACTTTTTAAGTGTATTTACCAAATTATTTATTCAAAACTTTTGTTTTACTCACAAAATTAAGCTATATTTTCTATTATAAATAAAAAAAGTAACTACTCTGTCATCTTTATGCTTGATAAGTAGCCCTTTAGTAAAATCCAGGCAATTCCTCATTTTGAGCTATTACTCACCCTAAATGCGCTGTTCTTAAGGGAAGCGGGGTGAATATGTTGCAACAAAGGGACCTTAGATTTCCTAACTTTTTGCGGAATGTTTCCACATACTTTCCTCATTTTCCACACCATCTACTTTTGGTACAAAAAACATAAACATCTGATAATCAACGCATATTATTTTCTCGCTTCTTTTTGGCACACAGATTGTGACTATGATTAGTGGGTTCGATAATGAATCCACAAAGAAAGTAAGTAACATTAATATAGTAACAATTTTAAAAAGATAAGATTATGAAGAAGTTTATGTTTGCAGCTATCGCAGCTATGGTAATGGTTTCAGTAAGCAACGTTTTTGCATCAAGCAGAATGGTAGGTAACGCAGAGGTAGCACCAGTTGATACCGTGGCTCCAGATGCTCCTTCAGATACAACAGAAGTTGGCACTCCTATCCAGCCACAGGCTACCACAGAGGATTCTACTCAGCAGGATATTACTCAGCAGCAGGAGACTACAGAGACTCAGCAGCAGGCAAATGCAGAATAAGAGTTCACAAGAGTTCTATTAAGTAAAATTGAATTCATTTTGCAGACGACATATTTAAGAGTATTAACAGGGAAAGCGTAGAGTCCTGCTGGCAATGATGCCAGTAGGACTCTACGCTTTAAAAATTATTGAAAATATCCATAAAAGAATGCTACAATCAACACACCACTTCCTCCATTCTCACCAACTTGCCAGCGACAAACTGCATGATGATTTTATGGAGCGTTGTACCTTGGCGCAGAGCCTCAACCCTTGGAGCCATGGCATATCGCTTGATTTGTTCCTCTGCCTCTTGCCATTGTACTTCTGCCTTGGAAAGTTTGCCATCCTCAGGCTTTGCCTCATAATCTTTCTTCGACAACACCTTCAGTTCCAATATATAACTATGTTTGGTTGCATAATGGGTAAGGTTTGGCAAAAGAAAAAAGTCACAATAACCATGATTCAATTCTAGCTCAGGAGCGGTATAATAGTAATTGTTCAAATTAAGATATGCCATGAAGAAACCTTGAAGATTGCGCTCCGACTCGATACCGTCACGAACAGATGAGACGTCCTCATACGCCTTTGCCATTGCCTCCAAAGCATCACGCCACTTCCCCTCAAGAGCCATGTAAGTAAACAGTATCTTCATCTGAGTTAAGTCCACAAACTTTTCCTCCTGGTATTGCTCCAACAAATAGCCATAATACTGCTTACGAACATTATTGTTTGGAATACCCAATATCAGCATATCACCGAAAGTATCCTTTATGGTAAGCATACCATAATAGAACAGCAGACTGGTGAATGTTTGAGGATTAGTCAACCTACTGGCTGGGAATGTATTTTCCAAGCTTGTCACTATCTGTCCCGTCTCGGCTATCGTGCGAATAATGCCTTTGCGATTGCCATCCAACTTATCCAACAGAAGAAGTTTCTTCATTTTGTTGTAGTCAGTCATCGTGTTTGGATCTATCATCTGCTTTGGAGCCTCGCCTCTATCCATGTAGTTCCGGAGATAGTAGATTACCATATCACAATTGAACACTTTACTCTGATTTTTCAAGGCATCCTCAGAAAAACAATAATTGTCATACCAAGGTTTCATCTCGTCTATCATCACCTCGATATCACTTGTTGTAGGAATCCCTCCCACCTCTTTATAATAAGCAAACATCTTGCGTACTTCTTCCAAAGAAAAGCCTAACATCTGATTGAACTCCGGCTTGGTAGAGATATGCCAGCCAATATTGAATCCACTTGTCACATCGTCCAAGGTAACAGGACTGACACCAGTGATGAAAATACGCTCAAACATACCCTTGAACTTCTTGAAGACATCACGATAAAAGCCATCGGCATGGGTGATTGCCCAATATACCTTCTCACCCTGTTCATTGAGCACGGTATTGGTGAAATTGTCATATTCATCGATTATCAGATAGAGAGGAATGCTCTTGGTCGCAGTCTCATCTTGAAGCAAAGCTAATTTCTCCGTAGCGGAATCCGACTTAAAGAACTTCTCCTTAAAATCTTCCAGATAAGAGTCTTGGTAAATTCGCATGAAGCCATCCAATTTGACACGCAAATACATATCGAAGTTTTCCTCCAACTTATCAATACTACCGCCTACATACGAGAAATCAAGGTGAAGAACCTGATACTTTCCCTGTAAAGGAGTAGGATGCTTGCCAACCCATAAATCACCGAAAAGAGTTTGGAATTTCTCTTTCTTGCTACAATCATAATAAGCATGGAGCATACTCAAGAATATGCTCTTACCGAACCGACGTGGACGAATGAAGATGATGTTGCTTGGCTGGTTTTCCAACAAAGGCAAATACATCGTCTTATCCACATAATATTGATTTTGTTCAATAACAGCCTCAAAGTCATTGATACCGTAAGGCAAACGTTTCACATTCTGCTTCATAATTGCTCCTTTTCTAGTTGAGTAAGTGGTTACGACAGAAATCTATCAGATATAGCCAATATCATGCTTCATTCAGTCTCAGGCACACTATTTTGTGCAAAGATAAACAAAAAGTACGAACCTCGCAAGAGATTTCGTACTTTTTATATGTTTTTGGATGACCTTTATGAGTAAGCAACGTTTTTGCATCAAGCAGAATGGTAGGTAACGCAAAGGATTCATCGCGCGCATACGTATAAATGTTTTTTCTCAAAAAAAGTATCAAAGTCTCATTATTTATATAAAGCCTAATGTTATATATCTAACATTCAGATGGTTTTACAGAATGAGACTTCTCTGAAAATAGCGAAAGAAGTATCATGGAAGTATCATAATTTTCTGGAAATGCATCATAAAAACACTAATAAGAAGCAGAAAAATGCTATTAATAAGCGGAAATAAGCTACAAAAACATATAAAAAAGTGCTGTTTTCGGGCAATAAATACCCTATTTTCTCGTTATAATAGAAATTTTTACCAAAAACATAGCAACTATGGATGAAAAGGAACTTTTGAAAAAGGCTTTCGAATACGGAAACGTACCTAGCCTCATCACCTATTGCTTCACCGAACCATGTCCGATGAAAGACAAGTGTATCCACTATCTATCCGGCCTCTACAAAAACGAGAAGACTGATAGAGGAGATGCCATCTTCCCAAATGCCCTGAAAAACGGGAAATGCAAGTACTTCGCTCCGCTGCGTGTCGTGAAAATGGCATGGGGATTCGACAAACTCTTTGCCGAAATGAAAGTGAAAGACGCACCTGCACTGCGCGCCGAAATGAGAGACTACCTCGGTAGCAAAGGACAATACTACCGTTACAAACTGGGACAACTGAAACTCCTCCCGGAACAGCAGAAATATATCAAACAGCTCTTCGCCAGATATGGATATAAAGACGTTGAGTTCGAACACTTCTCTGAAGAGATTGACTTCACAAACATCTAATCTTTCCAAGAATTTATTGTTCTACTTTTTCAGTTCATCAGATGTTCCCTCTATGCCCATTAGCTGATCCTACCATGCCCGTTATACGGGCATCCATAGCCCACCAAGTGGGCATCCACAGAACAAGGGCTGGGCAACAAGTGCCCATAAGGCGGGCAATGAGTGCCCAAACTTCGGGGCTCGTTTCGGGCAACGGAATTAATAATTGATAATGTACAATTGATAATTTACAATTTACAGTTAACACTTAACCATTAACCAGAAATACAATGAAGGTAACTATCGTACATACAAACAACAAGAACCAGCTTCTCGTAAGCACCAAGACGATGGAGAAGCTGATGGAACGATTCGCAAAAGATGACAGCAAACTGACTATCACCCACTTCCGCGAAAGCATTCCGTATCTTAGCAACAACTATGAAGGCTACAAGGATATGCCGAAATGGATGCACATCTATCCCGCTGCCGAATTCGCCAAAGATGAAAACAACAACCTGAAGATGAAGGCTTTCAACGGAATCCTGCTGCTGAAATTTGGCAACATTACCGATGTGGATGGTGTAAAGGGCGTTAAGCGCTCGGTAGCCATTCTGCCTTCTACCCTTGCTGCCATCACAGGTGCCGACGGAAAGACTGTTATCGTTCTGATAAAATTCCAGGGCGAAAATGATTCACTGCCTACATCTGAAACGGATGCCGAGCATCTCTATCGCATCGCTTACCAGCAGATTTTCCCTGTATATCAGGCTATTGTCAAGGCTTCGATTCTTGTAGATGGTCCGAAACCTTCTATCGAGGCTGGCTCTACCCTATCTCAAGAGCCTTCGATTCACAACAGTTTCATGATGACGCTCGATGCGGAGCCTTATTTCAATAGCAAGGCGGTGGCGATGAAGATTGACAGCCATACACGATCTCAAAGCCCAGCTCTCAGCACGGATAATAATCAGCAGACAATTCCTGATTTCAGGGCTCCGGAAGAAGGAAAGAAAGTTGACAAGAACAGTATTCGCGAGAATATCGTGAACATGATGCAGCTGCTGGAAAGCAGATATGATTTCAGATACAACACGGTGATGAAATTCGTGGAATACATGCCGAAGGACAAGGGATGGTATGGCTACCAACCTGTGGAACCCAGAGTGCAGAAGCGTATGACGCTGGAGGTACAGCTGGCTGATATCCGGGTGAGCATCAAGGATGTACGTAATTTCCTGGAGTCTGATTATATCAAAAACTATAATCCAATAGAGGAATATCTCTTCCAGTGCTACGACAAATGGGATGGAAAGGATCATATCCGTGCCTTGGCCCGCACGGTGCCTACCGCCAATCCTCACTGGGCAGACTGGTTTTACACCTGGTTCCTGGGCATGGTTGACCAGTGGCGCGGCTATTCACATCGCCAATACGGCAACTCGGTGGCTCCGCTTCTCATTTCCAAACAGGGTTACAACAAGAGTACTTTCTGTCGCCGACTGCTGCCGCCGGAACTGCAGTGGGGGTATAGTGACAATCTTATTCTGTCGGAAAAGCGACAGGTTTATCAGGCGATGGCGCAGTTTATGGTCATCAATCTCGATGAGTTCAACCAGATTTCGCCACAGGTGCAGCAGGGATTTCTGAAGAATCTCATCCAGTTGCCTACGCTGAAATACAAGCCTCCGTATGGCAGTCATGTCATGGAATTTCCTCGTCTCGCCTCATTCATCGCCACGAGCAACATGAAGGATATTCTCTCCGATCCTTCCGGCAACCGAAGATTCATCGGTGTGGAACTGACGGGACCTATCGACGTGAGCGTTCGCCCGAACTACCAGCAGCTTTTTGCCCAGGCACTTTCAGCCTTGAACAATGGCGAAAAGAGTTATTTCGATGCGCAGCAGGTGAAGCTGATTATGAAGAGCAACAGCCAGTTTGAGGTAATCCAGCCAATAGATCAGTATTTCCTACTCTATTTTGAATTGGTTGAGGATGAGAAAGAGGGTGACTATCTTACTGCCGCCGAGATTTTCGACTATTTGAAAAAGCAGATCGGTTCATCGCTCAAGGTAAACAGCCTGATGGGATTCGGCAGAAAACTGGCGAATATGAGTGAGTTGAAACACAAGAGATTTGCAGATGGAATGAAGTATCTCGTAAAGAAAAAGTGAAATAATGAGACTTCTATGAGACTTTAATGAGACTTCTCGGCGCCAAAGCCGAGAAGTCTCATTCTTTTTATCTTATTATCTATCAAGTCTTTAAGTCGATATTTTCAATAGAAAATGAGACTTTGAGACTTTTTCTCAAAAAACTTTTTCACGTAAGAAAGAAAGCTTTTGCCCTTACAGGGCGACAGACTTGCGTTTATAAATACCCAGGGTGTTGCCCTGGGCTAAGAGCTTCTGCCCTTTCAGGGCGTGTGGAGCTTTCAGGGCGTGAGAGCTTTCGGAACCTATGGAGCCTACATCAGAAAACACTTATCCTTTAGATAGCATAAAGGAAGGTGCGGATGAACCAGTAGCAAACGATACCTGCGATGTAACCTACGAAAGCAATCCAGGAGATATGCTTCATATACCAGCCGAAGGTAATCTTCTCCAAGCCCATTACTACCACACCAGCGGCACTACCGATAATCAGCATTGAACCACCAACACCGGCACAGTAGGCCAGCAACTGCCAGAAGACGCCATCTACAGCCATATCACCAGCGGCTGCCACAGGATACATTCCCATACATCCGGCTACCAGAGGCACATTGTCAACAATACTTGAAAGCACACCGATGATACCAGTAACCAGGTAGTGGTTGCCATCGAATACGACGTTCAAGCCCTGACCCAAAGCAGTCAATACGCCAATCTCAGCCAGGCAGGATACTGCCATCAGGATACCGAGGAAGAAGAGGATGGTACTCATATCAACACGAGAAAGCAACTTGGTTACTCGCTTCTGAGTGCCCTCGGCATCAGCTCCACGATGCAAACTGCGATAGAAAACTTCGGTAGCAGTCCAGAGAACGCCCAATACCAGGAGGATTCCTACGAATGGAGGCAAGTGGGTGATACTCTTGAAGATAGGAACGAAGATCAAACCGCCTACTCCCAACCAGAACACAGCCTTGCGCTGACCTTCGGTGAAATCGCTGACCGATGCATTCTGCTGGTCAGAAACCTCAGGCATCACGAGTTCGCCCTTCAACATGGTCTGAAGGATGAGGGCAGGAATCACCATGGAAACCACAGACGGGATGAAGATTTCGGCGATAACGCCGGCTGCAGTAATCAATCCCTTGTTCCAGAGCATGATGGTGGTAACGTCGCCGATTGGTGAGAAGGCACCACCCGAATTGGCTGCGATGATGACGAGGGATGCATAAACCATGCGATCCTTGTGGTCGGTGACGAGCTTTCGGAGAATCATGATCATCACGATACTGGTGGTCAGATTGTCGAGGATAGCGGAGAGGAAGAAGGTAAGGATAGCGATACGCCAGAGGAGCGCACGCTTCGACTTGGTCTTCATCACCTTGCGAACCCAGTTGAATCCGCCGTTCTGGTCAACGATTTCCACGATGGTCATTGCACCCATCAGGAAGAAGAGTGTTGTGGCGGTATCGCCCAGATGTTCCTGGATGATTCCGGTCACCTTCTCCACCATTCCAGCAGCACCGCCTGTATAATCAGGGTGCATCAACTGGAGATACTGCATTGGATCCATCATGTAGAGGGTCCAACAACCTACCAACATCAACAGGGCTATCGCAGCCTTGTTTACCTTAGTCAAGCTTTCGGTAGCTATGAGTGCATAGCCGAGCACGAAAACGACAATAATAGAAATTGTAAGTGTAGTCATTACTTCTTATTTATTATTAGATATTCTTTTTTCCTTTATGTATGATTTGGCACGTACAATTGTCAAACGGTTGCAAAGATACAAAAAGAAAAGCAATAACCACCCTTTTCTATATTATAATTATGTGAAATCGTTTACTTACTTACGGTTTTAACCTGATAATAACCGATTTCGACCAGTATGGTTGAGACATTTCATAAAACATGTAACATGAAATAGATATAAAACGTTATGGAAATGTAAAATCCGAAACAGATAGCTGCCAATGCTTCTGTTTCGGATTATCTTTTCATTTTCTTTTTCTTTCTTATTCTTCCTTAATCTTCCATTCGCTGATGGTTCGCTGGGTGCT
>ERZ1026870.239-NODE-239-length-35236-cov-101.032347_pt1 | contig 35236 bp, 24 predicted proteins | sample MGYA00380165_ERZ1026870 | MGnify/ENA primary metagenome ERZ1026870 (study PRJEB33269, sample SAMEA4719801) | human gut metagenome | biome: human-associated habitat; feature: organic feature; material: feces | place: Cameroon | collected 2013-10 ...
CATCGACATTATAGGATAAGCCATCTTTGTTGACTGCCACCAAGAGGTCGCTTTCCACTTGCTTTGTCTCATCGAATGTATATTCTCCAGCGGTAAGGTCGGATATTGCAGTTGTAGGATACACACCGATGAAATAATGCTTGTCACGGTTGTTCTTCCAAAGCATCTGTGGAGTAGATACCCATGAGCCGTTTGTCAGCTTATTGATGGCGTTGTTCACCACACGCTCGCTTGTCTCAGGGGCTACAGTTGCATCGCCAGTCCAGGCATACACACTGATTTCATCACCCTCCTCAAAGGTTTGACCGCCATTCGCATCTGTGGCAACACGTGTCATATTGCCGATACTGGTAGAAACGGTGATGTACTTGGAGGTCTCGCCTCCGATACCGTTCTCGTTGTCAGAACAACTGCCCAATGTCAAAGCCATTGCCATCAGGGCAAAGAGATAAGTTTTCTTTTTCATTGTCTTTTACTATTATATGTTTATATTCTTGTTTTGATTCTTGCTTAAATGAGAGGGTCGCTTAATCTTCAGGATTCAGGATTTCACCACGATAAATCCATTCCTCAGTCCAATCATCTATCTTCGTGCTCGTAAGATACATGTAAGGTTTCATCTCCTCAAATTCCAAGTTTATCTTGTACTTGCCGCCAGATTTCATGACGGGTGCTTCGATGTCGTAGTTGCTAACTACTCCCCCAGGAGAAATCAGTTGGATAAACAACTTGGTGGTATGAAAACCGTTGGCTGTCGGCATCAAGCGTAATGTTTCCGTTTTTAAAGTTTCGCCAGGCACTGCGATTCTCAAAGGTATATCACACTCTTCCTTGGTATAGCTTGCCGTCCCGAATGTTCCATCCTCATTCTTTTGCAGGGGAAGGAGTCCGGTTGCCACATTCAGAACCTTGCCTATCATTGCAAAATTGTCAGGAACTCCTTCAATGAAGATGGTCAATTCTGCAAGTATATGTCGCATTTCATTTTTTGTTATGTAGTTGACATTTGATTTGTCTATACCGATGTCCGTGACACCATAATAGGCATGGTCGGGAGAGGCACTTGGATTGGACAATCCAAACATGAGTTGGTTCATATTGAGGGTTGCCCTTGTAGCCTCACCGATAAAAAACGGTTCTATAAGGTTGGTGGCAGCCAGAATCTGATAATGCCCTACAGGAAGAGCAAAGCGTTGGCTTGCCACCTCCTGCGCACTACCATAATGTTTTTCCTCAACTAAGGAACCGTCATCGGCATTGAATATCCAGAGCTTCACATCCTTCACTTCCGTACCTTGGTCGGCTTCATCTGCCCAAGTGAGCGATACTGACAAGCCACCTTCTTCCTCACCATCATGAACATTATGGTCGCAACTTGCCAACAGGCATGGGACGCATAACAGCACCCATAACCAAATATTAAATCTTCTTTTTGCTTTCATTTCCTATCTTGTTTTATGGGTTACTGATGTTTTGTTGTCTCAACTCTGCGGGCTTTTTCATCTTTCGAGAGGATGACTCCCAGTCTGATACCGCTTTCCCATACATAGTTGTTCTTGTGCAGATACTCCGGCATACCAGCCTTGCGAACCAGTCATTTCATCTTCCTTATCTTCTGCTTGCGCAACCGAGAAAGGAAGGATGATAGCAAGCATAGCTATCAATAGCTTAATCCGTGTTGTCAAATAATTCACCATATTTATTTCTTTAGTTTATATTGAAAAGGTAAGGAACGATGTTCTAACTTTCGTGTTGCAAATATACAAAAAATATCAGAAAATAGGTGTTCTTTTTTTTTTTACCAATGTGTCGCATTCGTAGGAATGCGACAGCAAATAAAACAGAATTTACCCCCCTACCAACAAAATTTCCCCCTCTTTTTTTGCGTTTTTCAAATTAAACAAAGGGGCTATACACCACCGTTTTGTGGCATATAACCCCTTATCAAGACAAAAAAAATGGCCTCACAAAACGCGAGACCATCATTTTTGTTATATAATATTCCTACTTCTCTGGAATAATTTCGAAGATTTCGGCTGAACCATCCAGCTGAATCTTCGCTGCCTTCTTCACCAATTCTATCTTGCAGAACGACTGGTCGATGAGGGTTGTTGCCAAAACCTTGCCCTTGGCATTCAGCTGGCGACATACCAATGATTTGCCTGGAGCCAACTTCAAGAGCAGGGTGTAACCCTTAACATCCTTCTCTACGCCAAACGAAAGAACACCATCGTTGGTGAAAGAAGTGCATGGGTTCTCATCAAAACCATACATCGCTGCCTGCAGATTGCCAGCCTCAACAGGGAAGCTCAGACGCTCTGGGGTGGTTGGGTTCACCTCGAAGGTACGGACAGCAGCCCAGTTGCGCTTGTCTGACTTCAACTTCTTGATACGGATATAGCGAGCCTCAACAGGGGTATCGGTCTTCCAGTTGATGATATACTGTTTTTTCAACTCGCCTGTCAGCGCCTTCCATTCCTTTCTGTCAAGAGAATACTCCAATACGGTGTTGTCGAAGTAATCTACATCATCCACGGAGTTGCGACCCTGGAGGATTCTTACCTCTGATACCTGACGCACGCAGCCCAGGTCGGCACCAATCCAGTCGCCGGTGTTCTGACCGTTGCCCGATGTATAATAGGTGGTAGAATCGTTGTCGAACATCGCCTTGCTCTGGGTGGTTCTCAAAGTAGCATAAGTACCAATGCCCTTATAGAAGGCAGGAACCTTGCCGGTCAACTTCTTGAAGAAACCAGATGCCATGTCGTCCATCGACTGCTCGTAGAATGGCTGCAACACCATGGTGCCAGACTTGTGCTTCTCGTAAGCAGCCACATCTTCCTTGCTCATGCGGTTGTTCACATAACCATCCCAGAATGCCTGGTCGTTGCCAGCCTTGTATTCCTTGATGAGGTTCATGGTCTTCAAACCACGGTCGCCCAACTTGCCAAACTCTGTGAGCCATGGGCGGAGTTCCTTCATCAGCAGGGCATTCTTGCAGTTTGCCTCCATCTGGGCAGGCGCATTCTTCACTCTTGCAAACTCGCTCTGCAGGGCATTGAACTCTGCATCCGTGAAGTTATCGATGCGGAAGCTCTTGGTCTCCCATGATTCGATGCGGCGATAACCGGTCTCGGTATCGCAAGAGTGCATGGCGAAGGTGCGATATGCCTCGTGTGCCTCTGGGGTGAGATCTACCAAACCACGCTCCCAGTTGTCGAGCGGATTATAGTTGGCGATGTTCCAGGTATAGTCGGCTACACCGTAGAGTGCCAACTTGGATGCCTCTCCGTGCTCCATCGGGTTGCTGACGAAACCGCAGAGATCCTTGTTGGTCAGGTCGGTCTGCAATCCGTAGGTAGGACCCTGCATGATGATATGGCGGGCATAATCGGTTACAGGGAAGTTCCACCAGTAGTAAGCCGGGCGCTTGATGCGGGAATTTACCCAGTCGAGGGTCTCGCGGGTTAAATCGCTGCAAACCACATCACCCGTCCAGAATACATTGATGGATGGGTCGAGGGTATTGCCGAAGATGGCGAGAGAACCGGTTGGCTTTGGATTCGCCCAGAGACGGGTGTAATCGGTAGGACACATCACGAGCGGAGTTACATCGCCCTTAGCCTTTACAAATTCCTTTGCCAGGCGGTTGAGAAGCTCCGACTGCTTCACCGGGTTGGCACCCTCGCCGGAAATATCATCGAAGAAGATGGCGAAAGAACGCACACCGAGGTCGTACATCAAGTCGAGCTTGTGAACCAGGTTCTGATAGTCTTCCTCGTTCCACTTGATGTCCTGTCCCGGATGGATAGCCCAAACAAAGTCTACTCGGTTGCGGCGGCAAGCCTGAACGAGTTCGCTGATATTCTTCGCCTCTTTCTCAGGATAAGGCAGGCGCCAGTTAGGACAACTGTGATATGGGTCATCCTTCGGACCATAGAGATAGGTGTTCATCTTGTTCTTTCCGTAATAATCGATGAGGGAAAGACGCACCTGATGAGACCAAGGTTCGCCATAGAAACCTTCTACCACACCACGGTTGGGAAGATCTGGGTAGTCGTTGCAGGTGGTGTAAGGCATCTGGCCCTTCGCCATCTCGCTGTTTACAATCTGGCGCAGAGTCTGGAGACCATAGAAGGCACCACGCTCATCGTAACCTACGATTTGGATACCCTTGGCATCAGCTTTCAGACTGTAGGCACCCGAAACAGGTTTAACGCCAGCCTTGGCAGCCAGTTTCTCGCCGAAATCGATGGTTAGGCGAACGCCCTTGGCGTTGGCGGTAAGGAACTTCACGTCGTCGGCGAACTTACCTTTCTTGTCGATTACCTTGACTCCATTCTGCAGGTCGAGTCGGTTAGCAGCATCCACATTCAGGAGATGTGGTGTAGGACTCACGATGAGTCCGTGATGATCCAGTTTCTTACCAGGAATCATGTGCACGTCCTGCTTTTCAGAACGCTGGCCGCTCAGGTCTTGTGCCTGAGTGCCCTGTGAAAATGCAGCCATCAGGAGGGCTGCTATCAACATTTTTCTAGTCATAATGAATAGTTTGGTTAAGGATTTATATTTTAAAAGTTTATATTTATTCTATATGGAATACTCTTTCTACGGTTTCATTGGTTTGCTTGGCAAATTCTTCTTCACTTACGCCGTAGGCTTTCGCCAAGGTTTTAAGTACTTCTAGCACAAAGGCGCTCTCGTTACGCTTTCCTCGGAATGGGACGGGCGCCATATAAGGAGAGTCGGTTTCCAGCACGATGCGGTTCATCGGCACCACGGCAGGGAAATCTTCTCTCAGATGACTGCTCTTGAAGGTGGATACACCGCCGATGCCCAGCACGAAGTTATCGAACGAGAGGAGTTCTTCTGCCTCCTTCTGATTGCCGGTGAAACAGTGGAACACGCCGCCAGGCAGGTCTTTCTGATACTGGCGAAGCAAGTGCACCATCTCGTTCTGTGCCTTGCGGCAATGAATCATCAGGGGCAGACGGGTTTCTATCGCCCACTTCACCTGTTCTTCGAATGCCTCCAGCTGCTCGTGCTCGAATTCACGACTCCAGTAATAATCCAATCCGATTTCGCCGATGGCTATAAAATCGGAAATCTGCATCTTTCTGAGTTCTGCCAGCTGCTCCTTCCAGTCAGCCTTCACCTCTTCGGGATGCAGACCAATCATAGGATAGGCGTAGCCCGGATATTCCCGGCTCAGGGCGAGCACGGCGTGCGTAGTCTTCACGTCGATGGCAGGCAAGAACACCTTGCCTACCCCCGCTTCTCTGGCACGAGCGAAAGCTTCCGCTCTATCCTCATTAAACTCTTCTGCATCGAGATGAGTATGCGTATCTATTACTTTGAACATTGAACTGTCAACTATTAACTTTCAACTTTAAACTATTAACTAGTACTGGCGCTTCATCATTTTCTGTGCATATTTTGCCAACTCCTCCTTGCGCTCGGCAGGCACATTCACGGCATCCAGATACTTCTTGCTCTGCTCGAAGTAGTAGGCTATCTTATCCTGCGCCAACTTGTCGATGCCAATCTCGTTATAGAGACGGGTTACGGCTGCCACCTTCTCCTCGCGGTCGAACTCCTGGGCATCCACCCACTTCTGCAGTTCCGCACGCTGGGCATCGTTAGCATGATTGAAGGCGTTGATGAGCATGAAGGTCTTCTTGTTCGATGTGATGTCGCCACCAATCGCCTTGCCGAATACCTTGGTATCGCCATAGACATCCAGGTAATCATCCTGCAACTGGAAAGCCAGACCTATCTGCTCGCCAAACTTATAGAGATTATCAGCATCCTCCTCAGAAGCATCAGCCAGGATGGCTCCAATCTTCAGGGCACAAGCCAGGAGTACGCTGGTCTTGAGGCGGATCATCTCGATATACTCCTCTTCCTTCACGTCGTTGCGGGTCTCAAACTCCATGTCATACTGCTGACCCTCGCCTATTTCAAGGGCTGTGGTGGTGAAGAGCTTCATCACCTTGGCAAGATGCTTGTCATCACACTGCGCCATGCGGTCGTAGGCGAGCACCAGCATACTGTCGCCCGAAAGGATGGCGGTATTGGCGTTCCACTTCTTGTGAACGGTTTCATGACCACGGCGAAGATCGGCATTGTCCATCAGGTCGTCGTGGAGCAAGGTATAGTTGTGATAAGTCTCCAAAGCGATGGCGTTCATGAGGATTTTCTCCGGGTCTTCCTTGAAGATGTTGTAGCCCAGGAGCATCAGAACCGGACGAATGCGCTTGCCTCCCAGAGAGAGAACATACTTCACTGGCTCATATAGAGAATATGGTTTGCGGTCGTATGGCAAGTTAGCCAGGAACTCATTCACCATGCTTAAGAATTCATCAGATGTCTTCATAATCAAATATAATTTAAAATATATAATTTATAATGTATAAAATGTACAATTTATAATTTATAGTTTGAATACCACTGGGACGGCAATCAGCGTGCGGCACACCTTGTTGCGGTCCATGCCCGGTTTCCACTTCGGCATCATCTTCATCACCCTCAGCGCCTCGGCGTCGAGCACGGGATCAGCCGATGTGCTTACCTTGGTGCTGGCGATGCTGCCATCCTTGTTCACGATGAAGGAAACCACCACGGTGCCCTGAATCTTGTTCTTCCGTGCCGACTCAGGATATTTCAGGTTCTTGGTAAGCCACTGCATGAAAGCCGACCAGCCACCAGGGAACTCCGGGATTTTCTGCACCACGGTAAACTTGATGGGCTGTTCCTGTCCGGCGGCGTTGTCTACTGCCGTTTCAGGAGCCGCCTCCTTTACGTCGGCACCTTCCACCACTCCCGAACCGTCGCCAATCACCAGTTCGCTGGTGGTGGTACTTATCTTCTCGGGAGCCTTCTGCACCTGCTGCTGTTCGGTGGGCTTCACTTCCTGCGTGATAGCCTCCGAGGCAGGAGCCTTCGACATAGCCTCAGCACTCACCATATCCTTCTGGTCGGGTGGCGTCTGCATATCCAGGTCCTGCGCCAGGTCTTCAAAGTCCTCGGTCAGGTCTTCCTCTCCCTGCGGTCCTCTCTGATACTGGAGTCCCACGAAGAGGAGTGTGAATGCGATGAGCAATCCGATGAGGAAGAAGGTAAGCCTCTTGTCCTCCAACTGTGCATTATTTGATTTTTTTATTTCCACTTTTCAATCGTCATTAACTTAACCTAATTGCATGTCCGCAGCTGCTTTTTCAGCCGGAATCTGCAATATTTATCGTTTCATTTCGTTATTTTCTACGAAAACAATGCAAATTTACGTCTTATTTCTCAAAAAAGCAGTATCTTTGCCAAAGAATTAAAGTATTTAAATGAAAAAAATCGTTTTTTCCATTATATTGACGCTTTTTGCGACAAAAATGGGTGCTCAAGAGAGCCAAACTGGATATAACTTCCTCCGACTGCCCGTAAGTGCTCATGCCGCAGCCTTGGGAGGCGATAACATCACCTTGATAGAAGATGATGAAGCCCTCGTTTTCCATAATCCGGCACTGCTGGCTTCGGTAAGCGACAAGACCATCAACCTCAACTACATGAACTATATGTCGGGGGTGAACATAGCATCGGCTTCCTTCAACCGCATCGTGAAGGAGAAGGCGTCGTGGGCGGTTTCGGCAAACTATGTGGATTACGGAAAGATGAAGCAGACCGATGAGAACAACATCCAGATGGGTGAATTCTCGGCGAAGGATATTGCCCTGGCAGGACATTTCTCCTACATGCTGGGCAAGAACTTCGTGGGTGGTATCACGGCAAAGTTCATCACATCATACATCGGCGACTACAATTCCATCGGCGTGGGCTTCGACCTGGGTCTGAACTATTACGATCCCGACCAGGAGCTGTCGCTTTCTGCCGTGGCAAAGAACCTGGGCGGACAGCTGAAGGCTTACAACGAGGATTACGAAAAGATGCCGATAGACCTGCAAGTGGGTGTAACCAAGGGATTCGAGAACATGCCATTCAGGGTATCGGGCACACTGGTGAACCTGAACCACTGGGACAAGGGATTGAAGAACCATCTTGTGGTAGGTGCCGAACTGCTGCTGGGCGACAACCTCTGGCTGGGCGGCGGCTACAATGCCCGCAGAGCCGACGAGATGCAGATTTCTAACGGCACCGAAGGCGAGGAAAGCAGTCATGGAGCCGGCTTCTCGTTTGGTGGCGGTATCAACCTGGAGCGCTTCCATCTGAACGTGGCTTACGGAAAATATCACGTAAGCAGCAGCAGTCTGCTGATAAACGTAAGCTATAAACTATAAACTGTAAATTATAAACTATAAAATAATAAACTGTAAATTATAAACTATAAATAATAATGAAGAAGATTACAATCGCAATAGACGGTTACTCTTCCTGCGGAAAGAGTACGATGGCAAAGGATCTTGCCAAGGAGATAGGTTATGTATATGTGGATACAGGTGCCATGTATCGTTCGGTAACCCTCTACGCCCTGCGCCACAACCTCTTTGAGGAGGATGGCAAGGTGAAGGTGGAGGAACTGGAAGCCGAGATGCCGAACATCCAGATTTCGTTCAAGTTTAACGCTACTACCGGTCGCCCAGACTGCTATCTCAACGGTGAACTGGTGGAGAAGGAAATCCGTTCATTGGAGGTTTCCAACCACGTAAGTCCTGTAGCAGCCGTTCCTTTCGTAAGAGAGGCGCTGGTGGCTCAGCAACAGAAGATGGGCGAAGACAAGGGCATCGTGATGGATGGCCGTGACATCGGTACCACCGTATTCCCTAACGCCGAACTGAAGATTTTCGTTACGGCAAGTTCACAGGTGAGAGCACAGCGCCGCTTCGACGAACTGAAGGAGAAAGGCATGCCAGCCGACTTCGACGCCATTCTGAAGAATGTGGAGGAAAGAGACTACATCGACACCCATCGTGAGACTTCCCCACTCCGCAAGGCAGATGATGCCATCACGCTGGACAATAGCGAGATGACGATTCCAGAGCAGAAGGCATGGCTCATGGAGCAATATCAGAAAGCTATCGCAGAATAAAAGATTGAGAATTCAATCACTATCGCAGAATAAAAGATTGAGAATTCAATCGCTATCGCAGAACAATCACTTTCTGCGTTATATTTTTGCAAAAATATCTTAAAATAAAATATTTGTGCTTTAAAAATGCCATTTCAAAGAATGAGTGTTGTGGAAACCCAAATTATTTTTTATTTTTGCAAACACAATGACAAGGTAGTAATGATATAGATTATAAATTTTGAGTTAATTACTGTTTTTTAAAGGTGATAAGTCCTCGGGAGAAGATTTATCACCTATTTTTTATTTTATACTTTTTCTGTCTATATCTTATTATAATTATAATGTTTCGTTGATGATTTTCTCCTTGCATTCTTCCATCAACCATTTTGGCGTACTGGTTGCACCACAGATGCCCACGGTGTTCACACCCTTGAACCAATCCATGTTGATTTCATCAGCACTCTCTATCTGATAGCTGTTGGCATTCACGCTCTTGCATTCCTTGAAGAGCACCTTACCATTCGAACTTTTTCTGCCGCTGACAAAGAGGATGACATCATGCTTGCTGGCAAAGTTGGCGATATTCGGCATGCGGTTAGCCACCTGCCTGCAGATGGTGTCGAAGCTCTTGAAGCTGGCACCCTCCACAATATGCTCCTGGCAATATTCGATGATGCGATGGAACTCGTCGAGACTCTTGGTGGTCTGGGAGTAGAGGGCGATGTCGCGACTGAAATCCAGCTTGCCTATCTCCCTGAGATGCTCCACATCCTCCAATTTCTCTACCACGATGGCATGTCCCTCGGTCTGACCCACCAAGCCCAGCACCTCGGCATGTCCCTTCTTACCGAAGATGACAATCTGCGCCTCGGGATTGTTGACATACTGCTTTTTGATGCGGCGCTGCAGCTGGAGCACCACAGGGCAGGTGGCATCGATGATTTCGATGTTGTTGCGTTCGGCAAGGGCATAGGTCTCCGGCGGCTCTCCGTGGGCACGAAGCAAAACCTTCACACCATGGAGTTCCTTCATCTCATCATGGTCGATGGTGGTAAGACCAGCCTCATGCAGGCGCTCCACCTCCATACCGTTGTGAACGATGTCACCCAGACAGTAAAGCTTACTGCCCTTCTCCAACTCTTCCTCAGCTTTCTTGATGGCAGTGGTTACGCCAAAGCAGAAACCACTGCCGTTATCTATTTCTATCTGCACGGTTTTAAAAGTTTATTTTACATGAATCTTTACTACAATCTTGGCGTTATCCGGATCGTTCGTAATCATCAGGATACGTGGGTTCTTAGCACGCGACTTCTTCAGGTCGGCCTTCACCACGGTCACCTTCATCTTCACAGATTCTCCCGGTTCAATCTTGCTCTTCTTCAAATTCACCTGCAAGCCCATGGTAAACATCTGCATGCTTCTGATTTCGAGCGTCGACTTACCATTGTTGGTAATCAGAATCTCGCCCTTCAGTTTCTTCTTGCTGCCGAAGCTGCCCAGGTCGAGGTCGGTGGTTGAGAGTTCAGCCTTTGGAGCCATCTCCTTCTTCTCTGCCGTCATGTTGTCGAAGGCAGGAAGGAGAACGGAAGAAACCACGATTTCCTTCTCAGGGGCAATCTTGTCGCCAGGACGCTCACCCAGATAGATGGAAGTCTGGTTCAAACCGAAGTCACGCAGTTTCTTGGAATCCAGCATCAGGATGACCTCGGCAGCACGATGCGGTGCCACCTTGGATGGAGACACCTGTGCCTGCAGGTAGCTAGGCAGATGCATCACCACCGGCTCCATCATCTGCTCGGTAGGGTTAAAGATATGGATGCGCTGAACAGGGCGGTCGCCACGGTTCACGTCATCGAACTCCACCTCCTGGGCATCCGACTTGATTTCGCCCAACATCTCGTCATACGGACCTGCGAAATCCACCACATTGCTCACCACTCTGCCTCGCATCGTAAGGATGAAAGGTTCGTCGGCGGCATTGGTGTAGAGGCATACCTGCTTGTTGAAGGTGCCCATCTGCTTGGCATCATACACCGCCTTGACCACGAAGCTTTCGCCTGCGGCAATGCTCTTCTTAGGGTATTGCACCTCGGTGCAGCCACAACTTTTCAACATGTTGTGGATAACCAGAGGTCTGTTGCCCTCATTCTTCATCATGAACTCAGCCGTTACGGGATGGCGAAAAACCACCTGTCCGCAGTCTACCACCTCATGCTGGGTTGCAATCTTCTGTGCCGATGCCGGCAGCGCCAACAGTGCTGAGAGCATCAATATATTCATCCGTTTCATACTATTCTATTCTTAATTATCAATCATGAACTATTAACTATCAATTGTTAACTATCAACTCATACGCTTCTGTGCGACCGCCGAATTCCGGACTGTATGCACACTTTGCGGTGCAAGTTCCGCCCTGGTAGTCGCCCTTTCTATCCACGTAGTATTCCATTTCTACGATGTGCTTACCTTTAGATAAACGATCGAAATAGAAATTTGTTGTGTTGTCTCTTGGAGAAACATAGCAACCCAAATTCCACTGATAGCCGCTCAGCTGGTTGACTGGCTCCAGGCAGGCGGCACGCTTATCCATGATTTGCACGAAGTCGTAGTCGCGGTCGGCAGTGATGATGAGCGTTACCTTCACCTTCTCTCCCACCTTCGCCTGCGCCTTGCCCTTGCCCTGCGATTCAGCAGGAACGATGACACGGCGCACCTTGATGCCCGACTCGGCAGAAGCTATTTCGCTAAGCGGCTGCTTGAACTCCGCATACACGGCACCCCAACTGGTGTAGTCGCTCTTCTTCTTGATGCTCAGCGTAGATGCCTTGCCCGCCTTCTCGGTTTTAATATACCCCAGCGTGGTGGAATCCTGCGGCATCGGGAGCTGCTTGCCATCCAGTTTCAGCACGGCATTCTCAGCCTTCTTGTCCCAGTTGCTTTCATTGCCCTTCATAAAGGCATATACGGCATCCACGGTGTTCACCGGGGTATCCCAAACCTGGGTTCGCTTCGACATCAGGAGCCAGCGTTGCAGTTCCTCAATGGTTTGCTTGTCGTTTGGCTTCAACATCTGCAGCGCCTCTATCACGGATACCTGGGTAGGAATCTTATAGTTTCTCCAGCTGTAGAGAGCCTTGCGGGTATCGTAGTAACGACCCATCTCCTCGCGGTAAACAGCATATTCGTTCACGCTCTGCAGATATTCGCCCGCCTTCTCGCGGTAAGCGGCATTCTGCTTGCTGTTCTTGGCGAGTACCACGGCAGCACGAGCCTTGCCATAGATGGTGAAATCACCGGTCATCTTCGACATTTTATCCAGGAGATAAGCCTTGTCAGCTTCCAGATTCTGCTTCATCTTTCTGCCATCCATCGAGAGGATGTAGAGATAATGCAGCGCCTGTTCGCTAGGATTCACCTTCTGCTTTTTCTCCTCCTGCTTCTTCATTTCTCTTACTTCCTGTGCTGTCTGCCAGGAGAGATAATCAATGGCAGAAGTCAGCATCTTGGCGGTTGATTTCTGAACACCGGCAATGGCATTCAGACGAACCATCATTTCGGCTACCGACGTTGTCATATATCGGCTGCCCTTCATTCCCTTCCACCAGGAGAAGGAACCGTCAGCATTCTGCAACTTCTTCAGTTTCTCCACTTGATTCTGCAATCGGATAGTCTCCAGCGAGAGATTCTTCTCAGACTGATTTTCCAGCGAGAGATGCTTCTGGATATGGGTGGTGATGGTATTGGCGTAGATGGCAGACATCAGCGAGATGGCATCCTCCTCATTCGGATTGCTGATGGCAGGCAGCGCCTTCACCATCAGCCAACTAGGATTATTGGTATATTCCACGGTCACCTTCGCATCCACTGCTCCCTTCGCCTGCTTACCCTCCTTGTTCAGGAAGAGCTTGCTCAGGTCGAAACTCTGATTGCCCTGCTGATGCAGGGTGATAGGCAGGGTATTCACCACCAGTTCACGGTTGCTCAACACCGGCAGATAATGCTGCTCGCCATCGCTATAGCCATTGCCGGCAGCCACCACCTTATTTATATATACACCTTCTTTCAATCCCGTCACATCAAAGGCTACGGTAGCTGAACCCTCGGCATCGATGCGATAGCCCTGGATCTTCTGCCAAACCACCTTATTGGTCTCCGGGTCGATAATCTGCATGCGGGCGTTGCCGCTCACCTTCTTATCTGAAGTATTGGAGAGCTTAGCCACGATGGTAGCCTTGTCGCCCTCACGAAGGAATCGAGGCATGTTAGGCTGAATCATCACGGTTTTCTGCGCCACAGCCTCATCTACCAGCAAACCGTTGCGCATCTCCTTGTCATGAGCCAAGCCCATGAACTTCCAGGTAGTCACGCTCTCCGGCAGGGTAAATCTGATGGCTACGTTGCCATTGTTGTCGCTCTCCAAGGCAGGATAGAAGAAAGCCGTCTCGTTCAGGTTTTCACGTACCTGCACCTGGTCGAGGAACTGTTCTGCATCTGAGCCAGAACCGCCGGCAAACTCCGGCATCTCTTCTACTACATCAAAAACCTTGTTGGCAGATGGAGCAGCTGCTCCTACACGAACCATCTTAGAACCACGAATTCTCACGACTTTCGCTTCATCTCGAACCAGCTCGTCTTTTTCTATACGAACAGCCTCAACGGTTCCGCCAGAAGAACGTTCCAACTTGCTCAGTTCCACCGCTTGCATATAAGCATAAAAGCTAAAGTATTTGTCATCAAACTTATCCACATCCAGTCCCTTCTCGTCATAATACTTGGTAGGATAAACGCCATTCAAGTAAAATGGGCGGAAAGTGAGGTTGTGCTTCCAGTAGCAGTTTGGCAAACTCTGATAGAAGCCCAGGGAGAAATTCCAGGAATGCGGGGCTATCTGGTCGAGCGACTTGTCATAGAGCACACTCATCAGCTGCGCCTTGGCTGGCTTATCGTCAGGGGTGGTAATCTTCAGCGTCCACTCCTCCTTCTGTCCAGGGGTCAGACGGTTGCGGAAGGTCTTCCAGGCGATGTTCAGTTTCTTCTCAGGCAAAGGACGGGCGATGCTCATCATTCGGGTATAGCACTTGCCTTGCTTCACGAAACTATAGTTCAGTACGATGCCCGACGCATATTCCTCCTTGTAGGTGAAAGGCAGAGTCACGATGCTGTCGCCCAACTCCCAGGCGCCCTTCTCCAGCAGTTTGTTGCCGGCGATGATGGAATATACGATATGCGCTCCGTTTTCCGAAGAGCCCACCTGGATATAGACCGGCTTGCCATCACGAGGGAAGGTCTTCGCCGTCTGATAATACCATTCGGTGGTTGGCTCCATCGGATGGGTATCCTTTATGCTGAAAAGGGTGAATTTCTGCTGCAGGGTGTCCTGTCCGCAGATAGCCTCCATCTCATGCACACCTGATGGCAACACAGCCATAGAAACCGGCGCATTCGCCTCGGCATCCTGCCATTCGTCCTTGTCGATGCGATACTTCAGATTGCTGGCTATCTCCATGCCGCTGGCATTGCGGTAAGCGAAGGTCACCGTCTTCAGACTGTCTGCCTCGATACGCTTAGGAAGATTCACCGTGAGGATGGTTGGCTTGGTGCCCAGAGGCAGACTCATCACGCCCTCGTGGCTCTCTCCGCTGATGTCGGTAACGATGGCTGAGACCTCGAAGTTGAAGAAACGGGCGATGCGCATGAAGTTGCTCATATCCGCCTCGTCTTTTCCTGACAAGGCAGCCTCCAGCGGAATCTCTACATCGAAGGTTCCGTCTTCACGAGTCACGCAACTGTCGGTCTTCACCAACTGTCCGGCAGATCCTGCACCCCACCACCAGAGTTGGTTTCTGCGGGTCACCTGATACTCCACCTTGGCTCCCTGCACAGGCACACCGGCATAGGTCTTGGCTGAAGCTTTCACCACCACGGTGTCGCCCCAGTTATATTTCTCATTCACCTTCGGGAAGGTAATCTCGAAGGTTGGTCGCTTGTATTCCTCTACTCTTACATATTTTGTTGCCGTTCCATTCACGGAGATGGAATACAGACCCGTCTGTCCCTCCTTCGGCAATTCGAAATCTACGGAAGCCGTACCGTATTCATCGGTCGTAGCCTTCTGCTCAGCCACCTGCTTCCAGTTAGCATCTCGCAGGATAAAATTCAGTTCCATGCTCTTGCCAGGCACACTGGCATCCAAGCCCTTCTTCACGATGTAGGAAATGGCTGAGGCATGTATGGTCTGACCCGGGCGATAGATACTGCGGTCGGTAAAAAGCTGATGTTTAATCTTGTCATCCTTCCGTTCGTAATAGCGGGTGCGAGAAAGATAGATATCCTTGGCTGGCGTAAACTTGTCATTGCTGGTGGAAATCAAGACGTTTCCATCCACATTCTTGAAGTAAGCCTCGCCCTGGGCATCTGTCGTCATTCGGGCATGAATGAGTCTCTTGAACTTGCCCGTCTTGTCGTCATAGTTTCTGTCATAGAGCACTATCTTCGCACCAGGAACAGGCTGACCATCGGTAGCATTCACCACCACATAGCGATGCCTGTCATCAGGCAACTGCTGGATCATCACTGCCAGATTGCTCACATAGAAGAGCTGTCGCTGCGGAGCGATGCCGGTATTATCCGAAGTCACCTCCAGCAGATAGGCACCCAGCGGCAGATTTCCACCGATTTCGATGGAATCCTTCACCTCTTCGTAATCCGGACGACCATAGTAGCTGCGGCTGAAATCCTTCTGATGCAGCTTTGTAGTCTTCTTCAGGAGCATCTTATAGGTTGCCTCATTCTGGACATCATATTCATTATCCGCCGTGATGTTGATACGGGAAATGCTCACCTTCAGGTTCTGGAGATTGCGCACGTTCAGATGCACCCACGCTTTCTGCCCAGGGCGCAATACCTGCGGCATATCCTGCACCCGGAACATCGGTTCGGTGAGTCGCTTCTGCGCATTTCTCAGTTCGTTCATTCTCGACCATCCACCCCAGCGGCTCAGCGCATAGTTGATATAGTTGAGCTTATCCAGCGGCTTGGCATCGGTAGCCCCCTCCATGAAGCGGAAGTGCTCCACGGCAAGTTCGCCTGCCTCCGGAATATCCTGATATACGTGGATGAGCGAGTCGATGGTATTCAGATACTTCGACTTCTTCACCTCTCTCACATCGTCCTGACGGTATTTCTCGATGAGTTTGTAGGCACAGAGACAAGCCGCACCCCGATTTCCCACCTTATTATAATAGGTGTACATCAGAAGATACGCCTCCTTGCTGTCAGCCTCGAAACCGATGAGATGCAGCAGATCGTTGTTGAAGGAACTGCCATCCACGCCCTTCAGCATCAATGGCACATACTCGGTAGAAGTATGTTTGGCAAGGAGTTCTGGCTGTTCCAGGGCTTTCTTGAAGAACTCCTGGCTCTTCTTTAAGTTCACATCCCGCTGGGTCAAAGAAGAAGCACTTGGGTCCAAAGAAGCATCATCACCTAGGTCCAAAGCAACATCATCACTTTGATCCAGGGCAACATCATCCCCCTCTATCCCATAATAATTATCACGATAAACCTTGCCCAGCACGGCATATCTCACCGCCTTCAATGCCGGGTCCTTCACCTTCTGCAGCTCAGTTTCCATCCGCTTCACGTTCGGCGTCAGCGAATCGGCAGAAATCTCTTTCCAGAGAATCATCTGCCTCATCTCAGCCGCCATCAGCTGTCCGTAGTCTTTAGCCGCAGAAGCCTTGGAGATGATTTTCTTCATCACCCCAATCTCGCTCTTAGGCTGGTCCTTCTGAGCGATGATGTCAGCTTGCTTCCACAAGTTGTCGTATGTCTGTGCCGCTGCTTGCATCAAGGCAAACACGGCAATGATGAGTGTTAGAATGTATCTTTTCATAAGCCAACTGTATATTATGTTAATTATAACCTGTTAAACATCAAACTTTCTAGTGCAAAAATACAAAAAAATATCTGTTTTCTAACCTTTAAACTGAAACTTTTTGCTATCTTTGCACCAAAATAATATAAATTACCTAAAAATAAACATTAAAAAAACAATGGTAGAGAAAAAGTACGGTCATTTTGATGACGCCAATCGCGAGTACGTGATTACAGATCCCAAGACTCCATGGCCTTGGATCAACTATTTGGGTAACGAGGATTTCTTCTCGCTCATCTCCAACACAGCCGGCGGGTATTCTTTCTACAAGGATGCCAAGTTCCGCCGTCTCACCCGTTATCGATACAACGGTGTGCCGATGGATAATGGCGGTCGCTACTTCTATATCAAGGATGGCGATACCGTGTGGAACCCAGGTTGGAAACCTTGCAAGACGCCACTCGACAGCTACGAGTGCCGCCACGGCATGAACTATACCCGCATCACGGGCAGCAAGAATGGCGTGGAGGCGAGCGTGCTCTTCTTCGTGCCGCTGCACACCTGGGCTGAGGTGCAGAAGATGACGCTGAAGAACCAGACCAGGGAGGTGAAGACCCTGAAGGTGTTCTCCTTTGCCGAATGGTGCCTCTGGAATGCCGCCACCGATATGGAGAACTTCCAGCGCAACTTCTCTACGGGCGAAGTAGAGATAGAAGGCTCTACCCTCTATCACAAGACCGAATATCGTGAGCGCCGCAACCACTATGCTTTCTACACCGTGAATACCAAGATTCAGGGCTACGATACCGACCGCGAGAGCTTCATCGGCCTCTACAACGAGTTTGCCGAGCCTGAAGCCGTGATGGAAGGCAAGCCACGCAACAGTTTTGCCCACGGCTGGAGCCCTATCGCATCTCATTATATCGAGGTTACCCTGCAGCCAGGCGAAAGCCGCGACCTCATCTTCCTGCTGGGCTATGTGGAGAACGAACAGGACAAGAAGTTCAGCGCCAAGAAGGTAATCAACAAGGAGAAGGCTCATCAGCTTATCGCCAAGTTTGATACCACCGAAAAGGTGGATGCTGCCTTCGCAGAACTCAACCAGTACTGGGATAACCTGCTGAACATCTTCACCGTGAAGAGCGGCAACGACAAGTTAGACCGCATGGTGAACATCTGGAACCAGTATCAGTGCATGATTACCTTCTGCATGTCGCGTTCGGCAAGTTTCTTCGAGAGCGGCATCGGTCGAGGCATGGGCTTCCGCGATTCCAACCAGGACCTCGTAGGCTTCGTTCATCAGATTCCAACCCGTGCCCGCCAGCGCATCATCGATATCGCCAGCACCCAGTTCCCTGACGGCGGCTGCTATCACCAGTATCAGCCACTCACCAAGCGCGGCAACAACGATATCGGAGGCGGTTTCAACGACGACCCATGCTGGCTCATCTTCGGCACCGTGGCATACATCAAGGAAACGGGCGATTTCTCCATCCTCTCTGAGCAGGTGCCTTTCGATAACCAACCGGGCAGTGAGGTGAGTCTCTTCGAACATCTCAAGATTTCGATGAACCACGTGATCAACAACCTGGGTCCGCACAAGCTGCCACTCATCGGCAGAGCCGACTGGAACGACTGTCTGAACCTGAACTGCTTCTCCTGGGACCCTAACGAGAGTTTCCAGACCACCGAGAACAAGGGCGAAGGCAGCAAGGCTGAGAGCCTCATGATTGCCGGACTCTTCGTGGTAACCGGCAAGGACTACGTGGCACTGTGCAAGCAGCTTGCCAAGGAAGCCGTAGAAAGCAAGAATGGCATTATCGCCGGACTTGCCGAGGAGGATTACCTGGCAGAAGCCGAGCGCATGCAGCAGGCGGTGGATGCGATGAGCGAAGCCGTGAAGCAGCATGGCTGGGACGGCGAATGGTTCCTGCGTGCCTACGATTTCTTCGGCAACAAGATTGGTAGTGATGAGAACGAGGAAGGCAAGATTTTCATAGAGAGTCAGGGCTGGTGTACCATGGCGGGCATCGGAGCGGAAGAGGGTCTCTGCGCCAAGGCATTGGATAGCGCCAAGGAGCGCCTGGAGTGCGAGCACGGCATGGTGCTGAACAACCCAGCCTACACCACCTATCATGTAGAGATGGGCGAGATTTCATCCTATCCTGAAGGTTACAAGGAGAATGCCGGCATCTTCTGCCACAACAATCCTTGGGTCATCATCGGCGAAACCGTAGCTGGACGCGGCAATGATGCCTGGAACCATTATACCAAGATTCTGCCTAGCTATGTAGAGGAGAAATACCAGACCCTGCACAAGGTGGAGCCATACGTAAACTGCCAGATGGTAGCCGGCAAGGATGCCGCCAAGCCAGGCGAAGGCAAGAACTCCTGGTTAACAGGCACTGCCGCCTGGATGTGGTACACCGTATCGGAGTTTATCCTCGGCATCAAGCCGGATTACGAGGGTCTGCACATCGACCCATGTCTGCCAAGCACCGCCCATGAATACGAGGTAACCCGCAAGTTCCGTGGTGGCGAATACCACATCGTGGTGAAGAACCCAGAAGGAAGGGAGAAAGGCGTGAAGCAGATTACGGTGGATGGCAAAGCCATCACAGGCACCATTGTTCCTTGCCTGGAAGGCAAGCACGAAGTGGTGGTGGAAATGTAGGAATAGTGATTAGTTAGTAGTGATTAGTGATTAATTAGTAGTGATTATAGAATGAGAAATCCCATGGCGAGCTTCAGCAGCGGGCCATGGGATTTTTATTATATAATCTAACCTAAACTTAAATCTTCTATTCAATATAAACCTGGTCTAAGACCATGCCATCGTCCAGAGCCTTGATGCTGAGGAGATGCTTCTTCATTTTGGCGATAGGCAGCTTGATGCGCACACGAGCCTGACATTGCAGGGTGTTTACCTTCCACCGCTCTTCTCTTCCCTTGGTCTGGTACTCCTTGACTACAGGCTTTCCACCATCCAGCGAGAGAGCGAATCGCAACTTGTTATCCACAGGATGAGTCGGAACCCAACGAACTTCGATGGTCACCGAATCACCCTTCACCTTCTTACCTTCGAAACCAAAACCTATCTCCTGATTTCTTGCTATGCTAGCCGCCTTGCCTTCATAGCCCAATCCATACCATGCGATAGGATGGCCCACGGTGGCATCTGTGGCATTCCATTTTGCTATATACTCAGGGTCTTTCACCATCGGCTGGGTAGCCTCCGTATGCGGCACACGGCGGAACACCGGCTGCTTACGAGGCTCGAAATCCATGATTCTGTTCCACTTGCCGTGGTTGTAATAACCCTCGTTGTAGATCTTGGTCAAGTTCACGATGCTGTCGTATGCCGCATCGCTCTTGGCCCAATATCCAGCACCCCCATCCTTGGAGGTTTCCTTGCCGTGACGCGCCAGCTGCCCATAGAGCAGCTTATTGTTCATCTGGGCAGCAGCCTGCACAGGATATTTGAACAGCTGAAAGAACTCATCCTTTCGCTCCTTAGGCAGATTGCCTTTGGCTATCGCCTTGCAGAGCATCTTTTCAATTCTCTCAGATTCATCTGCCAGCTTCTTGTAATCAGCCAGGCGAGTCTTGATGTAAGCCTCGCTCCAAGGCAGGTCGCTGATCATCTTATACTTCGGATCTCTTTCTTCCGTTCTCGTATTCGCCATAAACTCCGGCTTGCGGATGTATGCCAGGCGATAGCTCTCCTGCATCACAGGCAGCATTTTTTCTGCCAACTGCTTGCCGAACTCGCGGGTCCAGAAGTTCATCTCGTGCTGAGCCAGCCAATCATTATTAGGCAGCATCTCCTGGTCGGCTCTGTCGCCCGGATAGATGCTGTTCATGTTCCACGCCATATCCAGAAAGAGTTCTATCTGATACTCAGCAGGCTTGATGTCGCCCACGTTCAGAATCCAGAACTTCTGGATGCCCTTGTGCCAAGCCATCGACATCTGCTGATACATCACCGACGGCGAGAAGGTACCGAGCCAGAGGTAATCGTGAGGACGGCCCCAGTAGCTCACGTGGTAGTAGATGCCGTTGCCACCCTTGCGGGCACGCTCTGCGGCAGTAGGAAAGTGGCGCACCATGCCGTAATTGTCGTCACACCATACCAGGCACACATCCTCCGGCACCTGCAAGCCTGCATGATACACGTCGAGCACCTCCTTGTAAGGCACGAACAACTGAGGCACCTGCGTCACATCCTTATCCACATATTTTCCCAATAACTCCCTCTGCGCCTTCAAGACGCTATCTAATACTGTTTTTTGCTCCGCCACGGTCTTGGCTCCCTGCATCGCACCGTCATGTACGCCTCGCATACCGATGGTGTAGAGGATAGGCTGGTTGGCCACCTCCTTCACTCTGTCTTCCCAGAACTGGAGCACGTTTTCCTTGTTGTGAACAAAGTCATACTTACCCTTGCCTCTTGCCGGCCATTCACCTGCCGTGCTCGAAGCCATCGGCTCGCAATGGGAACCGCCTATATAGACGCCATACTGCTGAGCCACCTCTCTGTTGACCTGAGTCAGGAAGAAAGGCTTGGTGCATTCGTGCATCGCTGGCCAATAGGTGTTGGCACGAAGGCGGAGCAGCAGCTCGAAGATGCGGGCATTGGTCTTCGGGCCGATATGTCCCTTGATATCCGATGGCTCGTAGGTCTTGCCCGACCAGGGCATCAAGCCCCAATCCTCATCGTTGATGAAGATGCCGCGGAACTCCACCGATGGTGCCTGCTCGTTGCGATAGCCATCCTTCAGATTGAAACCGTCGAGATGCTTCGGCTTGGCATCCGCCCACCATTCCCAAGGCGATACGCCCAGCAATCTGGAAACTTCCAGGATGCCGTAGGCGAGTCCGTGGTCGTCGCTACCTTTTATATATAGGTTGCCATTCTCTGCTTTTATCAGAAATGCCTCCTTCTTGTAAGCGAAGGCTGCAGCATCCTTAGAAAGAATGATGATGTTCTTATCAGAACTTCCCTCAGATGATTCATTCTTATCAGAAGACATCTGAATTTTCATCTCACTTCCCAGCACCTTTTTCATGTCGCCCTGCAACATTTTCAGTGCTGTCTTAGCCACAGGTGCCATCTGCGTGGTATCTGCTTTTATCACCACCGGGCTTTCAGTCTTGAGGTCGAAGGCAAATGATGATAGGCTCATCCATGCGGCCAGACCTGCGAATAATATCTTTTTATATCTCATTGATAAATATACTTTTAAGAGTTGTTTTCTTGAATTCTGGTGCAAAGGTAATGCGAAATAACGAATTGAAGTGCGTAAATTTCATCAAAAATGTAGCAAAATTCGTCATTTCAACATTCCTTGCACTATTTGTACTTTTGTTTGAACGATAATTGGATATTCAATCACATACAGCTCCCTTTTTATCGACAAGAGATGAAAAGGGAGCGTTTTTATCAGATGATGGTAATCCAGATGTCCTCCTCCTGCATCTGTGCCTCATTCATTTTCTTCATCAACCGATGCAGCCAGATGCGGGAATTCACCACCATTCCCTTCACCCTGTTCTCTCCCACCAGGATGCAGCCCAGGGTATCTTCCGCCTTGTTGCCGGCATGGATACGGATACCCTCGAAGCCCGGCACGCCCATCAGATAAGGCAGCCACTTCTTGAACTTCTGCGACATGGTGATGAACACATGATACGTGCCCTCGGGGATGGCGGTATGCCCCGGAATCTTTCTCGCCACCTTGCCGCTCACACGGCTATACTTGCTGTTCTCCTCCTCGGGCGATAGCTTGATGCCCTTCAGGTTGCGCCACGTAGGCTCCAGCGTATCGCAGAAGTAAGTATCCTGAGATAGCAACTTCATATCGAAGGTATGTTCAAAACTGCACTTGTCGCCGACATTCTTGCCGCTATGCACCTTGTGCTTCACATCACCATCGGCCAACAGATAAAGTCGGCCGATGGTATAATCATTCTTCTTGGCAATTCTCTTTAATACGATTTGCATGATAAGATAATGTATAATTAATAATGTATAATTAATAATGTATAATTAATAATGTGGAACTATCAACTATAAACTCTCAACTATCAACTATTATATAGTTTGATAAAAACTGAGTCACTGAGTTTCTGAGTCACTGAGCCATTCTCCTTCACCTGGATATAGCCACGGCTCACCCAGTTTCTCAGCATCTTTGCCGTGCCCTTGGCTTTCATCCCGTTATCGGCACGCATACTTTCCACCTGTCTGAACGAGAATTCGTCGGGCAGCAGCGCCAGGATGCTAGCCGGACCCCTCTTGCTCTCCTGCTCGCCCTCCTTTTCCGCCTTCTTGATGGCATCGCCGAAGAAACGCATCTTGCAATACAGGTCGTAACGCTCGCTCCAACGGATAAACTCCGCTATCTCCGGCTCCCATTCCAATCCGTTCGCCACATAGAGCACGCACGCCTTCAGATAGGCTATCACGTTGGCACGGAAGCTCAGGTTCTCATACACACGGTCTTGCGAGAGACGGGAGAAGTCGGCATTCTCGTTCTTCAGCGTCTCGGCAAGTTCAAACGCCTCCTTGCACTCTATGTCGCCCGAAAACTTGCAGAGGTTCTCGATATAGGGCTTCAGCTTCTGCCTGAAGGCATCATCATAGGTGCCGTATCTCGGAATATCCTCGCCAATCTCACGCTCGGGAATCGTACAGAAGTTGATTCGCGAGATAGGTCCGTCGGTGAGCACTCTTCTGAAATACTTCAATCCCTTCTGGATGGTGGTAGAGGCATTCCAGTTGAAACGGATGGTAACTCGCTCTGTTACAGACGATGTGCCCACGCGGGTCTGACCGTAGGAGTTGTTCGGATCTGAGGCAAGACACATGATTCTGAACTGCTGGTTGCCGGTGCCCTTGAGGGCGTCAAACTGGTCTATCTCGTTGAGTGAGGTATAGAGGAAGTGTTCCTTCGCCTCGGCGGTACGCATCACGAAAGCCGGATTGGTCATGTCGGCATCAATCTCCTGGATGATAAGGTTTTCGGGGCGCTTACGCTTATCCTTGTTGGCACCCTTACGGTTGATTTCATCCTTCCACTCCTTCTCACGCATCAGATTGTCCCTGTCGCGCTTACGGATATCCTCCATGATCATCGAGATAGGCATCTGCACGCACGATTTTCCGGCAGAGGAATGGCCGAGGAGACAACAGGAGAGTCTGGCTTCATGCGGCACATTGTCGATATACCTGAACCGCGCCTGCCAAAGATGAGTGGCGAGAGGCGGAAAGATGGCATGAGCCACGGCAGGCTTGTAGATATCCGGAGTTTGGGATACCAGGAGTTCTACCAGCTTGGGCAGCTTCTCGGGCATGGGCGGCGGAGCAGGATATTCCTCGTCGTCGGTACTTTGAACTTGGAACATTGAACTTTGAACCTTATGATTACCAGCCAGGCCCAAAGCAGAATGAAAGCCCGCCAGGCGCCCCGGGGATTTGCAATCCCCGGCAAGCAAGCTGTACCCAGCATCCCCCATAACAGTGCCCCCAACCAATCCTGAAGCCACCTGTTCTGCCGCAGCATTAATACGAATCACATCACGAGAGAATGGCTTCGAGCTATCCCCATATTTCGCATAGAAATCATGTATAAGCTGGTGGCAGTCTCGCTCATTATAATAGCTTGGCATCTTCTTCGCCACCACCTTCATCAATTCCTCTTCTCCCATTACTCTCGAAGCACCTGCGCTCATAATGGCGAGCAGGGAAGAATGTCTGGAGCCGATGGTATCGATATCCATCCCGCTCAATCCCGCAGCCTCCTTGAAGAGTTCGAAAGCTATGAGATTCTTCTCACTTGCTTCTTGGGTTGCCACTCCGCCAGCATCTTGAGCATCTCCAGCATGGCTGAGATGAGAATCATTAACACGATGGCTATCACAAGGTTGGGCAGGCTGAACAGCAGTGCCAGCAGAAACAGCGTTATCGCCGTTAGTGCCCGAAAATCGATTGTCTTCACTTTGAACATTGTCTTTACTATTAACTTTTAACTTTAAACTATTAACTGCCACACCTCTTCCGTCAATCGTCAGCCCCCTCTTCACGAAAGCCTCTCTTCTCAACGAAATCTCCTCTGCGGGCAGCACCCCATACCACTCCTTAGAACGATAAATCTCGGAATCCTTATCCGTGATATAAATCATTCTTTCAGGCGATATGCAGCTCTCATCATAAGGCACGCCCAGCACCTCGCAATAAGCACGCTGCGTCTCCTCGATGGTCATCCCAATCGGCATGCGGATATCAATATGCAGCTTCTTTCTGGCGGAATACTCCAGATGCAGCAGCATCCCCTTCCAGATGGTGTCGCTGCAATTCAGTTCTCTCGCCTTCTCAATCGCCTGATCCACATACTCTTTATCATCCACATCCACGGTGGTCTGAAAAAGGAAAGCCGTAGGATCTGCATTGCTCTGCGATCTACGGTTCTTCAGAAATCGATAATAATGCGCACAACGGAAAGGCAACTGCCCCTTGATTCTCTGTTGCGCCTTGGCGATCTTGGCCTCATCAGTCCTGTCCACGCTGCGAATGGACTTCTCGCCACGAATCTGCAGCACCATCTCGTGCAGCCATGGCAGCGAGATGGTCTTGTCATACTCCGAGAGTGGCTGGCAGCAAGCGTTGCCCTTGTTGCCCCCTCGGAACCCATTGAATGCAATCAGATGTTGCATCGTTTCATTTTGTACACTCATGATTTTTTAATTTTCTTCATCGGATTACACGGAGAAATCGGAACATTCTTGCTCCATGGATTACGCACGGAATTTAAACGGATTTGGCCTTGCGGCCATTGGGCTAGCGCCGTATAGGCTGGCTTGCGATTGCCCAGTAATGGCTGGCTTTTTCCAACCGAGCAGGTCAAAAATCTGCGAAATCTGCGTTATCTGCGTGACTTTCTTGATGAATTAAGGTCACGCAGATTTCGCAGATGACGCAGATTTTTCCTTCTTCCACATCTTATCCGCAGATGAGACCTATCCGGTCGGATGACGCAGATCTTTCTTGCGATTCTCTTATAAGTATGCCACAGCAAGGAATATCTGCGAAATCTGCGTCATCCCAGACCGAACAGGTCAAAAATCTGCGTCACATCTAAAGAAAAAGCAGCAAAGAAAAATCTGCGTCATCTGCGAAATCTGCGTGACCTAAAAAACAATCCGCGAGTAATCCGATGAATAATAAATGATTAATAATTTATCCCAGATTCTTCACCTCATACATTTCTGCGAGTTCCCAGAAACGCTTCACCAGGTCGTGGATAAACTTGCGGCCCTTCTCTGTCCATACCAGATAAGTGCTCGTCACCACTCTACCCACTTCACGCTTCGATCCGTCGCCCGCAGGCGCCATAAAGGCACGATACTTGGTGCGGCTCTTCGCCAACCCCATGTGCGCATACTCCGCATAGAGCATATACTGCCCACTCTGGTAATACTGCACATGCAGGGAACAGAGCGAGCGGTTCAGCTCCTGCGCCGTAATGCCCAATTCTTTCGCCACCTGGGTAGTGGTGAAGCACGAAACGGAATCCAGCACATTATCCGAATACATCGCCTTCGGCAGAAGTCCGTCCACCTGACGCTCCAGAGCCACCACATTCTGTCCCTGGATAGCCATGCGGACCATCTGGTCGTTCACCTCCTCGTTGAGGCGATGAATCTCCTCATCCTGTTCGCCGATGAGTTTCTTGTCGAGCCCCATCTGCACTTCCTGCTGATGCAGTTTGGATTTCTGCTCCTCCATCAGCTTCTTCTGCTCTTTGAGCAGCTCTTTCTGCTTCTCCAGCAGCGCCTCCTTTTCCTTCAGGGTAGCACGGAGAATCTGTTCGGCACTGCGAATCATCTCCTCCTCGCTCTCCCCTTCATGCACTGGGATATAACCGCCCGTCTTGCGAATCTGAGGCAGTACCACCGAGGTAACCCAATCCTTAAACATCACTGCCGATGGCAGCTTGGAACCTAGCACCAGGGCATAGAATCCGCTCTCGTTAACGAAGATCATCTGCGTTAAACGTTTGGCAGGAGTTCCATCCTTCTTCATGCCCACCTCTACCCATACACCACGTTTCATGGTGTCATCACATCTAACATGCTGTTTTACAGAGTCTGACGATTTTTTATATCCCAGCGCATCACACAAATCCTTAGCACAGAACCAAGGCTCGCCCTTCTCATCAGTAGCGGTACGAACCATTCCGAACTCCGGATTTTCAAACACACACACAGGTGCAGCCACCTTCTTATTTTTAGAAGAGTGTGCACAACACTTGGCAGGGCTAGCAGCCTTGCTGCCCCCCACCTTCTGATTCATTAAATTTGTCATAATTAATAAATTTAAATGTAAATAATTGAACTTTTCGCATGTCAGCCCCCTTAGAACATATCATAAAGTTCAAAGTTCAATGTAAAAAAAATAATTGTATCAACCTTGTCAAAGACCGATGGGCTGATACGCTACGCCACTTACAACATGGCAGGAAACGGAAAAGCCCCAGACTCCAGAACCGGCATCGTTCTGAAATCTGGGGCAAAAGTACTGCGATATTTCGAAATAAAAATAGTACGGAGTAGTACAGCGTACTAGTTCTAGTACTTGCTAATCTTCTTGTTATATTCAATAGTTTGCTTGGTATTCTGACCATTCGCAAACCCCATTCTCAACTTCTCTCTATTAATGTTCCACAACAAGGAAAAATCTTTCCAGCAGGAAGAAAGATTCAGCTCATACTGAGCCTTCATGACAAGGCAACCCATCTGAGCAACAGTCAGTCGAGAAGCAGGCTGGTAGTTCTCATTCAACACTCCTGCATCCTGCATTTTATGAAGCCAGTCAATCCCTTGGGGCGTAGAAAGCTCTTGGGGGACCGCAACCTTCGCTACCTCCTCCTTAGACTTATCTTCCGCATCAGGATACTCTTCATCCACCTCCTCGAAATCAGCCTCACAGACATCATCCTGAGATGCCTGATTTCGAGTAAAATTAATAAACTCATTGAAATTGTCAACATGGTCTATGCGAACCAGTCTAGACTGGTCATAGAAATTATAAGTATCATTTTCCACCATCTTTCTCCTTCTTTTTATCGTTCAATATTTTAAAACAGTTATATTTACCTGGAATCTGCACGAGGATACTCTGATCGTATAGATTCACGTTAACTACTACGACGATTAATCTCATCTGGGCGAGTTTAATCAGCGATTTAAAAAATAATTTAGCCATAATAATCCCTTTCTTAATTTTAATTTCTGAAGGATTGACTAAAAACTACCATTTACTAGTTAGAGAGGGCAGCCCCCATGATTTTCATGAGGTGAGGCAGCTATCAAGGTGTTGTTGACTTATGACCAGCAAAACCCTAGTGGTTCATGTAATTTCTTTCATTTCTTTTTGGGTTTTTAATTGTTTGATTGATTATTATTGTTTAGTATTATTATTCCGCCTTATTCACAAACTGGCGGAGATCTACTTTCTTTTTTATCAAATCTTCCACCGCATCAGCTCCTGCGCCATAGATTTCTTTATATTCTCTTTGCAGTTGATTGATGCGGCCAAGTCTTTTGGTTCTATCTTTAATATGCTTTTTAGATTTGTAGTTCTCTACGGCCTCATATTCTTCATGCAGATAGTGACCTATTATATAGCAGAATTTTAGAATGGTTTCAATCTTTATTTTAGAATCGAAATTCAGGAAATTCCGAATCGTATCATAAGAGACATGGAATTCATTCACGATTGATTTTCGGGGAGAAATACCCTCATCAATCATGATACCGAGAAGAGTTCCGACTCTCTCGATATAAGCTAATCTCACCAACCTGACAGCCGGAGATTCTGAATTTTCTGTTTCTTTTGTCTTTTCAGCCATTGCTAATTTTATTTTGTTCGTGTAAAATTAGCAATAATCGGCGGAACCCGCAAGCATTTTACGTCTCTTTAGGACGTAAAAAGAGTGCTATTTTTTTTATGATTCTCAGAAAAGTATACAAAAAAAGGGAGAAAGTGCGCAATTATAGCATCACTTTCTCCCCTTGCTTATTCTTCTCCTGTAATGAGATTAACCACTCTGGTAAATGTTATACCCGTAGGTACTCTTTCTCCTTTACTTCTCAGATACTTCACCAGTTTCTTCCTAGCCCAGTTGAGTCTTTGATCTCTGTCTTTATAGATACTCCTAAGAAAATTCATCTTAGCCGGAAGCGTTTTCAGCATTTCCCGCAGTTCTTTCGGATTGCCGTACTCTGCCCTTTCATCTTCCATCTCCTTGATTCGAGCCTTCAAGACCTTGTTCTCCTCCACCAGCTGGTCGTAATGATGGAGCAAGATTTTTACCTGCTGCTCGTAGGACAGGTCTTTGTTCATTTTATACATATAATAAATACCACTATTAACTTTCAAAGATGCTGCCAAAAACACGAGCTATTGCGCCACAATCTATTTTATAATAGTCTCACAAAATTAAATTTCAACTTATGAAACTCCAATTCCTTTTGGCCTAACTTCGAAAACATTATTCACCTGCACAATTTTTCGGTGTTCTGAAGCAACAGATTCTTCAGCTATTGTATCACACAACCCTATATAATTACTATAACATATTTCCTTATTCATTTTTACAGCATCCGTTACAATGGAATCCTCATCAATATCTAAATAAGAAACTTGTCTTTTGCATCCTTTCTCCTTAAGTATTTTACGAATATTGTTCAAAGTATCTTTTTTGTTTATAATAACAACTTCAGTATCAGAATCATGATCCGTCTCGAAGAATTCCTTAAAATAATCATAATCTATACCAACTAAACTCAGTCCAAATATAACGATTCGTTTTGACTGATTAAGAGTATCAGTAAAACTCTTTTTTGCATCATAACCAAGCTGAGATGATTTACGAAGGAAGTATAAAGCTTTAGGCATTCTCTCATCATCATTAGTTCCAAATACAAGGCCAGGATGGAGATTTGACCTATTCCAAAAGTCTAACGAATTATGTAGAAATACGAACATATCTGCTAAGTCTTCAGCCTTTATTCCAATAGGAGGAGAACACGGACTTTTTACTTTTTTATCGATAAAAAATTGCAAATAGGAGCTAAAGTTAGACGGGTCATCCAAATAATTAAACGAAACAATTTTATTATTAGGAAATTCCCATGTATCTTTTGCATTTTTTCTTTCTAATAAAGAAGTTACCAATTCTTTTGCATTTTTACCTGAAGCTCCAAGAATGGCAGTAAATATTCGACAAGTGGGATAAAGACTATCATCGTCTGGCTTAGCATCACTAAGAAACTTCACTAGCTCCTCTTTAAGGAGTTCTAATCCTTCTTTTACTTCAGAAACAATACCATTTGTAAAATTATCATCCGTTTTATTTAAATCTTCCAACTCTTTTAATCTCTTGCCGTTATCACTTTCAAAGGTATAATGTAGAATTATATCCTCAAAATCGTACCAATATTCTTTACTTCCCCTTTCTCCTATAAAATTTAAAAGAGAATTACCAGAATGTTTTTCCCAAAAACCTTCATCTTTCAGCTTTTTGAAAAATTCTGCATATCCGGTATGTTTACCCATATTTAAATCAAACCCATTTCCTATGATGAGTGTTGTATTTGTTATCTTATTCATAATTAACTGTAATTTAAATTTGTTTACTAATTCTACCTACACATTCTGAATCATAGAGAATATACCAGATATGTAGAGAAGAACAAATACGCAATATGCATTTTATCTAATGGAAAATTTTGATAGTAAAACCATCAGACGTCTGTCGAAAGAATAGCGACCCATATTGTACTTAGTCACTAAGTCAGCATGCATGTTCATCACGTGAAAACTACCCACGCCATGATGATGAAGTTGTACTTACCCACTATTCAGAATGCATGTTCATCAAAAGAAGGAACAAAGGCTTACGAATACATGTTGTACTTACCCACTATTCAGAATGCATGTTCATCTTAAATTCTTCCAATATCGGAATCGTATGGTTGTACTTACCCACTATTCAGAATGCATGTTCATCCTTAGATAAGTATTATTCTGTATAACAGGCATTTGCTCAATGTCAGAGCTCTCTTATTTCTGTTTCATAACATCTGAAACGTCACTGCTTTTTGGCATTTCTTCGTTTCTGGTCACAATGCTCCACAGACTTAACTTCGGGGGTACACCTCCCTAGGGAACTATTGCTAATTCCAAAATTTTTGATATTAATCGCAGCATTCACATCTCTATCCAACTTTGCACAACATGAAGGACACACCCATGAACGCTGACTTAACTGTAAACCTTTAAATATTTTTCCACAACAGTGGCAAGTCTTCGAAGAAGGAAAATAACGTTCAATTTTGATGAAGTTGATTCCTTTCGACTTACATTTCTGCTGCAGCTTGATACGCAACATGCCCATAGCTGCATCAACTATAAGCTTATTGCGAGAACGTTTTTGCTTATTATGCTTACCATGTTTCTTGTCCTGCAACATACCATCCTTGATTGAAAGATTTTCCACACAGATAGTTTCATAACCTTTCTTAATAATATCTGCTACGACATTATTAATAAGATCATTACGTTGATTGCGAATACGATTCTGAGCACGAGCAACCTTTACTCGTGCCTTTTCCCAGTTTTTTCCGCCTTTAGTCCTTCGAGATAAAATACGCTGCAGATGAGCCAGATGGCGTTCCGACTTTCTAAATTTATCACTAGCAGGAAACTTTTGACCATCTGATAATATTGCCAGGTTCTTAACGCCTGCATCAATACCAATAGCAGTTTCCGGTTTTATTGCAGGAGGTTCCGGATACGGACCTTCAGTCTCTACTATAATACTAACATAGTATTCACCAGCAGGATTACGACTAACGGTACAAGTCTTGATTTTCCCCTCAATCTTTCTACTAAATATGCATTTGATACCTTCTTGCATTTTAGGCAAATACAATTTGCTTTTATCATAAGAGAAAGATACGTCCTGATAAGTTTGATAAGATTGATTCCTGTCATACTTTGCCTTAAATCGAGGGAAACCGCTTTGATGCTTAAAAAAGTTCTGATAGGCGGTATCCATACAACGGAGTGAAAAAATCAAAGCCTTGGCATCAACTTCTTTTAACCATGATGTTGCAGCATTTTTTTTCATAGCAGGAAGTTGAGACTGAATATCAGTTAAAGAAAGAGATTTCTTCTCCTCCTCCCATGCCTTTTTCCGCATGGCGAGCCCCCAATTATATACCCAACGACAGCAACCGAAAGTCTTGGCTATCAACTCTCGCTGTTCCTTATTAGGATACAATCGGAACCTACAACTTTTATCATGTCTAACTTCCTTTGCCATATTGCCGACAAAGATAGGTTATTTTGTGGAAACAACCAAATCTTTCAAAAGAAAATTTTTATTATATGAAATTCTCACCCAGCGCTTATCAATATAAACACACATTTTTAATTTAAGAGCCATGCTCGAATCACATACAAAAACCTGTAGTTCAGCAGTTCCTCTTCGCCTATTCTTCGTTGCAGGCATATTTAGTGCCTTCAGAGAACACTCCAGGCAACACGCTGGCAACAAATTGAAGATTTCCTCTCTGGTTGCTTGCGGATGAGCCATTATGTATTTTAGAACTTCTGCCTGTATAGGCTCTAATGCCTTTAGGATAGTATACTATCCTTTAAACTGTCCTTTTGGGTAGAGACATCTGTCTTTAGGATAGTATTACTATCCTTTAAGCTGTGGCATATTGCCCAATATTTCCTTAGAGTCACGGTATTGTGTGCCTGCGAGGTCATTCCCGAAGAATGATACGGCTTTTACCATGCAAGTTGGACAATTGTACTCTGGGTGTTTACCGAAAAACAGATAGCCGGCAAGTGTCGGTACGCCATGATGGTTAAGAATATGTATATTCTTTAACACCTGCTCTGCCTGCACATATCTTCCTAATGGATGCAAAGATACAAAAAAATATTCAATAATTCATTCGTTTTTAATGAAACATTCCGAAACCTGCAAGCATTTTAATGGATTTTTTGAACGCCTCTTCATTTTATTGATAAAAAACACTACCATTAGAGATTCAGCAAACTCTTCTGCTGCAACATCATACCCTCGTAAAATCTGTCGAGCTTGTCATAGCTCATAAATTCTACTCTATCCGAGATAGGCTTGAAATAATCATGGCTCAACCTGGCTATAAACTCATCATGACGCTTAGCATCTGCCACGATAAACATACGGGCATTAAAACTTTGAAGATCAGAAAACTTACAGAGAGAATTCTGAATATCCGTAGAATGCTCTACCTCAAAGAAACTATTGGGCATCATCACATCGCTGCCCAAAGAATTAGACTGAAACCACATGACATCTATCGTGCTGCTTCTATGCACTAATTCCTGATAAGAGAAAGGCGGAACATCATCTAATGTGGAGATATCGCCCAATTTCACATTGATGCATTCCCGGTTCTTATCCTGCGCAGGAACATAGGTAGCAAGTCTCTTCATGTTACCGATATACAACAGAAGTCCCTGATAATAGGAATGATTGAATTCCTGTACCTGCTCAGAATCAGAATTAGCCGCATCCTGCGCCACGATACCTCTAGCTGCCAAGATGGTTCTATATTCCTCCAATGCCCATAATCCCGGACGAATGCGAAAGATTTCCTTGCGGTCTTGCACAATACGGCGTATGGACGCAAATGGTGTCTTCGTGTTCCATATGCAATCCTTTATCTTGAACACCTCCTGATTCAGCTGACCGAATGTAGCACACCCTCCCAACCTCTTCAAAGTCTCTATTACAGCTTCGTATTGTTTCATATCTCGCTAAGTTTTATTTTCTTTCAAAATCAAAAATTAAAATCACCTTGCAAATTTACATCAATATTCAGAAAGAACAAAATAATATATGAAAAACTTTCTATTCTTATTCATTTTAATCTATTTCCCATTTATCCAGACTAATTGATCTTTTTTGATCACGAAAGTTAAAGAATGATCTAATCATTTATTTATCAGATATTTGCATTACCTTTGCAGCCGAAATGATAAATAAAAAGGCGATATATCATAGGGCCGATGACTTCACTCTCCTTCAAGGAGACTGCATCCGGCTGATGGGCGAATTTGATTTCAAGTTCGACATGATCTTCGCCGATCCTCCTTACTTCCTCTCTAATGGCGGAATCAGCGTGCAGAGCGGAAAAGTGGTGTGCGTGGACAAGGGGGAATGGGACAAGGGCGGAACGCCGGAACATATCGACCAGTTCAACGAGGAGTGGATTTCGGCTTGCCGGGAACACCTGAAGGAGGATGGGACCATCTGGGTTTCGGGAACCTATCACAACATCTTCTCCGTGGCCAACAAGCTTACACAACTGGGATTCAAGATTCTGAACGTCATCACGTGGGCGAAGACAAATCCGCCACCCAATATCTCGTGCCGATACTTCACTTACTCCACAGAGTTCGTTATCTGGGCAAGGAAGGAGAAGAAAGTGCCGCATTATTACAACTACCAGCTGATGAAAAAACTGAACGGCGACAAGCAGATGTCGGACGTATGGCGACTGCCTGCCATCGCAAGATGGGAGAAATCGCAGGGCAAGCATCCTACGCAGAAACCGCTCGCCCTTCTAGCCCGAATCATCCTGGCTTCTACCAAACCGGGGGCGTGGATTCTCGACCCGTTTGCCGGCAGTAGCACCACCGGCATCGCTGCCAATCTGCTGGGGCGCCGCTTCCTGGGCATCGACAAGGAAAAGCAATATCTGGAACTGAGCAGGGCGAGAAGGGAGGAGCTGGAATCGCTGGCGATACTCCAAGATTACCGACATCGCATCAAAGATATCGAAATGATGGAAAAAATGGAACAGCAGGAAGGCATGCTACCATGGGGCATACTCGGAGAAGAACTAGCGAGCTACGATTTGCCATTCTGAAAATAACTTCTCCACGTTGCGCAGCTTCTTGAGGTTTTAAAGCTTTTGCCCTTTCAGGGCGCAAGGGTGTATTCCGTTAATACCCAGGGCGTTGCCCTGGGCTAGGAGTTTCTGTCCCTTACCTTTCCCTTCGGCCGGTGACCGTTGGTTCAGGGCGTGTGGGGCACGATGATATGTGGCGTATAGCCCCGCTTGGATATTATACTTCCTTCCACTAGTGTCCCGTTAAAACGTGACGATTATTAAATAAGTTATTAATACTCAGAAAATTACGGACTTTTTATAGTGTATTTGATTTTGTATCTTTGCACGCATATTTAAAATACGTGTGCGATGAACAAAGG
>ERZ1026870.240-NODE-240-length-34836-cov-11.312383_pt1 | contig 34836 bp, 28 predicted proteins | sample MGYA00380165_ERZ1026870 | MGnify/ENA primary metagenome ERZ1026870 (study PRJEB33269, sample SAMEA4719801) | human gut metagenome | biome: human-associated habitat; feature: organic feature; material: feces | place: Cameroon | collected 2013-10 ...
ATTATATACTTCTTCTTTTTTTTGAGACATCAAAATCATTCGAAAAATGACTAATGACCAAATGACTTTTTTCGCGTGAATGTAAGTTAATATCATGTAGGGTTTAAAAGGATGATTTAGAATAAAATGAAGGAAATAGGCGAGTAGAAGTGCAGTAAATAAAGGGATGTTTTGTATTTATAATAGAGAATAATATGAAGTCTAAGGTTGTTTGTAAATTTATATATATTTACATGTTGCCTTGATAGTATATAATATGTGTTAAGTAAAAGTGTGTAATTTTTGCAAGTATGTCTACTTTGAAAAAGTGAAAAGTCAACACTTTTAATACAGATTAACGTGTAAAACAATGAAAAAGAAAATATAGTGTTAATGAATCTTATATTTCAGTTGTAATGCTTCATTTCGTTCTTACAACCCATAACGAAGCGGTAGGCAGTATTTTGCTTCAAGCTTAAAAAATCGCGCAATGCATTCTTCGAATTTAAAAAGCAAAATGTGGGATTGCTAAAAACTTATTTCTTACCTCTTATATTGGTGTTTACACTTGTTAACTCAGAATTAAGAAATATTTCAAATGACCAAATGACCGCTAATGTATTGATTATCAATATATTAAATGGTCATTAGTCATTAGTCATTTTCGCTTTCACCCTAAGTTTTCAGTATTTGGCGTGATTTTTTACCAAGAATTTTCACGCAGGAGATATATGGATTTTGAACACCATACCTAACGTGGAAATTTGCACCCCTCCCAGTAACAACTTGGGGCATGCTCATCGCAAATTCATAACGAAGGCAGATTTTTATTCAATGCCTAATTGTTTGGCAACTTCACAAAGTTCGTTATACCATTCTTCGCCAAAGCGACGTGTGAGTGGATCTTTCAAGAATTGGTAAATGCGTAGGTTCAGCTCGCGCCCCTTCTTTACAGCAGGACGACAAATGTTCCAACGGTGGTATTGAAGTCCGCTTGTGCCATCCTTAAAGCGCTTTTCGCGAATGGGATAGAGTGCACACGATATGGGCTTGCACCAAGCCGTGCGACCTTCGCGATAAGCCTTATCGGTGGCACAAAAGCAGCAACCATTGTTACCATAGCACGTAAACACACAATCTTTGCCATTTACAATGCTTGTAACCAAATCTCCCTCACAGTCGGTGTATGCCACACCCTGATGGTCAATAGTGGCTTGCGCACTGGCACTCAGTTCGGGCCAAACCTCGTCAAGCACACTTTCAAGTTCGCCCACTTCGTCCATGGTTAAAGGTGCTCCGCTGTCGCCTTCTACACAGCACTCGCCTTTACAGGCATCGAGGTCACAGCAAAAATATTCGGTAAAGATGTCGGACGACAACATCACGTTGCCCACTTGTATGATTGGAGGAATTCTGTCCATTTTGTTTCGAGATGTTATAGGTCGTTACCAATTAATGGGAGCTTGACCATGTTGAATAAGATAATCGTTGCAGAGCGTAAAGTGGTGATTACCAAAGAATCCGTGGTATGCCGAAAGGGGAGATGGGTGTGCTGAGCACAACACCAGGTGTTTTTGACGGTCAATAACCTGTCCTTTCTTTTGTGCATAACTTCCCCAAAGAATAAACACGATGTGTTCGCGTTCATCGCTAAGGTGACGTATCACGGCATCAGTAAAGGTTTCCCATCCGTGTTTTGCGTGCGAAGCCGCTTGGTGTTCGCGCACCGTAAGGGTGGCATTAAGCAATAAAACTCCTTGTTCTGCCCAACGACGTAAGCTACCCGATGTGGGTATGGGGCGACCCGTGTCGTCGTGTATTTCTTTAAAGATATTGACGAGTGAGGGCGGTATGCGTACACCCTCCTTCACCGAAAAGCATAAGCCTTCGGCTTGTCCAGGACCATGATAAGGGTCTTGTCCAATAATAACCACCTTCACTTGTTGAAACGGACAAAGGTTGAAGGCGTTGAATATTTCGTGACCAGGAGGGTAACACGTGCCTTGTGCATATTCGTTGCGCACAAAGTCGGTGAGTTGTTTAAAATAGGGGGCATCAAACTCCTGTTGTAGGTGTTCTGCCCAAGTAGGTTCAATCTTTACGTTCATTGTGGCGCAAAATTACGATTTTCTTATAATATGAAAGGAGTTTGACACGCTATTTTGTGTGTCAAACTCCTTTCGTAGCTATTATGTGTGTGCTATCTTTTCAATGCGCAGCACGGGGGCGCGAGGATTAATCTTCGTTGAGGTCTTCTTCATTTCCCCAAGTAGGAGAATTCCATTCGCGCTGATTGCTCCAGTCATCGCTTTGTGTGGTGGTTATGCCTGTGCCTTTACTACCCACATTTACGTTTACGGCAGTGGCATTTTCCATGTCGAATGCAATGGTGGTAGCCACAGGGCAGATATATGTCTTTTTCATTTTATAGAGAGTCTAAATATAGTTGTGTGTTGGTTTTATTGTGCAATGAACTTTTTGCCGTTTTGGATGTAAAGGTAGCCCTTAACCATCTTCATTACGCGGCGACCAGTGAGGTCGTAAACGGGGGCATTGCTCATTGTGGCGTTGTTTGTGTTAACGCTTTCGATGCTGCTAACAGTGCCGTTAAAGTTCATCGCGATGCTCTGGCTTGCGCTGTTATCAATTTTGACGAAGGCGCGGTTTGCTCTAAGTGTAGAATTGGTAGAGCGGAAGAAACCCACTTTGCCATCACCATTGGCACGACCAAATGAGTAAACACCAGTTAAGTCGGTGAGTACTTCGGTTGTACCTTTCAAGTCGTTATTAATTGTTTCAGCTGCATCAATTACATTGAGCACAACACTTTCGTCGCTGCTTGCACCCTTGATAATGATGCCTTGGTTGGCAGGAACGGCACTCACTTTTTCCATGGTGAGTTCAGTTTTTTCGCTATTCAATTTACCAGCAAAGGTTTCAACAGTGCCTTTAGCATTAGCTACTTCTACGGCGTAAGGCAAGCAAGTAGTGGCAAAGCATGCATTATCAGCCTTAGAGTAGTTGAGGGGAAGGGTGATGGTGGCAGAGGTGAGGGTGAAGGCGTGGGTGGCGTCAGTGGGGGTTGATTGTGTGTTGATTTCCTTAAAAGTTACAGAACCATTGTTGTAATGCCATGTTTCATCGCATCTATTGTAACCTGAATAAGCGTAAATGCCGAATACATCATTTGTGATTTTGTAAAGTTTCCAAGTATCATTACCTAATGTTCCTGAAAAACTTAAAAAACAAAGAGAACTAGTTGTACTAAGTGTAGCACTTGATGTGGCAGTCTTGTTTGCCCCCACATTATGGAATTTAAAGCCATCAAATGGATTACCTGTTACATACCATAAGTCACCATTTACATCATTCAAGTTTGCAGCTTGAGCGTCTTCGCGGAATTTCAAATTTCCACCATTAGCAAAGAGACGTGTTTGGGTATCGTTGCTATTTTGGAAATAGTAGTAATGCTTTTTGCTATCATCGCTTGTCTTGAAGGGCAAGTTGATAATGCAATTGAGGTTGAAAGTTTGATTGTTATCCTCGTCTTTTACAATACCTTCGGGTTTAACTACTGATACATACGCAGGAAGTTCTGTAGGATTAGGGAATTCACCCTTGGTCATACAGTTGTATTTAACACTCTTCTTTACGTTGCCATCCATGAGGTAGTTGTAGGTTACAGTAACAGGTGTAGGCACATCATATTCCACCTTGTAGAATTGGAATTTAGCTGTGTTGGCTGCTTTATCAGCGGCAGTTTGCTCATCGTAGAACCAATATGATAGCTCTGTCTTGCTGTTTGCACAGACATAAATATAGTGGTTTTCTCCTTTTTTGTTATTGGGGTTTGTCATCGATTGTTGGTTAGCGCTTCTCAGCATAAACCAACCCTCATTTTTGGTTGAGGCTAATGCAACCAATGATTGAGCAGTTTTTACATTAAAACTTTGTTTGATAGTATATGAATTACTACTAATAATAGACCAACTATTTTGGGCAAACGCACCAAAGTAATAACCACAGCTCTTATTTTTAATTTGGATGCTACCATCAGCATTTGCAGTAACTTCCCAAATATAAGAATCTTTATCGGTTAAAGTAGTTCCTTCGAGTGCGGGGAAAGCATCGCTCTTGTTGGTACTTCTTACTTGCTTGTTGCTTGTATCTCCATACACGTAGGCATCGCCATTATTTGTCTTGTCAGACTTGGTTTTAATGACATAGAAACCCGTAGTAAGTTCGGTGGTAGGAGTTGAGGCCACTTGTTGTGACCATGCAAGACTCACGAAGCAAACCAGCATCGTAAGCAATGCAGTAATTTTTTTGGTCATAATGTTTGTTGTCTTTTTATCGTTCATGTGAATGTGTTGGCTTAAAAATCGTGTGCAAAATTGGTCCTTTAAATGAAAACTGACAATTAAAACCGCGTTTTTTTGCGGTAATACCGATTTTACTAACATATTACCGCGGTAATTTGCACATTCACTTAGCAATAGTGCATTTTATGTTGTAGAATATAAAAAAAGAAGGTTGCACTCCCCCTCCCTAAAAGGAAATGCAACCTAAAAGAATATGGGTGATTCCCAAAAGTATAACTTTTTGAGAATCACCCATAAAGGTATTATCGTAATAATTTGAAAACGATTTACTTAGTTCCGTCCTTCTCGGTCATATCCGTAGGACGCATAGAGATGGTAATGCAGTTGTTCTGCTTGAGCAATACGTTGTTTACAAAGTCTTGAATATCCTTTGAAGTGATGCTCTTGAGCGTAGCTTCGTAGTTAGTGCGGAGGTCTTTGTTCCAAATCACCTTTTCGGCGATAAGGTTCATCCAATAGCCATTCTTCTTTTGGTTGTCGGCATAGTCTTTGAGTTCGAAAGTAATCACCTTTTCAAGCTCATCGGCAGTCACACCATTCTTGGCAATATCCTCGATGCCCTGCTTCATGAGCAAGAGGGCAGAGTCGAGTTTGGCAGGTTTCACGGGGCATTGTGTAACGAAAGTATAACGATCGTTCGCACCATAGCTTGCCGAACCATTTGTGCCTACGCTATAAGCAATACCAGCATCCTCACGAATGCTCTTGAGGTAACGCTGTGTGAGCACTTCGCCCAAAGCATTAACTACGGCAGCTTCTTTCATAGAGTAAGGGTTCTTACCTGTCCAGAACTGAACCACTACAGCCTGGGGAGTTTCCATCTGACGGAAGAAGTGGTTGTTAACCACACCAGTTGCGGGTTCAATCTTCAAATCGATAAACTGTTCGCGCTTCTTAGCAGCCTTGAGCGGAGCAATGTATTGTTCGGTAAATGCGCGGAGAGAGTCCACATCAATGGCACCTGTAAAGAAGAAGTCGAAGTCGCCACCTGCATTAAAGCGGTCGGCATAGAGCTTCTTCATAGTTTCGTAGTTAGCCTGATCCAAATCCTTCAACTTCAATGAAGCACGCAAAGCATTGTGATTGTAGAGAGTGCTTTGTACAGAGTCAGAGAAAGCCTTCATAGGTTGTTTTTCGGCATTCTCAAGCGAAGTGCGGAGCATTGTCATGGTGTTGTTGTAAGCATCCACATCGTTGCAAGGAGCTTGGAAACGCAAGTAAATCAATTCGAAGAGCGTGCGCAAGTCCTTAGGAGTAGCCGAACCTGAGAGATTTTCAGTAATCATGCCCAAGTCGAAACCACAGCTTGCTTGTTTGCCGGCAAGCTTCTTCTGCAACTCAGTGCTGGTGAAGTTTCCTAAACCAGTAGAGCTTAAAACAGTAGGCATCAATTTAGCGTTTACACGATCCTTTGTAATAATCTTGTTTTCACCACCCATACTGGTAGCGATGAATTGTACTTCGGCATCGTTGTAGTCGGTCTTCTTAAAGAATACGCGAGCGCCATTGTCGAGTGTCCAGCAAGTGTAACCAAAGTCAGCCTTAGTTTCCTTCTTGATGCGACCCTTCTTGGGCAAGTTCGAAACGAGCGGTTCGTTCTTTACGTTGTCCACATAAGCTTCTACCTTAGCTTTGGCAGCATTGGCAATAGCTTGCTTAAATTGGTCGGCAGTAGGAATAACTACACCTTCTTTTTCAGGATACATAGCCATGCATACAAAGTTGGTGTCGGTGCGTGCAGTGAGGTCGTTAAACAAGCTAGTTGCAGCAGGGGCAGCAGCTTGTGCCTGCATCATTTGTTGCGACATCATCTTGTACGTGTTATATTCATCCTCAATAGAAGGGATAGGATCGTTTTCGAGGAAGTTGCGAACATACTGCGGTACGTAGAAGGCATTCTTTTGCTTGTCGCGGTTGTTGTAGGTAGCTTCAAGACCACTCAAAATTTCCTCGCTGGCACGCATAACCTCTGTAGCAGTGAAACCAAATTCGTGAACACGCTTTACTTCGGTCATTACGGCTTCGATAGCCTCTTTGTCTTTACCAGGCTTGGGGATGATAACCAAGTTAAAGGCATCCATAGTCTTCGACAAGATGTAGCTATCGTCGTCAGCATAAGCCGCTACAAAGGGACAGTCACTTTTCTGTGCAGCCTCGCTCAAACGAGCATTGAATACGTTACTTGCCAAGCTCTTGATGTATTGCACACTCAAGAAGGCTACCGTATTCTTATATTCATCAGGCACGAGGGGCTGGTGCTTAAACATCAACTGCATGATGGCTTGACCTTGCTCCTTGTCCTTGTCGATAACATAGATAGGCTCGTTGTTGTCGGGCACGGGGTAGTGCTCGTACTTAGCAGCGTTCTCGGGCATTTTGATGGGCGAGAAGAGCGCTTTAATTTTGGCTTCAACCTTGTCAACATCGATGTCACCTACAATGATAATACCCTGCAAATCGGGACGATACCATTTTTCGTAGTAAGCACGGAGTTCAGCAGGCTTAAAGTTGTCTACCACACTCATCAAACCAATGGGGAAGCGGTGACCATAGCGTGAACCCGGATAAAGAGTAGGCAAGTTGCGTTCGAAAATACGGCTTGTTGCGCTGGTACGCATACGCCATTCTTCGTGAATTACGCCACGTTCTTTGTCAATTTCCTTAGGGTCGAGGGTCAAACCATCTGCCCAATCGCGCAAGATGAGCAAACAAGAGTCGACGTTGGTTTCAGTAACGGGCACATCGTCGATGTTATACACTGTTTCGTCGGTCGAGGTATAAGCGTTTAAGTTCTGACCGAATTTTACACCAATACGTTCGCAGAATTTAACGAGTGCATCATTAGGGAAATTGTCAGTGCCATTGAAACACATGTGTTCAAGGAAGTGAGCCAAACCACGTTGGTTCTCTTCTTCCTGTACGGCGCCCACCTTCTGTGCAATGTAGAAGTTGGCACGATTCTCGGGCAAGTTGTTGTGACGGATGTAATAAGTTAATCCGTTGGGCAACTTACCAATGCGCACAGCTTTGTCTACGGGCAATGTAGGCAGTTGCTGGGCCATTACAGGCAGCATAACAAATGCCACGAGCAACAGCACGAGTGCTTTGATTTTTTTCATTGTGTAATGTATAATATTATGTATATTGTTTCATTGTGTGTAAGACGCAGAGTAGGGGCAGTTTACTACAAAAGTTAAGTCCTAAATTCTACACCTTACCTATATAATAGGTGCAAAATTAAGCATTTCTCTTTACTTCGCTCTTGTTTTCAAAAACATTTTGTAAATTCGCGCCCAAATTAGCGATACACACGATGATACGCAAATTCGACTTTTTGGTAATTGGTTCTGGCGTGGCCGGAATGAGTTACGCCCTCCAAGTAGCCGCCTCGGGCAAAGGTAAGGTGGCACTCGTTTGCAAAACGACAATCGAAGAAGCTAACACTGCAAAAGCACAAGGTGGTGTAGCATCGGTTACCAATCTTAAGGTAGACAACTTCGAGAAACATATTAAAGACACCTTGATAGCTGGCGACTACATCAGCGATCTGCGTGCCGTAGAACAGGTGGTAAAGAATGCTCCCGCAGGCATTGAGCGATTGGTGAAGTGGGGTGTAAACTTCGATAAGAAGGATGATGGTAGCTTTGACCTTCACCGCGAAGGCGGACACTCTGAATTTCGCATTCTGCACCATGCTGATGATACGGGTTTTGAAATTCAGCGTGGACTTATTGAGGCTGTGCGTCACCATCCCAATATTACGGTGCTCGAAAATCATCTTGCTGTTGAAATCATTACGCAGCATCACCTTGGCATAGAGGTGACACGCCGCACTCCCGATATTGAGTGCTATGGTGCGTATGTGCTCGACCCTGATACTCAAAAAATTGATACCTTCCTTTCGCGCGTCACCGTGCTCTGTACGGGTGGTTGTGGTGCCGTATATGCCACTACCACAAATCCCGATATTGCTACAGGCGATGGTATCGCTATGGCATATCGTGCCAAGGCCACAGTGGAGGGTATGGAGTTTATTCAGTTTCACCCCACAGCACTTTTTAATTCGCGCGAGAAGCACCCTGCTTATCTCATAACCGAGGCAATGCGTGGTTATGGTGGCATTCTGCGTTTGCCTAATGGCGAAGAGTTTATGCAGAAGTATGACAAGCGCCTTTCACTTGCACCACGCGACATTGTGGCACGTGCCATCGATAAGGAAATGAAAATTCATGGTCTCGACCACGTGTGCCTTGATGTGACACACAAAGACCCAGAGGAAACCAAGCATCACTTCCCCAATATCTACCAAAAGTGCCTTTCTATAGGTATCGACATTACCAAACAATACATCCCCGTGGTGCCTTGCGCCCACTATCTTTGCGGTGGTATTAAGGTAGACCTTAATGCTTGTTCGTCTATTCATAGACTTTATGCCGTGGGCGAATGTTCATGCACAGGTTTGCATGGTGGTAATCGTTTGGCAAGTAATTCGCTCATTGAAGCTGTGGTTTATGCTGACACGGCAGCTAAGCACTCTATTGAGCACATCGACGAATACACCTTTAATGAGGCTGTGCCCGAGTGGAATGATGAAGGCACACTTACCAACGAAGAAAAAATTCTGATTGCACAGGATGCAAAAGAAGTAGAACAGGTAATGTCGGCTTATGTGGGCATTGTGCGTTCAGACCTTCGTTTGAAACGTGCTTGGACACGTCTCGACCTCTTGTATGAGGAGACTGAGGAACTCTACAAGCATGTGAAACCCACACGCGATATTTGTGAATTGCGCAATATGATTAACGTGGGCTACCTCATTACACGTCAGGCGTTAGAACGCAAGGAAAGTCGTGGTTTGCATTATACCCTCGATTATCCGAAGCACGCTTACGATCAAAACTAAAAACTTTTTTGTGTAAATGCGCAAAAGTTCTCTCTTTCGGGTATGCAAATGCAGATGTGTTATTCTGTATTTGCATACCTGTTTTTTTGAGTGAAAAACACTGAGGGTAAACCTTCGGGATGGTATCGGGATGGTATCGGGTTTCTTCGGGTTGGATTTTAGATGAATATTTTGTATAATTTTGTTATTTACAGTTGATAAAATACACTATTATTCTACACAATGGTGCACCTTTGATTGCCTTTTTTAATCGTTAAAAATGAATTTAACATTTTACGTGAAAAATTCCTCTGACAAACTAAGATTGAACATAAATTAACAGTAAGAAAACCTTTCACTTTGCCCATTCTCACGCACTTCTCGGCTTGTTCAAGTTTTTTGGAATCACTGAAAATAGAAATCTTAAATTTACTTCTTGAAAATGTTAAACTCTTGATTATCAAGCGTAATTGTATTGCAGTGTGCGATTTTTTTTGTACCTTTGCACCTGTAAACCTCACGAGGCGAAGCAAATTACCCATGCGGTAAGAGTCTTCCTTAGTGTATTTGCTGGTTAAAATCGAAACATCGATTCCGCTATAAGTTGCTTATTGCAGCACACCTTATAATAAGGCTTTTAATAAGTAATAAAGGTAGGGTAGGGCAGATTGTTAAAATAGTAATTTTACATCGCTCACATCTTACTAATATATTACAGAAATCTCTCACGAACAGAATGGCTAAACTGATTCAACGAGAGGACCCGCAATCCTCGTGGCAAAACAAACAAAATGACTATCAAACAAGTAATTTTCTTTTTAGCATCACTCGTAACATTTGCATTTACAACCCCCGCGGTGGCTCAAGCGCAACAACATGGCAAGGCTTCTTATTATAGCAACAGTCTGCATGGACACCGCACAAGCGATGGATCTCGTTATCACAAAGACAGTTTAACTTGTGCACATCGCACCCTCCCCTTTGGCACACTGCTGAAGGTAACAAACAAGAAAAATGGTAAGGAAGTAGTTGTGAAGGTAACAGACCGCGGTCCTTTTTGTGCTGGACGTGTGGTAGACCTCTCAATGGCTGCAGCTCGTGAATTGGGCATGGTGGCAAGCGGTGTAGCAGCCGTGCGAGTTGAGAAGGTGGGTTATCGTGGCAAAAATGCCGATATAGATGATACCGAACGCTCATATTTGCTTCCTGAAACTCGATATCTCGACCCTGCTACTGGTAAATATTATAGTATGCAGGAGTGGAAAAAGCGTGCTGACGAACAGCATAAGAAGCTCTTGGCTGAACAGCGTAAGCAAAAACAACCGCATTACCGCATCTTGAGCACTAAGCTCACAGCTAAGAACGCATCTAAAACCTCTTCGCAGAAAAGAATACGATAAGCGTTTCGCGCTTATAAGTTCCTTTTGATTAGCGGAATCAACACAAGATACATTATATATAAAGAAGGTCTCGCATGGCTCACGCTGTGTGAGATTTTTTATTTGTGGGCTTTTAGGTAGGGGTAGGATGCTTATGAGGGCATTGAAAATATCGTAGAGATTATGTGCGGCCTTTATGAATTTGAATTTGTGGGCTATTTATATACAATACTTCGGAAAATCTTTACCAATGTAATGTCTGCTTATGAAAAAACTTAGTTTCTTACTAAAAAAGGAAGCATTTTTTTTGTGATTTACTATTTTTTTGTAAATTTGCGCATCTTCTCAATCGCGATATTATTTAATTAGGCGTATATTTTAAGTGTTTACATGACAGATAAGCAGTTGAAAAAAGGAGAAGGTACTACATAATTGAAAAGTGTCATCGATGCTTTGTCTATTGGCTAATTGAAACCTAGGAAATTTCAAATTGGAAAATCAATGGCAATGTCTGAAGTGATTGCTACGGGTACATTATCATATCCCGAAGTGTGTAGTGAGGATTTTTATATCCTCATGCACACTTTTATAGGGTATGTATATATATAAACGTGGGCAAACACTCTATTCGTTATTTTCCAGGGCTTTCCTAGGGCCTCAATTAACAGACGAGTAGAGATGTGAGCCCACGTTTTTTTGTTTTGTAGCTAACTTGGAATATATAACCCAAAGTCTCATAAGGGTTCGTGAGCTATTTACAATTAAACAAGAATTATGAATTTAGGTTCGATTGTTCGGAAAAAGGATGATGATAAACTGATGATCGTTGGTTATGTTTATGGCAATGAAATTTTTGATTACTATACAACTGCCGACATAGGTGAACTTACTTGTTATTACTGCGAAAATGATAAAATCGAGTCAATAGACTTGGTGGAGTCTAATTGTGTCGACTTTATAGAGGAAACCGTGAATGAAACATTTTCGGTAGGCGACGTTGTGACACTGAAAATAGGAAACAAAAAGTTTGTTGTTTGTGAAGTAGCTGGGAATGATATATATGTCAAAGGTTCAAGCAGTCCATACCCTTCATGTATTTTTAAAAAAGTTCAATAATGCTAGTACGTCAATCGAAAAATAGCTTTATCCGTAGCACAGAGCGTTATGGATACGTAACCAATCAACTCACACAGTTCGATAGAGTTTATAATTCCACAGGTGCAGATTTCTTGCGCGAAATATCTCGTGAGGCAAAAGATGTGGACGAAATAGTAAACCATCTCTTGACCATTTATGAAGGCGTTTCGCGCGAGGAAATTAAGCAAGACTTTGTAGATTTTATACAAGACCTTGCCAAGCATCGTTTTGTCTATATTGGCGAGACGCTTGAAGAGATTGAAAAACAAGACTTGGATTTCTCTTATGCCGATAACAATCCGAAGACACTCACCTCTGTTTACCATCAAGAGACTGAACAAAAAGTTGGAATGAGCACACAAGATTACTTTCTCGAAGAAGTGCAAGGTGCGCCCCAAATAAGCAGTATCCAGTTTGAACTTACGAGCAAGTGCAACGAGCGCTGCATACATTGCTACATTCCCAATTCAAAGAAAGATCATGGTTTTGACATGCCTACTGCAAAGGTCAAAAGTATTCTTGACGAATTTGCTGAATTGGGTGGTTTGCACGTTACTCTTTCGGGTGGTGAAGTGTTTATGTACAAGGATTTGTTAGAAGTTGTGAGATATTGTCGTGAGAAGGATCTGAAAATAAGCATTCTTTCGAACCTTATTTCTTTAAAAGATAGCCAAATCCCCACACTTCGTGAGTGTAATTTATCATTGGTTCAAGTTTCATTATATTCGACTGTTCCAACAGTACATGATGCCATAACAACCGTCAACGGTTCGTGCGAAAAGACCATGGCAAACATTGAGAAATTGATTGCAGCCGACATACCTGTGCAGATATCTTGTCCCATCATGAAAACCAACAAGGATTCATACATTGGAGTTGTAGACTATGCCGCAAAGCACAATATTAAGGCACAGACAGACTACATCATGATGGCAAGAGCAGACTTAAGCACGGACAATCTGGACCAACGCTTAACTATGGACGATACCGAGAAATTGTTGAGGAATATTATAGAACATGACATTGAGTATAGAAAGGGCACACTTAAACAAATACCTAAAAGCGAGCAAATGCTTCTTGATTTTGAGGCATTCAAGAAACAACCATTATGCGGTGTAGGGTATGATAATTGTTGCATTACAGCAAATGGTGATGTTTATCCGTGTGCAGGTTGGCAAGGTCTGATTTTGGGCAATATTTACAAGAGTTCGCTAAAGGATATATGGGAGAATAGCACACAAATCAAGGAATTGCGTAAAGTAACAGAAGGAAGTTTTCCTAAATGTTTGGAATGCGAAGCATACGATTTCTGTAACCGGTGTCTTGTGCGCAATTACAACGAAAGTAATGGCGATATGTTCAATATACCACAAGCATTTTGTGATGAAGCCTTCTTATTAAAAAGACTAGTAGAAGAATATCACGAGAAAGGCTTATTGGATTCATTGTATATTGAAGATCGAAATAACTGCAACTAACATAAGAATTGCCGATTCGCTTTAAAGGAGGTAGGCTAATAATTAATACAACAAAACAATGAAAAAGTACAAAGAAGTAGAATTGGTTGCAAAAAACCAATTGTCAGGCTCTTACGCAGCAGGTTGTCCTGCAAAGAACTGTGGTTATGAAGGAGCTGTGGGATGCAAATCCTGCGAACGCAGCAGATAATGCGTAACAATTAGAGCTGTGTGTGCCCAAAAAGGCACACACTCTCTTTCTTTTTAGAAAATGTTCTTTGATTCACACATTCACGTAGGTCAGTTTTACGATTATTATTTTTCACCTTTGCTCATAAGCAATTTAATGAAACAAGTACATGCTGACCATTACGCTGTATCTTCCACTACAATGTGCGAAGAGAATTACCCAAAAGTTATTGAGGAAATACAATCACTTATTGACTTGGATGACAAAAAGGTATTCCCTGTAATGTGGATAACGCCTGAAGGACTTAAAGGCAATATTGCATGGTTCTTAGAATCAAACATTGCGTGGAAATGTTTGAAAGTACACCCAGAACTTCACCCTCATGATTGGCAACCTGACGGAGGACAATTTGCTGAAGTCGTAGATATTGCACGCGAATTACGCTTGCCCGTTTTAATTCATACAGGTGAAAAGGATTGTTGTCAGTGTGGAAAGTATGCCTCTTTAATCGCTCACAACAAAGATATAAATTTCATTCTTGCACATGGCAGACCTTTTCATCAACTTCTTCCTATAATTAGGAAATACGCGAATGCGTATACAGATTCTGCATTCATGCCCGTATCAGACATGACTTTAATAATAAAAGCAGGGTTGTCTCACAAGCTACTTTGGGGTACTGATATGTGCATTCCCAAATATTTCTATCCTCAAAAGGATATGGTTGAATATTACCTTTATAAATTAGCCACATTTAGACATGTATGTACACAAGAACAATTTGATGCAGTAACTTATTCAAATGCATTAAACTTACTATGTAAGGATTAAGTCCTTTATATTACATACTCCAAAGCGATTTAAGCACTGCGAGCGATTTTAGCTCGGGGAAGTTGGCTACGTGTAGTCTATAATATATATTGATATACTCTAATAGTCTAGAACGCTCGGCTCCATTGAAACGGAAAAAACGCATGGTGTCGTAGCGCATACGTAGCAACTTAGGCACAACGGCGGCATCGGCAGGATTAAGAAAATCGGCATGAGGGGGTTGTTGCGCTGTAAAGCACGAAGCGCGTAGGTCGAAGTAGCTGCCAGATTTTGCATCGTCGGCATTGGGCATAAATCCTAAGAAGTGGGTGAGGTGGAGTAAAAACACCAAGTGAAAATTGGCAAAACCATGTTCGCACGTATCTAACCATTGCACCGAACGCACTACATAATTATATATAGCGCGTGCATCGGGCTCGTTTTTTAATGCGTGATACAGCACTTCGGCTACAAATAGCGCGATAGAACTTTTATAAGGATTGTAGGGGAGTGAGGTGAGTGGATAACCTACTTGTACGGCTGTGGGTTTTTGCAGTGTAGCTTTAGGGCGGTGTTCCCATTCAATGTCGAGAATGGCCAAAGGTTGAAACAAAGCATGGCGCACGGTGGCGCGTTTGGTGCGAGAAATGCGCACAATCATGCCAACGCATCCCATTTCCTCTGTTAGCACATTGGCTATAATTTGGGTGTCGTTATATTTAAGTGTATGTAAAACGATGGCTCGCGACTTCATGTTTGGGACTTTATATAATATATATAGAATAGGGTAGGGCAGATTTCTGTGCTTTATATGCGAGAAAAGTTGCTTTTGGGACTTGAAAAACTTTCGCATAAGTTGCACAGAAGTTTGTTGCAAAAGTAGTCAATATTTCCATATAACCCTCGTAAAAGTATTCAAAAACGGAGAAAAATGCAGAAAAACGCATTTTTTTGAAAAAAAATAGCGCAAGGACTTGGTAGTTTGGTAAGGATGTACTACCTTTGCACTCGCAAATGAGAAACAAACCAACTGCTCAACAAAATGACAGTTAAAAACAAGGTTTGAAACTCACAACGCGATGGTCCCTTCGTCTATCGGTTAGGACGAGAGATTTTCATTCTCTAAAGAGGAGTTCGACTCTCCTAGGGACTACTAATAAAAAAAGAAAAGAATAAAAAATGGCAAACCACAAATCATCTGTAAAAAGAATTCGTCAGACGGCGTCTCGCAGACTGCACAACAGATATTACGCTAAGACTATGCGTAATGCAGTACGTAAGCTCCGCGCTACGACTGACAAAGCAGCTGCCAGCGAACTTCTGCCGAAGGTTCAGAAGATGTTGGATAAGCTTGCTAAGAATAACATCATTCACAAGAACAAGGCAGCTAACATTAAGAGCGGTGTGATGACTCACATCAATAAGCTTGCCTAATAAAAGTTTTTGGTTCATAAGGTAAAAGGTTTAGTCCTCCATTGAAGTGATTCAATGGAGGATTTTTTTATGCCTTGCATTACTTTTTTATAAAGTAGGCTGCGGCTCGGAATAGTTAAAGTAAAAACTTTTTGGCATTTCTATTGCTCTTCTTTTGCTCTTCGCTCGCCTTGCACTACTTTTTTATAAAGTAGGCTGCGGCTCGGAAGAGCAAAAGTAAAAACTTTTTGGTTTTTTCTTTTGCTCTTCGCTCGCCTTGCACTACTTTTGCACCATAAAACAGAAAACTATGCAAAATAACCTGGTTATAGTTGAGTCTCCGGCTAAGGCCAAGACTATTGAAAAGTTTTTGGGGAAAGACTTCAAGGTGATGTCAAGCTACGGACATATTCGTGACTTGAAGAAAAAAAACTTTGGCGTTGACCTCGATACTTTTGAACCACAATATGAAATTCCCGCCGATAAAAAGAAGGTGGTGAGCGAACTAAAGGCTCAGGCTAAAAAGTCGGAGGCTGTGTGGCTTGCATCCGATGAGGACCGCGAGGGAGAAGCTATTTCTTGGCACCTCGCGGAAGTTCTTGGACTCGACCCTAAGGACACACGACGTATCGTGTTCCACGAAATTACTAAACCTGCCATCCTTGCAGCGATAGAACATCCACGACACATCGACCTTAATTTGGTGGATGCACAACAGGCTCGACGTGTGCTCGACCGTTTGGTGGGCTTTAAACTCTCGCCTGTGCTTTGGCGTAAAGTGCGTCCCAGTCTTTCGGCAGGACGTGTGCAGAGTGTAGCGGTTCGACTGATTGTGGAACGTGAACGCGAAATTCAACAGTTTAAGCCCGAGGCAAGTTATCGTGTAACGGCAGTGTTTAATGTGCCCGAAAAAGATGGCTCGGTGGCTCTGCTAAAAGCTGAGCTTAATAAGCGCTTTGCGACCAAAGAGGAGGCTGAGGCTTTCTTGAATGATTGTGCAAAGGCTACATTTAATATAGACAATATAGCTACGCGTCCTACTAAACGTACGCCGGCTCCACCATTTACCACATCAACTTTGCAGCAAGAGGCAGCCCGTAAGTTGGGCTATCCTGTGGCTGTGACAATGCGTGTGGCGCAGAGTTTGTATGAATCGGGTTTGATAACCTACATGCGTACTGACTCTATGAATCTCTCAGACTTGTGTTTGAATAGCTGTGGACCTGTGATAGACCAACTTATGGGTGATAACTATCATCAGCGTCGCACCTATCACACACATTCTAAGGGCGCTCAGGAGGCACACGAAGCAATTCGTCCTACAGATATGAATTGTCAGCAAATCAGTGGCGACACGCGCGAACAGCGTTTGTATGAGTTGATTTGGAAACGTACGATTGCTTGCCAGATGGCAGATGCCAAATTAGAGCGTACCACAGTGAATATTGCTGTGAGTGGACGTGATGAGTACTTCCAGGCTACGGGCGAGGTAGTGCGCTTTGATGGTTTCTTGCGTGTATATCGTGAGAGCCGTGGCGATGATGACAACAATGCAAACGACGAAAGTGGCTTGTTGCCACCTATGGCTGAAGGCGATGTGCTTACCCGTGGCGAAGTGGTGGCACAAGAGCGTTTTACACAACAGCCTTCGCGCTATACTGAAGCTTCATTGGTACATAAACTTGAGGAGTTGGGCATCGGTCGTCCGTCTACCTATGCACCTACGATTTCAACCATCCAAAACCGTGAATATGTGGTGAAGGGTGATAACGAAGGTTCTCCGCGCAGTTATACGCAACTCTCACTCACTGAAAATGGTGTGGTAGAGCAGGTTATGACTGAAAACGTGGGTAGTAATCGTGGTAAATTAGTGCCTACTGACACGGGTTTGGTGGTAAATGACTTCTTGATGGAGTATTTCCCCGAAATTATGGACTATAACTTCACTGCCAATGTGGAGAAGCAGTTCGACGAAGTGGCTGAGGGTAAGGAGAATTGGACGAAGATGATTAGCAACTTCTACAAAGACTTTGAACCTCAGGTAGAACGTACGCTCAACGAAAAGACAGAACACCGTGTGGGTGAGCGCGAATTAGGTATTGAACCTAAAACGGGTAAGCCTGTGAGCGTGAAGATTGGTCGTTTCGGTCCTGTGGTGCAAATTGGTACACCAAACGATGAGGAAAAACCCCGTTTTGCCAATCTTGCCAAAGGTCAGAGCATCGAGACTATTACACTCGAAGAGGCACTTGAGTTGTTTAAGTTGCCTCGCACACTCGGTGAGTTTGAAGAACAAACGGTAAAGGCAAACGTAGGTCGTTTTGGACCTTATGTGCAATTAGGTAAGTTGTTTGTATCAATCCCCAAGGGTGAAGACCCGATGGACATTACCCTTGAACGTGCCATTGAATTGATAAAAGAAAAGCGTGAGAAGGAAGAAAAGAGCCATCTTAAGCAGTTCGAGGAAGAACCCGAACTTGAAATTCGTGCCGGACGTTGGGGACCTTATATTGCCTACAAGGGTAAGAACTATAAAATCCCCAAAAAGGATGCCGACCGTGCCGTAGAACTCACACTCGATGAATGTCGCACAATCATTGAGAATGAGTCTAAAACGAAGAAAACAACAACTCGATCACGCGCAAAGAAAGCGTAAAACAAAGCATCGCATGAAGAGCATCATTTTAGTGGGCTATATGTGTGTGGGAAAAACTACTGTGGGACGTACACTTGCCAAAGAATTGAACTGTACGTTCTACGACCTTGATTGGTATATCGAGGAAAGATTCCACACAAAGGTGAGCAAAATCTTTGCCGAGAAGGGTGAAGATCATTTTCGCGACCTTGAACGACGCATGCTGCATGAAGCTGCCGAGTTTGAGAATGTTGTGCTGTCGTGTGGTGGGGGTACGCCCTGCTTTTTCGACAATATGGACTATATGAATAGTGTAGGCGAGGTGTTTTATCTTAAAGCATCGCCCGAAACTATTTTGCAACACTTGTCTATGAGCCGAGGTGAACGCCCATTGCTCAAAGGTAAAAGTCCAGAAGAATTACGCACGTTTGTTACCGAACAACTTGCACAACGCGAACCTTTCTACGCCAAAGCCCATCATGTGGTGGATGTTGACGTGCTCGACTCGTTTGATAAAATAGAATTGGTGACGGAGCAAATACGCGCCGCACTCGAAAAGTAGGTGTTTTAAATAAAAGTGAATACCTATTTCAGATAAACTTATTAGCAAAAAATAAAAATAGCCCAAGAAGCTATGCGTAAATGGAGAATTGAAGACTCTGAGGAGCTCTACAACATAAAAGGATGGGGTGTCAACTATTTTGGCATCAACGAAAAAGGACACGCTTATGTGTCGCCACGAAAAGACGGGGTTCGCGTCGACTTAAAAGAAATTGTCGATGACCTTGCCTCGCGCGACATTACTGCTCCTGTGCTTCTGCGTTTCCCCGACATCCTTGACAATCGTATCGAAAAAACTTCAGACTGTTTTAATAGAGCTGCCGAGGAGTATGATTATAAAGCCGAACACTTTATTATTTACCCCATCAAGGTGAACCAAATGCGTCCTGTGGTGGAGGAAATTATTAGTCACGGTAAAAAGTATAACCTGGGACTTGAAGCAGGCTCAAAACCCGAACTTCACGCTGTGCTCGCCACAAATATGGATAGCGACAGCCTTATCGTTTGTAATGGTCATAAAGACCAAAACTTTATCGAGTTGGCATTGTTGGCACAGAAGATGGGTAAGCGTGTATTCCTTGTGATTGAAAAATTGCCCGAACTTTTTACGATTGCTCGCACAGCTGAAAAGTTGGGCGTACGTCCTAACTTGGGTATCCGCATTAAGTTGGCGGCAAGTGGCACAGGTAAGTGGCAAGAGAGTGGAGGCGATGCTTCAAAGTTTGGCTTAAACTCTTCAGAACTACTCGATGCTTTGCAAAAGCTCGACGAGATGGGTATGCACGATTGTCTTAAGCTTATCCACTTCCACATTGGTTCGCAAATCACAAAGATTCGTCGAATTAGTACTGCACTGCGTGAGGCAGCACAGTTCTATGTGCAACTCCATGCCATGGGCTTTAACATCGAATTTGTAGACTGTGGAGGTGGTTTAGGCGTTGACTATGATGGTACACGCTCAAGCAACTCAGAAAGTTCAGTAAACTATTCTATTCAGGAGTACGTAAACGACTGTGTATACACCTTCGTAGATGCTGCTAATAAGAATAATATTCCGCATCCCAACCTCATTACTGAGGGCGGACGTTCGTTGACGGCACACCACTCAGTGTTGGTAGTTGACGTGATGGAGAGTGTGAGTATGCCTCACATGGACGAAAACTTCCATCCTTCAGAACAAGACCATCAGTTAGTACATGACCTTACAGAGATTTGGGATAAACTTTCGCCCCGATCAATGCTTGAGGATTGGCACGATGCACAAGATATTCGTGACGAGGCTCTCGACCTCTTCCGTCATGGTATTATCGATCTTAAAACACGTGCGCAAATAGAAAGCCTTTATTGGAGTATTACGCGCGAAATTAGCGAATTGGCTCACCATCAAAAGCATGTGCCCGATGAACTCCGCACACTCGATAAAATGATGGCAGATAAATACTTCTGTAATTTCTCGCTCTTCCAGTCACTTCCCGACTCATGGGGTATTGACCAACTCTTCCCCATTATGCCTATTGAGCGACTAAACGAAAAGCCTACAGTGTCTGCCACACTCCAGGATATCACCTGTGACTCTGATGGTAAAATTAGCGCTTACGTGAACTATAATCAGCAAACATCCTATTTGCCTTTACATAGTTTCCGCGAGGGCGATCACTACTACATTGGTGTGTTCCTTGTAGGTGCTTATCAAGAGATTTTGGGCAATATGCACAATCTCTTTGGTGATACCAATGCTGTTCACGTTACAGTAGACGAGGATGGCTATAGCATCGACAAGACGATTGATGGCGAAACCGTAGCCGATGTGCTTGAATATGTGCAGTACGACCCTAAACGTCTTGTACGCCGTCTCGAAGCATGGGTAAGCAAGGCTATAAAAGAGGGTAAAATTACCATTGAAGAAGGCAAGGAGTTTATTTCAAACTACCGCTCAGGTCTCTATGGCTACACTTACTTAGAATAATATTTTGTTGAAATACAATAAAAAAACAGGATTGAATGTTCTCGGAAGGGAGCGTTCAATCCTGTTTTTTTTGTGATTATGCTTTCGAGAGTGCGTTTTTGAGTTTTGTTATATTGATGAATTTCTGTATACAGTACCAATATCGTTTTGTACCATCCAAATCCACTGTAAGGCTTAAGGCACGTGCGGTGGTGTGTAGGGCGGTAAATGTAAAAGTAGGAGGTAAATGCCTTTATGTCAGACATTTACCTCCTACTCAATATAGAGATAGACCTAAGTTTTTTTAGAATCGTTTACTTCTTCAAATAATCGTCGAAGTAGCGTGTGATGCGTTCATGTAGGTGAACCATGTCGTGCCCCATCATGTTGTGACCATCGCCAGGGTATACAAAATAGTCAGGTTGTGTACCAGCATCCTCACAAGCACGGAGGAAACTGAGGCTATGTTGCATTACACAAGTGGGGTCATTATAACCTACAATGATTTGCAAGCGACCTTTGAGGTTCTTTGCCTTGTTAAGGAGTGACGAAGAAGCATAGCCTTCAGGATTCTCTTGCGGAGTGTCCATATAGCGCTCGCCGTACATTACTTCGTAGTATTTCCAATCAATAACAGGACCACCCGCTACGCCTACTTTAAAGATGTCGGGATAAGAGCACATGAGGTTTGTGGTCATAAAACCACCAAACGACCAACCATGTACACCAATACGCTCGGCATCAACATAGGGAAGTGTCTTCAAGAAGTCAACACCCTTCACTTGGTCTGCCATCTCGTTGTCACCTAAATGACGGTGTGTGCAACTTTCAAATTCAAAACCACGATGTTCCGAACCACGGTTATCAACCACAAACACTACGTAGCCACGTTGTGCCATGTAGATTTCCCAAGGACGAGCCAAGTAGTTCCAAGCAGCCTCTACGTTGTGGGCGTGTGGACCACCATATACATACACCACAGTGGGGTATTTCTTCGCAGGGTCAAAGTCAACGGGTTTTACCAAGCGGTAATAAAGGTCGGTAGTACCATCGGCAGCCTTGATGCTTCCGCTACTAATCTCGGGCACATTGTAGGCAGTCCAAGGGTCGCCATCAGCATGAAGCTTTGTAATATGCTTCTTGCTTGTGCTCACCAAGTCATATTGGCGGAAGGTCTTGGGTGATGACCAACGATCGGCAAGGAATTTACCGTTAGCAGAGAGCGTAGCGTAGTGTGTACCTTCGGCATTGTCTAAGCAAAGCACTTTGCCAGAGTTCACATTTACGCTAAAGTGGCTATACTGAATCGGATTATTTTGGTTGCTTTGGAACACAATGCTCTTGTCAGCAGTGTTAAAGCCCAATACCTCAATCACCTCGAAATTACCCTTAGTGAGTTGTTTCAATTCTTTGCCTTTGTTGTCGAACAAGTAGAGGTGGTTGTAACCATCACGACGTGTTTGCATGATGAATTTAGAATCATCCCAAGGCAAGAACTGAATGGGGTTGCAAGGTTCTACATAGCGTTTGTTCGTTTCAGTGTAGAGCACTTGTTTGCGAGCACCTGTCTGCGCATCGTATGCTACGAGTTCAGCCTTATCTTGTGTACGTGGCAACTCGAACATGTAAATTGTCTTTTCGTCAGGACTCCAAGCAATGTTTGTAAAGTAGCGATCTGTGGGGTCGCCAGCCTGCAAATATACCGTTTTATTGGTAGCAGGGTTAAATACCCCCACAGATACCTTATGGCTTGTCATACCAGCCATAGGATATTTTTCAGGAGCGAGTTGTGCTACACGGTGTGCAATGTCTACCAAGGGATAATCAGTCACCATGCTTTGATCCATGCGGTAGAAGGCAAGCAAATTGCCTTTAGGACTCCAAAATGTGCCTTTACGAATACCAAATTCGTCACGGTGTACGCTTAAACCATATTGCAATTCGCGTGAACCATCAGTGCTTACTTGGTGTTCTTTGCCGTCAGCCGTACGTACATAGAGATTCCAATTCTTTACATAGGCTTCAGCTTTTGACGCATAAGCAAAGTCGTTGGCAGATTCACCCTGTGTGCGAGCTGCTGTCCAAACAGTCTTTTTAGCCTTCCAGTCGTACAAAAAGTTTACCTTACTGGTTTGCAAAAATACTTGTGTTTTGTTAGCATACGGAAAACGTGCATAGAGCAAGTTATACACCTTTCCCACATGGGTTGTGTCGATGGCAGCATTTACTTGTTCGGTGGTAAAGAGTGTCGCACTTTTTTCGAAAGCACCTTTATCATTGGCGAGAGTTTTTACCTCGTCCACTTCGAGTTTGAGCAAACGGTCACCCCAAAAGGCAGTGCCGTAGTAACGTGGCATGATGTTAGCGTAGTTATTGCCGCCCCACATCAAGTCTTCCAGCGTAAAGCTCTTTTTAGATTGTGCCATAGCTGTGTTGGCAAATAGCAGCACCAAGGCTGCAAGAATAGTGTGTTTAAGTTTCATTACGTTCAATGCATTATTTATCGAAACCACCTTCGCGTTTTTTGCCGCCAAAGCCACCTTTCTTTTTAAAGTCGCCACCTTTGCGGAAACCACCTTCGCGTTTCTTGAATCCGTCTTTTTTGAAACCCTCTTTCTTAAAACCACCCTTCTTGAAGTCGCCTCCCTTGCGGAAACCACCTTCAGCCTTAGGTTTGCGCGGAGCGTGAGTTTGTTCAAATTCGCGGTGTTTACGACGTAATATTCTGTATTGTTCGTCCAATTCGTCATCATCGCCACCAAAGCTATTTGTTTCTTCGTCAAAGCGCTTTTTAAAGTCATCGCGTTTTGCACGGAAACGACGTTGGTCGCTCATCAACTGACGTTCTTCGTCAGTCTTAACCTTACCACCTTCAGCACGGAAATCGCTGAGTTTACCGCTGAAAAGTTGGTATTTACGGAAGTCGCAATCCAACTTACCATTAAAGATTTGAGTCTTCAAACTTGGACGCAAACCCAAGTTCTCAAAGAGCTCAGCCTTAGACGAGATAATCCATGCTTCGCCACCTTGAAACTCGTTTTTGAGCACCTTGCCAATGGCTTGATACAGTCCCAAAATATCGGGTGGAGTGAGGCGTTCGCCATAAGGCGGATTGGTTACAATGATAGACTTTTCTTGGGGAGCAGTAAACTTGCGGAAGTCTTGTTGTTGTACGCTCACAATGTCCTGTACACCAGCGCTGCGCACATTCTTTAATGCAATTTCTACGGTTGGCACATTAATGTCGTAACCATAGATATGGTGTGTGAATTCGCGTTCTTGTGAATCGTCGTCATAAATTTCTTGCAAGAGGTCAGCGTCAAAGTCCTTCCACTTCTCAAAGCCAAATGACTTGCGGAATACGCCTGGATAGATATTGCGTGCCATAAGCGCAGCCTCAATAAGGAAGGTGCCCGATCCACAGAATGGGTCGATAAAGTCGCAATCAGCATTCCAACCCGTCATCTTGATAAGACCAGCTGCCAACACCTCGTTGATAGGTGCTTCAACAGTTGCCACACGGTAGCCACGCAAGTGGAGAGAGTCGCCCGAAGAGTCGAGCGAGAGGGTGCAATCTTCTTCAGCAATGTGGATGTTGAGTTTCACATCAGGGTTCGTGATACGAATGTTGGGACGCTCGCCAGTTGTGTCGCGGAAGTAGTCGACAATAGCATCCTTAACCTTGTAGGCCACAAATTTAGAGTGACGGAATTCTTCAGAGAAAACCACAGAGTCTACAGCAAAGGTTGTGTTCACATCCAAATACTGACTCCAATCAATTTTTCGTACAGCCTCATACACATCGTCAGCACCGCGTGCTTTAAAGTGTTTAATGGGTTTGAGGATGCGAATAGCAGTGCGCAGACAGAAGTTTGCGCGATACATCATGGCCTTATCGCCAGTAAACGAAACCATGCGTCGGCCAATTTGCACATTGTTGGCTCCGAGTTCGGTAAGTTCTTGTGCCAACACCTCCTCAAGTCCTTGAAAGGTTTTGGCTATGAGTTCAAATTCTTGCATAATTCAAGTTTGGTAATCTATCGAAATAATATATTGTTACACCTTCTCCCCAGCGGGCACATCGTGCGTAACCCACTTATTGGCGCCAACCACACTGTCGTGTCCAATGGTGATGCGACCAAGGATGGTAGCGTTAGAATAAACAATTACGTTATCCTCAAGGATAGGGTGTCTAGGGTTGTTCTTAATGGGATTTCCATGTTGGTCGAGCGGAAAACTCTTAGCACCGAGTGTTACACCTTGGTAGAGTTTCACATTTCGTCCAATGATACAAGTGGCACCAATTACCACACCCGTACCGTGGTCAATGGTGAAGTATTCTCCAATTTGTGCTCCAGGGTGAATGTCAATGCCCGTTTCGCTATGTGCCAATTCTGTGATAATACGCGGAATGAGTGGCACATCAAGTCGGTAAAGCTCGTGCGCTATGCGGTAACAAGTCAAGGCACGTATGGCAGGGTAACAACTAATCACTTCGCCATAGTTTTGTGCTGCAGGGTCGCCCAGGTAGGCAGCCTCTACGTCAGTTGCTAACGTGCGGCGCACTTGTGGCAGCATACTAATGAGTGTGGCAGCAATAGCCTCTGCCTTGGTATGATAGTCAATACAAGGGGCGCAATCATCTTGTTGTGCAAAACACAATCCGGCTTGTATTTGCGCCGTGAGCAGCGAGAACAAACGTTCCACTTCCATGCCTATGTGGTAGCGCACGGTCACGGCATTGAGTGTACTTTTGCCGTAGTAACCAGGAAAAAGCACTGCACGGCACAGACTGATGATTTCTTCGAGCGCTGCTGCTGAGGGTAGGGGGTCTCCGTGTCGGTGTTGATGAAAGAGGCCTTTCATTTTTGCCGTGTCAGAGAGCTCCTCTACGGTTTGTTTCAGTAGGTGCGTGTAGCTTTCGGGAGCATTCATTGTCGTGGTTGTTTTTTGTAATGGTTTTCAAGGGAAAAAACAATAACAATCGCAAGTGTGTATGTACATATTTCCCCCACAGGGCAAAGTTACAATTTTTTTGCGGTTTTTGTAGGAGTTTTTAGGGCTAAATGTGGCAAAGGTAAAGAAATCTTTGGTAGGTGTAAAGTAGGGCGTTCAAAATCCAGAATATTTTTCTGCACGATATTTGATAGATTTATCAAGAATTTTCACGCGCCAACCTCACCCTACCTAACGGGGTGAGGCTGGCGCGTGAAAATTTATAAAAAGGCATTGGTGTAAATTTCGTTTTTTCGGGTAATAACGATTCCGATATCATTCCGAAGGAATTCCGATATCATTCCGAAGGAAGAGAATTGGTCAAAATGTCGGTTTTGAAGGGGAGGGATATTTAAAATTGGTGATATGTTTTGTGCGAATTTATTGGATTTTAATGTTGGTAATGCACGCTCTGAAAGGGCGTGCAGGCGTGCATTCTTGGTCACAAAACCATGCAGAACATTTTTGGGATTTTGAACACCCTATCCATTGGGTCGTGGCATAATGCGTTGCCCGAGTGGCGATAGTCGCGTAAAAATGAATGCAAAAAAAAAGAGATTTACTGCATAAATGCATAAAAATGAAAGTCTTTTGGCCTTTCATTTTGTATTGTGCTCAGTTTGCACTATCTTTGCTTTTTGCGAAGATAGGCTGCACTTCGACAATAAAAATGAAAGTCTTTTAGCCTTTCATTTTGTATTGTGCTCAGTTTGCACTATCTTTGCCTGTCAGATGTCAACTGAAATAAAAATGGTAAAAAACATATTTACATTTTTGCTCTTTGTACTGCTTGCTGTGCATGTGGCAGTGGCGCAAACCGATGAGGCTTTGTCCACCGCTAACCCCACTATGACCTATGTGGATGCGGATGGACAAGAAGTAGACGAAACACAATATGATGGTTCGGCTCCTTTTCATGCTTCGTTCAAAGCCAATGTTGAACATATGGGCAGTTATACTCCGCTTTATGAATGGCGCTTTACCCGTTCAGGACAATCGGAGCCCTACTTGGTGCGCTATGATGAGGACACAGAATGCGACTTCAACCAATCGGGCAGTTATAGCATAGAGTTGCGCGTGAGTTTTGTGTTAGGAACCGATACCATAGCCTATGCCATGGACGAGCCTTTCAGTGTGACAATCAGTGAATCGAAACTCGAAGTGCCGAATGCCTTTACACCCAATGGTGACGGTGTGAACGACGTGTTTCGTGTAAAAGAAGGCTATCAAAGCATCGTGTCGTTCAAAGCAATGATTTTTGACCGTTGGGGTAAAAAACTCTATGAGTGGACCGACTTAGCTGGTGGATGGGATGGACGTAGTGGTGGACACGAAATGCCCGATGGAGGCTACTATCTCAATATTCAGGCTCGTGGGGCAGACGGACGAAAATACAACATCAAAAAGGTAATCACCCTTTTGAGACGATACACTGAAAACGGAACGATTAGTAACTAAACGAACATGTCGGAAAACAAAATAGAAATAGAAGGAGCACGTGTACACAATCTAAAAAACGTGGATGTGACACTGCCACGCTATAGCTTGAGCGTGGTTACAGGGCTTAGCGGTTCTGGAAAGAGTTCGCTTGCTTTCGATACGCTCTATGCCGAAGGGCAACGCCGTTACATAGAAACCTTCTCGGCATATGCACGTAACTTTCTCGACAACCTCGAACGTCCCGATGTGGATAAAATTACAGGGCTAAGTCCTGTAATTAGCATTGAACAAAAAACAACCAACAAAAATCCGCGCTCCACAGTGGGCACGGTGACCGAAATATACGACTTCCTGCGATTGCTCTTTGCCCGTGCAGGCGAGGCTTATTCTTACCTCTCGGGCGAAAAGATGGTAAAATATACCGAAGAAAAGATTGTCGACATGATTCTCCATGCCTACGAAGGGCATAAGGTTTATTTGCTTGCTCCTGTGGTGCGCAACCGTAAGGGACATTATAAAGAGCTTTTTGAAAGCATACGTCGCAAGGGCTTTCTCAGTGTACGTGCCGATGGTGTGTTGCGCGAAATAACCACAGGCATGAAACTCGACCGTTATAAAAACCACGACATTGAAGTGGTAGTCGATAAATTAGCGGTGCAAGCCAAAGATGGCGAACGATTACAGAAAAGCGTGTCTGCCACTTTGCAACAAGGTGGTGGTTTGATGATGATTTTAGACGCTGCCGACAATACCACACGCTTCTATTCTAAACAATTAATGGATCCGGTGTCGGGACTCTCATATCGTGAACCCGCTCCACATAATTTCTCGTTCAACTCAGCCCAAGGTGCTTGTCCAAAGTGTAAGGGCTTGGGCTTTGTAAGCGTGATGGACCACGAAAAGGTGGTGCCCAATGCCAAACTTTCTATTAAAGAAGGTGCTTTGGCACCATTGGGTAAATATCGCAACGTGTTGATATTCTGGGAAATACAAGCCGTACTTCTTGATTATGAATGCGACTTGACAACCCCTGTTAAGGATATCCCCGAAGAGGCCATGGACGAGATATTTAATGGCCGTGCCGACCGTTTACGCATTCCTGCAGCAGTGGCACATACCACCGACGATTACTATGTAGAGTTCGACGGATTGGTAAAATATATACAACAAATGGCGGATTCAGAGATGAGTGCCGCCTCACAGCGTTGGGCAGAGCAGTTCTCAAAAACCGCAGTTTGTCCCGAATGTCAGGGTGCCAGACTCAACAAAGAGGCGTTGGCTTATCGCTTTGCAGGCAAAACAATTGCCGAACTGAGCAATATGGATATTGCCGAGCTTTATGAATTTCTGTCCACAGTCGAAAGTCAGTTAAAATCAAAGCAACAAGCCATTGCCCACGAGATATTAAAAGAACTCATGTCGCGTTTAAAGTTCTTGCTCGATGTGGGATTAGACTACCTTTCACTCTCGCGTTCTTCTATGACCCTATCGGGCGGTGAAAGTCAACGCATTCGTTTAGCCACACAAATTGGTTCACAATTGGTGAATGTGCTCTACATCCTTGATGAACCGAGCATCGGACTGCATCAGCGCGATAATGTACGACTTATTAACTCGCTGAAAGAACTGCGCGATCTTGGTAACACGGTGGTTGTAGTTGAACATGACAAAGACATGATGCTGGCTGCCGACTACATTGTAGACATGGGACCTCGTGCTGGACGTTTAGGCGGTGAAGTAGTGTTTGAAGGCACTCCTAACGAAATGCTTAAAACGCATACACTCACTTCGCAATATCTAAATGGCGAACGAACCATAGAGGTACCTACCGAACGTCGCAAAGGCAATGGCAATGTGTTACGATTAGTAGGTGCCAAGGGCAATAATTTAAAAGGCGTAACTGCCGATTTCCCATTAGGCACACTCATCTGTGTGACGGGTGTTTCGGGTAGTGGCAAAAGTACGTTGATAAACGACACCTTATTACCCATCCTTTCGCAACATTTCTACCGCTCATTGCGCGAACCATTAGCCTACGAGCGCATAGAAGGTATGGAGCATGTAGACAAGGTAGTAGCCGTCGACCAAAGTCCGTTAGGTCGCACCCCTCGCTCTAATCCTGCCACCTACACAGGCGTATTCTCAGACATACGTTCGCTCTACGTCAATTTGCCCGAGGCAAAAATACGTGGTTATAAACCAGGACGTTTTAGTTTTAACGTACGTGGCGGGCGCTGCGAAGTGTGCAAGGGCAATGGTTACAAAACCATAGAAATGAACTTCTTGCCCGATGTGTATGTGCCTTGCGAGGCATGCCATGGCAAACGTTATAACCACGAAACATTAGAAGTGCGCTTTAAGGGCAAAAGCATTGCCGATGTGTTAGATATGACCATCAATCAGGCAGTAGAATTCTTTGAAAACGTGCCCAATATCTTGCACAAAATAAAAACTTTACAAGATGTGGGATTGGGCTATATCAAACTCGGACAAAGCTCAACCACACTTTCAGGCGGTGAAAGCCAACGTGTAAAGTTAGCCACCGAACTTTCAAAGCGCGATACGGGACAAACCATTTACATCCTTGACGAACCCACTACAGGGCTTCATTTCGAGGATATTCGTGTGTTAATGGACGTGTTGCAAAAACTTGTAGAACGTGGCAACACCGTGATTGTGATAGAACACAACCTCGATGTGATAAAGGTAGCAGACTATCTTGTAGAAATGGGTCCTGAAGGTGGACGTGGTGGTGGACAACTGCTTTACGAAGGCACCCCCGAAGGCTTAGTCGAAAGTGGCGTAGGATATACGGGACGCTTCTTGAAAGAAGAACTACGTGCTGCAACCAAATAACCCATACAGAAAAATCAATAATTAATAACTCAATAATAATCAAAATTCTATGTTCGAAGGACAACCTAAAGGGCTCTACACCCTTGCCCTTGCCAACACAGGCGAGCGCTTTGGTTACTACACCATGCTTGCCGTGTTTGTGCTCTTCTTGAAAGACAACTTCATGTGGTCTGCGGGAACTGCCGGAGCTGTTTACTCAGGCTTCTTGGCATTCGTTTATTTCTTGCCTTTGTTTGGTGGTATGATTGCCGACAAAATTGGCTACAACAAGTGCGTAACTACAGGTATTCTCGTAATGTTCTTGGGTTATGCCCTACTTTCAATTCCTGCAGGTGCAGGTCTCTTAGCGTCATCGCTAATGTTTGGTGCATTGGCAATGATATGCGTCGGAACCAGTTTGTTTAAAGGTAACTTGCAAGTAATGGTGGGCGACCTTTATAATTCACCCGCAATGGAGGGTAAGCGCGACTCAGCCTTCTCTATTTTCTACATGGCAATTAACATCGGTGCCTTGTTCGCACCCACAGCCGCTGTTAAGATTATGGAGTATGCACAGCATGCTTATGGCGTTTCTAAAGCCGATTCTTATCACTTTGCCTTTGGTGTAGCTTGCATCTCATTGATTGTATCTATTGCCATCTATTATGGATTCAAAAATACTTATCAGCAAGTAATTGCAGCCCCTGCAAAAAAAGAGGGTGCCACTGATGCTGCAGCTACTACCGAACCCGAATTGAGCAAGAGCGAAGTGAAGGATCGCATTGTAGCACTTTGCCTCGTGTTTGCTGTAGTTATCTTCTTCTGGATGGCTTTCCATCAAAATGGTCTTACACTTACTTACTTCGCAGACGAATACACACAGAAGCACGTGTCAGGTCTCGGCAGCATGCCTTTCGATGTAATCAACCTCTTGCTCTGCATCGTCATTATTTACGGTCTTTTCTCATTGTTCGGCAGCAAAACAGGTAAGGGCAAGGTTATTTCAGGCGCAATCATCTTGGCTTGCTTGGGTGGTTTAGGCTATAAGTATTTGTCGCTCGACCCCAACGGTGTAGATATCGAAGCTCCTATCTTCCAGCAGTTCAACCCCTGCTTCGTAGTAGGTCTTACACCTGTTAGCATGGCCATCTTTGCATGGTTGGCAAAGAAGGGCAAAGAACCCTCAGCACCCCGTAAAATTGGTTTGGGTATGTTGGTAGCAGGTATTGGTTATGTAGTGATGATTCTTTCTTCACTGGGCGTATCGTTGAATGATCACAACACCGTATCTCCCAACTGGCTCATCAGCACCTATTTGGTATTGACATTTGGTGAGTTGTTACTTTCTCCGATGGGCATCTCATTTGTGTCAAAGGTAGCTCCTCCCAAGCTCAAGGGTACCATGATGGGTGGCTGGTTTGTAGCTACAGCTTTGGGCAACTTCTTAGTTTCTATCCCTGGTTTCCTTTGGGGTAAGGTACCTTTGGTTGTTGTATGGGGCGTATTGGTAGCCCTCTGCCTCATCTCGTTCATCTTCATCTTCAGTGTAATGAAGAAGTTAGAGAAGGTTTGCTAATGCAACCTCAATTTTCATCATAAAAAAACTTGCCGAATGTTTCTCCGTAGAGTTGCATTCGGCAAGTTCTTTTTTGTTTCGTTTTGAGCAATACTACCAGTGGCAGTCCGCAATTTCACATCGAACGAAAACTTTTTAGCGTACAGCTATAAATTTAAGTGGATAATGGCATAAATTAATTCGATGTAAACCAAAATGGGTATGACTACACATATAATGACAGAATTGACAATATAGTTCCAACCTATCTTTTGGAACCATAATAGGAAATCTACCGATTTCTTGAATGCCAAGTCACATCGGGTTCTGAATTTCATTTTGTCTTTCCATATAAAAACAATCCATGCCAATATAAACAGGGGTGTTAGAAATGGCATTCTTGTAATGTAGTCGAGCATGATGGTCCATGACAATGGGATGACAAGATAATATACAATGATATTCACTTCGTTATATGTCGTTCCAGTCATCCTTGCAATTAGGTGTTCTATTCCTGCCACTATCACAAAAATGGGTAGTGTGATAACCATCACAATCTTCGAAAACAGAGACCGTGAGTTCCAAAACGCTTTTAATTTACTTATCATTAGAATATTGCTCAATTAACTTCTGCGTTTCACTATCCAATTTGCTCCTGTCTACAGGATGTTTTTCCAATCCTTCTTCCATAGACTCTTTCAGAGTACCGTCATTTTCCAAGGGGTTCTTGACTTTTTTAAGCTTTATAGTGCCTATAATCATATCTCCCAATTTCTGTGCTTCATCCCAATTCTGGATATAGAAGTTCTCATTGAAGTATATAACGATATGTGAATCTGGAAGATACGTAACAAATTGTTTTTGTATGATTGTGTCGTTATCCACATAATTGGCAAAATATAGAATGTTTGTAGGATAACCTCCAACTTCCACACTGTCAATTTCGTCGATTAGTTCTACATTATCACCGCTAAAAGTCCTGGCACCCTTTGCCATTTCTGTTGCTTCGTTAATGTCTTTCCATTGGATAGGCATGAACGTTTTGACAAAGTGGAACCATACGATACCTCCGTTAGGGTTGAAAATATCTACGCTGTTTTGTAAAGAGTCTAACCCTCCCCAACATGAAGAATCACAAACCCATCCCTTGGGCATATTAACCGAGAAAAGGTCATTCTCATATTTTACAGGGAAGGGATTGTCTTGTTCTGTCTTTTTAGCTTTTGTCTTTGAACATGAGACAAATCCTACTATCATCATTAGGATTAGCATTTTTACTATCGTTCTCATAGCTTTTATTTTTAGTTTATCTCGAAAACAATGCAATCGTTATCTTGCAATTTCTTTTGTATTTGTGTTATGGTATATCTCAAGAATGCGTCTCCAACTTCTACAGAATCGAGGATGCTACGTGCTGTTTCAAACTCGCCAATCTCACGATAGAATTCAGCTTTTAGCACATCATCAGTAATATAGTTGTGAATAAGCCAAATGGCGTTTTCGCAGAAAAGTTTCTTGTCGTTAGCATTTACTTCCTTTTCCGTGTAATCGTCGTCATCCCTGTAATAGTAATCATTGTATGCGTGATGAAGCATCATGCGAACTTGGCATTCTTCTTCCTTGTTCACAAAACCTTCTTCCAACAACTGAGCGAAAGCCTCTTTCATTTCTGTATATGTTAGAAGACCTCGGTTAAAACATGGGATGCGAAGACGTAACGTGCGAAAGTTTTCTTCTGCCGTTTTTTGTCCATTCTGAGGACTTTTGTCAAAAGAGAGGTCTTCATTTACAAGGATTTCTTCTGGTTCTTCTTCTATTTTTACTTCTTGGCGTCCTGTAATGTAATACTTCCCACATTGAGGACATTTTTGAACATACGAACTTTCAGGCATCATGGGGAGTACATGTTTGTTGTCAGACCAAGTTCTAGCACCCATATTGTTTCCTGAGAGCAGTGACATGATTCTTTTCTCCTTGCCGCAGAAAGGGCAAACGAGAATTCGTGGATTACCAGGCATCATAACTATACAGTTTAAATGTTTATAATTGAAAATAATCTTATCCAATCGCTCCGCACGCAAAATATTTACTAATCGAAATGTACATCCGGATTCATTTCTTGTGGTGTTTTCCAATCAATGTTATACCATTTCTTCAGCATTTTCTTTTTAAAAGCCCATTTGCTATGGCAAAGGCCCGGATGCCTTCTGTGAAAAAAAAATCGAAAAAATGAAAGTACCTCTATGTCCTTCATAGCCTCCTTAAATTCTTCGGTTTTTTCTATTGGGTCGTGTTTTAAACGCATAATATTTATTTTTTGGGGGGTATTAATAAGTAGGTTTTCAAAAATTGGTGAATGTTTTAATCATCTACTTGAGTTAATCATTGTCTCAGTGAACCTTCAGTATTTACAGCTTTTTCATTCGGCATAAGGTGGTCAATAAGACCACACGCTATCGGATGGAGTTTGTCAACCGATGGCTGATTGTTAATCTCTTACAAGCCTCTGTTGATAAGTTGTCGAACTTGTGTTTTTCCCAACCTCTGCCCATTGGGACTTTCGGCATGGTTACAGACGGCACAAAGGTAATATTTTTTATATTGAAAACCACTTGGTTTGGCAGACAAAATGTGACATTAAAGTCTGATTTAACATTATTAAATGCAAACTGTTAAATAAATTTACTTAACGTAATTTCTCATGCTAAAATTGTATGAGCAATGATTTTTGTATTTTGTGGCACAAGAATTTGCCAAACCTCTCAACGATGCTTAAATGTGTGTTTTTTTATTACTCCAGGTTGTATATATTTGTGGTGCAAGTTTCCCCCAAGGGGAACCCATTATAACATGGCACGAACTAAGGCATTTCATGCGTTCGGCATATTTTTATATTCGGCATAACTTTCGGCTTTAGAATTTTAATTTTAATTTCTTTTTTCTGCGTCAGATTCTGCCTGATTCTCATGTGGTTATAACGAAATGGTTTTCAAGTAACACGTCTGAAAATGTTCGGCATTCGGCAGTAAAATCTTTATATGCCGAAGGTTTTTGCAGTGTATTATAGAGGCCGTCATCTAAAAGAAACGTCCCCAAATCGACTTTTATTAACTCCTGAAAAATCATTAATACTGAAACAGTATCGCAGTTCAACCAACAATTCCGATGGTATATTTTCCGTTCAACCTCCGTTCGGGCTCCGTTCAACCTCCGTTCGAGCTCCGTTCGAGCTCCGTTCATC
>ERZ1026870.242-NODE-242-length-34735-cov-4.576817_pt1 | contig 34735 bp, 25 predicted proteins | sample MGYA00380165_ERZ1026870 | MGnify/ENA primary metagenome ERZ1026870 (study PRJEB33269, sample SAMEA4719801) | human gut metagenome | biome: human-associated habitat; feature: organic feature; material: feces | place: Cameroon | collected 2013-10 ...
GCTACCTGGACAAGACGACGGGCAAGATGCAGCTCTGCTTCCTCACCAACAACGACATCACAGGTGGCAACAGCGGTTCGCCGATCTTCAACGGCAAGGGCCAGCTCATCGGCCTCGCCTTCGATGGCAACTGGGATAGCTTGGCTTCGGACATCAACTTCGACCGCCAGCTTGCACGCTGCATCGGTGTCGATGTGCGCTACATGCTCTACCTGATGGACAAGTGGGGCCATGCCGACCGCCTGTTGCAGGAGATCAATCCGCAGTAAGCCAGTTGAAAAAACTGACGCAAGACAGCGGGGAGACAGTTTGCCAGAGCAAGGGCAGGCGGTCTCTCCGCTTTTCATTGCCCCTACGCCCAAAACTAAAATTTCCTAAAATGGACGGCGTTGTAAGGGAAATTTTGTACTTTTGCCGATTATTCAGCTATTATGGTCAAGATAGAGGTCATCAACAAGGGGCAGCAGCCACTGCCCGCGTATGCTACGGCACAAAGTGCGGGCATGGATTTGCGCGCCAACATTCCCGAGTCCATCACCCTCCAGCCCTTGGAGCGTCGTCTGATCCCCACGGGGCTCCACATCGCGCTGCCCGAAGGCTATGAGGCACAGGTGCGGCCCCGCAGCGGACTGGCCTTGAAGCACGGCATCACGGTGCTCAACTCACCGGGAACCATTGACTCCGACTACCGTGGCGAACTGATGGTGCTGCTCATCAACCTCTCGCAGGACCCCTTCACCGTCAACGACGGAGAGCGCATCGCGCAACTCGTCATCGCACGCCACGAGCAGGCGGTGCTGACCGCAGTCGAAGTGCTCGACGAGACCGAGCGCGGAACTGGCGGCTATGGCCATACGGGGGTGGAATGAGCACAGTAAGCGAATAGGATTTCTCATATTATATATAAGGAGGAAATAACACATGGGCAATATATCTTTCCTGCGCCAGTGGCCGACGGCACGCCTGATGATGCTGACGGCACTGATGGCCGTGGCAATGCCCAAGGCTGTGGCACAGACTGAGCAGGGCGACAACGTGGTCCGCACACTGAGCGACAACGACCAGCAGCGGTATCGCTACTTCTACCTCGAAGCCCTTCTCCAGCAGGAGCGTGAGCATTTTGCGGCAGCTTTCGACCTCTTCCGCCATGCCTTGGAAATCAACCCCAACGCTCCCGAGGTGCACTACGAGCTCGCCGGATTCTACTTCATGCTCAAGCAGCCCGAGAAAGCGCTGGCATGCTACGAGAAGGCCGTGGCCCTCGACCCCACCAACAACAACTACCTGGAGTATCTGGGGCAAATGCTCATCAACCGCAAGGACTATGCGCGCGCCATCACGGTCTATGAGCGTCTCTACAAGGGCAACAAAAGCCGCACAGACATCCTCCAACTCCTCTACCAGCTCTACGGCGAAGAAGGGCAATACGACCAAATGCTCGACGTCATCGACCGCATGGAGCGTATCGAGGGAGTAAGTGCGCAGACGGCCCTCACCCGCATGCAAATCTACGACATGCAGGGAGAGAGCGAGAAGTCGAAACGAGTGCTGATAGACCTCGTGGAGAAAAATCCCTATGACAGCAGCTACAAGCTGATGTTGGGCAACTGGCTGCTACAGAACGGCCATACCAAGGAGGCATACAAGGCATGTCAAGGTGTGCTCGCCGAGGAGCCCCATAACGTCTCGGCACGAATGCTGCTCCTCGACTACTACCAGGCCACCCACCGCAAGGAGAAGCGACAGGCCCTGCTGAGGCAGTTGTTGCGCGACAAGGACACTCCTCAGGAGAGCCGCTACGCACTCATCTTGCAGGCCACACGACAACTGAAGGACGAGAACACCGACCAGATAATGGCTATCTTCGACGACGCCCTCTCCGTCCCACAGGAAGACGCGGGTATCTACTTGGTAAAAGCCATGCTAATGGCGAGACACGACTTCCCAAGGGACGAGGTCAACGCGGTTTATCGCCAGGCACTGGCCGTGGAGCCAGACAACGAGATGGCGCAAGGACTGCTCGTGCAGAACCTGGCGGAGGAGGAGCGGTTTGACGAGATCGTCGATCTGTGCAAGACCTCGCTGCAATACACCCCCGACAACCAGCAGCTCTGCTACTTCGAAGGCTTCTCTCTGTTTCAGCTCAAGAGAAACGACGAGGCTCTTGCCTCCCTCCAGAAGACCGCCGAACTGCGCGATGAGGAGTCCGATTCGGGCATGATGTCCGACTGCTACTCCCTCATGGGGGAGATCTACCGCGAGAAGGGTATGAACAAGGCTTGCTACGAGGCTTACGATAGTTGCCTGCACTATGCACCGGACAATGTCGGGGCACTCAACAACTACGCCTACTACCTCTCCCTCGACTCTACCGCCGACTTGCAAAAGGCCGAACAGATGAGCCTCAAGGCGGTACAGAAGGAACCGGACAACGCCACCTTCCTCGACACCTACGCCTGGATTCTCTTCAAGGAGAAACGCTACGACGATGCAAAGACCATCGCCGAACGAGCCATCGCGAGCGACTCCACGCTTAGCAGCGTAGTAGTGGAGCATTGCGGTGACATCTTCTACATGGCGGGAGACACAGACCGGGCCATGGAGATGTGGCAGAAGGCAGTACTGGAGGACGAGGACAACGCCATCCTGCGACGGAAAATAGAACTCAAAAAATACATAGAAGAATGAAAACAAGACATATCCTGCTCTTCACCTCGCTCATGATGGCGGCCGCAGCCTGTGGCACGCAGCGGCAGGTGGGCGGAGAGGTCCCTGCTATGGAGAAGGGGCACACCGTCCATGCAGACAAGGACAAAGAGGCCACAGGCCTGCGCTTCATGCAGCGCGTGGCTGACAATGCCCTCTACCAAAAGAACCTGGTGTCGAACCTCACCTTCACCCTGGAGCGCAACGGAAACGCGATCTCCGTACCGGGCATCCTGAGAATGCGCAAGGACAACGTCATCCGGCTCCAACTGCTCATTCCCGTGCTACGATCAGAGGTGGGACGCATCGAGTTTACACCCGAGGGGGTGCTCTTCGTGGACCGATACCACCACCAGTATGTCAAGACAACCTACGACGAGGTGGACTTCCTGCGCGACAACGGCATCACGTTCTACTCCCTCCAGTCGCTCTTCTGGAACCAATTGCTGCTCCCTGGAGAACAGCGCGTGGGAGAGGCACAGCTCAGCAGATTCACACCAGAGATAGGGAGTGCTGACAATGTGCCCGTAAGACTCCACGATGGCAAGCTCGACTATGAGTGGACGGTGTCGAAGGACAAGGCGCAAATCCTCTCCTCGCTCATCACATACAAGAGTATCGCCCACGGCACCTCGACACTACGATGGAACTACGGCGACTTCAAAGCCTTCGGTTCGAAGCAGTTTCCATATTCCCACGACGTGACGGCCCAGACCGAAGCGACGGGAAAGCAGATGACACTCCGCGTGATGCTCACACTCAGCGACGTCAAAGCCGACGCCAACTGGGAGGAGCGCACCTCGCTGTCAGGAAAATATCAGCAAGTGCCTTTGGAGGAGGTGCTTGGCAAACTCATCCAGTTCTAAATGAAACAGTTGATTCTATACCTTATCGTCGCCCTTTGCTGCACGCTGGAGACCGCCACGGCACAAAGCACGCACACGCGACGCAAGAAGCATGCGCCGACGGAGGCCAAGGGCAAGACGCCCGCACGCCATACGCCCACCAAGAAGGCGCAGCCGGCACAGCCACGGCACAAACGCGGACAAAAGCCCGCGCCACAGCAGAAAAAACCTGCACCACAGAGGAAAAAGGGTACGCCGCGCCAGAAACCTGCTGCGCAGCAACCGAAATACACAGCGACCAAGGAGATCAAGGGCTTACAGCAGGAGAACCAGCGTATCAAGCAGGAGATCAAGCAGCACGAGGCCGAATATCAGGAGAAGCAGCGCGACGTTGACAACCGTCTGAAGCGCATCATCACACTTGATACGGAGATCGGGCAGCACCAGCGCGACATCGACCACATCACCCACGACATCGATGGTATCGACAACAACATCGGTATCCTCAAGTCGCAGCTCGAGAACCTGGAATTGCAGTTGGGCGAGCGCCGTGCGCGCTTCATCCGCTCCATGCGCTACATGGCGCGCCACCGCAGCATCCAGGACAAACTGATGTTTATCTTCTCTGCAAAGAGCCTCTCACAGATGTACCGCCGACTGCGCTTTGTCCGCGAGTATGCGGCCTACCAACGGGCGCAGGGCGAAAAGTTGCAGCAACAGCAGCAACAGATCGACGAGAAGCGGGCGCAACTGGGACAGATCCGACAGCAGAAGAACAACCTCCGCTACAAGGGACGACAGGCACAGGCCGCCGTCACCCAGAAGAAGGCTGAGCAAGAGAGTGTCGTCGCGTCGCTAAAGCAAGACCAGCAGGTACTTCAGGGCGTGATCACTGAACGCAGGAAGAAGCAGCAGGCCCTGGACGCACAGATCGACCGCCTGATCAACATCGAGATTCAAAAGGCGCGGGAGCGCGCAGCCGCTGAGGCGAAGAAACGCGCAGCGGAACGTGCGGCTCAGGCCAAGGCACGTGCCGAAGCCCTCGCGAGGAAGCGCGCAGCGGCACAGAAAGCTGCCGAGGAGAACGCCCGCCGTGTGGCCGAGGCCAAACGCCGAGAGGCGGAGGCGCAGCGACGCGCAGCAGAGGCAAAGCGCAAAGCCAGGGAGGAAGCCGAGAAGGCAGAACGGGAGCGCAAGCGGGCCGAAGAAGCGGCTCGAGCAGCCACCAGGGCACAAGACCGTGCCAAGGCGGAGCAGCGTGCACGCGAAGCTGAACAACAACGAAAGAAGGCGGAGGAGCAGAAGCAGCGGGCCGAGCAACAGGCCAGGGAGGCAGAGGCCGACCGTCAGGCAGCAGAGCGCAAGGCCGCAGCCGAGAAGCAGCGCCATGATCGCGACGTCCGCGCGGAACAGCAGCGAGCTGATGCAGCCAACGATGCCAACCTTTCGTCAGCGGATATGGCGATGACGGGTAGCTTCGCCAACGCCAAAGGCCGACTGCCCATGCCGCTGGCAGGAAAGATCGTCAGCCACTTCGGCAACTACAACGTCGAGGGTATGTCCAACGTGAGACTCAGCAACTCGGGCATCAATATCAAGGGTGCCGCGGGAGGAGCCGTGAAGAGTGTCTTCAAAGGCGAGGTGAGTAGCATCTTCGGCTATGGTGGCACGATGGTCGTCATGGTGCGCCACGGTGCCTACATCACCGTCTATGCCAACCTGCGCAACGTGAGTGTGCGACAGGGACAGAAGGTCGGCACGGGACAGACTTTGGGCACAGTAGGATCGGACGGCGTACTGCAGTTCCAGCTCCGTAAGGAGACTGCCAAGCTCAATCCGAAGTCGTGGCTCCGATAAAAGAAACAGACAACAGAACGCATGATTTAGAACAGCGATTGGGAAGCAGCCATGTTTTCCAATCGCTGTTTTGATACGCACCCAAGGGTATAAACGGTCGTGGCGCAGTAGCAGCAAAAATGGTGTTTTTTGGCAAACGAACGGCCGATTGGCGCAAGGGGCGGCCAAGGCTATTTTTCACCCCTTTTTATGGACTTAACTTCATAGGCCAACGAAGTTAACTTCATAGGCCGACGAAGTTAACTTCATAAGCCGATGAATATAACTTCATCGGGCAATGAAGGCAACATCCTTTTTTGAAGTAGTTTTTGCCCTGGCCAAAAGGTGGGCAAAACAGCCATGTGGGTCATCATTTTTCTGGACTGACACCCTGGCCTCAATGCCTCATAGAGAGCTTATGGATCGCTACAAACCGCATTACGAGAGACGCTTTTTTGCGGTCCAAGACAAAATAGTCTCCCAATAATTTTCAAATTCGGTTAAAATGTGGTATTTTTGCATAGTAATCAAGAATACGCTATGCAGTTGAATAGTCATCTTTCCGTTCTCGTCCACGAAGTGGCCAAGCAATACGGCGCAAAACCAGCCATCACATTTCGCAATTTTGGCAGTTTGAAGTGGAAGAGCGTCTCGTGGAACCAATTCTCGACACGTGTCAAGCAGGTCTCCAACGCCTTGTTGAATTTGGGCGCAAAACCGCATGACACGATAGCCGTGTTCTCACAGAATTGTATCCAGTACCTGTACACGGACTTTGGAGCCTATGGTGTGCGCGTCAGAACAGTACCCTTCTATGCTACGAGCTCCGAGCAGCAGATACAATACATGATCCAGGACGCCAGCGTGCGCTTCTTGTTCGTCGGAGAGCAAGAGCAATATGACAAGGCACACAGAGTCATCGCTCTCTGCCCGACACTGGAGCGCGTGATTGTCTATGATCCCAGTGTGCGCATCAGTAGCAACGACCCCAACGCCCTCTACTTCAGCGACTTCATCAAACTCGGCGAGAACCTGCCAAGACAGTCGGAGGTGGAGAAACTGTGGGCTGAGGCCAGCGACGACGACATCTGCGACATCCTCTACACCAGTGGTACGACGGGCGAGAGCAAGGGCGTCATCCTCACCTATGGGCAATACCGCGCAGGCCTGGCAGCCAACCAACAGTGCGTGCCTATCAACGACCAGGACCGCGTCATCAACTTCCTGCCGTTCACCCATATCTTCGAACGCGCATGGTCATACCTCTGCATATCTGTCGGCGCACAGTTGATCGTCAACACCTATCCGAAGGAAATCCAGGACAGTATGCGCGAGACCCATCCGACATGTATGTCGGCGGTGCCGCGATTCTGGGAAAAAGTCTATACTGCTGTCAAAGGACGCATGGAGAGTTCGTCGCCCGTGCAGCGCAAGCTGATGCAAGCCGCCATGTCCGTGGGACGGAAGCGCAACGTGTACTACCTTGGACGCGGAAAGCGCGTGCCGATCCATCTGGAGTTGCAATACCAGGTGTACAACCGCACTGTGCTCAGCCTGATACGAAAGCAGCTCGGCCTGGAGAACCCACATATCTTCCCGACGGCAGGAGCCTATGTCTCACCGGAGGTGGAGGAATTTGTCCACTCCATCGGTATTCCCCTCGATGTCGGCTACGGCCTCACCGAGAGTCTGGCTACCGTGTCCTGCGACCATTTGGGCAAACCGTTCACCGTCGGATCCGTAGGTCGGCCCATTGAGGGCATCGAGATCAAGATCGGCGAGAACAACGAGATTCTGCTCAAGGGTCCGACCATCACCAAGGGCTACTTCAAGCGCGACGCAGCCAATGCGGAGGCATTCGACGCCGACGGCTTCTTCCATACGGGCGACGCAGGCTACATGAAGGACGGCGAGCTGTTCCTCCAAGAGCGCATCAAGGACTTGTTCAAGACCAGCAACGGAAAATATGTCGCCCCACAGATGGTGGAGGGCTTGCTGCTGGTGGACAAATTTGTCGATCAAGTGGTCGTCATTGCAGATCAGCGGAAGTTTGTCTCCGCCCTCATCGTGCCGGAGTTTGGCACGCTGGAGGACTGGGCGAACAAAAACGGAGTGGTCTATAGCTCGCGAGAAGAATTGTGCGAGAACACCACCGTGCGCGAGATGATGAACGAGCGCATCATGACGCTCCAGCAACAACTGGCTCCCTACGAGCAAATCAAGCGGTTCAAGCTCATCAGCCGCCATTTCTCCATGGAGAACGGCGAACTGACTAACACGCTGAAACTGCGCCGAAGAGTGATCTACAAGAATTACGCGGAGGATATCGACAAAATGTACGAGGAGTAGCCTCTACACCATCACACAGAGAAAGCTATGATAACAGCCGAACAACTGAAAGATGTGCAACAGCGCACCGAGGCTTTGCACCGGTACTTGAACATCGATCAGAAGCAGATAGAATACGAGGAGGAACAACTCCGCACACAGGCGCCTGACTTTTGGGACGACCCCAAGCGCGCAGAGGCGCAGATGAAAAAGGTCAAGGGCATCGAGAAATGGCTCAAGGACTACAAGGAGGTGAGCACCCTCACCGACGAACTCTCACTCGCCGTGGATTTTTTCAAAGACGAGATTGTCAGCGAAGAGGAGGTGGACGCCCTCTACAACAAGGCTGTCAAAGCCATCGAGGCACTCGAACTGCGCAATATGCTGCGCCAGGAGGAGGACCCGATGGACGCAGTTCTGAAGATCAACTCCGGAGCAGGAGGCACGGAGAGCCAGGACTGGGCCCAGATGCTCATGCGTATGTACATGCGCTGGAGCGAGGCACAGGGATATAAAGTGACAGTCACGAATCTTCAAGAGGGTGACGAGGCCGGCATCAAGAGTGTGGAGATGACCATCGAGGGCGAGTATGCCTATGGCTACCTCAAGAGCGAGAATGGCGTACACCGCCTCGTGCGCGTCAGTCCTTTCAACGCACAGGGAAAGCGCATGACGAGTTTTGCCTCCGTCTTTGTCACACCATTGGTGGACGACACCATTGAGGTCTATGTCGATCCGGCCAAGGTGAGCTGGGACACGTTCCGGTCGAGTGGTGCTGGTGGACAGAACGTCAACAAAGTGGAGTCGGGCGTACGCCTTCGCTATCAATACGAGGATCCTGACACAGGCGAAAAGGAGGAAATCCTCATCGAGAACACCGAGACACGCGACCAGCCGAAGAACCGCGCCAAGGCCATGCTGCTTCTCAAGAGCCAACTCTACGACCGCGCTCTGAAAAAGAAACAGGCCGAACAGGCCAAGATAGAGGCTGGAAAAAAGAAGATAGAATGGGGCAGCCAGATCAGGAGCTACGTCTTCGACGACCGACGCGTGAAAGATCACCGCACGGGCTATCAGACTTCGGATGTCGATGCGGTCATGGACGGCAAGATCGACGGCTTCATCAAAGCATACCTCATGGAGTTTGCCGCTGCCGACGCAGAGAAGGAATAAGCCAAGGCTACGGGGTGAAACCGTGTGTGTACAGGGAAGTCCAAGAGCACTTCCTTGATCAAGTCATAAAAGAGAAATCAACTAAAATCGAAATAGCATTATGAGCGAGAAGAGCAAATTGAACCGCAAGCAGCGTGAGGAGTTGCAGGAGAAGAAGGCACAGAGGGTCATCGCGTTTATCTTTGGCGCATTGATTTTCTTGGGACTTTGCTTCTTGGTTTACACCACCATCCTTATGAACTAACAACGGAATCGCAGATTCCAACCAGAATATACCGATGAGTGGACTGGAGATAGAGCGCAAGTTTCTTGTGCGCAAGGATGCCAAATGGAAAGAGCAGGCAACGTCGAGTACGCATATCAGACAGGGGTATTTCGCCTCTGTCAACACGGTGCGCATCCGTATCCGCGACGACAAAGCCTACCTGACCATCAAAGGTCCGTCGCTGGACGGCGGACTGAGCCGCTATGAGTTTGAGAAGGAGATAACGACCGACGAGGCCGAGCACCTACTGCAACTCTGCGAACCGGGCATCATCGACAAGCGCCGCTACCTCATTCCCTACGAGGGCCACACCTACGAGGTCGATGAGTTCTATGGCGACAACGAGGGACTGGTGATGGCGGAGGTGGAACTGAAGCACAGCGACGAGGCGTTTGCACGCCCACCGTTCCTCGGTCCCGAAGTGACGGGCGACCACCGTTTCTACAACAAGCAGATGCGGGCGAACCCGTTTAAGAACTGGCGCGCCACCTTGCCCAAAGCATTCCAATAATCGTGGCCAGGACCGCCCCGACCACGTCGGCAAGAAGGTCGAGCCACTCGCCACTGCGACGTCCACCCGTGCAGTAGGCTTGAAGCAACTCTATAAGACCACCCATCAACGAGGGTAGCAATCCGACATAGACGAATAGTGACCGACTACTCGCCTGTGGGTGGTGTGCGCGCTCATATTCGAAAGCGATAACGAGACCCAATCCCAAATACATGGCCGTGTGCGTCCATTTGTCTATCAACTGCACATGGCTCAACGGAGTTTCGGGAATGGGCATGAAACACAAGGCCCAGATGACGATCAGCAGGACCGTGGTCAACTTGTAAGTTTTAATCAATTGCAGCATTTCTTCTTTGGTTTACTGGGCCACCAAAGCCCCCCTCTTATTTTAGAGACAAGGCGTTCTCCTATTATATATATAAGGAGAACCTCCAACTAAGAAAACAGGAGGCATACTTCCTGATAAAAGGTGTATGCCTCCTGCTTTCGCCGTATTTCCGCATCATGCGGAACAAACGGTTTACTTTCCGTGATTCTCGTCAGAAACAGTGAGCTTCTTGCGACCCTTGGCGCGACGGGCGGCCAAGACGCGACGACCATTCTTCGTGGCCATTCTCTCACGGAAGCCGTGCTTGTTCACGCGACGGCGATTGTGGGGCTGGAACGTTCTTTTCATTTTGCTTTATCTTTTTATTGTTATTATCGTTACAACGCTTTGCGGGAAAGGCGAGGCCACTCCCGTTACGGCCTGCAAAATTACGGATTCTTTTTGAAATGACCAAGGATTCAGCGAGTTTTAGCCATTCAATTCATGATTTTTCACCAAAATCCCACGTCATCAGGGCCTTTTCCACCCGCAAAAGAGAATAAAAAACCCGAAACGCTTTGCCATTCAACTGATTTACTGTAACTTTGCAACCGCTTAGCAACGCCTTTGGAAGAAGGCGTTGCGGGCAGAAAGAAGCAATATAATTAAGAACAATATATCAAAGCAGAATTATGATTAATTCACAGGAAATCAAAATCGGAACATGCATCCGCATGGATGGCAAGATTTGGACTTGTATCGACTTCCAGCACCGCAAGCCGGGCAAGGGAAACACGGTCATGATCACGAAGTTGAAGAACGTCAGCGATGGTCGTGTGCTGGAGCGTACCTTCCAGATTGGCTTCAAGTTGGAGGATGTGCGCGTGGAGCGTCGCCCCTGGCAGTACCTTTATGAGGACCCCACGGGCATGATCTTCATGAACCAGGAGACTTTCGAGCAGATTCCTATCGCACGCCACCAGATCCAGGGCGCCGACTACATGAAGGAAGGCGATGTCGTGGAGGTCGTCACCGATACATCCGACGGCACGGTGCTGTTGGCCGAGATGCCTGCCAAGACCACGCTGAAGATCACGCAGTCTGAGCCGGGCGTGAAGGGCAACACCGCCACCAACGCCACGAAGCCTGCCACGTTGGAGACGGGTGCTGTTGTCCGTGTGCCGCTCTTCATCAACGAGGGCGAGACCATCCAGGTTGACACGCGCGACGGAAGCTACCTCGGCCGCGTCAACGCATAAGATTCGAACCAATAGACATAGCCCTATGCGCCTGCCCTCTGCAGGTGCGAGGGCTATATTTTTTGTACCAAGCATCACCACATTGGCCCTTGCAACCCATGAGATACAGCATCATCGTACCCGTTTACAACCGTCCTGACGAGGTCAACGAGCTTCTGGAAAGCCTCACACGCCAGGAAGAGAAGGATTTTGAAGTCGTCATCGTTGAAGACGGCTCGAAGACTCCATGCCAAAAGGTCTGCGACCAATATGCCGGACGGCTCGACCTGCACTATTTCATGAAACCCAACTCCGGACCCGGACAAAGCAGAAACTACGGTGCGGAGCGTGCCAAGGGCGACTACCTGCTCATCCTCGACAGCGACGTGGTGCTTCCCGAGGGCTACCTCACAGCCATATCGAAGGAACTGGACCGCGAGCCTGCCGATGCCTTTGGCGGGCCCGACTGCGCACACAGTTCTTTCACACCGACGCAGAAAGCCATTTCCTACAGTATGACCTCGTTTTTCACTACGGGTGGCATCCGGGGTGGAAAAAAGAAACTTGACAAGTTCTACCCCCGATCGTTCAACATGGGCGTACGGCGCGAGGCCTACCAGCGACTGGGAGGTTTCTCAAAGATGCGATTCGGTGAAGATATCGACTTCTCCATCCGTATCTTCCAGGCGGGACTGCGCTGCCGCTTGTTTCCCGAGGCGTGGGTATGGCACAAACGACGCACCGACTTCCGTAAGTTCTGGCGACAGGTCTTCAATAGCGGAATTGCACGAATCAATCTCTATAAGAAATATCCCGACTCTCTCAAGATCGTCCACCTCTTGCCCGCCGTCTTCACGGCAGGTGTCATCGCCCTGGCCTTGCTCTTCATAGCGGGCGTGATAGTCTATGGACTGGCTACCAACGAAGAGACACGAAGTCTTGGAACATGCGCCATGGGGATTGCGGCGGCGCCCATCTTGCTCTATTCGCTGCTCATCCTCGCCGACTCGACACTGCAAAACCGCAGTCCGCGCATCGGCGTACTGAGCATCTGCGCAGCCTTCGTGCAGCTTACGGGCTACGGATGCGGCTTCTTCAAGGCATGGTGGCGGCGCTGTGTCTGCGGCAAGGACGAATTTCAGGCTTACGAGAAGACGTTCTACAAATGAGCAACAGCAAACTGAACATCAACGACTGGGCGGAGGAAGACCGCCCACGCGAACGTCTGGAGCGACTGGGAGCGGAATGTCTGTCCAACGCGGAGCTGCTGGCCATCTTGATCGGTTCGGGCAACGCACACCAGACAGCGGTCGATCTGATGAAACAGGTACTCGGCGACTGCAACAACAATCTCAACACACTGGGAAAACTCTCCATCAAGGACTTGGAGAAATACAACGGCATCGGACCAGCCAAGGCCATCACCATCCTTGCAGCCTGCGAACTGGGCAAACGGCGAGCCAAAGAGAAGGCAGAGGAGCGGAGAGACCTGGGGTCGGCGACGGCCATCTACAATTTTATGCACCCACAGATGCAGGACCTTGACGTGGAGGAAGGATGGGTGCTATTGATGAACCAGCATTTCAAACTGATCGAAGCAAAACGCATCTCGTTTGGTGGATTTACCGAGACCGCCATCGACGTACGCGTCATCCTGCGCGAGGCTATTCTAAAAAACGCCACCATACTTGCCATCTGCCACAATCACCCCAGCGGCAACGCCGTACCAAGCCGAGCCGACGACCAACTGACACAACGGGTACAAAAGGCATGTGAGGTGATGCGCATCCATTTCCTCGACCATATCATCGTCTGCGACGGCCACTATTTCAGCTATAACGAGCAGGGCAGACTTTAACCACCACCCTCAAAATGCCTCCCCACCCCACACGCCCCCTTACTACATACGAACTCTTCCACCTCCGACCATCGCTCTTACAAAACGACGTAACATCAACCCCGACAGGTGTCACCATCAACCTAAAGACGACAAATAGATGCGCATTTTGTTTCCAAATTCTTAAATTAACATACACTATTGAAACAAAAACAAAAAAAGCACAAACAGGACACATAGAATCACATATTTTTCTTAACTTTGTGGGCATGAAGATGGATATTGACCAAATCAAACAAACAATTTACGACATTGTCGTATGCATCCCTGAAGGCTGTGTGACCACTTATAGCGATGTGGCCCGGTTTGCTGGGATGCCCAATCATGCGCGTGTGGTCGGTAAAATCCTTCGCGAGACACCCCAAGACCTTGCTATCCCCTGCCATCGCGTGGTAGGTTCAGGAGGCCGGCTGGCCTCGCAACCATCAGACCAACGCAAACTACTCGAAGAGGAGGGCGTGCCTTTCCTTAAAAGCGGGCGTGTCGATATGCGCAATGCCTATTGGGATTACAACTCGCTGATACGGTTCTAAGTTCCACGTTTCGACTTACAAAATTCAAAGACCATTTGCCCACAAAGGGGAAAAACGACGGCACACGGCTCGTTATCACGCCTTTCTCTTTGCCATATCTCATATTTTTCTTACTTTTGCAATTCAATAAGCGCATAATCCTTTCCACCCCCAAGGGAAGGGGCGACTAAAAGGTCGCACCCGAGGGAGGGAGCGCAAAAACCAAGACAGCAATGGCAAGTTTGAAAAGTTTGGCTAAGGACACGGCCATCTATGGGCTGAGCAGCATCGTGGGACGTTTTCTCAACTACCTGCTCGTGCCCCTCTACACGGCAAAGATGAGTGCCGAGAGCGGCGGCTACGGCGTCATCACCAATATGTATGCCTACACCGCGCTGCTGCTCGTCATCCTCACCTACGGCATGGAGACCACCTTCTTCCGCTACGCCAACAAGGAGGGGGAGGATGCGCGGCGCGTCTATTCGACGACCCTATGGATGGTGGCGGCGACCAGTGCGATCTTCGTACTGCTCGTGCTGGCATTCATCCACCCGATCAGTTCCTTCATGGGGTATGCTGACCACCCCAGCTACGTCTGGGTGATGGCAGCAACGGTGGCGCTCGACGCATTCCAATGCATTCCCTTCGCCTACCTGCGCTATCAGAAGCGCCCCATCAAGTTTGCCTCACTCAAACTGCTTTTCATCGTACTCAACATCGCACTCAACCTCCTCTACTACGTCGTTCTCGGCGGTACAGAGGTGGGCTACGCCTTCTATATCAACCTGGCCTGCACAGGATCTATCACGTTCTGCTTCTGGCAGGAGCTACGCGGCTTCGCAGCGGGTTTTGACCGAGGACTGATGCGACGGATGCTCACCTACGCTTGGCCGATTCTCATCCTCGGCATTGCCGGCATTCTCAACCAGACGGCGGACAAGATCCTCTTTCCCTATCTCTACAAAGCGGGTAATGCCCATTCGGAATTGGGCATCTATGGCGCAGCCTCGAAGGTGGCGATGATTATGGCAATGATCACACAGGCATTCCGCTACGCCTATGAACCTTTCGTCTTCGGAAAGTCGAAGGATAAGGACAACCTCGACACCTATGCCAAGGCGATGAAGTATTTCCTCATCTTCACCCTGCTGGCCTTCCTCTGCGTGGTGGGCTATATGGACATATTGCGCCACATCATCGGACGCGACTACTGGCCTGGACTGCGGGTCGTGCCGATCGTGATGGCGGCAGAGATCATGATGGGTATTTACTTCAACCTTAGCTTCTGGTACAAATTGATTGACAAAACGATCTGGGGTGCGGTGTTCTCGGGGGCAGGATGTCTGGTACTGATAGGCGTAAATGTCGTGTTTGTGCCGCAATACAGCTACATGGCGTGTGCCTGGGCAGGCTTTGCGGGTTATGCCACAGCCATGATCCTCTCCTATTTTGTCGGTCAGCGCAAATTCCCCATCAATTACCCCATCGGACAGATGATGGTCTATGTCGGCCTGGCCGTAGTCCTCTTTGCGGCAATGAACTGGACCAACAGTACCTTGGGAACGGTGGCGGCCCTCGGCGTCAACACATTGCTCATCGGCATCTTCGTAGCCTACACGGTGATGAAAGACCTGCGTCACGCCCGCAAACCCATTCACACGAACAAAAAACAATAGAATCATGAAGATAGACAAGCGCGAACTTCGTTTCGCAGGCATCCTCTCGCTCTTCGCTCTGCTGCTTCTGGCAAGTTGTACGGGGGAGCAATTCCACGTTTCGGGAACGATTGGCAACGCCAAGGACTCGACGCTCTACTTCGAGCACAACACGCTCGACGGATTCAAGGTAGTGGACTCCGTGAAGTTGGATGACAAGGGGCAGTTTGCCTTTGCCGGCGACAAGGCCAACAACCCTGAGTTTTACCGTCTGCGCATTGCCGGACAGATCATCAACATCGGTATTGACTCGACAGAGACGGTACGACTGGAGGCCTCCTACCCGATGATGGCCACCAACTACAAGGTGGAAAACTCCTATGAGAACGAGAAAATACGCGAGCTGGCCCTGAAGCAAATCGCCCTGCAAGCACAATGCAACCAACTTGTCATGAGCGACACGGGCAACGTGGATGCTGCCATCGACCTGCTGATACGAACCTATAAGGACGACGTGATGCGCAACTACATTTTCAAGGAGCCGATGCGGGGCTATGCTTACTTCGCTCTCTTCCAGTATGTGGTCATCAACGGCAATCCCATCATGATCTTCAACCCACGCATGGATGCCACGGACAACAAGGTCTTCGGCGCAGTCGCCACCTCGTGGGACACATTCTACCCGAATACGGAGCGCACACAAAACCTGCACAACATCACGCTCAAGGGCATGAAGGACGAGCGCATCGTGGAAAACAACAAGCGGACCATGGCGGCAGAGACCGCCAAGGTGCAGGAACTCGGCGTGATCCCCATCACACTGCCCGACAACCACGGACAGCAGCAGAGCCTCACCTCGCTCAAAGGCAAGGTAGTGATGCTCGACTTCCATGTCTTCGGATCGAAAGAGTCGGCACAACGCATCATGGTCTTGCGGCAATTGTATGAGAAGTATCATGCACAGGGCTTCGAAATCTACCAGGTCAGCTACGATACCAACGAGCATTTCTTCAAGACTCAGACGGAATCGCTGCCTTGGATCTGTGTATGGGATCCGGAAGGAGGCGACTCGCAGACGCTCGTAAGCTATAACATCCAAAGCATCCCGACCTACTTCATCATCGACCGCAACAACCAGCTGCAAAAACGCGACGTGCAGATCCAGGACTTGGATGCGGAGATCCAGCACTGGCTGAGACAGGGTGTGCAGTAAAACAAAGACAAGGAGGAAAACGATATGGACTGGCTTCGACTCATTTCCAACAAGCGGCTGGGACAAGAAACGCGCCACCCGCTGCGCCATGACGACCGATCGGAGTTTAAACGCGACGGCGACCGACTAATCTATTCGGCGCCGTTTCGACGTTTGCAGAACAAGACGCAGGTCTTCCCGCTCCCAGGGTCGGTCTTTGTCCACAACAGACTGACCCACTCCTTGGAGGTATCGTCGCTGGGCAAGTCGCTGGGCGACGACGTGGCACGCATCCTCACGGATCGACACCCTCACCTCAGCGGGACACTCTTCGAGGAGATTGGTACGATAGTGCAGACAGCAGGACTTGCCCACGATATGGGCAATCCTCCTTTCGGCCATAGTGGCGAGCAAGCGATACAGAGTTTCTTCACAGAAGGACCTGGCAACGACCTGAAGAAAAAGGTGAGCGCGCGCTTCTGGGATGACATCACCCACTTCGAAGGCAATGCCAACGCCTTCCGCCTGCTTACTCACCAGTTTCAGGGTCGTCGTTTCGGTGGATTCGTCATGACCTATTCGACATTGGCGGCTATCGTCAAATACCCGTTCAGTTCCGATTTGGCTGGCTCGCACGGCAAGTTTGGCTTCTTCGAATCAGAGCGCGAGGACTTCGAGCGCATTGCTGAGGACCTCGGTATGCGCTGCTTGGAGCACGGTGAGGGTACTTCCGTCCGCTATGCGCGTCATCCGTTGGTGTTTCTGATGGAAGCTGCAGACGACATCTGCTATGAGATCATGGATATCGAGGATGCCCACAAACTACACCTATTGTCGTTTGAGGAGACTGCCGACCTGCTCCTGGGCTTCTTTGATGAGCGAGAAAGACAGGGTATTCGTCAGCGTCTGATAGAGGAGGAGGTGACAGACGAAAACGAACAGGTAGTGTATATGCGCGCCTGTGCAGTCGGTGCTTTGGAACGGGAATGCGTACAGGCGTTTGTCAATCACGAGGAAGAGATACTGGAGGGATCCTTTCAAGGACCGCTCGTCAGACATATCAACGAACTCCAACGCCAAGCGTACTGCCGTTGCTCTGAGGTGTCGAAGGCCAAAATATACCGCTCCAAACCAGTTCTCGACGTGGAGCTGTCGGGCTATAAGATCATGGAGACCCTCATGGAAGCCCTGATCAATGCGGCGGTAGAACCAGAGAAATATCACAGCCAGCAGCTCATCCGTCGCTTTTCGAGCCAGTACGACATCCACAATCCGTCGCTGGAGAAGCGCGTCATGGCCGTCATCGACTATATCAGTGGCATGACAGATGTCTATGCGCTCGACATCTATCAGAAAATCAATGGCATCAGTTTGCCGATAGTATAGGATCAGCGTTAGCCTTGCTGGCAATCGCTTGCTGACAAGAGCAATAAAATATCCTGAAGGGCGCGACTTCTTTCCGAAGTCGCGTCGATAGTGGTTAATGAAAGGGGTGGTTATTGTATTTCCAAGAGGCACTCTCCTTGTGTGGTTGCCACGCGGAGGCACACCTTGCCGACCTCGTGAAGCACCGCTGCAAGTACGCTGACGCACGCATCCTGAGAATAATAGTCGGGCACGTCGTTCTGGTCATGTGCCAAAGTGAGCCAACAACAGCGGGTGCCATCAGCAAGGGTGGTGACAGAATCGCGCACGATCCCTATCTTTTGTTGCGTAGGAGCATTTTCCTTGCGTCCCACCTTGATCGTGAGCACCAGGTTAAGATAGCGCTTGTCGGCCGAAAGCCATGCTCGTGCATTGCCTATAGGGTCTCTCTTGACCGCGATTCCTTCTTTCCGATCCACGACGCCGGCCACCAAGACGGGAGTAAGTCCTTTGACGCTGGTCACTCCTTCGACCACCTGCCCATGGTAGAGCAAAGCACGACAAGTGGTGTCGGCTTTCTGCTTCAGCCATTGAGCCTGATAAGGAGGGGAAAAGGTGAGCCGCTGACCGCCATCGGTGACGGCATAGGCCACCAATCCATCGCCATTGGTCGTCACATCGGCCCATTCAGCAGAAAGATAAGACAACGGAGTGTCGCCACTATCATAGGAATCGGTTGTGCAAGCAGCCAGCAGGGCAGACCATATCGCCACAAAGATTATCTTTCTCATCCGCAGTAACCTTGATTAGTTTCCACCCTACTCACACCGTTCGCTTTTCTTTCTCTCTATTCCTTTGCTGTCACAGGATCAAAGCATCGTGACGGAGGCGTTGCCACCATTAACGACAATCACCTCAATACCCATTTCCTCCAAAGCGGTACGGTCCGTGGGACGGATATTGCCGTCGGTGATAATCACATCGACCTCGTCCATACCACAAATCTTCGCAAAACCACGGCGTCCAAACTTCGACGAGTCGGCAAGGACTATGTTCTTCTGTGCCACCCCCATCATCACCTTATTGAGATGGGCCTCGCGGAGATCGGTCGTAGTGATGCCATACTCCAGGTCGATGCCATCGACACCAATAAAGAGTTTGCTAAAAGTACAGCCAGCAAGCGTCTGCTCGCCATCGGGGCCTACTACCGAGAGACTGCTATGACGCAATCTGCCACCCAGCTGGATGACCTCTATCTCCGAATTGGCTGCCAAGGCCTCAGAAACCTTGATGGACGACGTGACCGCCGTGAACCTGGGACTGTGCTGAAGGCATTGTGCAAAAGCGGTAACTGTCGTGCCAGACGCGATGACAATGGAGTCGTTGGGCATGACAAGCTGGGCAGCTGCTGTGCCAATATTATATTTCTCCTCTGGAAAGAGCTTTTCCTTCTCGTTCACGGAACGGTTGGCCGTGAACGGATTGATCAGAATGGCCTTGCCATGACTACGGTATAAGCGTCCCTGGCGTTCCAAGTCAGTAAGGTCTTTGCGTATCGTAACCGCCGAAACCTGCAGGTTGTCGCTCAAAGCCGACACCAGAACCGACCCTTGCTTGAGCAGCTGGTCGAGGATGGCGGACTGTCTTTCTTCTTTGGTCATAATTTACATTGGTTTATACAAAAGTAAGCATTTCTCTTTAACCATCCCACCTCTGTTTCGTTGATTAACTTTATTTAAATGAAAAACATTCCAAAACAGCTATTTCGGGTATCTTTTTGCTTGCTTACGCAAGAGAAACGAAAGTCATTCACGATATCAGCGTCATTCGGAAACGAGATAAAACATCAACTTTTGCGGAATGTGGACGGACTGACTCCGACATGATCCTTGAAGAATTTTCCAAGGAAACTCTGGTTGGGGAAGTTCAAATACTCCGCAATCTCCTTGATGCTCTTATCTGAATTTTTCAGCAACAGACGCAGTTCCAACACGACATAGTAGTCTATCCATTCGTTGGGCGTTCGCTTGCTGATGGTCTTGATGGTTTCGGATAGATATTTTGGGGTGATACAAAGCTGATGGGCATACCAACTGACGCGCCGCTCTTGCTTGAAATGGTCGCGGACCAGACGGATATAGTTGAAGAACACTACCTCACCGCGCGAGAACCGCTTCTTTTCCCCCATTTGGTAGCGGTAGATGACGTTACTCATGTCGTAGATGAGTGCCTTCATCAAGGTGCTGACGAGTTCCCGACGGAAGTGGTGCTCAGGCTCCAGGATCTTTGCTATGATGGTGTCGATATAACTGGACAACACATTCGCCTCTCTTTCCGTCAACGAAAAGACAGGATGGAGCCGGGAAAAGAGGAAAAGCGTATTGAGGTCGCGGATGCCAGCGACGATATCGTTGAAGAAATCATACGAGATCATAATCGCTATGCCGTCACAATCATCCGAGGCAAGGAAGTTCTCTATCAGCTGGCCTTCCCCGACGATGATGACATCGCCCTGCTTGATACGTGACGCTTTGGCATCGACCGTATAGCTGGCCTCTCCCTGGGTGCAGAGAGCAAAGAAAAGACATTGCATCCGGCACGACTTCCACGGCAGAGGTACCTCACTAAAATGCTCATAGACAAGAAAATCCTCGCCTATGAAATGTCCCTTAGGATAGAAATCTCTCGCCTGAGCGACACTTACCTCTATAAAACTGCTCTCGTCCATTATATACACTCCCCACCTCTCCCAAAGGAGGAGGTGGGGGATTCGGTTTTATTCTATTTAAGTCATACTCCGACCACCCTGCGTAGCCTCATCGTGATCTCGTCACACACGGGCTACCCATCCACAAGTCGCTTATGCGTCGATGTTGGCGTAGGTGGCATTGGCCTCTATAAACTCGCGACGCGGCTCCACGTCGTCGCCCATGAGCATCGAGAAGATCTCGTCGGCCTCAGCAGCATTCTCAATCGTCACCTGCTTGAGCAGACGCGTCTTCGGATCCATGGTCGTCTCCCACAGCTGCTCGGGATTCATCTCTCCCAAACCTTTGTAGCGCTGTGTATGGACACCCTTGCCGTCCTCCACGCCATTGGCGTATTTGTCGAGGAAGATCTGGCGCTGCTGCTCGGTGTAGCAATACTCCGAAATCTTCTTGTAAGTACACTTATAGAGCGGCGGCGTAGCGATATAGAGGTGTCCCTCCTCGATGACGCGCGGCATGTAGCGATAGAAAAGCGTCATAATGAGCGTGTCGATGTGCGAGCCATCGACATCGGCATCGGTCATGATGATTATCTTGTCGTAGCGGAGCTTGTCGGTATTGGCCTCAAAGTCATCCTGGCCGTCATCCACACCAAAGCGGACACCGATGGACTGGATGATATTCATCACCGACTCTGCCTCGAACACACGATGGCGCTGCACCTTCTCCACATTCAGAATCTTACCACGAAGCGGCAAAATAGCCTGGGTGTATCGGTCGCGGCCCTGCTTGGCTGATCCTCCTGCCGAGTCGCCCTCGACCAGGAATATCTCAGCGCGCTTCGGATCGCGTATGGAGCAATCGGCAAGTTTGCCAGGAAGACCACCGCCACTCATCACGTTCTTGCGCTGCACACTCTCGCGAGCCTTGCGTGCGGCAATACGTGCCGTGGCTGCCAGCACCACCTTGTTGCAAATAAGCTTCGCCTCGTCGGGATGCTCCTCCAGATAGTCGGCCAAAGCTTCGCCGACAGCCTGCTGCACCGCTCCCGAGACCTCGCTATTGCCGAGTTTCGTCTTGGTCTGACCCTCAAACTGCGGTTCTGCCACCTTGATGGAGATAACGGCAGTAAGACCCTCGCGGAAGTCTTCGCCCACAATGTCGATCTTCGCCTTCTCAATCTGCTTTGAGATCTGGGTGTCGTTGTCGGCATAAGCCTTCAGCGTCCTGGTCAGCGCGGTACGGAATCCCGTGACGTGGGTACCACCCTCGATGGTGTTGATATTGTTGACGTATGAATGAAGATTCTCATTGTAGTCCGTGTTGTACATGATAGCCACCTCGATGGGCACGCCCTGCTTCTCGGTCTTCAGGTAGATGACATCATCGAAGAGGTGGGTGCGATGGCGGTCGATGTAGCGGACAAACTCCTTGAGGCCCTCCTTGGCATGGAACACCTCCTGGCGTGTCTTGCCCGTCTCGGGATCAGGATGCTCATCCGTCAGGGTGATCTTCACGCCGGCGTTGAGGTAGGCCAGCTCCCGCATACGACGTGCGATGATTTCCCACTTGAAGGTCGTTGTGGTGAAGATAGTGCCGTCGGGCCAAAACTGCTGTCTCGTACCGTGCTTGTCCGTCTTTCCAACGATCTTCACGGGATACAAAGGCTTGCCCTGCTCATATTCCTGCTGGTAGATATTGCCGTCGCGAAAGACCTGCGACATCATGTGCGTGGAGAGCGCATTCACACAACTCACACCCACACCATGCAGACCGCCAGACACCTTGTACGAGCCCTTGTCGAACTTACCGCCCGCATGGAGAACAGTCATAACCACCTCCAGCGCGCTTTTGTGGAGCTTCTTGTGTTCATCGACAGGGATTCCACGACCGTCATCCTCCACGACAATCGATCCATCCGCACAGATCGTCACCTCGATGTGGCTGCAATAGCCCGCCATGGCCTCGTCGATGGAGTTGTCCACCGTCTCGTTGATGAGATGATGGAGACCCTTCTCGCTGATGTCGCCGATATACATGGCTGGACGCTTGCGCACAGCTTCCAAACCTTCAAGGACTTGTATGTTACTGGCCGAATAATTTTGTTCGGCAGCCTGAATATCTTCCATGTTGCTTCATTTTCTTTTATAGACCGCAAAGGTACGAAAAAACATGCGAATACGGAAATTTTTAATCGTCAAATCCCACGCTTTCGCCCACCCAGGCAGTTAGGAACCAAGCTTTTTCCGACTTTGTCGCTTTTCACACACACCAAGACACGAACCATTGGAACGCAAAAGGGCATCCATCACACATCATATAGATATGCAATAGATGCCTTCGTTGGTGCTATAGACTTATAGAACCCTTTGAAAAGTTCTTATTTATCCGAGAGCAACGATGTGCTTCGTGAGGCTTGACTTGAGGTTGGCCGCCTTATTCTTGTGAATAATGTTGGTCTTAGCCAGCTTGTCCAGCATCTTCTGCACAGTCGGATACAGCTTCAGAGCTGCCTCCTTGTCCGTCGTGGCACGCAGTTTGCGAACGGCATTGCGCATCGTCTTAGCATAATACTTATTATGAAGCGTGCGAACCTTCTCCTGACGGATTCTCTTCAACGATGATTTGTGATTTGCCATCTTTACTTGTTTTTTTCTTTTTTTTATTTTCTTGCAGTCCCTAGCAGAGTCGAACTGCTCTTTAGAGAATGAAAATCTCTCGTCCTAACCGATAGACGAAGGGACCCCTGCTAAATTTTTGCGGGTGCAAAGTTACTGCTTTTTTTCATTTCAGCCAAATATTGCCAAGTAAAAATTATCTAAATGGCTATATTTTTGTGCCTTAGCTGCAATACTTGGTGGTTTATCTGGCTTTTTTCATACCTTTGCACACATGGAAGAAGTGAAGACGCGGGCCATTGTGCTCCGTACCGTGAAGTATGGCGACAACGCCATCATCGCCGACTTACTCACCGAGGCACAAGGACGCGTGTCGTTTCTCGTACGCATCCCCAAGACGGCAAGGGGGCGAGTACGACGCCAGCACTTCCTGCCCCTGACTCTTTTGAGCATCGACTACGACTTTCGCCTGCGCAGCTCTTTGCAGCGCTTGTGCGAGGTGCGCATAGACCAGCCCTACCTTCACATCCCGATCAATCCGTCGAAACAGGCCATCCTGCTCTTTCTCGCAGAGTTTCTCACCTACGCCACACGCGACGAACAGCAGAACGTCCCCCTTTTTCTCTTCATCCGTTCCAGCCTGCTATGGCTCGATGAGACCGAAGCGCGCTTTGCCAATTTCCACCTTGTCTTCATGGCGCGCATGAGCCGCTTCTTAGGATTCTGGCCCAACCTCGAAGACTACCACGAGGGATGTTACTTCGACCTCCGTGGTGCAACGTTCACGCCGCTGCGTCCGCTCCATCCCGACTTTCTGCCACCCGAAGACGCTGCCCATGTCGGGTTGTTGATGCGCATCAGCTATCCCACTATGCACGTCTTTCTTCCGACACGCGAGGAGCGCAACCGCATCGCAGGGATCATGCTGGCCTACTACCGCCTCCACGTACCCAACATGCCCGACCTCCGTTCCCTTCCCGTGCTCCGCGAACTGTTTGCAGGAGGATGACAACGAGGTCGGAGGATGGTCTCCAGAAACGGGACCTTCGCAGCCAAGTCACCCAGGGAAACTGTTCGGCAGGCAGACCACTCGCTATTAGGCAGACCATTCCTGCGATCCAGCAGCAAGTTTTGGCAATGGCGACAACCTTATCGTGTCAAACATTCGGACGAACCAGTTTTTTTTCGTACTTTTGCAGCATAGTTGCCACATAACCTTATAACGCTCGAAGAAATGAAACGGTTTCATCAATTATCCGCACTTGCCCTTCTTTTGCTGGCGGGAAGTGCGAGCCTATCGGCCCAGCAGTCCGTCACGCCTGTCGATCATGTATCGACATTAGTGGGAAGCGCTTCGAAATTTAGCCTTTCCACAGGCAACACCTATCCCGCCATCGCCCTGCCCTGGGGCATGAACTTCTGGGTGCCGCAGACGGGCAAGATGGGTGATGGCTGGCAATACACCTACGATGCCAACCAAATCAGGGGTTTCAAGCAGACCCACCAGCCCAGCCCGTGGATCAACGACTACGGCCAGTTTGCCATCATGCCGACTGTTGGCAAGGTGGATTTCGACGAAAACCGCCGTGCCAGCTGGTTCTCCCACAAGGCAGAAACGGCCTCGCCCTATTATTATAAGGTATATCTGGCCGACTACGACGTGACGACAGAGATAACGCCGACGGAGCGGGCGGCCCTTTTCCGCCTCACCTTCCCCGCGACAGACTCCGCCAACATTCTGATCGACGCCTTCGACCACGGATCCTCCATCACCATCCAGCCCGAGAAGCGCAGGATCGTGGGCTACACGACACGCAATAGCGGCGGTGTACCCGACCATTTCAAAAACTACTTCGTCCTGGAGTTCGACCGTCCTTTCACCGTCTTCCACGTAGGAAGCGTTGATGCCGACTACCATTTCGTGGCCTCGGACGATGACTGTGCCACCGCCGACCATGCCGTGGCAGCCGTCAGTTTCGCCACAAAGCGGGGCGAGCAAGTGGGCGTGCGCGTCGCCTCGTCGTTTGTCTCGGCAGACCAAGCCTTGGAGAACCTCAAGGAACTGGGCGACGCCGACTTCGACCGACTCCGCCAGCAGGGACGAGATCGCTGGAACGACGTGCTTGGCCGTATTGAGGTCAGCGATGCCAATACCGACCACCTGCGAACCCTGTATAGCAACCTCTACAGATGCGTGCTCTTCCCCCGTATGTTCTTCGAAGTCAACGCCCAAGGCGACACCATCCACTATAGTCCATACAATGGCAAGGTGCTCCCCGGGGCCATGTTCACGGATACGGGCTTCTGGGACACGTTCCGCGCGCTGATGCCGCTTGTCGATTTGGTCTATCCCACGATGGGCAGACTGATGCAAGAGGGACTTGTCAACGCTTATAAGGAAAGTGGATTCCTGCCCGAATGGGCCAGCCCCGGCCACCGCGACTGTATGGTCGGCAACAACTCTGCTTCTGTTGTGGCCGACGCCTACCTCAAAGGACTACGGGGCTACGATGCGGAGACGCTTTGGCAGGCTGTCGTCCATGGCGCCAACGCCCACCATCCCTCTATCGGCAGCACGGGACGAATGGGTTTCGAATACTACAACCGTCTCGGCTATGTGCCCTACGACGTGAAGATCAACGAGAGCGTGGCACGCACCCTGGAGTATGCCTACAACGACTGGTGCATCTATCAGTTTGGCAAAGCGCTGGGCAAAAGTCTCCGCGAGCTGCGTCCCTACCGGGAACGGGCGATGAACTACCGCAACGTCTTCGACCCAGAGACCCGCCTGATGCGTGGACGACTGAAGGACGGGAAGTTTCAGTCGCCCTTCAACCCCTTTAAGTGGGGGGATGCCTTTACCGAAGGCAATAGCTGGCACTGGACGTGGTGCGTATTCCACGACCCCGAAGGACTGATACAACTCATGGGAGGCCGCGACGGCTTCAACCAAATGATGGACAGCGTCTTCGTCGTGCCGCCCATCTTCGACGACAGTTACTACGGACAGGTGATCCACGAGATACGCGAGATGCAGGTGATGGACATGGGCAACTACGCCCATGGCAACCAACCGATCCAGCACATGGTCTATCTCTACGCCTATAGCGGTCAGCCCTGGAAGACGCAGTATCGGGTCCGACAGGTGATGGACCGCCTCTACTCTGCCCTCCCCGACGGCTATTGCGGAGACGAGGACAACGGACAGACCTCGGCCTGGTATGTCTTCTCCGCCCTCGGCTTCTACCCCGTCTGTCCAGGAAGCAACCAGTATGTTCTGGGCGCACCCTATTTCGACCAAGTCAAGGTGCACCTGGAGAATGGCAATAGTCTCCTGATCCGTCGAGACAACAACAGCGGCCCCTATGTGGACCAGCTTCTGCGCGACGGAGTGGCCTACGACCGCAACTACCTCGACCACGAGGATCTCCTCCAAGGACTGAGTCTCGACTTCAAGATGTCGGGACAACCCAACCTCTCGCGTGGCACGAGGCCAGAGGACGCACCCTATTCCTTTAGCGACGAACTGAAGGAGCGACGCTGACCACATCCCGAACGCGTCCCGAACGCATCCCGAAGCATTCCAAAGGCATTCGCCATTCACTCTCACCCATCAACAACAAACAAAAATGAAGCACCTTATCCTTGCACTAACGACCGCCCTCTGCGGTCTTCAACCTCTTCAGGCACAGACCGACGCCCCTACACCCATCCCACCGCTGCCCTCAGAGGCACAGGTGGCATGGCACCAATTGGAGACCTACGCCTTCATCCACTTCGGTCCGAACACCTTCGGAGACCGCGAATGGGGCTATGGCGACGCTCCATTGGAGAGTTTCAATCCCACCCGCCTCGACTGTGAGCAATGGGCACGGACGGTAAAGGCGGCGGGAATGAAGGGTATCATCCTTACGGCCAAGCATCATGACGGTTTTTGCCTATGGCCGACGAAGCAGACTGACTATTGCGTCCGCAACACGCCTTACAAGGGCGGGAAGGGCGATGTTGTTGGGGAGTTGGCTGCCGCATGCCGAAAATATGGACTCCACCTGGGACTATACCTTTCGCCGTGGGATCGCCACCAGGCTTTCTACGGCACTCCCCTCTACGTGGAATACTTCTATGCGCAACTCCAGGAACTGCTGACGCAATATGGCGAACTGTTCGAAGTGTGGTTCGACGGCGCCAATGGCGGCGACGGCTGGTATGGTGGCACGAAAGAGGAGCGCACTATCGACCGCAAGACCTACTACAATTTTCCAAGGGCATGGAAGATGGTGGCCGAACTCCAACCGAAGGCAGTCATCTTCTCCGACGAGGGACCGGGATGCCGATGGGTCGGCAACGAGAAGGGATTTGCGTTTGCCACCAACTGGGCTTTCCTGCGCAGTAAGGATGTACATCCTGGCTACGAGCGCTACTGGGAACTGCAGCAAGGCCATGCCGACGGCGACGCCTGGGTGCCTGCGGAATGCGACGTCAGTATCCGTCCAGGATGGTTCTACCACGAAAAGGAGGACGGAAAGGTGAAGACGGTGGACCAACTGGTCGATCTCTACTACCGCAGCGTGGGCCATAACGGATCCCAGCTCATCAACTTCCCCGTCACCCCTGAGGGACTGATACACCCCACAGACTCCGCAAGGGCCGTGGAGGCATACCAGGTGATTAGCAAGGAACTGGCCACCAACCTCCTCAAGGGGGCGAAGGTGAAGGCGACGGCCACACGAGGAGATGCTTTCTCTACACGGACGCTGACAGATGGCGACTTCCACACTTATTGGGCTACGCCCGATGGCGTGACGACGGCCACGCTCTCCTTCACATTCCGCAAACCGACGCAGGTGAACCGCCTCAAACTGCAGGAGTATATTCCGCTTGGACAGCGAGTCGAACGTTTCGTGGTGGAATATCTCGACCATGGTGTTTGGACACCCATCAACGCGGGCGAGGAGACTACCACCATCGGCTACCAGCGACTGCTGCGCTTCAAGACCATCACCACCCGCCAACTTCGCATACGCTTCCTCCAGTCACGCGGACCACTCTGCATCAATGAGATGGGAGCCTACTACGCGCCCAACGCCAAAGAACGCTATACCGAACGGGTGGAAGAGGTGGCAACGCTGCCTTTCTCAGTAGCCGACACCACACCGAAGGCCATCACCTTCGACCTCGGCGAGTCGAAGACGATTCGTGCCTTCTTCTACCTTCCCACACAATCGGTGGGGAACGAGGGGACGGCGGCCAACTATGAGTTGTGGGCTGGCGAGACACCCGAGGCTATGCAGAAGGTAGCGGAGGGAGAATTTTCCAACATCCGCAACCACCCTGTCCTGCAAGAGGTCTATTTCACGCCTGTATCAGTCCGCTACATCCAGTTGCGCGCCATCCGCATGGTGCGTCCGGGCGAGGCGTTGAAGTATGAGAAAATAGCCATCCAATAATCCATTTGCACCTACTCCTATACCTTATATATATAATGAATACGCTTCTCACCTCCCTGCTGGCTACCGCCACGCTTCTCCCTCTCCCACACCATCGCAACCTGCGCACGCTTTCCATCGGCACAGAGCGGCCAAGGACGATGTTCATGGCATGGCCTGACTGCTCTGCAGGACAATCGCTGCGGTACGAGGACAGTCCGTGGCACCAGTCGCTCAATGGGAAATGGCATTTTTTCTATGCCGACGACGACCACCTGCTACCCCATGATGCCACAGCCGACCAGCCCGACACACAGGGGTGGAGTACAATCAGCGTGCCAGGCAACTGGGAGATGCAAGGTTTCGGAACGGCTATCTACGTCAACCAACCATACGAGTTTGTCCAAGGACGTCCCCAACCGCCTGTCCTCCCCGACGAGATACCCGTAGGCGTCTATCAGCGCACCTTCACCATACCCGAGTCGTGGGACGGAAAGAATGTGTTTCTACACATCGATGGTGCCAAGTCGGGAGTCTATGTCTATCTCAACGGACAACACATCGGATATAGCGAGGACTCCAAATCGACGGTGGAATATCTTCTGAATCCGCATCTACGCAAGGGAGAGAACCACCTGACGCTCAAGATCTACCGCTGGAGTACGGGATCGTATCTCGAATGTCAAGACTTCTGGCGCATCAGCGGCATCGAGCGCGACGTATGGCTATCGGCAGAACCACAGGTCTCTGTACGCGACTTCCATATCACCTCCACCCTCGACGACAGCTACCACGATGGTATCTTCCGCTTGCAGACCGAACTGCGCAATACCACGGGCAAACGACAGCGGGCAACGGTCTCCTACGAACTGCGGAGCGACGAGGGGAGCACGCTTGTCGCCTCGGCCTCACAGTCTATCGACATCAAGGACACAGCAGCCTTCGCCGACTTCTCGGCCACGATACCAGACGTTCGCCCATGGAGCTCGGAGCAGCCCCAACTCTACACTCTGTATGTGAAGGTGCAAAACGGGAAGGAGCAGGAGGTGATCCCCTACCGCGTGGGCTTCCGACGTGTCGAGATCAAGGAGCGCACATGTAGCGACGGGCGCACGCTTCCCTGCCTGCTGGTCAATGGGCAACCCATCAAACTCAAGGGCGTGAACATCCATGAGCACAATCCCTATACGGGCCACTATGTGACGGAGGAGGTGATGCGACGCGACTTCGAACTGATGCGGCGCAACAACATCAACGCCGTGCGCCTCAGCCACTACCCACAGGGCCACCGCTTCTATGAGCTGGCCTCTGAATACGGTCTCTATGTCTATGACGAGGCCAACATCGAGAGCCACGGTATGGGCTACGACCTGCGCAAGGGTGGCACGCTGGGCAACAACCCCGACTGGCTCGAGGCTCATCTGTACCGCACCCGCAACCTGTATGAGCACGACAAAAACTACCCCTGCGTCTGCTTCTGGTCGCTGGGCAACGAGGCGGGCAACGGAGTCAACTTCTACGAGACCTACCAATGGCTGAAAGCTGCCGACGCCCCTTGGATGTCACGCCCCGTCAGCTATGAGCGTGCGCTTTTGGAATGGAACACGGACCTGTTTGTCCCACAATATCCGTCGGCGGAATGGTTCGCCAAAGTAGGAAAAAGTGGGCTGGACCGTCCCGTCATCCCCTCTGAATACGCCCATGCGATGGGCAACAGCACGGGAGACCTGTGGGGACAATGGCAACCTATCTACGAATACGACCACCTGCAGGGCGGATTCATCTGGGACTGGGTTGACCAAGGAATCCTGTCCCTCCACCCCAAAGATAGCACACGATGGGGCAACGCCATCCCGCTGATGGACCAAAAGCGAGGCCAAATAGCCCGTCCGAATAGCGAGAAGTTTTATGCCTATGGCGGCGACTTCGGCGTTGGCATGCCCTCGGACCACAACTTCTGCTGCAATGGCATCATTGCCCCCGACCGCACACCCCACCCTGCCATGGCCGAGGTGAAATATGTGTACCAGAATGTGGCGTTCCTGCCAGTGGACCTCAGCAAAGGCACCTTCCGAATCTTCAATCGCCACTACTTCACCAGCCTCGATGCCTATGACTTCCACTACGAGGTGCGACGCAATAGCGAGTTGATAGCCGAGGGCACATGGCACCTCGACACGCCGCCACAGGAATATGCCGACGTGGCGGTGCCCCTCCCCCAGTTGGAGCAACGGCCCGAGACGGAGTATTTCATCAACCTCTATGCCACGACCCGCGAAGGGGAGCCTATCGCCCTCTACGGAAAGCCCGACGAGCAGCGGCCCGCCGTTGCCAAGGGTGAGCAGATGGCCATGGAGCAATTCCGCATTCCCCAGCCCTACACAATGAAAGCAGAGGCTGAGGCCACAGGAAAGATGACCTGGCGATCGAGCCAAGACAGTACGGTAGTGACGGGGCAGCGACTTCACTTTGCGCTGGATGCCAAAGGCGTAGTCACCTCCTATCGCGTGGATGGACGTGAGTACATCCACGAGGGCTTTGGTTTCCAACCCAACTTCTGGCGTGCGCCGACCGACAACGACAATGGTAACAACACGGCAGAGCGACTGCGGATATGGAAAACGGCAAGCCAGGAGTTTCACCCCACCGTGCGCGTAAGCCAGCAAGGCACACAAACGGTGGTAGCCGTCAACTACATACTTCCTGCGGGCAACCACTACACGCTTACCTACACGCTATCGGACAACGGACGCCTGCACGTTGCGGCCGACTACGCCCCAGCCAGCAAGGCCGATACCCCAGAGCTACCGCGCGTGGGACTCCGCTTCCGCCTCCCTGCAGCCATGGACGGCGTGACATACTTCGGTCGAGGCCCTGAGGAGAACTACATAGACCGCAACCACGGCACCCCCATCGGGCGCTACCAGGCCAAGGCCAACGATCTCTACTATCCCTACGTCCGCCCCCAGGAGAACGGTCATCACACCGATGTGCGCTGGCTCCGACTGGAGGACCACCTCGGCAACGGTCTGCTCATCAAGGCTGACAGCGTGATGGAGTTTAATGCACTACGCAACAGCATCGAGGACTTCGACCAGGGAAAAGCCACCAACCACCATGCTGACGAGATACACCCGCGCCACTTCGTCGAGGTGTGTCTCGACGGGTTCATGCAGGGCGTGGGAGGCTACGACAGTTGGGGGTCAAGACCGGCTCCACAGCATCAGCTTCCGGCCGACCGCGCCTACCACTTCGGCTTCTCCATCCAGCCCGTCGTGAGGTCATAGCATCGGAACAATATGACAAAACCGTTAAAATAGTTGGTTTTCGCTTGTGCTCCCTTGGCCGATTCACAGGGATTGCGTAACTTTGTGGCAGGGAGCACATGCCGAAGACGAAGATCCATCCACCTCATCTCACGCTTTTGCTCTACATCTGAAACAGCTAAAAACGAACGCACATGATGAAACAAACGGTAAAAATACGCTGCAAGAACAACGGAGAGACCAAAGAGATAGCCATCGGAAGCACACTCAAGGAGGCTTACGAGGCTTTTGGTCTGAGTATGGAGTTCGGCCCCATCAATGCCACGGTAAACAACCGCACGGAGGGCCTCAACTATCGTCTTTATCACAACAAAGACGTGGAATATTTCGACCTCCACTCCGCCACAGGCGAGCGTTGCTATATGCGCACGCTCTTCTTCGTGCTCTGTAAGTCGGTCCATGACCTCTATCCCGATAGCAAGGTAGTGATAGACATCCCCGTGAGCAACGGCTACTACTGCAACCTGATGCTCGGCCACGATGTGACGGAGACTGATGTGACACGCATCCGCGAGCGAATGCGACAACTCATCGATGCAAAGTTACCCATCCGTCGCTACGAGGTTCCAACGGAAGAAGCCGTCAGGATATTCAGTTCGCGTGGCGACAAGGCCAAGGCAAAACTGCTTCGCAGCACGGGCAAACTCTATACGACCTACTACGAGATAGACGACTATGTGGACAATTTCTATGGATCGTTACTCATCAACACCTCGCAGCTGACCCTCTTCGGACTGGAGAAATACTTCGACGGGGCGTTGCTGCGCCTGCCCTCACGCCAGAATCCAGCCGAACTGGGGGCACTGATACGCCAGGACAAAATGTTCGACATCTTCAAGGAGCAACACAGGTGGAATCGCATCCTCGGCGTGAGTACTGTCGGCGACTTCAACGAAGCCGTCCGATCAGGACAGACCACAGGCCTCATCAACGTCAGCGAAGCCCTGCAGGAAAAGAAGATTGCCTCCATCGCCGAACAGATAGCCCATCGCCAAGGCACGCGCGTAGTACTGATAGCGGGTCCGTCCTCATCGGGTAAGACCACATTCTGCAAGCGGTTATCCATCCAGTTGGTCACCTGCGGCATCAAACCCATACAGATCTCACTCGACGACTACTTCGTGGATCGCCATCTCACCCCGAAGGACGAAAACGGAGAGTATGACTACGAGAGCGTCCATGCCCTCAACATCCCCCTGCTGAACGAGCAGCTACAACAACTTTTCGAGGGGAAAACCATCGAACTGCCGAAGTATAACTTCCAAACGGGCAAGAGCGAGAAGAGTGGCAAGAGACTACAGTTGGGCGACAACCAAGTGTTGGTACTCGAAGGCATCCATGCCCTCAACCCAGAGTTGACGGCACAGATTCCGCAGGAGCAGAAGTTCCACATTTACATCTCTGCGCTGACCACCATCCTGCTCGACGACCACAACTACATCCGCACTACGGACAACCGCCTTCTGCGTCGCATCATCCGCGACTACAAATACCGTGGAGTGAATGCCCAGGAAACAATCCATCGCTGGCCCAGCGTCCGTGCGGGCGAGAACAAATGGATCTTCCCCTACCAGGAGAACGCTGACGTGATGTTCAACACAGCCATGCTCTTCGAGCTGGCCGTTATCAAGCAACAGGCCGAGCCGCTCCTGGACCTGGTGCCAGAGAATTGTCCCGAATACGCCGAGGCATACAGGTTGCGCACATTCCTCGAATACATCCAGCCGATACCCAACCGCGCACTGCCTCCCACCTCTCTGCTGCGCGAGTTCTTAGGTGGCAGTTCGTTTAAGTATTGAGGTACCACGGACCATAGCCTATCCAGGCACATTATACTCAAAAGAGGATGACAGCTATCTGTCGTCCCCTTTTGATATAGTTCCATTACAATACCTCTGGCTATTGCCTGTAATAACGCAGCCAGCTATTATGATATTGCCTATTCCTTTTGTTTCGCATCCCCATCCAGCACCTCACCAAAGAGGGTGGCGGAGGTGCTACCCGTGATGCGCACGCGTACGGTCTCGCCGATGCGATGCTGACCTCGGTCAATGACGACGGCCTTGTTTTGCTCCGTGCGTCCCATGAGCTGGTTGGGATTGCGCTTGGCTGTGCGCTCCAGAAGGATGTCAAACTCCTTGCCTTCGTCCATACGGTTGCGCTCAGCCGACATCTCCGTCTGCAGACGGATCAGTTCGTTGAGTCGGCGCACCTTCTCCTCCTCCGAGACATTGTCGGGCAGATGCTTGGAAGCATAGGTGCCAGGACGCTCACTATACTTGAACATGAAGGCAGAGTCGAAACCGACCTCACGCACCAGCGACAGCGTCTCCTGAAACTCCTCCTCGCCCTCGTCATGGTAGCCCACAAAGAGGTCGGTCGTCAGTCCGCAACCAGGGATGATGCGGCGTATGGCAGCCACGCGCTCCAGGTATTGCTCGCGCGTATATTTGCGGTTCATCAAATGGAGCACCTTGTTGCTGCCGCTCTGTGCCGGGAAGTGGATGTGGCGGCAGAGGTTGGGCTCGTCGGCGATAGCGTGGAGGATGTCCTCCGTCATATCCTCGGGATTGCTGGTCGTAAACCTGACGCGCATGTGCGGGACGCTCTCTGCCACGAGACGCAGCAGCTGGGCAAAGGACGTGCCCCCCTCGGGACGCTTGCCATTGGGCAGCAAGCCATAAGAATTGACGTTCTGTCCGAGCAGCGTCACCTCCTTGAAGCCACGGTCGCTGAGGTCGTGCACCTCGCGGAGGATGCTCTCCACGTCGCGCGAACGCTCACGTCCACGCCTGTCTCTTATACACATCTGACGCTGCCGACGATC
>ERZ1026870.243-NODE-243-length-34697-cov-142.305583_pt1 | contig 34697 bp, 29 predicted proteins | sample MGYA00380165_ERZ1026870 | MGnify/ENA primary metagenome ERZ1026870 (study PRJEB33269, sample SAMEA4719801) | human gut metagenome | biome: human-associated habitat; feature: organic feature; material: feces | place: Cameroon | collected 2013-10 ...
TGGAGCGCAGAAACCTGGTGAAGGCTTACGGCGCAGAAGTGAGACTGACCAGCGGCAAGGACGGAATGCCTGGTGCCATCAAGGCTGCCGAGGAGCTCCGCGATTCCATTCCTGGTTCCGTGATTCTGGGACAGTTTACCAACCCAGCCAATCCTGCCAAGCACTATGCCACAACAGGACCAGAAATCTGGGCAGATACCGATGGCGAGATTGATATCTTCGTAGCCGGTGTAGGAACAGGTGGAACCATTTCGGGTATCGCCAAGTACTTGAAGGAGCAGAATCCTAACGTGAAGGTGATTGCCGTAGAGCCTGCCACATCGCCTGTATTGAACGGCGGACAGAGCGGTCCTCACAAGATTCAGGGCATCGGTGCCGGTTTCATTCCAGAGACCTACTCTTCAGAATTCATCGACGAGGTATTGGATATTCAGAACGATGATGCTATCAAGGCAGGTCGTGACCTGGCTCAGACCGAGGGCCTCTTGGTAGGAATCTCATCAGGTGCCGCCGCCTTTGCAGCCACCGAGATTGCGAAGCGTCCTGAGAACAAGGGCAAGAAGATTGTTGCCCTCTTGCCAGATACTGGTGAGCGTTATTTAAGCACTGTACTCTATGCTTTCGAGGAGTATCCTTTGTAATTCACAATCGGATATTATCTGAAGAAAGCAAAATCTATCATAATTTTCCCAACCCGCTTTTCCATAGCAGGTTGGGGATTTGTATATTTCGGAACTTCATATATATTTGCAAATGCGATACCACCGCCCTAACTACCTATTTTTATATAGTTAGGGCGGTGTTATCGCTAAAATTTGAGACCATTTACCGCATAGAGCGGTACGTTTGTAACCCAATCTTCCTGCTGATAATCATTCATAGAGATGCGATAGGCCTTCTTTGACCGGTTCAATCTCATCCTCCTCATCCTGGAGCAGAAAATCAATCTCCTGAGTACTGTTGGTTTTGGCATAATAATACGGTTCATACCTGAGAACGAGCTGCTGCAAAACATACTGTTCCGTCAATGCTCCTTTGAATTCGGTAAAAATACTGTTGCCAGACACTATTGTCGCTGCCTTGAGATTAGACATCGCACCCAAAAGCCCAACATCCAGGACGAAGATCTTGAAGGCTGCCCGATCTTCATAACTGGCAAGTGGCAGTCGAGAAAAGGGGCAGTATCAGTTTAGAAAACGGACATTAAAATACCGTTTACCGCAAAAACACAAAGTAAAGTACCGCAAAAATACAAAGTAAAATACCGTTAAAACACAAAACAAAATACCACAAAAATACAAAATTATTTGTAGATTCCACTATTTATTACAATCTTTGCAAACAAAAACATATTGAATATGAAGTATTTAGATAGAATAGCAGACAGAATGCTCCGACTTCGTTTGGAAGCCTTTGGAGCAGTACAGATTGTTGGACCAAAATGGTGCGGAAAAACCACTACAGCCATGCAGCAGTCAAAGAGCGTAATCAAGATGCAAGATCCAGATAAGCGTGAAGGATATCTGGCGACGGCACGCACCAAACCATCCTTGCTGCTCAAAGGCGAAACACCACGACTGATAGACGAGTAGCAGGTAGCACCAGTTTTATGGGATGCTGTTCGGAATACCGTAGATGAGCGAAACCAGAAAGGTCAGTTTATCTTAACCGGTTCTACAGTCGTCGAAGACAAAAACGGAGAAATCATGCATACGGGTACTGGCCGCATCTCCAAGATGCCCATGTATCCTATGAGCCTTTATGAGTCAAAGGAATCAACAGGCACCATATCTTTACGTTTATTGTTTGATGATCCAGCTTACGATATTGATGGATTTCTGTCAGACATGACCGTGGAGAAACTGATTTTCGCTGCTTGCCGAGGCGGTTGGCCAGCATCATTGGACGTCACTTCGCAGGAGGCACAATTACTGATAGCACAGGATTACGTAAATGTGATTTGCGATGAAGATATATCGAGGGTAGATGACGTAAGAAGACAGCCAGCTTTGGCTCGACTCATCATGCGTTCTTATGCCCGGAACATCTGCACCCTCGTCAAGAAATCCAAGATGTTGGCAGACATCACGGTAGAAATGGAGAAAACGTCGATGCCAACATTTGATGATTATGTTTCTGCCCTGCAACGATTGTTTGTCATAGAAGATGTGGAGGCATGGTGTCCGGCAATCCGCTCAGCCGCTGCAATCCGTTCGGGAGCCAAGCGTTGCTTTGTAGATCCTTCCATAGCTATTGCTGCTTTGGGTATGTCACCAAGAAGTCTGGAATTAGACCTTCGAACCTTTGGTTTCATATTCGAGTGTATGTGCATTCGCGACCTGAAGGTATATTCGCAAGCCTTGGGAGGTAGAGTCTCTTACTATCACGACCGCTATGACCTGGAGGCAGACATCGTGCTTCATCTTGCAGATGGCCGCTATGCCTTGATAGAATGCAAGTTGGGTAGTCGGGAGATAGAAGATGGTGCCAAGCATCTCCTGCAACTACGGGATCTGATTCGTGAGAAGAACAAGACAGAGCATCAGATGCCACTCAGAGAGCCAGACCTGCTGATTGTCATGACAGGAGGCGAAATGGCTTATACCAGGGAAGATGGAGTAAAGGTTATACCTTTGGCTACATTAAAAGACTAAGAAAAGGGCACTACACAAAAATCTGGTTAGAAGGGGAACTACAAAAAATCAGATAGAACCTGATGAAGATGGTCTCCCTGAACTTAGACCCAAGATTGACTTTCACTTCTTAAGATAGCCATCCCATGACATACGAAGAATTCAAGCTATTGGCTGAGCATCCACAGCATCGGGATGTTCCTGCCATCTTCAAGCTCGAAGTTTTAGAAACGGAAGAGCTGGAGGAGAAGAAGCGTTCACATTATCCGAAATATAAGATGAATACCTATTGTCCGCAAGCTTTCACCACGAAAAGAATAGAACTTTTCCTTCATAAAAGTTTGGTGGTATCATTTTTTTGTTGTAGCTTTGCAAATGAATTAATTCGATGACGCAATGGCAAGAAAATTATATCCTATAGGAATTCAGACATTTGAGGAAATCCGCAAGTTGGACAACCTCTATATTGACAAGACGGAATACATCTATCGTATGACACATACCGATGGAAAGTATTTCTTCTTGAGTCGTCCACGCCGTTTCGGCAAGTCGCTGCTTGTTTCCACCTTCCAAAGTTATTTCGAAGGAAAGAAGGAACTCTTTGAGGGGCTTGCCATCGAGAAACTGGAGAAGGAGTGGAATACTTATCCTGTGCTGCACTTCGACCTGAGCAAGGGTAAGCATATGGAGAAGGAGCAGCTGAATCGTTATTTGTTGGATATTATTGAAAAGCAAGAGGCAAGGTTCGATTGCATGAGCAATAAAATAGATGTTAATATTCGACTTGACGATTTGATAAATGCAGTTTATCATAAGACAGGCAAGCAGGTGGTGGTGCTCATTGATGAATATGACGCTCCGCTGCTGGATGTGGCGCATGAGAAGGAAAAACTCGATGAGCTCCGTAACACAATGCGCAACTTCTATAGTCCTCTGAAGGGAAACGAGTCTATGCTTCGATTTGTCTTTATGACGGGCATCACGAAGTTTTCGCAGCTCAGCATCTTCAGCGAGCTGAACAACATCAAGAATGTGAGCATGGACGAGCCTTATGCCGGCATCTGTGGCATCACCAAGGAGGAACTGTTGACCCAGATGAGTGATGACATCGACGCTCTTGCCGAGCATCTGGAACTGAGCAGGGAGGAGACTATCCAGGAACTCAAAGACCATTATGATGGTTATCACTTCACTTGGCCATCGCCTGATGTCTTCAATCCTTACAGCCTGCTCAATTGCTTTGCTGATGGCAAGCTGAAGGCTTATTGGTTTGGATCCGGTACACCTACTTATCTGATTGAAAAAATGAGGGAGTTTCATGTGTTGCCATCGCAACTGGGAAAGGTGAGGGCTAAGGCTTCCTCCTTTGACGCTGCAACGGAAAGAATGACTTCGCTCACTCCTCTGCTGTATCAGAGTGGCTATCTCACCATCAAGGACTACGAAAAGAAGATAGATGTTTATACGCTCGACTTTCCTAACAAGGAGATTGAGGTGGGACTGTTCGACAGTTTGTTGCCGGGCTACCTTGGATCGGGAATAGATACGGGTAGGGTTGTGATAGCTGACATTTCTTCCTATATTAATAGTGGTAAAATGGATGAAGCCCTGCAAATGCTGGCTGATTTCCTGGAAACCATTCCGTATTGCGACAACACCAATTACGAGGGGCATTACCAGCAGATGCTTTACATCCTCTTTGCCCTGCTTACCAACTACGATATCCTCGTGGAGCAGCATACGGCGAAGGGCAGAATCGATATCACGCTGGAGACTGCCGACACTATCTATGTGATGGAACTGAAATTCAATAAGAGTGCCGAGGAGGCTCTCGCCCAGATAGAGGCAAGGCATTATGCCGATGCTTTCAAGATGAGCGGCAAGAAGGTGGTAAAGGTGGGCTTGAACTTCTCTGTCAAAGACGATGTGAATACTCTGGAATGGGTGATTTCCTGACACTGAGGGGGTTAGCCGATGGATTACGATTGACTTTCACAAATTCTTAAAATAAACATCCTATGACATACGAAGAATTCAAGCAATTGGCTGAGCATCCACAGCATCGGGATGTTCCTGCCATCTTCAAGCTCGAAGTTTTAGAAACGGAAGAGCTGGAAGAAAAGAAGCGTTCACATTATCCGAAATACAAGGTGAACACCTATTGTCCGCAAGCCTTCACCACAACTTTGGAGGAGGCAGAGAGACTGATGCACCAGGATGTCCAGTACCGCAAAAAGATGAAGGAGGAAGACGACTATCCGCTGGATACCTTCTGCTATTATATCTCGGAGATTCCGATGGGACTGTTGCACTACGACCGGGAATGTCTTTCGGAAAGGGTGTATGATGGGGAGGGAAAAGTGCGGCTGTTTCTTCTGCGGCGAAATCTTCTCGCCATCCGAAATCACGGATTACCTCCCTGATGAGCCGCCTACAGCTGAATGTCCCTTCTGTTATACCGACTCCGTAATAGGTGATGCCTCCGGCTTCCCTATCACCAAGGATTTCTTGAAGAAAATGAAGAAGAGATGGTTCTAAGCAAAATAAGGAAAGGGGATAGGCTTACACACTTTTTAAAGCTTTTGCCCTTTCAGGGCGACAGGCTTGCATTCATAATAACCCAGGGCGAATGCCCTGGGCTAGGAGCTTCAGCCCTTTCAAGGCGTATGGGGCATAGCTTGCGAAAAGTCCGAATCATAAGATTCACTTTTGAAAACGGACATTAAATCTATAACTTACTTCTTTTCTTCCAGATGCTTCTTCACGGCATCCTCGATATCTGCCTTGTAATTCAGACCGTAGAGGCGGTAGAGATCCTGCATGTGGAGCATTCTTGGGAAGAAGTTCTCCAGGTTGCGCTTATCCTTGGCAGTCCACTGAACCTCAGAAAGGGCGGCAAGTCTTGGCAACAGCTCCCACTCCATCTTCTCGGCATCCTTTACCCACTCGGTCCAGATACAACCCTCGGCACCGATGATGTTCTGCTGCTCGGCAGGAGTCAACTTATCAGAGCAAGGATCCAGATCATATACTCGCTGGATGCTAGGAATACCCTCAATCTTGTTGATGCGAGGATTGCTGAAATAGAAATTGGTGATAGGAGCCACGATGGTAGGATGACCCTCACGGGCTGAACGGATGCTGGCATTCACACTGGTCCAACCGCAAACGGTGATGTCCTTGGATGGAGTTCCTTCCAGAATCTCATCCCAACCCATCATCTTTCTGCCACGATTTCTGATCTGCTTCTCTATCTCACCCATAAACCAGGTCTGCAACTGCTCTTCCTTGCTGTGCTTAGGAAGTTCCTGAATGCCTAGCTCCTCTATCTTCTTCTGGCAGTTCTCGCAAACCTTCCAACGGTTCTTAGGACACTCGTCGCCACCAATATGAATATAGGTGGATGGGAAAATGTCCATGATCTCATCCATCACATCCTTGGCAAACTGAAGGGTCTGTGCCTTGCCGGCACACAACACATCCTCGAACACGCCAAAGCGGGTAGCCACCTCGTAAGGACCACCCGTGCAGCCCAACTCCGGATAAGAAGCCAGGGCAGCCAGCATGTGGCCCGGCATATCCACCTCAGGAATCACGGTGATGTATCTGTCGGCAGCATACTTCACGATTTCGCGAGCCTCATCCTGGGTATAATAACCCGATACAGGAACACCGTCAAACTCATTCTTGTTGGTTGGCAGGATGGTTTCCTTGCGCTTGGACCCAATCTGGGTAAGCATCGGATACTTCTTGATTTCAAGACGCCAGCCCTGGTCCTCGGTAAGATGCCAGTGGAAATAATTGATGTTGTGCATCGCAAAGACATCAATCAATTTCTTGAGATAAGGTACGCTGAAATAATGGCGGCCCACATCTATCATAAACGCACGGTAGGCAAAGCGAGGCGCATCCTTCACCTCTACGGCTGGCAGGGAAACACTCTTCACATCCTTGGCAATAGGCAAAGCCTTCATCACACTCTGGATGCCGTAGAAGATACCCACATGAGAGGTGGCAGAAATGGTGATGCCCGCCTTGTTCACCACCAGGGAATAAGCCTCAGATTTCGGGTCGCCGGCATTCAGAGCCAGACGAATCTGTTTCTTCTCCTGCTTATCAGTAGTCTTCACCTCAATACCGGTTACCTCCTTGATATGAGATGCCAGGAACTCGGCATCCTTCTTCTGCTTCTCATCGCCAGCAGCGTAATAAATAGTTGTCTTTGATGTAATTTTGAACGGAGCTGCCTCCACCTCCTTCACCTGCTCTGGTAAAGGAACGATTTGCCAACTTCCCATGTTCAAATCCTTGGCAGAAAGAGAAAGGCTTGCCAAGAGAGCCACAGTTAGAATGATTCTTCGTAACATAATTTTTGTATAATAGGTTTTAAATTAGTGCAAAATTACGATTATATCTCGAAAGAATGGCATTCATGCTACAGAAATATCGACTTATATACCAAAATTAACCTATTTTTGAATTTTAAAACCTATCAAACCGATATTTTGTTGTACCTTTGCAGCAATAATCGACTCATAATGATAAACAATTAATATGAAGAAACTGTTCCTGAGCGCTGCCCTCCTGGCAGCATCTCTGGCATCCCAGGCCCAGCAGGGTCCGCTGTGGATGCGCTACCCGGCCATCTCGCCCGATGGCTCTACCATCGCCTTTGCCTACAAGGGCGACCTCTATTGCGTTCCTGCCCAGGGTGGCGAGGCACGCCAGTTGACTACCCATGCCGCTTACGATTCGCAGCCTATCTGGAGCCCCGACGGCAAGAAGATTGCCTTCGTCTCTACCCGAGAAGGCAGCATGGATGTGTACGTCATCTCTGCCAAGGGCGGTGCGCCAACCCGACTCACCACCCACAGCGGCAAGGAGACACCTATCGCCTTCAAGGACAACGACCACGTGCTCTTCGCTGCCAATATCATGCCTACTGCCCAGAGCAACCTGTTTGCATCCAATGAGTTCTCGCAGGTTTACGAGGTAAGTACCCAGGGCGGTCGTCCAAAACTGTATTCTGTTCTGCCGATGGAAAACATCAGCATCAACAAGAACGGACAGGTGCTCTACCACGACAAGAAGGGTTACGAGGATGCATGGCGCAAGCACCATACCTCACCTATCACCCGAGACATCTGGATGCTCGACAACGGAAAATACCAGAAGCTCACCACCTTCAAGGGCGAAGACCGCAACCCGGTATGGGCAGCCGATAACCAGAGCTTCTATTATCTGAGCGAGCAGGATGGTTCCTTCAATGTATATCGCCGCAACATCGCCAGCGGAAAGGATACCCAGATAACCCACGAAAAGAAGAATCCTATCCGATTCCTCACCTCTTCTGATAGCGGCCTGCTCTGCTATGGCTTCGATGGCGAAATCTATACCGTAAAGGAAGGCGGACAGCCTCAGAAGGTCAGCATCTCCATCACCACCGACAATGAGGAGCCAAGCCTCATCCGCCAGGTGCAGTCGTGGGGAGCCACCGAGATAGCCCTTTCTCCAGATGCCAAGGAAGTAGCCTTCGTGATGCATGGCGATGTATATGTTACATCTGTAGAATACAAGACCACCAAGCGCATCACCGATACTCCTCAGCAGGAGCGCAACCTGAGCTTTGCCCCAGATGGAAGAAGTCTGGTCTATGCCTCTGAGCGCAATGGTGTATGGCAGATTTTCCAGGCTAAGATCAAGAACGAGAAGGAAAAGAACTTTACTTACTGCACCGACATTGAAGAGGAGCAGCTTACCAAGACCAATATTACTTCGCAGTATCCAGCCTACAGTCCTGACGGCAAGGAAGTGGCTTTCTACGAAGACCGTGCCGCCCTTCGCATCATCAATCTGAAGTCGAAAGAAGTGCGCACCGTGCTCGACGGCAAATACAATTTCTCTTATGCCGATGGCGACATCTGGTTTGAATGGAGCCCAGACAGCAAGTGGATTATGTGCAGCTACATAGGCACCGGCGGCTGGAACAACACCGACATAGCCGTGGTGAAGGCCGATGGCAAGGAGGTGCATAACGTAACCGACAGCGGCTATAGCGACGGCAACGGAAAATGGGTGCTCGGCGGAAAGGCGATGCTCTTCGAGAGCGATCGTGCCGGATATCGCAGTCATGGTTCATGGGGAGCAGAAAACGATGCCTATCTCATGTTCTTCGACCTCGATGCCTACGACCGCTTCCGCATGAGCAAGGAGGAACTGGAACTTGCCGAGGCTAACAAGGACCTGAAGGAGAAGAATGCCGATGAGAAGGAGGAGAAGAAGAAGGAAGAAAAGAAGAAGAAGGAGGAGAAGACTGGCAAGATAGAGGTGGATAAAGTAAAACCGCTGGAGCTAGACTTCGACAACTGTCGCGACCGCATCGTCCGTCTCACCGTCAACTCATCCAACATGGGTGATGCCATCCTCGACACCAAGGGCGAGAAGATATATTACCAGGCAGCCTTCGAAGGTGGCTACGACCTCTGGTGCCACAACCTGAAGGAAGGCAGCACCACCCTGATGATGAAGGGTATCGGTGGCGGCGGCTTCGTTGCCGACAAGGACATCAAGAACCTCTTCCTCTGCAACGGCAGCAGCATCAAGAAGATAGACCTGGGCAGCAGGGCTACCAAGAACATCGCCTTCGAGGCTCCTTTCAACTACAAGCCTGCCGAGGAGCGCCAGTATCTCTTTGATCATGTATGGCGCCAGGTGGAGGATAAGTTCTACGTTCCAGATATGCAGGGCGTGGACTGGGCATACTATCGCAAGGTGTATGAGAAGTTCTTACCTTATATTAATAACAACTTCGACTTTGCCGAGATGCTGAGCGAGATGCTGGGCGAACTGAACGCCAGTCATACGGGTTGCCGCTACTATGGTGGCACAGCATCGCTTTCTACCGCAGCCCTCGGTGCCTTCTTCGACCCTAACTACGAGGGCGATGGTCTGAAGATTCAGGAAGTAATCAAGCGTGGTCCGTTTGCCGTGAAGAAGAACGAGATAACTGCCGGCTGCATCATCGAGAAGATTGACGGCGAAGCTATCAAGGCGGGTATGGATTACAACGCATTGCTCGATGGCAAGGCCGGCAAGAACGTACGCCTCACCATCAAGAACACCAAGGGCAAGACTTTCGATCTCACCATCAAGGCGATTTCGCAGAGCAATCAGCAGGAGCTGCTCTACAAACGCTGGGTGGATAGAAACCGTGCCATCGTGGATAGTGTATCAAAGGGCAGAATCGCCTATGTTCACGTAAAGGCAATGAACAGCGAGAGCTTCCGCACCGTATATAGCGAACTCTTGAGCGACAAGAACCGCAACAAGGATGCCGTAATCGTGGATGAGCGTCACAATGGTGGCGGCTGGTTGCACGACGACCTCTGCACCCTGCTCAATGGCAAGCAGTATCAGGAGTTTGTGCCTCACGGCAAGGTGGTGGGCAAGGATCCATTCAACAAGTGGACCAAGCCTTCCTGCGTATTGATTTGCGAAGACGACTACAGCAACGGTCATGGTTTCCCATGGGTATATAAGGAGTTGGGCATCGGCAAGTTGATTGGTACGCCGGTGGCTGGTACAATGACTGCCGTATGGTGGGAGACGCTGATGGACCGCAGCCTGGTATTCGGTATTCCTCAGGTAGGTTGCCGCGACATGCGTGGCACCTTCGGCGAGAACACCACCCTTTATCCACATGTAGAGGTGTATAACTCTCCAGAGGATTACATCACCGGTCATGATACCCAGCTCATCAGAGCCGTGAAGGAAATGATGAAAAAGTAAGGAAAAGGAATTATTCCGAAAAATCATCTTATACATGAAAAGAGCGTGATCGCCAAACAAGGCAATCACGCTCTTTCGCTAATAACATTATAATATTCCGAGGGATGAAAGAAAAAACTTAGCAAACTTTCTTCTTGCGCTCACAATAGCGTTCGCATTGGGCACAGATGTCATATCCCAGCATGGCACCCAGGATGAAATCCTCTTCCGGCGTAAGCTGGCATAATGGTTTGGTAACTATCATGCGGATAGCATCCAGGCATTCCTTCTTACCAAAGAAGAGATTCAGACGGTCGTTGCCAACCGGCTGGATGATGTAATCAATGTTCTGACGCTCTAATCTTGTTATGGCAAAAGACTCATATTTTTTGTTGAAGGTGTAGAGCACCAGGCGGCGCACGCCCTTCTTATATTCATATATATGATTCATCAGAACCTTCAAATCTACTGGTGTTGCGATTTCCTGCTGCATACTATCCGAATTTATTGTATTTAAATCAAGAATCAGAGAATTCCGACATTCTCCAATTCTTGAAAAATATTTTAGAAAAAATTATAACGCTGGCTTGATGGCCTCAAGCCAGGCATCAATGCGCTCCTCTGTCTTGTCATCCTCGTTCACCTCGTCGAGTGCGAGTCCCAGGAACTTGCCGTCCTCAATTGCCTCACTGTCATCATAGGAGTATCCATCTGTAGAAACACCAGGCAATACGGTAGCACCAGCCTCAACAGCAGCATCATAGAGCTCCTTCATGCCACCGCAGAATGTATCAGGGTAAGACTCGCTGTCGCCACAACCAAACAGGGCCACGGTCTTGCCAGCCAAGCCGACACTCTTCAGCGTCTTCACGCCATCATACCAGTCATCCTGCATCTCGCCGGCACCCCATGTAGAAGTACCGAGAAGAAGATTCTCGTGACTTGCGATAGTAGCATCATCGATGTTAGCTACATCTACAGCTTCCACGCCCAACTTAGAGGCGATGGTTTCGGCAATCGACTGGCATGAGCCAGTGGAAGAGCCATAAATTACGATAGTTGTTTTCATTTGTCCTTAATCACTTTTAGTTACATTTTTATTTCCGGGTGCAAAGTTACATCCTTTTTCCGGAATCTGCAATACCTAAAAATGATGGTTTTCAGGAAATACCTAGATATGGGGATAGGAGTCAAGATTTTCTGCCTATTTTAAGTTGAACGTAAATTTATTCTTATAGTCTCGATTCACACAGACCGTAGCCTTGCGCTGAGAAAGATTATACACCACCGACCACTGGGTATGGCTCGTAGGATTGCCCGGAGTTTCTGCCTGACTCACGCCATTGAGCAGATTCATGGCTCCTTCCTCAGACAACTGATTGTTGTTCTGCTTGATGACGAATTCCATTATGTCATAGCGGGTCTTGCCGTGGTTCGAGAGCTTCGGACCTTTATCAGAACATGCCATGGTTTCAGATACATAGAAGTTGCTGGCATAGCGCTTTTCTATCACCTCGCGGGTGTTTGGCAATACGTCAGGATATTTGAAATGAGTCTTTCCGTCTTCACCCGTATATTCATCGTCGATGTAAATCTTGCTTTGGTGATCCTTGTCATATACGAATTCTACGATGGCATAACGGCCCGTGGCATCTGCCATGTAGAAATGATAGTTGCCGTCGTTATCCGGTATCCAGAGATCATATCCGTCCAGAATCTTGAGAGCTTCATCCACAGTTCTGGCATGATCCAACATCATGCGCAAGGCAACGGTTGTAGTCAATTTCTTTCCTGTACTAGCCTGCTGGGTCGGTTTGCCGTCGAGATGGAGCACGGAAACGGCAAAGCCAGCCTCGTTCATACCGTCCATCAGGAGATATGGGAATGCCATGATATAGGATAGGTCTTGCGTCTTATTCTTCTCAAACTCAGCCTTGTTATATAGGATGTAATGCCAGAGATCCTGTCGGTAACCTATCCAGTAGGCATCCACCATACTGATGGATTTCAGTCCGCCTTCGGGTGCCGTGCGAACCAGGGCAGCTGCTATAGGTTCGTTATCATGGGAGTAATCAAAGTTGCGCCCCATCAGATAATCGCCCGTATCGGGTGTCGTCACGGCAAAGGCACTGCAGCCTGCATCCAGCTTGACTCTTGCCTTGAGCCAGGATGGCGTCTTGTCGCAGAGGGTTTTCAATACGGCACCAATCAGATGGGTGTTGTCGGTGAGATTGAATCCTGATATGGTAGGGAGTTTGTAATCCTCCGTATAGTCAAGATAGAAGAATCTTCCGTCTTTCAAGTCCTGGATAGACCTTACCATCTCCAGTTTCTTGGCATCGGTCAGCAAACTGGCCGGTACGTCCTGATAGTGAGCCTGGTTGTATACTTCTTCTGGGTCATCATCGCTGCACGAAGACACCATAACCATGAAGAAGGTAAAGCAGAAAGTTAAGCATGCAAACATTAGCCACTGAATGCGCTTGCTGTTGAAAGTATTGTTTCTTTTCATAATTAGTGATATTTAAAAGATGAATGATTCATTTTATTTTTCGATGCAAAAGTAATGGAAAATAAGGTTCGATATGGGAAAAACTACCCTGAAAAATACTGATTTTTTAGGAAAACGGGAAAAAATAACCTCAAAATCCGTCAAAATCACAGATTTTTATTATCTTTGCACGGTAATGCTAAGCAAAGCTAAGCAATGCAAAGCAATTCATCTATCAATAATGAATATATCCCTACGGAGTATGAAAGCAAAGAACTCAATAAGAACCAAGTTACGCAGGTTGGGACTCTCCTTGCTGAAGAGGGAATCCAATTACCTCGATCGCCAGCGCCAGTGGCTTCTGGTATGTTTTGCCGTGATGCTTTCTCTAGGCATCCTGTCTAATATCCTGGGGGTGTCGGGAGCCTTCGATCCATTTTTTACAGCATCCAACATCGTCTTTCTGGTAGTTGTGGTGTCCTCGTTCGCTGCCTATCTCTTGGGTAAGATAGGGGTGGTGAAAGGGATAACCTTCCTTGCAGTAGCAACCCAGGTTTTCATAGGCATGGATATTCTGTATAGTGCCTTCGTGCCTACATTGAAAGATAATACGATGGTAATTCTCATCAACATGCTCATTCTTGCCGGCAACATGTTTTTCTCGCTGGCAGCTTATCAGGCTCGTCTTACCCGCTGGCTGGTAGGCATAGCCTTGGGAGTTTATCTAGTCTGTGTGATAGTTACGGGCAATGAATCGCTGCGTAATTATTTCTTTATGATGCTGTTGATACTGCTGTTTATCAGTGTGCTGAGTCTGGGCATTGCCCGAAATGGCGAGTATCTGGTAAATGCCAATAAAATATTGCAGCGAGAAGAGGAGGAACTGCTCCAGGTGTTGAGAATCAACAAGAAGCAGATTAAGGCATACGTGGCATTGGCCAAGGAGCGGCATGATGTGAAGCAGACCGAGCATTTGCTGGATTTGCTGGGTGAGGCATCGCAGAAGAATGTGATAGATAATGTATTGCAGTATATTCAGACCCGGGAATTGAGCAAGCAGAATCTGGAGCGTGTTTTTCCGGAATTGAGTTCATCTGAGAGGGAAATCTGTTATCTCATCCTGCAGAATAAGAAGTTGAGTGAAATCGGTATCCTGCTCAATAAGACAGAATCCAATATCACCACCCAGCGTGGCAATATCCGAAAGAAGCTGGGGATGAATCCTTCTGATAATCTGCAGAAAGTATTAGAAAAGAGGATAAGGGAATGAAAGATTTTGCAGCAATAGATTTCGAAACGGCCAACCAGCAGCGTACAAGCGTCTGCTCGGTGGGCATTGTGATAGTGAGGGATGGCGAGATGGCAGTATTCCAGATGTACCGGATGGAATATCCCGGCTACGAATTCCACTGCACCTGCCGTGCTTCCCGAAGAAAGCTGGGTTCTCTCCTCCCCAACCATCAGCTCCAGACCGTAGCCGCCTATTGCGGTTACGATCTTACCATGCACCACAATGCCTTGGCAGATGCCGAAGCCTGTGCCTGGATAGCAAGGGAGCTGCTATAAATAATAGTCTATATCTTGCCGACAAAGTATAAAAAAGCATAATTTCGGCAGAATATAATATACTATATTTTGCCGCAATCTTCAACAATCCGGAAGATAGCAAAAAGGTAGTACGTTTATTGGCAACCCGCCATTCCGGTTTCACTCGTGAAGAAATCAGCCAAGCCACAGGTCTCCCTCTGGGAGGAGGTTTGTCTAACACCCTTGCAGCTTTGGCTGAAAGTGATTTCATCACAAGCTATTCGCCATACGGGATGCCCAAAAGTACAACATACTATAAACTGATAGACAACTTCTGTCTCTTTTGGCAGAAATACGTAGAACCCCATGGAAAGGAAACCGGTTTTGTAAGCGACAACATGACTTCTGATGTATTAAAAGCATGGCATGGAGTAGCCTTCGAAGAAGTTTGCTGGCAACATTTCCTGCAAATCAAGCAGGCTCTTGGAGTTGCTGGCGTAAAAACCTCGATCTCTGCATGGAACGTGAAAGGAACAGAGGAGAAAGAAGGCACCCAAATTGACCTGCTGATCATCAGAAACGACAATGTAGTAAACTTATGCGAGATGAAATTTGCCAGCGCTCCTTATACCATCAGCAAGGAAGAGGAACAGCGCTTGCGCCATCGCATAGAATGCCTAAAAGCAACGCTTTCTCCCAAGCAGTCCATTCATCTCACGATGATTACAACCTATGGGGTGGCGTATGGCAAGCATAGCGGAATAGTTCAAAAGGAAGTTAAAATGGAGGATTTGTTTAAATAAAACAGACGCAGAGTCCTGCTGGCATTACAGCCAGTAGAATTCTGCGCTTTTTGATACAGAAGCATATACATGGATTTCTAAAGAGCAAGCCAAAAATTTAATTTTATTAAACATTCCCAGTTTTTGACATTTGTGTCATTTTTCGGGAATGAACACACGAAAAGCCATTGACATCTTACTTTTGGGGGCTTACTTTACGAGATTTTGAATGCAAAAGCCCACAAAGGAGCCGATTTATTCCCGTTTTTTGTCATTAATGACACTTTTCGGGAACGACTATGCGTTTCTTCTCTTCAACTTGTTTCACAATCATTTGACTGAAACAGGAATAAGTGAAGACCATATAATAGAAATTGCATTAGATGATCGCCTCAACAAGAATTTGCGTGACCCTGATGTTATTCTACGACATATTCATGAACGTATCGTAGATGACAAACTCTACTATATCATATTGGACGAAGTACAAATGATAGATGAGTTTACCGATGTGCTGAATAGTCTTTTGCATATCCGCAATGCGGATGTATATGTCACAGGAAGTAACTCCAAATTTCTATCCAAGGATGTGGTTACAGAGTTTCGGGGACGTGGTGATGAAATTCACCTATTCCCATTGTCTTTTGCTGAATTATATAATTCTGTAGGAGGAGACAAGTTTGAGCTGTGGAAAAGTTATTATACTTATGGTGGACTACCAGGTATATTGGAATTGGATAGTGATAAGAAGAAAGCTGCATACCTCCGATCTTTACACGAAACAGTGTATCTCAAAGATATAATAGAGAGGAACAACTTGAAAAACAGCGAAGAATTCATGGAGTTGATGCGTGTGATGGCTTCAGGTATAGGTTCTCCGTGCAATCCTAGTAAGTTGGAAAATACATTCAAAAGTGTAAAGAATGAAACGCTTGACAGAAAAACCATATCCAAATATCTTTCCTACATGGAAGATGCTTTTCTTATAGAGAAGTCAATGCGATATGACATAAAGGGCAGAAAATATATAGGTACACTTTCGAAATACTATTTCCAAGACATCGGATTACGCAATGCCTTGCTGAATTTCAGACAGGTGGAAGAGAATCATATCATGGAAAATGTCATATACAACGAGTTGCGCTTACGAGGTTTCTGTGTTGATGTTGGTATGGTAGAGGCAAGGACTGCAAAAGAACGCAAACAATTGGAAGTCGATTTTGTTGCAAATATGGCAGACCGTAGATATTATATTCAATCAGCATTTGCAATGCCTGATGATGACAAAAGAGAGCAAGAATGCGCTTCATTAAAAAGAATCGACGATTCCTTTAAGAAGATAATCATAATGCGCGATGACATAAAACCATATCATGACAACAATGGCTTTTATATTGTCGGGTTAATGGATTTCTTGCTAAAGCCAGATTTGATGGAACAATTATAGAAATCGGAGAAAGAATCCATTCGTCATGAGTGGACTCTTTCTTTTGATAATCATAGCTTACCTATTATTATATGGTTGGGTACCTTACATTCCCCAACTTTTCGGGGAATGTTTCCACATACTTTCCTCATTTTCCCCACCATCTATTTTTGGTATACAAAGCATAATCATCTGATAATCAACTCATATCATTTTTACCCTTCTTTTTGGCACGCAGATTGTGACTATGAATAGCGGGTTCGACAATGAATCCACAAAGAAAGTAAGTAAGAAAGGAAGTAACATTAAATAGTAACAATTTAAAAAATATACGATTATGAAGAAGTTTATGTTTGCAGCTATCGCAGCTATGGTAATGGTTTCAGTAAGCAACGTTTTTGCATCAAGCAGAATGGTAGGTAACGCAGAGGTAGCACCAGTTGATACCGTGGCTCCAGATGCTCCTTCAGATACAACAGAAGTTGGCACTCCTATCCAGCCACAGGCTACCACTGAGGATTCTACTCAGCAGGAGACACCAGCCGAAACTACTACAGATACTCCTGTAGCAACAGAAGAGAACACCCAGGCAGAGCAGCCAGCTACTGTTCAGGAGACTCCACAGGAGAATTCCCAGGAGGAGACAACTCAGCAGCAGGAGTCTGCAGAGACAGAGCAGCAGACAAATGCTGAATAAGAACTCACAAGAGAGTTCTGTAGAGTTCTATTTTCAGACGACATATTAAGAATAATAGGGAAAGCGTAGAATCCTGCTGGCAGTGATGCCAGCAGGATTCTACGCTTTTTGATACAGAAGCATACACATGGATTTCAAAAGAGCAAGCCAAAAGTTTAAATCTATTAAGACAGTAAAGGCTACTCTTCCCCCTCTGAATCACAGTCACTATCAGCGAAGCCATCATCAAAACCGGCATCATATCCTTCTTCATACCCCTGTTCATATTCCTTCCTTTTCTTTCCCTTATATCGGCAAGCATCGTCGTAAGAATCGCCTCGTATATTTTCGATACCATCATGATACCCATCCTCCTGCCCCTGATCATATCCTGCATCATAGTATGGATTGATGCTAAGATCAAGAGCAGAAGTGGTATCATGAGTTTGCAGAGAGACAGGTGCGGATTGAGAAGAATCCATGCCGACTTTTGAAACAGAAGTCTCCTGCGGCATATCTTCATAAATTACCGCAGTATCCATTGGGGCATCAGAAGATTTTGGGGGATTCTTGGAAGAACACCCCGTAAACAGAACAGATGCCACCACACCTATCAAAGGAACCAAGAGATTAGCACAAGCCTTAACCTTGGTCAACATTATAAGAATACCAGTTCTTTTCATTACTACAGATTAAATGATTATTGCATATTTCTGAATGTGATGGCAAAAGTTACCATACCAAAATATAATTATCCTTACTTCTATAAGCGAAGCAAGGATAATCATTATCATGTAAAAAAGAGTCTAACCAAATGGAATACACCAAGAATTATCATCAAAATGCCAACTAAAGACAAACCGACAATAATATAATGATCTATTGTTTTAGAATCTTTCAGCCTAAGCCAAGAAGGGAAATACTTCCAAAGCAGATACCCCAATATTATTTGAAAAATAGAATGTACCATAACTACTGCAGATAAGGTTTGATAGCATCAATACTCCACGCATAATTTAAATTTGCTTGCGAACCATCATAAAAAGTACCAGATGTAACTCCAACAACTTCACCATACTCATTGATTAAAGCTCCACCACTACTTCCATGATCTATTAATGCATTAATTTGCATCAAATTGGTATCACGCCATTGAGATACTTCTCCTGAAGAGAATGTATTCTCTAATCCTCTAGGGCTACCTATAGCATAGACCTTGTCACCAACGCTAGGCTTTTCTTTTGCTAATGGTATATAAGGAACATCATCAACATTGACAAAGAACAAGATAAAATCTTCTTCTTCATCAGACTTAACAACTTTCGTAACCTTATATGCAGTATCACTCCCTACCAGTTTAATCTGCTCAGCACCAATAGCAGTACCCTTAAAAACATGATAATTACTAACAGCCAATCCATGAGAGTTTATGAAAAAGCCGGAACCTTGATAGGTATTTGTACCATCTGTAGTAAAGACCATGAACACGGCATTTCCATATCTGTTAAATATAGTTTTGCCATTCAGGATTTCATTATTATCTCCATATTCTGCTGTAGCAGGAGTTACGTTATCTTCAGAATCAGGAGTTCTTACAGATTCCCTTTCTGTTGCAGACTCTGCACTTCTATTAAGTCTCTTATGCCCAGATTTGTGAGCACAAGAGACAAATAAACACATTATAAGTACTATAAGTAACTTACTTTTTTTCATCTTCAATAATATTTTTAGGAATAATGTGAATCAAAAAACGCTGATTGTTGACTTCATACATTTTATCACGCATTGTTTCAATATTATATCTTCCATCTCCACTACCAGCAATTTGAACCTCACAGTTTTTTCCAAAATTAATACCACATACATCCTTCCAATACTTCATTAAGGAATAAGCTCTTTCAAAACTCAAATCATAATTACGATCAGTCCAAGCCTCTGAGTTTTTCGATGCTTGTCCTTCAATGATTAACAGATACTTATTATCATTATGCTTAGATAAGAACTTTTGAATCTCAACACCAGCAGCCCCTAATTGCTGTTTTGTATCATCCGGCAACTCTTCTATATCATAATGCAATTCTTCGAAAAAACAATGAACCTTAAGCACATATTTCTTATAAAAAGGATTATACTCAAAGTACTGCTTACTCAAATCCTCTGTCGATTTCTGAACAAGTTTGATTTCTGCCAATTCTCGCTCTGTCGCTTCCATTCGTTTATGTAACAATACGATTACTAAAACAAAAAGGACCAACATGATGAAGAACAAACTAGTCATCAAATCAGAGTAACTTGTCCAGAAGAAAGACTCTTTTTGCTTCATTCTACATTACCCTTTCTATCATTTACTATATTCTGTTTCAGCTGAGCCACTGTATCCACAGGCTCCTGCTTTACCACATACGACAAAGAATCAGAAACAGAATCAACCATTTCTTCATCAACAGAATTAGCATTTCTGATAACACTTGTATCACTCATGATTCTATAAGAACAATACCCCATGAATAAAGAAGAGATAAAGAACATAATAGCACACATTACCAACAACAACTTTCCCCATACAGGGAAGCTTGGTTCTTTACGACTTCCATCAGGTGTTGTCGTTGCCAAGAATTCTATTCTCTCTACCTTTTTATTTATCTTCTCTATTGCTATCGAGTTATTTTTTTCGATTTTGCTAGCTAAAGCTGCCAAAGCAGAAGGTATCTGCGAAATAGCTTCCAAATTCTTATTCATCTTTGGGAAGGCCTCCAACTGACTAGTGAACTGATCAAGCAGCTGCTTATTAATCGTTTTAAAAGTATCAACCTCATCAGTCAAGACCTTTTCCAATTCAGCCATATTGGTTACAGAAGTATTCTGCAAAGTTTTAAGAGCCGTCTTTAAAGCATCAGTCTCATCAGTCAGATTCTTTGCAATCTCAGCCTTATTCCGAGTAAAGAAATCTCTTATTTCCTCAAGGACATGCAAACGATCACTTTCTGCAAAGAATTGCTCATTAAACTTCTCTATAGCAGCAGTATATCCTTTTACACTATTCAGATAATACTGGAAATCCTCCAATTTTTCAGTACATCCCTGCAGTTCCTTCAATACATTGACATTAGCTTTAGCCATTTTCATAACATCCATGTCATGAACAGCCTGAATAATATCAGCTTGTACCTTATAGGATTCATTTACCTTAGAAAGAGTACCTCCCAATTCTTGAGTGTTTGAAGAGAAAGTTTTATTAAATTGGTTCAGATTCTTCACCAATTTATTCAATGCATCAGAAGTATCGGATGGTAATTCCGGCAACAGCATTGATTGCATCCATGCTAAGAATTCATTTTTCCCGCTTTCTTCTTGCAGTTTACACTTCTTGAATTGCAAGGAATTTAAAGTTGTAAGACCGATACCACAGATACTTGCAACCATAGCCCAAGCTACACCTGTAAGCAAGTCACTCACACCATCTGCTGCTGAATAAAAAGCAGATTGTTGGGCTGCCGAATTTGTCATCAAAGATGTTATACTATCAGTAAACAACAATGATCCAAGACCTATGATGACACCTAACATGGTACCAGCAAGTCCACAATACAAAGGTACAGGTGTCTGGGTAGATATATCTTCTTCTACCGTTTCGCAATGTCTATCCACTGCATCCTTCAGCAAATTATAGTCAATAACAGAACCAACACTATTATTCAGATATTTGTTAATGGAATTCTTAATTGAAGAGAATATTATATTTCCTTTACCATATATTCCTTTGACAAATCCTGATTCACCGTCATGTGATATGCCCCAAGTATCCTTTTTCATAAAGATGTCTCGGAACTGATGCATACGCCTCAAATTCTTTACATAGAAATAGAACTGAAGCATAATTATACCTAAAACAATTATAGGAACTATAAATTTCATATATATCAACTATTTTAATTTTACTTCTGCTGGATACAAAATTTCCCAATACTTTTGACCACTTTGCTCTCGTTGAATTGCCTGTCCACGCTTAGTTACTTTCATTTCTGTAGCATCCTGGAGTGAACCACCAACGACATTAACTGCAGTACGAATCGTAGAAATTGACCTGATACGCTTTAAAGAAAGAGGCTCAAAATCAACGAGATTATCAGACTTTACATAATACTGAAACACAGCTTCTTCCGTTGCTGATGTATATACATTTCCAATGATACCTCTATCGTCATTCACTCCGAAATAGCCACCTTTTACATCATTAGCAGGTAATGTTGCATCTTTTTTACCCCCTACAGACACAGAAGTCTTCGTACCTTTGCTCATATTACTACTTCTATCCAATTTCGCTTTCAATTCTTCTAACTGCCTGCCCAAGTAAACTATATCTTCTCGATAATCATACGAAGAACGGCCGGATTTATTGCCTATAGCAAGAACATCGTTCGTCATTTTATCAATAGAAACTTTATGAGATTCCAATGCCTTTTTAATCTTATCCTTGCTTTTCTGCAATTTATAAATGCCAATCAAAGCAACAACTACTAATATCAATAACAACACACAAAGACCTAACAAGACATAAACGACCAGGAACTCAACCTTGTTGTCCAACTTTTCATTTACGTTCTGTAATGATAGGTTCATCGAATCAATACGAGAACTATTATCTCGTATTGATTTATCCGACTTTACAACAGCCACCTGTAAGGCGGCCAAATCTTTAGGTAAAGTATCACTATCTTGCTGTTCTGAAGACTCTCCAGATTGCTCAGAAGATTGCACTCTACGATTATCCCCACATGCACATAAAGCAACAACCGCAATTATTATCAATAATATCTTCTTCATTGTCTATATCAATTTCACTCGTTTGTTAAACTGTTATTTATAGCTCCAGAAAGAACGTTCATCACGCCCTTAATAGGATAGAAGAACAAGGTCTCGCTTATTCTTTCCTGCCCATTTGAATCTTCCTTTGCCAATGTCATACCTCTACTGATGAATGTATCCAGATCATCTGCATAAACTTCTTTTGCCAAAGCCAAAGACTCAGGAGTAACACCGAAGTTTTCATCAAAGTTAAATTCCTTGTTTAACTTGCCCAAAGTAAACTCAAAGAATTTTTCTACTGCTACCTTAGTCTTGCTTATATAATTGGCATCAATAGAGTCATAAGTATCATCACTATCCACAAAAGATGTTCCATCACCTTTCAAGATTACGACCTTATCTCTATCCTCATCCAATGGATGATTTGTTACCAACGCTCCCTTACAAGTAGCTTGCTTAGGAGAAGATGCATTATCGCCCAAGCCCAAAATCTCTAACTTACCATCTGTTCTTTCTACATTCAACAGTTGGAAAATCTTACAAGTAAACTTAGCCAACAACCTATCATCTGGAGTAATGACACGCAAGATTTTACTACCATTACCGCTAAATGAAATATGACGTGGCATAGGCATACCCTTCAGATTCAAGATTTGAGCAATATGATATATGATGGCTGTATAGAATATGATGAATACTATCTTGAAATTTTCATCTTCACTTAACAACGAATCAAAATCTATCACACTTCTATCCAAGTTTGCAGCAGCTGGATTTTCCGGCAAAGAGAAGAAAAAAGATGCAATATTAGAAGGCTTAGTATTGGAATCTAAAATCTTCTTCAATTCACCTATATCCTTAATCTTATCTTCTACAATCTTCTTGAAATAGTCAATAATTCCATTATGAAGACTGGCATCCAACGAGCTTTCAAAAAGATCATTAGAAGCGAACTTAAACGATGTAACATTTTGCAAATCTCCATCCTTGGCAAAAGCAATATCAGTAGTACCTCCACCTATATCTATACTAACAAGGCTAGTAGCCGTTGCATTTTGACGGAAGAAATACTGAATCGGTGCAGCAGATTCGGTCATAGAGTTTGTCGCACCATTTCCAAAATACTTACGATAAGCAGCATTCCAAGTTGTTCTAATCAAATTCACTCGCTTTGGAGACATACTGATTGGATAAAACCAAGTAATATCTGTTTGCTGCAAATTACCACCATTCATGATAACCTTATTACGCAACAGCAACATCAAGCAATCAATAAATACAGAAATATAGCGTTGCTCCTGTCCTTTACCCCATTTGATATTATCCTTAGGAGTATCGTTGTATTCCAAATTCACACGCTTATTATAAGCAAAAGGAATATTCACCAATTCATAAGGCAAGATTACATTGTTCCAATCAACCCCCTTTGCATGAGACAGCACGGTTCGCGTTGGAAATTTAAACATAGAATCTTCACCTAGGACAAATGGAAGAAAATCATATTCTTCCAAATCATCCTGCTCCAACAAATCTGTTTTAATAATAGAAGTAGGATCTATCACAAACATTTTTGTCATAGGACAATCCTTTTCTCCATAAGTTAAGGCATGCGGTTCTAGCTCACCATTTTTCAAAACTTCAACATGAGTGTTTGACGTACCCAAATCAACAGCAAATTTAAATTGTTCAGTGCTTCGCTGCTTGTCAAACATTGGAATCAAGACTCCTCGATGTTCATTTGCATCAGTAAATACTATGTAATCAAAATTATCTTTTTCCAAGGTATAAGTCTGCGCTTTATAAGTAGACTCACCATTTTTGTTACGACATTCACTAGTTACATCAAGAGCCGTTACTCCCTTAAAGAACGAAAATTGATATTTACGTTTAAATGTACTAACGCAACCAACCTTATATATTGCATCCTTTGGTTCTGTGAACTTAACATTTGGCATAATAAAACCTGTAAAATCCGCATCAACAATTGCTCCTTGATTACGAGAAGAATCAACAGTATTGCCTCCACCATAGTAGATTCTGGAATACTCCACAAATTTCACATTACCCTTTCCCTTGATAGGAACACGCAAATATACCTTGACACTCATATCATTGATGTTCTCCATCTTAATCATGGAAGAACCATCTGCAAATGGAGTTAGAAGCTCCTCCGTTGAGAAGAACTCAAAGAATCTACTCTTCAATGGCAACAGATAACTTGTCTTAGCATTAGATGGACCATCATAATTACCATTAAAGAAACTACTTTTATTCAAAGTATGAGGCACCTGAATAATAGTATCTTCAAGGAAATCACCTATCGTCAAATAAGGATACAAAGTACCATCATTCGGTAAACTTCTTTGTGACAAATCATCCTGCACATCAAAATATTCTGCACGATTTTCCTTACCCCACATTGCTGTGGTGTAATGGAGATTTGCATACATGTTACCAGACTCTACCGGAAGCACTAAAGGCATATGCGACAACTGCGCTGTTGAAACGATTTCAAAGTCACTACCCTTTATTGGCTGGTCCAACTTCTTAAGTATTGGATATCCCAACACCTCAACTATATTTGTCTGCTGATTGATTGAAACTTGAATATTACTACTTGCCAGCGGATCAGAATTAGTTACCCCCTTTAACTCATTTCTGAAGTTCACATCCAACATTTTCAATGTCATCTGAAGGTATTCATACACTTCAGGAAACAAGTCTGCAAAATCAGGGATTGATTTTGCCAGAACAAACCAAGCTTTAACATAGTCTTTGTCACGCTTATATAATGGCTGAAAATCAGAATCAAAAGGTCGATCCTGTCCAAAATTAATTTCTTTAGACACATCCTCAAGTCTATTAGCCGTACTAAAGAATATGGTTCGTGGCGATGTTGCGCCTATAATATCCAACTCATTCAAGCCATTCTTATAATTCAAAATATAGATGTCCTGCAATTGATTAAAATTATAAGCCTTAGCATCAGATACCATGTACTTTCTCAGCGCATCAGCCAAATAGCAATGACCTTCTTTATCAGAATTTTCCAATAAAGGAATCATAGTAGAAGCATCCCATTTTATAATTTCAATTTTATCAGAATACTTACTTATATTAAAGAAAATTTCACCAACATCAAGCGTATCTGATACCATTTTATGAAAAATTGTATTTCCGTCAAGATTAACTTTCTTGGTCTCTACATCTGGTTGACAAACACGCACAAAAGCAGTCTTCACCAAGTCAATTCGAGCAAATGGAGAAGGAATAGAGGTAATCTCATTCTTTGAAGATGCACCAGCAGGATCATCTATACCATTCTTACCATCACGATTCTCTGAATTGTATGGAAAAGAAGCACTCTCATGCCAATCGGTGAAAGTATTATCACCATTTTTATATAATCTAAAAACCTTTGACATAACTAAAAATCAAATTTTTCTTTTGCTAATTGCTTTGTTGCTAAATAATAAATCTCGATAAGCTTATCCTTGACATCCTTACTTCCCAGTTTACCAACTTGCCCATTGATTCGGTCAATAAACAAACTGTAGTTGGACTTCAAGCTTTTAACTTTACGAGGAGTGACGTTTGTCACAACATCAAATGGCTTGTCTCCACAATTCAAGTTAAACAAGTCTAATGATCTCTTATTGTCCTTCATTTCAGTGAGCCAAGCCAAGAATCTTCCCTGAAATTCCTTCAAGCTACCAACAAACTGAGAACGATACAAATCCTCGTTAAAACCAGAAACTTTTCCATTTGCAGCCAATTCACTTGTACTAATTGTATTCCAGCTATGCTCGAAACAATTTGACATTAACACAAATTGAGTCAATGGGCATCTTAGCATTTCAGTAATTCCTTCATAGAAAGAAGTAAAAGATACAGCATCACCTTCTTCTTTTATGCCCAATTCCTTGTTTACCGTTGTTGGATATGAATTCTTACTAAAATCAACAATAGCAGTTGCTGCCAAAAACTCTATTAGATGAGCATCATTCTTCTGTTCTACTCCACCCTCATAATTTTCATAAATGTTTTGAACATCATCACCCAAATAATAAAGAGCATTTATCTGATTATTCTTACTAATATTATCCTCATAATAAGCCAAAGCAGACTTTGTCTTAGAAATAAAAGTTGAAGAATCTATCTCGCTTTCATCACTTGGCTTAAGCTTAAAGTAAGGCAATATTGTTACCGCTCCAATCTCCGCATCATTGATTGTCTGAAAATTCGGAAAAGAATTACCAGTTCTCAATGTTTTCAACAAGAGCGGAAATCCACTTGCTCCTGTACCTCCAAAAATAGAGCTAATAATAAATATTTTATCACCTGCAGAAAAACCATTTGCAAAAGTATCAAAATCGTCAGAGTTAACAATCTGATTTAGGACAACACTTCCAATATTTGGGTTTCCCTTAAAACCAACATCCATCTTCGATTTGAGATTCTTTTCCGAAAAGAGCAACTTCACCATAGCTTGGTTCTCTCTACTCATCGTAGAAACATCCATAAACTTCTGGAAGCTCTTATCATCTGTATCTTTAATCTGCAATCTAAAGCCAGGAAGTTCCTGATTGATAGAAGTTCTAAAGAATTTATTATTATTGGAAGAGGCAAATGTTAGATCTTGTCTAATTCGTGAATATAGATTCATTAAATCCACAGTTCTTGACAAATCAGCATTAGACTCATCTGGATCAATAAAAATTGGCACAATCTCGTCTTGCCCAAGTTGTACACCTGAAGCCAACATCATTGTCAAGGAACGGAGCACTCGTGCTCCCGTTCCACCAATACCAAATATATATAATTTTGCCATACCAAAATCGATTAGAATGGAGAATTAGAAGAATTCTTACTCCACCATTTCATTAATAAAGATAATATACCAAATACCAATATTGCCAACAACATATTGGCAAAACCAAAACACAGCATATCCCCATAAGAGATATTCAAATCGTAATCCTTTTTAGTAGAAGGATTTATACCTACCATATAACCGAGATAATAATGGCGAAGTACCCATTGCCATCCTATCAAGAAATTAACTACAGCATTGCTACCTAAAAATATCAGCCAGCCCCACCATTTTGCCAATTTAGGATGGTCAATAATATAATAATACAACAAACAAACCAACAACGAAACAACCAACATAGTAAAGCCTATAGGCACATACATGTTTGTCTGTTGGTCTGGTGACACATTACCCCAAAGGTAATTAGCCAATTCAAGTCCGAACACATCTTCGAACCAGCAATAAATACTGCCAAAGAATTCTCCCATAATATAAAAGTTTTAATTGTTTTTAATTCTAAAATCGATTGTAGCCAAGTTTGTATTATCCTTGTATGCATCACTTACTCCCTTTATCAAGTATTTGATGCCAGTTGTTTTATTCATATTTTTACGAATATCTCTACCACTATCATCATTTACCTCATCTACCCAAGTTGGCATAGCTGGAGGTGCAAAGGAAATGGTTTCATAACAAGGCTTAGTATTTTTTGAAATTGCCAATGTCAAAATGTGAGTATATCCAGAACCTTGTTTAACTTTCTCCACACTACTTACACTAACATTTCTACCTGTTCTGGAAACATAATTTCTTGAAGACATCAATGTAGTTTCTTCTTGAAGAGTTTCTGACATATCAACCATAAATTCAAAGACATACTGACCTTTGACATTAAGATTACCCTTTATCAGGTGTTTCGTTAATGAAGTTGCAATATCGAAAGGCACATTAGTTGTTGAAGAAAATGCAACATAATTATCATAACCATGCTGTATAGTAGTCAAAGCAACCTTCTTATTAAGTTTACCCAACAAATCTTTATTACCTATCATCCAAATATAATAAGGTCGTTTTGAATCAACAGGTTCACATCCCTTAGCATAATAATACATACCTTGATAAGAAGAAGACAACTTAATGATTTCTACTCCTAACCTCGGATGTTTACGCAAAGCTTTAGTAAATGCTCGAGTTACGTTAGTCTGTTTTACCCCAAAGAAATTAACTGCATCACCTTGAGGCACATCTAATATACAATCAGAAATAAACATAGATACACTATTATCCCCCGTTTGCATTACAATATTGCTTAACATATCTGCAATATCAGAATTACTTCTACTACCTGCACATTTTGCAAAACTCGCAGGATTTAAAGCCTCCTCTAAATTAGCAATATCTGCTTTAAATGAAGAAATCTGCGTATTGATATAATATAGTTCTGTAGTATCCACTTGCAAGTCAAGCGCATTTACATAACTTTTCACTGCATCTTTGAACTCTGATTTTTGTCTCATATATCCATCCATACTACCAGAATTCTCTATGTAAACTTTCAATTTTACAGAATTATTGCTTTTTTGAATAGCAACAGGTTCCCATTGCACGAAAATACTACTATTTCCCGTACATGTTACTATAGCAACAATGACAATCACTAATACAACTAAAGGTATTATAATCTTAGCCTTATTTTGCATAAATATCATTTTTATCCAAAAGACCCCATTTTGGTAAGTTTATATTAGTAGGTTACATATACAAAAAAAACGTGGAGCCAGTCTGCCGCTCGTTCCACGTATCTAGGCTCTCGCATTGCCCTATCTGTCGAAACGAGCAACGCTGAAAGCCCCACGCCGATGTAAGTATATAGTACACCCCCTTAGCTCATTGCAAAAATGCCACAAGCTAATAAGGGTTGTATATATGATACACCCCATGAGGCGTTCCCGTTGCTTTGTTTTTGACAGATAGATTGAATTTGCGAGATTCAGATACGTCAAAACCAAAGCGTACAGTTACGCCTTTATGTATATAGTCCACCCCACCTTTGCCCAGTTGGAGCTTCCAGCGAGGATATGACACCGCAAAAGTAACAATTATTATCGAATCTACAAAATTTTTAGCTAAAAATCTTTGAGAAATTTTATGTTTGGGCACACACATTGTGAAAACAGTGCTTTCTCATTGCTATTAATACTAAAATATAGGAGGATGACACCAAAATTCCAAACAGTCTGAAACGATAGAAAAAGTTCAGGCTTCATCCTTAGCTATCGGTCATTAAAAAAAACACAACATGCGCACATATAAAAGTTTCTAAAATTGCTTGAAGCAACTATAGAGAACTATCTTACTGATGAAAGCAACGTTTTCATTCCCCAGTTTTTTGGGGAATGTTTCCACAGACTTTCCTCATTTTCCACACCATCTACTTTTGGCATACAAAGCATAAATACCTGATAATCAATTCATATCATTTTAGCCCATCTTTTTGGCACGCAGATTGTGACTATGAATAGCGGGTTCGACAATGAATCCACAAAGAAAGTAAGTAAGAAAGGAAGTAACATTAAATAGTAACAATTTAAAAAATATACGATTATGAAGAAGTTTATGTTTGCAGCTATCGCAGCTATGGTAATGGTTTCAGTAAGCAACGTTTTTGCATCAAGCAGAATGGTAGGTAACGCAGAGGTAGCACCAGTTGATACCGTGGCTCCAGATGCTCCTTCAGATACAACAGAAGTTGGCACCCCTATCCAGCCACAGGCTACCACTGAGGATTCTACCCAGCAGGAGACACCAGCAGAAACTACTACTGATACTCCTATAGCAACAGAAGAGAACACCCAGGCAGAGCAGCCAGCTACAGTTCAGGAAACTCCACAGGAGAATACTAAGGAGGAGACAACTCAGCAGCAGGCTACAGAGACTGAGCAACAGGCAAATGCTGAATAAGAATTCACAAGAGTTCCATCAAGTTCAATTGAGTTCATTATGCAGACGACATATTTAAGAGAATTAATTGGAAAAGCGTAGAATCCTGCTCGCAGTGATGCCAGCAGGATTCTGCGTTATTATCACCCATTGATAAATATCACTTCATCAGCCGCTCTACCCATTCATTAAACAAAGGGCATTTCTCACGAATCTTCTCCAAACCAATGTCCATAGCAACACAAATGCCAACAACTACCTTATTATAATCAGGAATAGCAGCTATCAATCGTTTGGACGGAGCTGTCTCAGGACTATTGTTGATAAGCTCTGGTGACTGACCAATGTGCCAACTCTTCGCTATTCAGCCGATTGATGGTTGTACCATCTTCGTTCTGATTAACAGTCAAGACATCCTCTGGTTCAAAGCTACTAATCAGTTCAGCACTCTGAGTAGCAACGATAACTTGCGTACCCTTTTGTGCCGCCATCTTAATCAAACCCGAAAGCTTTTCGATAGCCACAGGATGCAAACCAAGCTCCGGCTCATCAATGATGATAACTCGTGGTAACCATGGCTGCATAAAGAGCACGGTCAAGGCAATAAAGCGAATGGTTCCATCCGACAAGTCGGTCGGTCCGTAAATCATAGAGCTATACTTATCCTGCCATTGCAAGCGCACCATATCGGCTTCGGTTGGTTGGAAATAGAAGTCCGAGAAATAGGGAGCCACACTCTGAATGACACGGATAATGCGACGATAAGCCATCGGCTTCTCTCGCTGAATACGATAGAGGATAGCCGCCAGATTTTCACCATGCTCATACATACGATAAGCATCGTTCACGATATGGCTATCAGCCGTAAATGGAGAACGGCGACCTGTATCGTGGAAGTGAAACTTGCGGATTTGGGAGATATAGTTAGATAAATCTTCCTCTTTGTGGTCTTTTAAACTCGACTCGCTTTGATACTCCGTTATAACACTTTTCCTCACTAAATCTAAAGGACAAACATCATCATAACAACGAACAACTTCTCTTTCTACGATAAGTTTACCATCAGATTCCAATAACACCAAGTCATATTCACTCTTAGCTATTAGCAAGTTTACAGCTATACGATCGGTAACTTTTCTGCCTTGATAGAGTAATTTATCTACTCCACCAACTTGAGCGACATACGCCCCTAATCTCTTCTCATAGATGTTTCCTAACATTTCGAAAAGAGATAAGAAGTTACTTTTACCAGCTCCATTGGCACCAATCAAGAGATTGATAGGATGCAGTTGAACTGATAACTTTTTAAAAGACTTATATCCAAATATTCTTATCGAGTCCATATTATAGTTTCATTCAAATATAAAAGCAAAGGTACACTTTTTAAGTGTATTTACCAAATTATTTATTCAAAACTTTTGTTTTACTAGCAAAATCAAGCTATATTTTCTATTATAAATTAAAAAAGTAACTACTCTGTCATCTTTATGATGCCGTGGCACCAGATGCTCCTTCAGATACAGTAAAAGATAAGATATCATTTATTCTATCACCCAATCCTCTATGCTGAGCTGACTAAACTTGGATCAGTAAGGATTCATCGCGCGCATACGTATAAATGTTTTTTCTCAAAAAAAGTATCAAAGTCTCATTATTTATATAAAGCCTAATGTTATATATCTAACATTCAGATGGTTTTACAGAATGAGACTTCTCTGAAAATAGCGAAAGAAGTATCATGGAAGTATCATAATTTTCTGGAAATGCATCATAAAAACACTAATAAGAAGCAGAAAAATGCTATTAATAAGCGGAAATAAGCTACAAAAACATATAAAAAAGTGCTGTTTTCGGGCAATAAATACCCTATTTTCTCGTTATAATAGAAATTTTTACCAAAAACATAGCAACTATGGATGAAAAGGAACTTTTGAAAAAGGCTTTCGAATACGGAAACGTACCTAGCCTCATCACCTATTGCTTCACCGAACCATGTCCGATGAAAGACAAGTGTATCCACTATCTATCCGGCCTCTACAAAAACGAGAAGACTGATAGAGGAGATGCCATCTTCCCAAATGCCCTGAAAAACGGGAAATGCAAGTACTTCGCTCCGCTGCGTGTCGTGAAAATGGCATGGGGATTCGACAAACTCTTTGCCGAAATGAAAGTGAAAGACGCACCTGCACTGCGCGCCGAAATGAGAGACTACCTCGGTAGCAAAGGACAATACTACCGTTACAAACTGGGACAACTGAAACTCCTCCCGGAACAGCAGAAATATATCAAACAGCTCTTCGCCAGATATGGATATAAAGACGTTGAGTTCGAACACTTCTCTGAAGAGATTGACTTCACAAACATCTAATCTTTCCAAGAATTTATTGTTCTACTTTTTCAGTTCATCAGATGTTCCCTCTGTGCCCACTAGCTGATCCTACCATGCCCGTTACACGGGCATCCACAGCCCACCAAGCGGGCATCCACAGAACAAGTGCTGGGCAACAAGTGCCCATAAGGCGGGCAATGAGTGCCCAAATATCTGGGCTCGTTTTGGGCAACACTGAAAAGAGTTTATAGTTTACAATTTATAGTTTACAGTTTACAATTTACAGTTAACACTTAACCATTAACCAGAAATACAATGAAGGTAACTATCGTACATACAAACAACAAGAACCAGCTTCTCGTAAGCACCAAGACGATGGAGAAGCTGATGGAACGATTCGCAAAAGATGACAGCAAACTGACTATCACCCACTTCCGCGAAAGCATTCCGTATCTTAGCAACAACTATGAAGGCTACAAGGATATGCCGAAATGGATGCACATCTATCCCGCTGCCGAATTCGCCAAAGATGAAAACAACAACCTGAAGATGAAGGCTTTCAACGGAATCCTGCTGCTGAAATTTGGCAACATTACCGATGTGGATGGTGTAAAGGGCGTTAAGCGCTCGGTAGCCATTCTGCCTTCTACCCTTGCTGCCATCACAGGTGCCGACGGAAAGACTGTTATCGTTCTGATAAAATTCCAGGGCGAAAATGATTCACTGCCTACATCTGAAACGGATGCCGAGCATCTCTATCGCATCGCTTACCAGCAGATTTTCCCTGTATATCAGGCTATTGTCAAGGCTTCGATTCTTGTAGATGGTCCGAAACCTTCTATCGAGGCAGGCTCTACCCTATCCCAAGAGCCCTCGATTCACAACAGTTTCATGATGACGCTCGATGCGGCGCCTTATTTCAACAGCAAGGCGGTGGCGATGAAGATTGATAGCCATGCACGTTCTCTAAATCTTACTCCAAACACGGGAAATAATCAGCAAATGATGGCTGATTCCGGGACAGCCGAAGCAAAAAATGACAACAAGAAAGAGGATAAGAACAGCATGAGAAGCAACATCGTGAGCATGATGCAACTGCTGGAAAGTAGATATGATTTCAGATACAACACGGTGATGAAATATGTGGAATATCTGCCGAAGGACAAGGGATGGTATGGCTACCGACCTGTGGAACCCAGAGTGCAGAAGCGCATGACGCTGGAGGTGCAGCTGGCTGATATCCGGGTGAGCATCAAGGATGTACGTAATTTTCTGGAGTCTGATTATATCAAAAACTATAATCCGATAGAGGAATATCTCTTTCAGTGCTACGACAAATGGGATGGAAAGGATCATATCCGTGCCTTGGCCCGCACGGTGCCTACCGCCAATCCTCACTGGGCAGACTGGTTTTACACATGGTTCCTGGGCATGGTGGACCAGTGGCGCGGCTATTCCCATCGCCAATACGGCAACTCGGTGGCCCCGCTTCTCATTTCCAAACAGGGTTACAACAAGAGTACTTTCTGTCGCCGATTGCTACCGCCGGAACTGCAGTGGGGATATAGCGACAATCTGATTCTGTCGGAAAAGCGTCAGGTTTATCAGGCGATGGCGCAGTTTATGGTTATCAATCTCGATGAGTTCAACCAGATTTCGCCACAGGTTCAGCAGGGATTTCTGAAGAATCTCATCCAGTTGCCTACGCTGAAATACAAGCCTCCGTATGGCAGTCATGTCATGGAATTTCCTCGTCTCGCCTCGTTCATCGCCACGAGCAACATGAAGGATATTCTCTCCGATCCATCCGGCAACCGAAGATTCATCGGTGTGGAACTGACAGGACCTATCGACGTGAGCGTGCGTCCGAACTATCAGCAGCTTTTTGCCCAGGCACTTTCTGCCTTGAACAATGGCGAAAAGAGTTATTTCGATGCGCAGCAGGTGAAGCTGATCATGAAGAGCAACAGCCAGTTTGAGATCATCCAGCCGATAGACCAGTATTTCCTGCTCTATTTCGAGTTGGTTGATAATGAGAAAGAGGGTGACTATCTTACTGCCGCCGAGATTTTCGACTATCTGAAAAAGCAGATTGGTTCATCGCTCAAGGTAAACAGCCTGATGGGATTCGGCAGAAAACTGGCGAATATGAGTGAGTTGAAACACAAGAGATTTGCAGATGGAATGAAGTATCTCGTAAAGAAAAAGTGAAATAATGATACTTCTATGATACATGAATGAGACTTCCCGGCATCAGAGCCGAGAAGTCTCATTCTTTTTATCTTATTATCTATCAAGTCTTTAAGCCGATATTTTTAACCAAAAATGAGACTTTGAGACTTTTTCTTCAAAAAAAAACTTTTTCACGTAAGCGAAAACTATGAACCTTTTAAGCAGAAATACTTATCCTTTAGATAGCATAAAGGAAGGTGCGGATAAACCAGTAGCTGATGATACCTGCGATGTAACCTACGAAAGCAATCCAGGAGATATGCTTCATATACCAG
>ERZ1026870.248-NODE-248-length-34124-cov-146.357363_pt1 | contig 34124 bp, 27 predicted proteins | sample MGYA00380165_ERZ1026870 | MGnify/ENA primary metagenome ERZ1026870 (study PRJEB33269, sample SAMEA4719801) | human gut metagenome | biome: human-associated habitat; feature: organic feature; material: feces | place: Cameroon | collected 2013-10 ...
CAAGAGATCATCAGCGTTGCTTCGTCTATAATCCGTCGATGAACCGCAGTTTCTGTTATGATGTGTTGCCGAATGGCAATCTGAAGGAAACCAAGCAAGAGTCTAAGTTCCAGGATTTGAAGAACTATGTGTTCTCGAATATCCAGGCTGCGGAGTATATTGAGCGACATCAGAAATAAAAAAACGAGATTATCAGAAACAGTAATCCTCCACCACGCTTTGGCTGCGTGATGGGGGATTGACTGTTTATATAGTTTTTCTATTCTTCAGGGACTTGAAGTTTTATTCTCTGCAAAGTTACAAAATTATACCCAAAGGTATTATACCCTAGGGTATAATTTATGAAACTTTATGTTTTTATCAGACGAAGAATCGCTGTTTCTGCAAAAAAAGATGGCTTTAAACAACATTGTTTTAAACAACCTTGTTTAATTTGTTTTTTTTTTGCTATCTTTGCAGAAGAAAAGCTGCACTCGGCAATTTGAAAGCAAGCTTTCATTGCGCTCGTTTGCATTTTCTTTGCAGAAGAAAAGCTGTATAGTATAAAATAAGGTAGTGATTATGAGAAAAAGTAAAGAAGCTCCGTTTGTGTTCGGTGTTCGTGTGGAGGGAGATTCCTTTACCGACCGTAGAGAGGAAACAGAACGCCTGAAGGCGAACTTTACGTATGGAGTGAATACGATATTGATTTCACCTCGTCGTATGGGTAAGACTTCATTGGTGGATAAGGTGTGTTCGCTTGTAGAGAGCGAAGACATCAGGATAGCTCGTATAGATGCCTTTGGCTGTCGCTCTGAGAATGATTTTATCAATGCTTTTGCCACGGCCGTGGTTCGGGCTACTTCTTCAAAATGGGAAGAATGGATGGAGAATGCCAAGGTGTTCTTAAGCCGTTTCGTTCCGAAAATCAGTATCGGACAAGATCCTTTAACTGATTTCTCTTTGGCGTTGGAGTATAATACAGGTAACAATACTACCGAAGAGGTTTTGAGACTTCCGGAAATGATAGCTCGGTCTAAAGGTTGTCATATCGTAGTTTGCATCGATGAATTTCAGCAGATAGGCGATTTCCCTGATTCATTGACCTTCCAGAAGAAGCTCCGTAGCGTATGGCAATTACAGAGCCATGTTTCTTACTGCCTTTATGGAAGCAAGAAGCACATGATGGAACAGATGTTCCAGAATGCCAGTTACCCATTCTATCGCTTTGGTGATTTCTTCTATCTGAACAAGATTAGCGAGAAAGACTGGGTGGAGTATATCTGTCAGCGTTTCGAATCTACCGGCAAGCATATCTCAGAAGAGCTGGCTCGAGAAATCTGTCAGGTAACAGATAGGTATTCTTCTTATGTACAGCAGTTGGCATGGTTTGTATGGTTGCGAGTGCAAGATGATTCTGTAGCTACAGAAGAGGACTTGAAATATGGAATAGACCGGTTGCTGGATGCCTGCGAGCCTTTGTTTATCCAGCAGACCGAAGACCTTTCTGCCTATCAGATGAATTTCCTGCATGCCATTATCAATGGAGTACATACTGGTTTCACGCAGACGGCAATATTGGAAACCTATCGCCTGGGTACTGCCGCCAATGTAACCCGCCTTAAGAAATCCTTGATGGTAAAAGATCTGATTACGATTCCTGTTCCTAAGCATCTGGAAATGAGTGACCCCATCTTGGCGTTGTGGCTCAAGAGAAGAGTGTGGAAGGAATCATAAATGTACCCAAGTATCTTGGACAATGATAATATAAAAGTATAGTAAACAAATGAAGATAAAGATAAATCCAAAATATGAAGAGATGAGAAGTTTCATCGAGCGCATCCCGGATGTGTTCGAGCAGGAGGGACGTTGCATCTTTCAGGGACGGAATGTAATCAAGGCTTTTATTGTGAAGTTTGATGGAAAAGACAAGGAAGTGGTAGTGAAAAGATACAAGCGCCCTAACTTCGTTCAGAAGATAGGATATAGTTTCTTCCGCTCTACCAAGGCTTGCCGGGCTTATGAGAATGCTGTCAAACTGCAGGAGGATGGCTTTGCTACTCCTGAAGGCTTTGGATATGTTGAGACAAGAGTGAATGGACTTATCGATTATTGCTATTTTATCTCTGATGTAGATAACAGTTTGCCTATTACGGGGCAGTTGAACGATCCGAAGGAATTCAACAAGGTTATGGCGGGTGATTTTGCCCGCTTTGTGAATCGCCTGCACCAGAAAGGTATCGTTGATATCGACCTGAACAGTGGTAATGTGCTGTATCAGCCTCAGGCTGATGGCCATTATACCTTCTCTCTTATCGATATCAACCGCATGAAGTTTTACACTGGTTATCCACCGATGAAGGAATGTGTGGAAAACCTGACGAGATTCACCGGCAGAATGGATGTCTTTGAGCTTGTAGCCCGTGAATATGTCAAGGCAAGAGGAATGGAAGAGTCTCAGGTTCAGTACTTTATGAATGGTAAGGCAGAACATGACAGACGATGGATACGTCGAAAGAGTTTTACCCATAAGTTTAGAAAACATGAAGGGTAAGTTATTAACAACTATTTATCGATAAATATTTATAAGGAATATGAGTAATCAGGAATATATTCATCAGGCAGAGCACAGAATCTCTGTTGTTATCAATACTTATAATGCATCGCAGCATTTGGCTGAAGTTTTGGAAACCGTAAAAGACTTCGATGAGGTAGTGATCTGCGATATGGAGAGTACGGATAATACATTGGATATTGCCCGTAAATATGGTTGCAAGATCGTTATCTTCCCAAGAGGCAATTATCAGATTTGTGAACCGGCAAGGCAGACAGCCATAGATGCTGCTTCCTGCAAGTGGGTATTGGTGGTTGATGCCGACGAACTGGTAACCCCAGAACTGAAGCAATATCTTTATTCCCTGATAGGGAAGGAGGATGCTCCACAGGGTTTGTATGTTCCACGCAAGAGTCGCTTTATGGGAAGATTCATGCATTGTTTCTATCCTGATTACCAGTTGCGTTTCTTTATCAGGAAGGATACCGTATGGCCAGCCATCATTCATGCCGATCCTGTTATCAAGGGCAGGATAGAAAAGATACCAGCGGCTCATGCTGATATGGCACTTGTTCATCTGGCAGATGACAGTATCGCCAGCAGGATGGGAAAGATCAACCAGTATACAGCGAATGAAATAGAAAAGAAGAAAGACCGCAATTATGGAATGGCAGCCTTGTTCTATCGTCCGTTTGTGCGTTTCTTCCGTGCTTATATACAGAAGGGTGGATTCCGGGATGGTAAGGAAGGATTTATCTGTGCCTGCTATGAAGGAATCTATCAGTTTGTTGCTGTCAGCAAGATTATAGAGGATCGTATGAAAAAACGGAAATAGTTCGTGGCAGTTCATTCTGCTACGAACTGTTTCCGTAGAATTCGGTAGAGTTGTCTATCCTTTATAATATGTGGTATCTTTTGATGAAGTCAGACCAGCGATTCCAAACCTCTTCTTTTGTGATGAGAGCATATTTTGCCAATCTGTCAAGTGCTTCAGTATTGGAGCCCTGGTTTGTTATGTCAGTATAGGCGATTCCATCAGCTGGAACATCGTTTTGTGGCAGCCAGGTCTTCTTGTTGGTTGTAGGAGCAACGATGACGAATGATGGTTTTCCGCAGGCGTGCACAATGTGTCTTCCGCCGCCTTCATTTCCAAAGTACAAGGTGATGCGGTTGGAAAGTGCCACAAGCTCTCGCTGGCTCTTTGCTGCAATATCAATATGTACCTGCTGAGGCTTCCCCATTTTCTCATAAATGCGGTAAGCGTTTTCCTTTTCCTTGCCTGGGGCGTAATTGAAGATGATCTGTACCTGAGGATAGGCTTTGATGAATTGCTGGATAGTCCACGCCATTCGGTCTTCATTCCATGTCTTGTAATCTAACTTGGCTGTAACACCTGCCAGGAGAATGGGTTTGGCAAGGTCGATGCCTTGTGACTGAAGATACTGGTCGTAAGCTTTTTGTTCTTCTTCTGTAATATAAAGAGAGAAATGCTCATCTCGTATCAGTTTACCTTCTTTCTCCAAAGGTTTGAGCATAGACAGATTGAATTCTATCATACTTCTGCCGGCACAGCTGCGTTCTATCAGATGGTTGAATGCCAGCTTACAATAGCCTTTGTTCAATCCTATGCGGTATGGAGTGGAAGGAGAGAAAAGGGCGAAAAGCATCGTGTTCATGGTACTTCTCATGTCGATGATGACATCGTAATGGGTGGAATGTACCACATGCCATACTTTCCTGATGTATTTGAAAAAGCTATGTCGCTCTTCGTCTGTAAATGGGATTAATCTGTTGATAGAGGGATGACCTTCAAACAATGGACAGATTTTGTCATTCAGTACAAAGTCTATACTGCAATCCGGGAAACTCTTCTTTAAGGAGTTGAGTACCACGGTGGTGAGTATGGCATCGCCCATCTGCCTGAATCTAACTACTAGTATCTTCATTTTATCTTATATAAATTTTGGTGCAAAAGTAAGTAAAAAAAAGAAAGATACCAAATATTTCATCTAATATCTTTCTTTTTCCATTTACTTATTTGCTGTCTGTTTTTATTTTCTTTCGATAAAGGTCATTCCGCCTGGTCCTACTTCCTCCCGGCAGCGTTCCAGGAGCTGGGCTGGTGATTCGTCGGCGTCGTCGAAAGGCAATGCTACTACCGTTTTCTTGTCATAATAGTTTGCCATACCTCGGTTAATCCAGTAACCTGGATAGATGGTGATGTCGTGGAATGCATCGGATGGCATCTTTACGGTGAGCGGATTCAGAACCAGATGGTCTGCCTTGCTTTTCTTTACGGCAATTTCACGCTGCTGCATCTGTTGGTCAAACTTCTGCGCTGTTCCCTTACGCAGCAGGGTGAGCGTTCTGTTGGTAGTAGTTGGCTTGGCAGAGATAGACAGTACCAATACCAGCCAGTAGTATACCGGTGTCCACTTGAAGTATCTATCGTATTTCTGTTTGATGGCGTCAATCAGGTTCACCATGGCAACGCTTACCGGTTCCTGAGTAGCCGCTCTGCGCTGGAGGGCACCTGAGAGATAGAAGATATTGAAGCAGAACATCCACTGATGCACATAGAAGTATACATTCTGTACTCTGTCAGCTCCTCTGGATCCCATGGCATAGCTGTTTGGGAAAAAAAAGGCGCTGTAGAGCAGGAAAGAGATGAGCAGATAAAGCCATGGATGAGAAAACTTGAAACGGGATGCTTTGGCTAATCTTGCCAGGAATGGAATGAGAATGGTAAACATGAGTACCTCCATGATTCCAATGGCATCAGCAAGAAATTCCACGCTCTTTCCTATCGCCATAAAGAAGGCAGCAACCACATTCGGCTGATCGGTGACAGTGGCTTGGCGGACTGCATTGCCTGGTGCAAATACGCTGAAAGCAAAGGCGCTGGCATAAATCATAAGGATAGAAATCAGGAAGAAAGGAGTCTTCTTCCTCTCCACCCACATCCATACGATAGCCATAAAGAGAATGGCAGGCATACCCAGACCGGTAACAAAGTTGCCGCCGGCTATGAATATGGCGAGTGCTGCGGAAACCAGCGTGATGATGATTTTCGCCATGATGGATTTCGTAAGATGGAATTCGATGAGCAGGGAGGCTAGAAACAGCGAAAGACTATAATATAAGGTATAGTACATCGCTCCGTTATACCAGAAGAATGCATCGTAGAACGACCATACGAACTGTACGGTCATCAATACGAACAGCGTAGAAACGAAAGCGTACTCCAGCTTGCTGATATGTAGCAACCTGCGTAATACTGTATAACCCAGGGTATAGGTGGAAAGAACCAAACCTCCCAATAGAATAATAGGTACAAGCCAGTATTTGCCAAAGATGCCCGGTTGCAATGCCATCAGGAAACATGCTGAGTAAGTACCCTGCCATGTCTGGTAGATATGCATGGATTCATCCCATGCAGCCTGAATGCATGCTCCTAATGAATGGGTGGCGGTCCAAGCCTTGTAGACTGGAGCTCCGAATACATAGTCATCCGCAAACTGATGTAGGTAAGGACCTATTGCCACGATAGGGATGATCGATAAGATTAGAATACAAATAGCCAATATCGTCTGGCTTTTCAACAATTTCTGATTCATCGTGTTGTTTTTTACTTATTTCTTTTTACATAGATAATAACAGAGAATCTTGTGTCTTCTTGCACAAACTGCTGTTAAATTATATAAATATCGTAAAATTAATAGGGGAATCATGCAAGATTTACGTCATAAGAGTATTTAAAGAAAAGATAGATAAAAGTAAATTGTAATAAAAGTTTAGGTATGAAGGTAACATTGCTCATTATTACGTATAATTGGCCAGAAGCCTTAAGAATGGTTTTGGAAAGTGCCATGCATCAGAGTAAAATGCCAGACGAAATTGTTATTGGCGATGATGGATCTACAGCGGAAACGAAGCAGCTTATTGATAGTTATGCAAAGTCTTCGCCTGTACCGGTTGTGCATGTATGGCAGGAAGATAAGGGATTCCGCCGTACTGTCATTCTAAATAAGGCGATAGCTAAGGCTACGGGTGATTATATCATCCAGGTAGATGGTGACGTGATATTGGATTCTCATTTTGTGGCTGATCATCTGGAGGTTGCCCAAGAGGGTTGCTTTGTCTGTGGCAGTAGAGTGAGACTGGAGGCTTCTGTTTCGAAACGTTTGCTTCAGGATAAGCATGCCCGTTTAAAGCTTTGGAACATGCCGTTGCCTTATATGCTGAACAGCATCCGTTCCCGTATGCTGAGAAATTATCTCGCTTTTCGTTATGCCCGCCGCATCGATCATCTGAGAGGTTGCAATATGGCATACTGGAAGGCTGATGCTCTTCTTGTCAATGGATATAATGAGGATTTGAAGCAATGGGGGCATGAGGATGGTGAATTTGCCTATCGCCTGCACTTTGCGGGTATCAGGAAGAAAGCCCTCAAGATGGGTGGCATCATGTATCATCTGTATCACCGGGAAGCTTCTAAGACCAATGAACAATATCATGTGAAGGTTTTACAGCAGGTTAAGCTCCACCAGCTGAATTGGTGTCAGAATGGCATTGCTTTAAGAGTAGCTTATTGCTAATATAAAAGAAATGGTCATCATGTAGGAAAACCCTATATGATGACCATTTCCTTTCTTGCTTCAAAATCTGCGATAGTCCTGACGATTTCTTCTGAGATATCATCGGATACGTAAGAGAAGTCCTTGCCGGTTCGGATTGCCTTGAGGAAGGAGAGGAGCATATAGCGCAAGCCTTCTCCATCCAGCTGGTAGAAGTAGCGCTTGTTGTTCTGCGGATTCTCGTATCTCACCTCGAAGTAATCGGTCTTCCACCATGGGGCTGGTACGTAGATGTATCCCTTGGTGCCCGAGATAATCAATTCGCCTTCCGACTTCACGCCTTGACCAACCTTCAGCGAAGCTACGGCATGAGGATAGAGGAAGGATATCTTGGTAAAGGCATCATAGCGCTTTGCTTCGTCCAAGAAGTGAGTGGCTATCTGTTTGCTGCTGTATTCTGTGCCCAGAAGCTGGAAGATAGGCAGGAGTGCCGTCGGTCCCCAGGCGCAGATACTGTTCCATTCGTAAAGACTCTTCTGTGAATCCTGGGTCGGGTCAAAGTCTACGAGACTGGTGCAGGTTGCATCCACCGACATGATATCACCGATGATACCGCCCTTAGCCAAGAGTAAGAGTCGGTAATAGGCTACGGAATAGGCGGTCTTGATAGAATCCATCAAGACTACCTTCTTATTTTTTGCTATTTCCTTGAGTTCTTTCCATTGCTGAGGCTGAAGAGTGATAGGCGATTCGCACAATACGTGTTTGCCAGCTTCTAATGCCTCCTTTATTTGAGCATAGTGCTTGCTTGGAGCAGAGATAACATAGAGCGCATCGCTTTCATCCAGGAGTTCCTGAAAACTGGCTGCCTGCTTTTCCGCTGCCTGCAGATTCTCTGAGAGATATTGGTCGTTGAGGGAGAAAACCTTTCCTGCCTCCAATCCATTGACATATTGGCTTTCCCGCTCTATCTTGTTGAGGATAGGCGATTCGCCAACCAGTCCGAGGCTAACCACCTGCTGCTCGCTTCTGATCTCCGTGCTCGATACGCCCTGAGTGCGGTCTAGATAAACCACCTTGCAATAGGCGTTGAGATAGTCAAACTTGCCTCTCCAGTCAGAACCTACGGTAAAGATATCTACGTCCAGTCGCTTGATGTCGTCAATCTTCTGTCCCTCGTATTCCTCGATGATGATTTCATCGGCAATGCCTGTGGCACGCACGGCTTCCACTCGTTCCATGAGGGATTGTTGTACATTGATTTTGCCACGCTCACGGTCGAAGGTATCCGAGGTTACGCCCACGATGAGGTAGTCGCCCAAAGCCTTGGCGCGCTCCAGGAGACGGATGTGACCATAATGAAGCAGGTCGTAAGTACCGTATGTGATGACTTTAACCATAAGTTTCTCTATCTTGAAAGTTCTCTATACCTTATTATATATATTATAGCAGCCCCTTTATAGCAGTCCCTTAGCCTGCATATCCTTCAGTGCATCAACGAGAGTGGTGTTGTCTTTTGGACTCAGGTTGCCGAGATGACCTACACGGAATATCTTTTCTGCCATGTCGCCACCATTAGGACATACCCAGATGCCATATTCGTCTTTCAGCTTTAGGAAGATGTCGTAGGCTGAGGCGTTCTGTGGATGCAGAGGAGTAACGGCATTTGACATCGATTGGGAAACGATGGTGAATGGCAGGTCCTTGATCTTGCTTCTGAAATCTTCTGCAAGCATTTTCATGCGCTGGTTCTCGCTCTCCACACCGCCATTGCGCTCTATCTCCTTCAGGCGGGCATGAATCTGCAGTAAGGTTCCTACGGCTGGGGTGAAAGGAGTCTGTCCACGCTCACCATTCTTCAAGGCATCCTTCAGGTCGAAATACATCGACTTAACCTTGTTTGCCTCTACTCGCTTGATAGCCTCTGTATCGAGAATGATGACAGAGATGCCTGGAGGACATGCCAGTGCCTTCTGTGAACCCGTAATCATTACGTTCACGCCGAGTTCCTTCATGTTGAATGGGTCAGCGAGGAAAGAACTGATGGAATCTACGGCCAGGAAAATATGGTTGCGATGACAGAAGTCGCTGATCATCTGGATGTCGTAGAGTACGCCGGTAGAAGTCTCATGTAGATTGACGAGGAAGCCGGTGTAGCCTTGTCCCTCGTATGGCTTGAGGTCTTCTGCCGTGAGTGGAGTCCCCATCTCAAGCTTGATTTCTGTATGTGGAATCTCATGAATTTCACAGAGTTGTACGAATCGGTGACCAAAGCTACCGCCATTCACTACCAGTACTTTGTCGGCAGGAGTGAACACATTCATGACCACGGCTTCCATAGAGGCTGTGCCCGAACCTGTGATGAAAACTGTGCGGGCATCGTCTGATGCCTTGGCAAACTGCTTCATCAATTGTTCGTTCTCCTTCATGATGGCGGAGAACTCTGCTGTTCTGAAATAAGGCACCTGCTCAGCGCCGATGGCTCTAACCTCATCGCTTGCCATCACAGGTCCTACTGTAAAATTAAGCATATCTTTATCCTTTTTTGATTCTTCCAAATGTCTTGATGCTGGTATATTTACGCCAGAGATTCAGTTTTCTCTTCTTCGGCACACCATGACGGCGGATGTAGTCTTCGGCTCCGTCGAGCATGCGCTGGCATACGTTGCCGTCCAAATATGGATCGTAGTTGTCTACTATCCACTGTCTCTTGGCTATCGCCTCAGGGTCTGTGAGGGCATGGTCGTAGGCGGCAATCAGTTGATCAGGTTCCGTGATGTTTTCCCAGTAGATATCCTTGGATATGGTGCCGAGGGTGATTACTGGGCGAGAGAGCAGCAGGAACTCATAGATGGTAGAAGAGGTATCGCTGATGAGCGTATCTGCCATCAGCTGATATTTGGTTACGTTCTCTCCCTTGTCGATGAAGAGAACATCCTTCTTGGTTGCAGCCCATTCACGGTATTCATCTACCCATTCCTGACGGGTAAGCGGATGGAACTTCATTACTATCAGGGCATTGCGCTCCTTAGCCAGCTTGCCCAACTCTTCCTTGATGTAAGGAAGCGAAGTGAGTTTTGGCGAGAAGGTAGGAGCGTAAAGGATCAAGGTCTCCTTGCCGCTTTCCCTGAGCAGTTTCTCTCGGTCGGCATCATATTTATGCAGGTTTTCCTTGATCCAATCCTGCTTAGGCCATCCCGTTTCCAACACCTCGAAATCTCCATATCTCTTGGCCAGAGCCTCGAAGTGGGAAGTGAAGTAAGGACCTTGGGTGAAATAGGTGTCAAAGTAACGGCGGATAATCCAGTGGTCTTTCTTCTCTGCGGCATAGCCGTGGAATACCTGTATCTTGACGCCTGGCAGATAGTAAGGCACAATGTTGCCTGGCACATAGATAGCCTCTGGCTGGAAGTCATAGACTTCTTGAATAGAGTTGGTCCATTTCACCTGGTCGGCATATGGAAAACTGTCTATCTTTGGTTTGTGGATATACCACAATATCTCGTGTGGCAAATGTTGCTTTGTCACATGTTCTTGTATTGGATTAAGTATGTCTATGGCATACTTGTTTTCACAGAAAAGAACTATTCTCATGATTCTTTAGGAATTACTTTACCATTTTTGATTTCATATCGCTTATCAAACTCCTCCTTGGTTCGCTTCCATCTGTTATGCGTCCATAAATAATAAGGTGGATTCTTGCGGATGGTTTCTTCCAGCATCTGGAAGAAGCGACGGGTAATCTCGTGCTCCGGCAGGGAGTTCGGATTGCGGGTGATAAGCTTGTAAGTGGCTGTATAGTAGCCGCGCTTAGGGCGGGACATCTCTACATAGAACACGGCATCGTTCATCTTCCTCATGATTCTCTCGCCGCCAGTAAACACTGGGGTTTCGGGATGATTGAGGAAAGGAAGCCACAGGTGGATGTTCTCCCACTTGGGACCCTGGTCGCTGATGTAGCCGAAGATGCTCATGATGCCCTTGCGCTTGTAATCCACCAGATAGCGGAGGATTTCTTTCTTGGGCACCACCACGCCATTCTCCTCGTGAGAACGGATGCGCTTGAAGAGCTCGTCGAAGGCATGGTTACGCAGAGGGTGATAGATGAGGCCTATCTTGCGTGACTTGGGCAGTTCGATACCCACGCATGAGAGCCACTCCCAGTTGCAGTAATGGCCCAGGATAGCTGCCACGTTCTGACCTTCCAGGAAACATTGCTCCACTTCCTCACTGTTGATGACCTGGAATCGCTGGTGCAACTCCTTGTCACTGATGCTGAGCAGTTTGACAGCCTCGAAGAAGTAATCGCTGAACCAGCGATAGAACTTCTTCTCGATGTCGATAATCTCTTCTTCTGATTTCTCAGGAAAAGAGCTGGTGAGATTCTTACGCGCAATACCCCTGCGGTACTTGATGACGCGATACATCATGAAGTACTCGAAATCGGCAATGCAATAGAGCAGCCTGAATGGCAGCAGAGATATTGCATAAAAGAATGCATAAACAATCTTAACCATCTGTAAAACTATAAATTCTTAACTATTAACTCTTTACTCAATTACACCTGCTGCATGTCGTGCAACTTCTTGTAATATCCGTCTTTTCTAATCAGTTCATCGTGGGTACCACGCTCCACAATCCTGCCCTCGTGCAGTACGCAGATTTCATCGGCATGCTTGATGGTACTCAGTCGGTGGGCCACTGCCACGGTGGTACGGGTCTTCATCAATCTCTCCAGGGCATCCTGTACCAGACGCTCGCTCTCTGTATCAAGAGCCGATGTTGCCTCGTCGAGGATAAGGATAGGAGGATTCTTGAGGATGGCACGGGCTATGCTCACACGCTGGCGCTGACCTCCGGAGAGTCTGCCGCCACGATCACCGATTCCGGTATCAAAACCATGTTCCGACTTGGTAATGAACTCGTAGGCATTGGCTATCTTTGCCGCATTGGCGATATCTTCATCGGTAGCATCGGTCTTGCCGAAGCGGATATTGTCCTTGAAGCTGGCATTGAAGAGGATTGCCTCCTGGTTTACATTACCTATCAGCTGGCGGAGATCGTGTACGGCAAGGTCTTTCACATTGATGCCGTCGATGAGCACCTCGCCCTCCTGTACATCGTAGTAGCGAGGAATCAGGTCGAGCATTGTACTCTTTCCGCTACCGCTCTGTCCCACCAGTGCGATGGTCTTTCCCTTAGGAATCACCAGGTTGATATCCTTCAATACATAAACCAGCTCATCGTTCTGATGATCGGTATAGGCGAAAGATACGTGTCGGAACTCTATCTGATGCTCGAAGCTGCTGATATGCTCAGGGTTCTCCTTGTCCTTGATTTCAATCTCTGCCTGTAGAATCTTGTCGATACGTTCCATGCTTGCCAATCCCTTTGGGATATTGTAGCTCGCCTTGGAGAATTCCTTCAGCGGGTTGATGATGCTGTAGAGCATCACGAGATAGAAGATGATGGTAGGACCGTCGATTCTGCCGTAATCCAGAACCAGGATACCGCCAAACCACAATACTACCACGATGAGGATGGTTCCCAGGAACTCACTCATCGGGTGAGCCATTTGCTGACGGATGTTCACGCGCATGATGTTGTCGCGATAACTGCTATTCACCTGGTTGAAGCGCCAGTTCATCTTATCTTCAGCACAAAAAGCCTTGATGATACGCAATCCGCCCAAGGTCTCCTCTACCATACTCATCGTATCACTCCAGAGCGACTGTGCCTCGGTGCTTTGTGCCTTCAGTTTCTTTCCTACAACACCCATGAACCAGCCGAATGGTGGCACAAAGAGGATGGTGAAGAGGGTGAGCTGCCAGCTGATGCAGATGAGCGTAATGAAATAGAAGAGAATGAGAATAGGATTCTTGAAGAGCATATCGAGCGACGACATGATGCTGTTCTCCACTTCCTGCACGTCACCGCTCATTCGGGCGATGATATCGCCCTTGCGCTCCTCGCTGAAGAAGCCCAGCGAAAGCGAGGTAATCTTCTGGTAGAGCTGGTTGCGGATATCGCGAACAATACCTGTACGGATAGGGATGATGGTGGCTGACGCGAGGAAGTAGGCTCCCGTCTTGAGGAATGTCATGAAAGCAAGGAACATGCCGATGACCAGGAGAGCCAGCGATGCACTGTGCGCCACGATGAACTCCTGGATATAATAATACAGGTTGTTGGTTGCCACTTCCTTGATGCTGCCCAGCGTTCCGTCCCATTCCATATAGTCGTTGGCACGGATGCCGCCATCTACCTGGAAGAGAATCTGCAGGATTGGTATCAAGGCTGCAAACGAAAAGATGTTCAATACCGCAGACAGGATATTGAACAGAATAGAGAGCCCCAGATACTTCTTGTATGGAGGGACGAATCGGCGTAAGATTTGCAAAAATTCCTTCATAGGTGCAAATATAGTGTTTTTAAGGAAGACCGCCAAACTTTTGGCGGTCTTTCTTGACTTTTATTCAGTTTTTTCTTATAGAAGAGTCGTTTTGGCTCCGTTTTTTCTTCTTCTGGGAGTAATTGGGTATATTTTCACTTCTTTTTCTAAAGAAGCATTCTTACTCTTTTAGAGGGAGCATCTTTACTCCTTTACTTCCTCTCCGAAGAGGGTAGCAGAGGTAGAACCGGTGATGCGGACCTTTACGAACTCTCCGATGTGGTGGTTACCCTTGTCGATGACCACTGCCTTGTTCTGTTCGGTACGACCCATCATCTGCTCACGGCTGCGCTTGCTGAAGTTCTCGATGAGGATGGTGAATTCCTTGCCCTCATCCTTCTTGTTCTGTTCGGCGCTCACCTCGGTCTGCAGTTTGATGAGTTCGTTGAGGCGGGCTATCTTGGTTTCCTCAGAAACGTTGTCTGGCAGATGCTTGGCGGCATAGGTGCCTGGGCGCTCTGAATACTTGAACATGAAGGCGCTGTCGAAGCCTACTTCCTTCACCAGCGAGAGGGTTTCCTGATGGTCTTCCTCGGTCTCGTCGTGATAACCCACGAAGATGTCGGTGGTGATGCCGCAGCCTGGGATGATGCGCTTGATGTCGGCGATGCGCTGCAGATACTCCTCACGGGTGTATTTGCGGTTCATCAGCTTCAAAATCTTGTTGCTTCCGCTCTGTGCAGGGAAGTGGATGTGCTTGCAGAGGTTTGGCTCATCGGCGATTGCCTGGAGAATGTCCTCAGTCATATCCTCTGGGTTAGAGGTGGTGAAGCGTACACGCATGTCTGGCACTGCCTGGGCTACCATGTGAAGGAGCTCGGCGAAGGAAAGACTGCCTTCCTCACGCTTGCCCGATGGAGAGAGACCGTAGCTGTTTACGTTCTGTCCCAGAAGGGTAACCTCCTTGAAACCACGGTCGTGCAAGTCGCGCACCTCTCGCAGGATGCTCTCGGCATCGCGGCTGCGCTCACGTCCACGGGTATAAGGCACGATGCAGTAGTGGCAGAAGTTGTTGCAACCACGCATGATGCTTACGAAACCGCTCACTCTGTTGCCACCGATGCGCTGAGGCACGATGTCACGGTAGGTCTCGGTCTTGGAAAGTTCGATGTTGATGGCGTTGGTACCCATCTCGCACTGCGCAATCATATCCGGCAGGTTGAGATAGCAGTCTGGTCCACATACCAGGTTGGCATAGTGGTTCTGGATGAGGTCATCCTTCACGCGCTCAGCCATGCAGCCCAATACGCCGAGAATCACCTTTCTTCCCTTCTTCTGCTCTGCATGGAGGGTGTCGAGGCGATGGTAAATCTTGTTTTCCGCATTCTCGCGGATACTGCAGGTGTTCAGGAAGATGGCATCAGCCTCTTCTTCTTTCTCACAAATCTCGTAGCCTGCCATCTGCATCACAGAGGCAACTACCTCGCTGTCTGCCACGTTCATCTGGCAGCCATAAGTTTCAATAAATAGTTTCTTCATTGTTCTAGATGAATTCTATTCAAATTAATGTTGTTATTATATATATATGTATCTGTTTTTATCTGAATCTCAATCGGGATGATGAGTTGTTTTCTATCATGTGCTTGGATACTGTCATCAGAGCGAAGTAGAGAACAACGCCCGAAACGAGTCCTGCCACAGCATCAATGAGATAATGTGCCTGGATATAAACGGTGGCCAGACACAGGAAAATGTAGAATGGCAACATCGCATAAACCAGTTTGTGCTTGCCCGTATGCCAGCCTAACAGTATGATGACGGTACTTACACCTACATGCGAACTAGGGAAGGCTGCCGTAGGACGTTCGCCAGCAGCCTTGGCATCTTCTACGAGTTGATAGAATATACCATCAGTATAGCCTGGTGTTGGCAGACAGTTGCTGTGGCTGTTGAAGTAATCGCCCATTGCCGGGAAGATTCCCTGCGCGATGTCTCTGACTCCCACGGCATCAAAATAGAACGTCGGTCCTACTACAGGTACGAAGATGTAGATGACATAATAGATGAAGAAGCTAGCCAGCACCACAAACGATGCACGCTCAGCCTCATAGTATCTGCAGAAAAAATAGTAGAGTACGATAACTGCTATCATCGGATAGTACATGAAGTAGCCCATCGACATCAGTTCGCTCACTACTGCCCATGGCATTGCCTTGGCAAAGAGCAGGGCAGGTTGACATCCGAAGAGGTTCTGTTCCCAGCCGGCGAAAAGATGGTCCAGGTTGGGAAACATCCGGTTGATTTCGTAAGTATCAGGATACCACCAGGCAAGCAGAGCTATCTGCGCCATGATTCTTACCATCTTGGTTATCCTGCAAGGTGCCATTCTGTATACTGCCCATAGAGCTGCAGTCATGGCGAGAACCCTCAGTCGTCCCCAAAGCATCTCTTCCGGGTTAACCAGCTTGGTATAGGTAAAGAGCATGGTAATGACTGTGACAGCCATATATCCCAGCATCACCCATTCCAGTGGCAGGAGTCCCTTTTTCGGGTTCTTTTCTATCTTAAAATAATCTTTTATCACGGTGTTACTTTGAACTTTGAGATTTGAACTTTATGATATGCTTTTACAGCCATCCGTTATCCTTGTACCACTTGATGGCGAGTTTCACGCCTCTTTCCAATGGATAGTGAGGGTGGTAGCCCAGTTCGTCCATGGTTGGCTCGATGTCACATCGCCAGTTGCGCTGTTTCAGGATGTTGTACTTGTCATTGTTCAGAGCCGACATCTTTCCTGTTAACCTTCCGATATATTCACCGAAGAAGGTGACAATGCGCAGCACCCAGATAGGAGCCTTGATGCGCAGCATCCACGGATTACCCAATTCCTTGTGAATCAGGTCGCTGAAGGCAGCCGACTGATATACCTCGCCATCGCTGAGGAAGTATTTTCTGCCGTTCATACCATGGTCTAGGGCAAGGAAAACTGCCTGCACCACATCCTGGACATACACGAAGGTGATGTCCTGACGCTTGAATCCTACAGCAAAGTCAATATGCTGTTTGATGCTCTTTGCCATCAGGAAATAGTCTTTCTCTCTAGGACCATACACGCCGGTAGGTCGCAGGATGATATAGGGGAAGTTGTTGCCGATGCTGTCAAGATAGCGTTCTGCCTCCAGCTTGCTCTTGCCGTATGCCGTGTTTGGTCTAGGCACATCATTCTCACAGATTTCCTGATAAGGCTGCTCCTCACGGATGGCTCCGAAGATGCTGAGCGAACTGACGAAGACAAATCGCTTGATAGGCATTCCGAGATGCAGGATGGCATTCACCAGGTGTTTGGTTCCCTCTGTGTTAACCCTATAAAAGTCTTCTGCATGCAGGCACTTGGTAGCGCCGGCTGCATGCACTATATAGTCGAACTCATGCGGGGCGAGTTCTTTCTCCAACTCTTCCTCTGAAGAAAGGTTGAGATTGATGAAATGGATGCGTTCGTCTTGCAGATACTTCCTGCTGCTGGTAGGGCGTACTGCCGCCCAGGTTTCCATGCCTTGTCGCAAGGCTTCTTCCACGATGTAACTGCCGATAAAACCCGACGCACCCGTTACTAGAATCTTCATTAATTATTAATAAAATTGCAATTTTGGGTGCAAAGATACTATTTTTTCATGAGTTATCCACATTGTTATGCAAAAATTATTTTAAATTCTTCTGTTTCTTCACAAAAAGTATTATCTTTGCACTTATGACGCAAGTATCAGGTTTTATATTGTCTCCTGTAGATGCAGTTTCGGATAGATTCACGGAAATCTCCGAGCTCTCTACCAGCGGTTTTAATGTCCTGCTCCGTGCCAAGCGCAACGGTCAGTGGTGGATATTGAAATCGTTGAAGCCTGATGTGTGTCATGATTCTACCTTCCTGCAGCTTCAGCAGAAGGAATATGACATTCTTGCCCGTCTTGACCATCCCGGTATTGTGAAGGTTGAAGGGTTGGAGGAAGTTGAGGGATACGGCAGATGTATCGTGATGGAATGGATAGACGGTGTGACGCTTGATGAATGGCTTACCCAAAGGCATTCCGGTTTTGAACGCAGGCAGATAGCCCGCCAGCTTTTGCAGGTGATGGAGTATGTGCACGATCAGCAGATTGTGCATCGCGACTTGAAACCTACCAATATCATGATAGCCCGTAACGGAGGTACGATCAAGTTGATTGATTTCGGGCTCTCTGATGCCGATAGCTATACCATTTTGAAGAGCCCTGCCGGTACCGAAGGGTATGTTTCGCCAGAGCAGCAGGAGGAGAGTGTGCCTGATGTGCGCAATGATATCTACAGCCTGGGAGTCATCTTGAAGGAGATGCGGCTGGGATGGTCTTGCCGTTGGGCTGTCAAGAGATGTTTTCTTCCTTTAGAGTATCGGTATCCTAATGTGTTAGCTTTAAGGATGCATATTCAGTCGCTTCATCGTCGCCTAATAGCTTTAAACTGTCTTCTCGCTTTTTTGGTTTTGGGCACATCAGGTATTGTTTTATATAATAAGGTGGTAAAGCCAGAGATACTATACGATGTGGTTGCTCAGTTTACTGTTGGCAACCTGGTATATAAGTCGTGGGGTGGCGGTTTGGTTACAGTAAGTGCTGCCAATGACCGGGATTCTGTCATCGAGATACCAGCTACCGTGAAATATCAGGGTGTGAGTTATCGTGTAGATGAGTTGGAGGATAGTGCTTTTGCTGTGCATCCTTTCCTGAAGCGGGTCGTGATGCCAGATAATCCCAAGTTGCACGTGATGAAACATATCTTTGACAGCAGTCCTAATCTGGAGAGTATATACTTCCGTAGCAAGACGCCACCTAGGTTGGGAAATGCAATCTGGAAGGTGACGATGGATGATATCTTTAAGCCTCTCAGTTTTGGGAAGATTGTTCTCTATGTTCCTAAGGGTAGCAAAGATGCTTATTGCTGTTCACCGTGGGGGCGCTTTACTTATATTGTGGAGTATGAGCAATGACAACGATAAAATTAAAAATGGCATTCCCTGGTTTTGAGGGGATGCCATTTCTTTGTTAAAAGGACATGGTTTGAGATTCATATAGAATCTCAGACCGCAGGGATGTTATATCTGTCCTGCTCTAATATCCTGGGTTCATAGAAAATGATTCAAATGACTATAAATACGCTTTCAGTTTTTATTTATCTCCCAAATCAATCTTTACTTTCTGACTGCAAAAATACATAAAAAGAACGAAAGTGGATTGGTTCAAAACGGTTCAATTTCAGTTTATTGCAATAAAAGGTGCATTTTTTGTGGGAAAAACGGCAAATATTGCTTATCTTTGCAATCTGTAAAAAGCAAATAGATGAATATATAATGATGGAAGATTATAAAAAAGAAGATTTTGATAGACTCAAGAATGAGGTCGAAACGCTGGTGGGACGAAAGATTGTTTCACCAAGGGATTTTGATTTCCTTTCCCGACAGATAGAGGGTTATACCCAGGAAACGGTTTCGGTGAGCACGCTGAAGCGTCTGTGGGGATATGTGGCATGTTCCTGCAAGCCGAGCAGGTTCAATCTGGAATTGCTCTCCCGCATGGTGGGATATCCCAGCTGGAATGCGTTCGTAGAGAGTAAGAATGCTGTTGCTTCCAGCCGATTCTTTATCAAGAGCAAGCTGATTGCTGATGCTCTTGTCGTAAATGATCTGGTTAGACTGACCTGGCAGCCCGGCCGTATTCTTACCATCAAGTATCTGGGAAATGACAATTTCAAGGTGATGGAATCGCTGAACAGCAAACTGGCTGCCGGAGATACGTTTACCTGCCACCAGTTTGTGGCTGATGAGCCTCTTTATCTTTCCAACCTGACCCATCCCGGCATTCCTCCCTGCAACTATGTGGCAGGACAGAATGGAGGCATCAAGTGGAATGTTCTTGAAGGATAAAACTGTACGGTTCTTTCACCATATAATCAAGGGTCTATACGCCACCTGTTCATCGTGGCATATAGACCCTTGTCGTTTCCTGTGAAGTGTGGGTGAATATACTGAAGAAAAATCCCTCATCCCGCTGAGAAAGCAGGATGGGGGCTTTAGTATTATTAGACCAATAATGATGTTAATTTCATTCAAATATTTTGGCGTTATCAAGATTTTTCTATATATTTGCATCCAAAAGAATTTAAATGTGAATCAAATGGTCAAGCATTTATATATAATAGCAGGTTGTAATGGAGCAGGCAAAACGACTGCTTCTAAGACGATTCTTCCCAAATCTTTGCTCGTTAAGGAATTTGTTAATGCTGACGAAATTGCAAAAGGTCTCTCGCCTTTCAATCCTGAAGGAGTAGCGATAGAAGCAGGGCGTTTGATGCTTAGGAGGATAGAAGATTTGCTGGAAATGGGTGAATCGTTCTCCATAGAAACTACTTTAGCAACCAGATCTTATATTAACCTGGTGCGCAGAGCACAAGAAAAAGGGTATGTTGTGCATCTCTTGTTCTTTTGGCTGGATAGTATTGAGCTTGCAAAAAGACGTGTAGCTGAAAGAGTAGCGAGTGGTGGGCATAACATTCCTTTGCCTGTAATTGAACGTAGGTATAAGGCTGGACTTAAGAATCTTTTTGAGATATTTATGAAAGAAGTGGATATTTGGATTCTATTTGATAACAGTTTAAATAAAGGAGAACGTGTTGCTTTCGGAGGTAGACAGCTTCCAACGAAGATTAAGGATATTGTTAAATTTAATATAATTAAGGATTATGAGTGAAAGTGAGATTGAGGGCTTTATTAACAAAGTTGAATCAGGTTTAGTTGAAGCTCAGCATGATATGTTGGTAGAAAAGGCTTTATACAATCGTCCAGTGGTCATTAGTGACGGAAATGGCGGGGTAGTAGAAGTTTCTGCCAAGCAATTATTAAATTAGAAAATATTTTATCATTCTTTTAACCAGTGTCGCCCTTTGCCTTACCCTTCGGTCAGCGATTTTCAATTCCGCTACGCACCGGTGGCCGTTGGTTCAGGGCGTGCTGCTTGGTTTAGCCTGCGTTCTGCTTCTTCTCTTTCCTTCGGCAGAAGAGATAAAGCTGCAGAATAGCGGAGATGTAGATTACGAATATCATCCTATAATCAAGGGTCTATACACCACCTTTTCATCGTGGCATATAGAGCCTTGTCGTTTCCCGATTAAGAAAAGAGCACACAATGCAAACCAGTATAGGTAATTTCTAATAAAAGCAACCAAATTCTACATAATAGAATGTGGACTAGTACTAAAAACTACGAACTTATTTTTTAAAGCTCACGGAATTGAATTTATATTCGAGAAACGATGGGATGCCATACTCAACGCTCCCTTTATAATATTCTTTTGTCGGAGTCCAAAAATATTCATTTCCTTGCCTGTTTTTTGTCATAACTTTTTGGTTCTCTGACAAAACTAAATTTATACGTTCAGTGTTTACCCCAGGGTCAAGGATTCCGTCATAGTCATGAGATAGCCCTTTCACTTCAGTTAGCTCTCCAAAAGTAATTTTTTGTAAGTTTGTACATCCCCCAAAAGCATTCTCGTGTATTGAAGTTACATTTGGAGTATTTATTTCTTCCAAATATACACAGAAGAGTAAGGCATTCTTTCCAATTTTTGTCACATCAGGCAAAGAAATAGATTTTAATGCCTCTAGTTCTCCTAATTGATTGTTCAAACCATTTGCAGGAATTTCCTTGCATCCTATTAGAGTGAGGTCTATAGTGCCAGATTTCACATTCTTAAAAGCTTCGCGGATAGCCTTAAACTCATTATCGCCAGCATCAGAAGCGAGGTTGAGTCTTATAGCAGTCTTGCCATCTGCTACTTCTTGCTCAATAGCTGACTTTATTTCTTCTGCACTATTTGCCGAAATGACAGTAGCATCCAGAGCATAACTCTTAGCATTTTCTGTTGCTTGCGAGAATGTGTAAGTTGTCAAAGCTGCTTCTCTATATTTCACTGTAACTTCGGAATTATTTTCAAAAGTACCATATAAATAGGCATTGCCCTTTTCATCCGAAGTAAGTGTATAATTTCCTTTCTGTTCCATATCGCTGCTGCCCGCAGGAGTGAAATCTTCGGTATCAACTGTTATTTGCTCATTGGGTAGAGTTGCAATACGCAAACGTGAATATTTGCGTGTTGCCTCGGCAAAAGAAACGGTTATAGTCTCACCATTACCAGTGATTATAGCTTTTCCCTCGATATATTCATCCGTTCCTGCAACCTTACCTTTTTTCAAAAACAATTCGCCAGCTTCCCATTTGTAATTAGGGGCGTAATATACATGAGGTATATATGCAGGGTCTCCTTCCCGATAAACCAATTCACCACTTGTCAACTCCCAACTTTTGCCATTATATGTAAAGGTTGCATTATGTCTTCCATAAGAGGTGTTGTCTATCTCCAGAAGCAACTCATCTCCTACAGCCCATGAAGTCTTGCCTGCATCAGGTGTACCTATAGCACGAGTCTGTGAATCTCCGAATGCAGGAAATTCACCAACGACCAACTGTACGTTGTTCTTGGCTGTTGTTGCAGTTGTTTCTTCTATATCACTTGTGCATGACGCCATTACTATAGTAACGACTGCCAGCATGATGTATTGAAATATCTTTTTCATATTCTTTCCTCCAATTATTTGAGATCTTCTTCATTTGTCCAACCAGTCATATCATCTACGCTGATTCGGGTCAGTTTCACTATATCTTTTCCTACATCGAGTTTGTAAGTGTAGCGTTTACCCTCTTCAAAGTCGGTAGGCATCTTCATTTTAGCATTAAAAATATTGTCGCCTATCTTGAATCTCAAGAAGACTTCATCTTTAATGTATGAACCAGGGATAACGATTGCAGAAAACATACCATCGTCATGCTTATAGGCTTTTACCCAAGCAGGATTAGCAGTAGGTGTAATCATGACAAATTGCCCTCGGGCTCGGTCGTCTCTACTAAAATCAACACTATTGTGCTTAGAATACACTTGTGGTTCACTAATATCCATATTAGGATAATCTGCAGTTCCAACATGATATACTATTGTAACCAGCGACATGCGATGCTTCATAGGAATACTTAAATCGTACCAAGGAACATCGTACCAATATCCAGTTATGAGATCAGCGTTTTTCAATTTATCTTCGCTGCTTTGGTCTGTTTGTAAATCATACTGTAGATTATTTTTCCCAAAATCCGTGTCAGATGGATATACAGCCAAAATAGTATGTTGTTCGTATCCATTTAACCAACGAAAACTTCCTGTACGAGACCATTCGTTTGTTGCACTATTAAAAGAAAGAACAGTCGTACTACCAGGATCAGAATCCGTAAATATACTTACTTTCAGTTTATCTTTATCCTCCCAATTTTTACCGTCTCCCAATGTATTGACACGAGTCTGCATACCTCCAACAGAGAAAGTGGCATTGATTTCCTGCCCTTTCAGCGTTGGAGCCATATCTTCATTTTGCGTACATGCTGTAAAGCCCATAGCCATAAGGCCCATTACCGCATAGGAAATTCTTTGTTTTATCGTCTTCATAATCTTCAGTTTTTTATTGTTAGTGAGTTAGTGAGCGGCCAAGCTCACTAACCCTGTATTCCCTATTTTCAGTACCTTATTTATCAGAATTATTCTATTTCTGCGTCTAAATCACCTGAATCACCATTTTCCCAAGGATATATATTAGCATCTTCTATAGTAATCCCCGTATTTTTAACAGTTATGTTGTATGTATATTTTTTGCCACCTTCAAATTGTCCATTGGTGGATGGTGTTATAGGGGTTGTGTATTTTACTTCGCTATCATTCAACAACAAGTAAATCTCTACATCCATCTTATTGCTTTCAAGGCTTTGCGGCAACATGATATAAGCAAAACTTTTTTCGCTTTCAAAAGATACATCATAAAAATTACGGCTAATAGGCCCTCTGTCACCAGCAGTTTCAACCGAACCTGTTCTTGTGTCAAATTTACCGGATCTAAATATTCCTTTCAACTCTAAGCGATTGAATTTATAATTGTTATATTTGACACCCTGCCCTGGTTTTATTTTGAATTCAACCAAACTCATACAATGCTTAAAGCGATGTTCGACATCTGTAAAATTCACAATTGGAGATGCTTTGCTTGCAGTAGCTCCTGAGGCAAAAAGTACATCAGCCATACAAGGTTGGTTTTCTTCTACCTCAGCCATATTCCAATCCATTTTACCATCAGTTAAGGATTCGCTATAAGGATAGTATGCACTAAATGTTGTCTCTTTGTTGTCCTTGAAATAGATGATGTTGTTATTGTCAGCAGCTTCAAAAGTACCATCCCCATTTGTTGTTACATACTTTTTGTTGTCTCCTGTTGTATTGCCTGTTGATGTGACATTTACGCCAATAGCGTCGCCAGTTGTCCATCTGTCGTTGTCTGCAGTTCCACGGGTTTTGATATTGTTGGAAATATCCGCCTGTACGGTAGCAGCAACAGGACCATTGTTGCCGATACCGTCTTCTTCGTTAGCGCAAGCTGCAAACAGCAATGCTGCGGCAGCGATGTATAAGAATCTAAATTTCTTCATATCTCTTGTTATTTAAGAGTTATTATTGTGCTATATGTTCATTATCGTCTCCAGCCTTTATCCAAGGCTCAATGTTTCCAGAAATATCTACGGCAGAACGACTCAATTTTACTACTGTATAGTGGTATCTGTTGCCACCCTCAAGTTTTGCAGGCATTGTCCATACGAAAGGAGCGTCGTAACCATTGTTGAGGTCAAACTCTATCACTCGGCTTGCTTCTTCTGTAGGGAGCAGGATTGCCTCATACAGCTTGCCAGCTTGGGTAGTTTTCATCTTGATGTCCGTAGGATTTCCTTCACCAGAGATAGTCCCATCCGCAAGATTGAAAGTGGCTTTGGTATTCTGACCTTTCACTGTCACAGTCATTTTCTTAAGGTCTTCTTGCGTGAGACCGTTACCTGGTTGAACATCCAAAACAAGATTGCTTAACTTATGGTAGAACTTCAAGAATACCTGTGGCGTAGCTTTGTTGCAGCCTTCTGTCTTGGCATACATGAAGTCGATAGCTTCTTGTTTCCCTTGGTCTGTTACATCAAGTGCTACCTTGTAGTCATTGACAGTGGTCTGTGGATAGTAAGAATAGAAGTCCACATCTCCATCTATCGGGAAGAAAATAGTCTTACCTCCAGAAACAGGTGAAAAGCCTATACTTCCATTTGACTGATAGCAAACATTGTCAACACCCTCTTTGATTGCATCTACCGAGAGAGGCTGTTTGGTACCTGTCATGAAGATACCGATCATGTCACCATCAGCCCAGGCTAAACCGGCAGCACGGGTGTTTACGCTAATACCACCAGTAAACTGCACGGCTACCTTATCGTTCTGGGTAGAAGGTGCGGTGTCTTCTGTACTGCATGAAACCATTGCACCAGCCAAGAGTGCAAGGGCGAAAAACTTAGTCATCTTTTTCATCTTATAAATATTTTAAAAGTTATTATTATTTTATTTCTACTTCTTTGTTAAGGTCTTTCCAGTTGTTGATGTCCGATTCCAGATATATCTTCGGCTGCATCTCTTCCAGCTTGAACCTTAGCTCATACTTTCCTCCAGCCTTCATCACAGGAGCGGTGATGTCGTATTCCAGCAAGGTTGCGTTAGGGAGCAGGAGACGAAGATAGATGTGGGAGGCTTGGCTTCCCAGTATGGTCGGCATCAGTCGGATGACTTCCGATTGCAAAGTTGACCCGGTAGACAGGATAGTAGGAAGTTCCACTTCCGTTGGCTCTATGCCCGGCAAGCCGTAATCGCCATCGCTATTCTTCTGCGTAGGGAACAGACATCCGGCACAGTCCAACGCCTTGCCATTCATCTCCGTGCCTTTCGGCACATTTTCAATGATGATGGTCAGTTCCGAAAGCACGCTCCTGATAGGATTCTTCACCACCAGACTTCCTTCCTTGTTGTCTATCTTCACGTCGGTTACTCCGAAATAGGCATTGTTCTTCACATCCTTGGGATTGGTCAAGCCTATCAGAATATTGTTCCAGCTGGACAAAGCCCTGGTCTGCTCCTTGATGAAGAAAGGTTCAGAAAGGTTGGTGGTAGTCAGAATGCGGTATGTTCCCTCCGGGAGTTGGAATCGCTGGCTAGCCATCTCCTCGGCACTGCCATAATGCTTTTCTTCTATCAGGGAATCCTTGCCGGCATTGAATATCCAGAGTTTTACATCCTTCACTTCCGTGCCCTTGTCAGCTTCGTTAGCCCAGGAGAGCGAAACCGACAGCCCTTTTTCCTTTTCGTCATCATCATTGCCGCAGCTTGCCAGCAGGCATGGGATACATAGCAGCAGCCATAACCATATACCCAGATGAGGCAGACTCCTAATCTTATGCCTCTTTCCTGCATGGATCAGTTTAGTTAAATAATCAATCATATTTTATTTTTTAAGTTTAAAAGTTAAGACAAGGAGATTCCTCCCGATGATGTTCTCATCATGGCGCAAATATATGAAAAAAAAATCAAAAAGACAGTTTCATTCCTAAAGAAAATAGTTTCATTCCTATCAATGAAACTATAAATTTAACGTTTATTTTCGTAGTTAACATTTTGTACCCCCCCCCATTTTAACGGATTTTCACACATTGTAAACGGCTTATTTCCTCCAAATAGAACCTCATGAAACAGCAAAAGCTTCAAACCGCAACGGCGGTTTGAAGCTTTTGCTGATATATATAAAGAGGTGTTATGCCTCATGCTGTCTTACACCCATACGAGCCTCCACTACGTTTACTACGTAGTCGCCGAGCTTCTCGCATTCCTGGATGATGTCCATATACATCGTGCCGATGGCGTAGGTGTAGAGATGGTTGTTTACATCGTTGATGTTCTGACTCTTCAACTGGTTGCGATAGTTGTTGATTTCGTTCTCGATGTTGAAAGAGAGGTTGGCATCGTTGTCCCCCTTATGACCTACGAGAGTGATGTTCATCTGGGTGAGGGCGTTGTCGGTAAGCTCCATCATCTGATGCATGTGCTCATACTGCGAAGTGATGAAGTCTTCCTTGCCTTTGAAACGGCGGTTGAGTGTGCGGGCGATGTTGAAACAGCTGTCACCGATACTCTCGATTTCAGAAATCTCACGGAGCATGGCACGAATCTTTGCCTTGGTCTCGTCAGAAAGATGAGAATCGCTCACCTGGTCGAGATACTTGGCAATCTCAATCTCCATGTTGTCAGAGATACCCTCGTATTTCTCGATGCGGGTATAGAGTTTGATAAACTTGTCCTCGTTGGTTTCGCCCAGGAGTTCCTTCACCATGCCAAACATGCGCTGGATGCGCTCGGCGAAACAGTGGATTTCCTTCTGAGCCTCCAGAACGGAGATTTCCGGAGTCTTCATGATACCGCTCTGGATGAAACGCAGACGGAAGTCGTCCTCGTCGGCATTCTTCTTAGGACGGATAATCTTGCATACCAGCTTCTCAATCTGTGGGACAAACCATACCAGGATAAAGGTGTTGGAGAGGTTGAACGTGGTATGAAAGGCGGCAAGCACGAAGGAGAGCTTGGCTGCATTGGCAACGAAATGAGGATCGTTCTTCTCCATGGCATCGTCGAAACCTACCCAACCGCAAACCAGGTGGATGAACGGACGGAACACGCAGAGTATCCACAGCACACCGAAGATGTTGAACACCATGTGCGCCATCGCCGCTCTTCGCGCCTGCGTGTTGGCGGTGAGTGCTGCCACGTTGGAAGTTACGGTGGTACCGATGTTCTCACCCATTACGAGCGCAATGCCCTGATAGATAGGCAATACGCCGGTAGAACAGAGAATCATTGTAATCGCCATGACGGCTGCAGAACTCTGTACGCACATGGTCAGTATACTACCAATGAGCAGGAAGGTGATGGTAGTCTGGAAACTGTGAGGATCAAAACTTGCGAAGAAATCAAGAACTGGCTGGTTATGAGCCAGGTCCATATCAATACCGGTTTGGCGAAGAGTACCCAAACCAAGGAACATAAAGGATATACCAAAGATGAAGTCGCCGATAATCTTGCGCTTCTTACTGTAAATCAGGATAATGGCAATGAAGAATGCAGGCCATACAAAGTCGGTGATGTTGAACGAGAAGCCGGCACTCATGATCCAGGCGGTAAGCGTGGTTCCGATATTGGCACCCATGATGACCGAAATAGCCTGGGCGAGGGTAAGGAGACCTGCGTTGACGAATGATACCGTCATCACCGTTGTAGCCGTAGAAGACTGCACCGCAGCCGTGATGAGCGTACCCGAGAGGATGCCCGTCACACGATTGGTGGTCATCGTTCCTAACACATGGCGGAGCTGAGGTCCAGCCATCTTCTGCAAACTATCGCTCATGGTCTTCATACCAAACATAAGTAGGGCGAGTGCTCCAATAAGCCTGAAAAATATCCAAATAGACATATTATAACTTAATTAATGTTGTCAAAAACAAGAAGTATCCGAATTTCTTCGTAACTTTACGCTCTGTAAGCGTGCTCCTCTCCGGGGAGTAGGTTGATGACCCGGAACAGTCTTCAGGAAGGGCTGGACGGGCAGTAGATTGTGTAACTTTGTAACATCTTTTTAATGCAAATGAAACAAGTAATTCAAATCCGTTGCAAAAATAATAAAAAAACTCAGAAAGTCGAAATTGGAAGCACACTTTTTGATGTTTTTTCTTCATTTGACCTCAAAATGACCCACGGACCCGTCTCTGCAAGGGTAAATAATAAGGTTGAGGGCATGCATTATCGTGTATATAACAGTAAGGATGTAGAATTTCTGGATATGACAACTGCGTCAGGTTCCCGTGCCTATACCCGCACCCTCTTCTTCGTACTTTGCAAGGCGGTGCAGGATATTTATCCGGCAACAGACGTGGTGATTGATATTCCGGTTTCCAACGGTTTCTATGTGGATATCCGTCTCGGTCGTCCGGTTGTGGATGAGGATGTGAATATCATCCGCTGTCGTATGCAGGAGATTATTGATGCCAGGATGCCGATTCGCCGATTCACCGTTCCTACGGAAGATGCCATCACCCTGTTTCAGGAAAAGGGAGATGTGGAAAAAGTAAAACTGCTCAAGACTTCGGGCTCTATCTATACTACCTATTATAAAATAGGTGAATACGTGGATTATTATTACGGAACATTGCTCACCAATACCTCCCAGCTCTATCTCTTCGGCTTGGAGAAATATTATGACGGCATGCTCCTGCGCATTCCTTCGCTCAAGAACCCGGACGAGCTGGGCGAGATGACCCGGCAGGACAAGATGTTCGACATCTTCAAGGAGCATCATCGCTGGCAGGAAATCCTGGGCATCAGAACCGTGGGCGACTTCAATCAGGCTATCGAAGCCGGTCATGCTACCGACATCATCAATATCAGCGAGGCGCTGCAGGAGAAGAAACTGGCTAAGATTGCTGAGGATATTGCCCAGCGCAAGGGTGTGAAGCTCGTGCTTCTTGCTGGTCCTTCATCTTCCGGCAAGACTACATCCTGCAAGCGTCTGAGCATTCAGCTTGCCGTAAACGGACTGAAGCCGTTGCAGATTTCGCTCGATGATTATTTCGTGGACAGGGATAAGACCCCGAAGGATGAGAATGGAGAATATGATTTTGAGAGCATCTATGCGTTGAATCTCGATTTGCTCAACGATCAGTTCAATGCGCTCTTCCGTGGCGAGGAGGTGGATTTGCCGAAATATGATTTCCCTTCGGGCAAGAGCATCAAGAGCGGAAAGAAGCTGAAGCTGGAGCCTAACAATGTGCTGGTGGTAGAGGGAATCCACGCCCTGAACCCTGAACTGACGGCGCATATTCCGGAAGAGCAGATTTACCGCGTATATGCTTCGGCATTGACTACCATCCTGCTGGATAATCATAATTATATCCCCACAACCGACAACCGGCTGCTGCGTCGCATCATCCGCGACTATAAATATAGAGGTGTGTCGGCTCAGGAGACCATTCATCGCTGGCCATCGGTAAGAGCTGGCGAGAACAAATGGATATTCCCGTTCCAGGAGAATGCCGATGCGATGCTCAATACGGCGATGCTCTATGAGCTGTCCGTGCTCAAGATGCAGGCAGAACCATTGCTGCAGCAGGTTCCGGAAAACTGCGAGGAATATGCGGAAGCTTACAGACTGCTGAAATTCCTGAAGTATTTCAAGGGAATCCCTTACAATAATCTGCCTCCAACTTCCCTATTGCGAGAATTTCTAGGCGGAAGTTCTTTCCATTATTAGGCGGTTGGAGAAAGAAAAAGGCGTTCTTTGGAAATGAAGTAAGCCTTATTCCACATCTTGCCTGGTTATGGCACAATATTGCCCTCGGCTGGGGCAATATTGTGCCATTGCCGGGCGTAATTTTTTGTGTCGTGAAGAAATTTTGAAGGCAAGCGTTGCCTCATCGTATTCCTGTGGATAAAACGCTACTCTCGCTTTTACTCTTCACTCTTCACATCTTGGGTGTAAGTGGTTGATATACAAAGGGTATTGTGCGTGAAGAGACAAGCCCGACTCTTCACCACTCTTCACCACTCTTCACCCTGATTCTTTTTGAGGGCGTAACCCCTTTTATTTAAACTATGTTTAGTCATCTATGATGACCAATATCTGTCTTCAATGATGGCTGAGCTTCGTGATAAGTAAGCGGCTCCGCGTTTATACCTTGCATAAGGTGAAGAGTGGTGAAGAGTGGTGAAGAGTGAGGTCTGACTCTTCACCTGTTTAATGTGTTGATATTTAATGGGTTAATACCAAGATGTGAAGAGTGAAGAGTAAAGCGGAAAGTGGCTTTCTATACAGCCACTTTCCGCTTTAGAGCTTGCTTCCGTAGCAGAGGTCTCCGGCATCGCCGAAGCCTGGTACGATGTATTTATGCTCGTTCAGTCCCTCATCGATAGATGCACACCAGATGGTTGTCTTATCCTCAGGGAAGGTCTTCTTGACATGCTCGATTCCTTCTGGAGCGGCAAGGACGCACGCCACGTGGATGTGCTTAGGGTTGCCCTTGGTAAGGAACGCCTTCATGCCCATCTCCATGCTGATACCTGTAGCCAGCATAGGGTCGGCGATGATGAGCGTCTTGCCGGTAAGGTCTGGAGTAGCCAGATACTCGATATGGACGCCAATCTCGGTATGCTCCTTGTTGGTATATTCGCGGTAGGCGCTCACAAAGGCATTGCCGGAGTGATCGAAGATGTTGAGGAAGCCCTCGTGGAAAGGAAGTCCGGCACGGAAGATAGTACCGATGACAATCTCGTCTGTAGGGAAATTAACCTGGGCTACACCGAGCGGGGTAGTCACGTTTCTGTTCTCGTAATTGAGAGTCTTTGAAATCTCGAAAGCCTCATACTCGCCGATTCTCTTGATGTTGTTGCGGAAGAGGAGTCGGTTCTTTTGATAATCACAGTCGCGCATCTCTGCCAGATAGCGGTTGATGATGCAATTGTGCTCGCTTAGATTATTTATTTTCATAAGTCGTAGTATTTTATTCTGTTGTCTTTAATCTTGCCTGAATTGTTGCAAAGATAATGCAAACGAGTACAGAATATCAAGCTTGCTTGAATATTTTGCCGAGTGCAGCTTATCTTATGCAAAGATAGTACAAATCTCGGAAACTACAAAATGTTTGGGCAACTTTTTGTAGCTTAGGTGGTGTCAAATATTAGGTTTATTTATACATTGGCATATGTCGTGTGATTATACGGCATTTGTCATCCAATCGTATGACAAGTGTCGTATAATCGCATGTCATATGTCATGCAATCATAAATAAGGGTTTCTTGCATCGTTATGGTTGCTTCCTTGCATCATATAAGACGCAACATTGTTACCATCCATCTCACCCTTGCCAATTTCAAGAAATACTCATTCGGAATGAGCCACCACAGAAGTAGATACTCATGAGAGAACGGATGATTTCGCTGTACCGATAACCGGACGATCTACACCTTAGACTGAGGGTCTTATCGATTACTGTAGACAATGTGGAGTCAAATTGCTCCATGATTGAAAAAAATCCTCCAAAAGGTGTGAGTTTCTCAGATTTTATTTGTATCTTTGCCATGTCTATCGTTGAATTCTCTTGTTTGTTATGCAACACTAAGATAAGTGAATTCTTCGACATGACAAAATCCTGGGCAACTTTTTGTTGCTCAGGTACTTAAAAAGTTTAAGTTATAATAGTGTTGCGGAATTAAGAGAAAATAAAAACAAAATCATGAAACGTACTTGTTTCGCATTTCTTTCCCAATGCCTGCTTGTCATCATTATATTGACATCATGCAGTGACGACCAAACCGGTCTCTCCCCTGATATTAACATCCCGATTACCGGTTATTGGCAAATAGCCGATGGTGACATCAATGGCGATGGTGCCATTCAGGGCATCGTGGTACACAGTGACGAGACTGTCAGCGAATGGTTATATACCGGTGAAACCGCTAATCCTTATCAACTGGGTTTTAAAACAGGTAAATGGAGCGTGAACGGCAATCACTACGAGATGCAACTTCCTATCAGCAAAGGCGCCTATTATAATGTGACAGTGGCGGGAAACAATGACAGAACAATGTATCTTGCGTATAAAGGAAAAACATCCGTAGTGCCTTTCTATAAGCTGACATCCCTCCCTGAAAATGGAAACGAGATGATCAGCGAACTTGAGGGCATGAAAATGTCGGGTTACACGATGGCTGACATCACGGGTTATTGGGAACATGATAACGAGAACGGCACAGGCTTCTATATCGATAATGAAGGAAACATCTCTGATTTGACATGTTTGTATAGTGAGGAAAAATATTATTCAGTGGAATATCATTCGGCAGAGGTGATACTTAATGGCAATAGCTGTGTCATCTCTTCTTTGGGTTCACAATGGATGGTGTATGCCGTAGGCAGCAACTCATTACTTGCCATTGACCGCAATAACAACAGTCAGCAAGTGGAACACTTCGTGAAGAAAGATGTTCCTGATGAGATGATGCGAGCCGACGAGATCATGAAGGCCCCTGTGCCTGCAGGATTGCTTGGCAAGTGGGAAGCCATCCACTATACGCACATGATCAATGGTGAGAATGTTACCGATATTGACATTCTCAATGGTGATGATTGGAACAAGCAGTTTCACCACACATTAGCTTTTTCAGAAAATCACAAAATATGCAAATGGGATAGGTTTGGAAGTCTGCTCTACGACCAATGCTTCATGTTGAAGGGTGACAACATCACTATTGCAGAAGACTTGACCAATCTCCTTTTCCCAAAATACAGTTATACAGAAACATGGACCATAAGCGACAAGACTGAAAACAGTATGAAGCTTACGCGCGAGCAAGATAATACAACAGAATGTTATACCTATAAACGAAAATAATTTCAATGAAACATATCATAACAGTCGTTATCATGATGTTGTTGCCTATGTGGACAACAGCTCAAAACGAAAGTCGCCACGTGTCTGTCATTCCACATGCAGGCGTAACAATAGCCAAGATGAATGGCGCTGCACTAACGGTAGCAGAGAAATGGAAAGCCGGATATACTGTTGGAGCATGCGTTGAGTTTCCTTTGTCGCAGAATTTTTCTCTGCTTACGGGAGCTGACTTCAGCCTGATAGGTACTGGACTTGAGAAACAGAAAGAGAAATATGCGTCTGCCGATGAAAAACTTGACGTGACATATCTCTCCGTGCCTCTGCAAATCAAGACATACTTCTCTGGTGTGAAAGGATTGGCTGCACATATTGGTGTGCAGGCTGGCATACTCCTCTCGGCAAAGGATAAGATGACTATACACAGTATACGCACGATGAACCTCGGCAACGACGTATCATCAATGTACCTATGGGAATCGTACAAAGAGAAGAAATCGGAGGATGTAAGCAGCAAATTCCGCAATGTTGTTATTGGCATTCCCCTTGGAGTGAGCTACGAATGGCGACACATCACCCTCGACGCCTCCTATTGTTTCGAACTGCGGCAGGCTATCAGTCTGAAGACAGATAACCCCGGTGGCTGGGGCTTCAACGACTCTCCAACGGCACGCAACCATGCCATATATATCACGGCAGGATATAAGTTCACGCTATAGATAGAAAGGCGCACCCGACAAACCCTGTGGAGGGCTGGGCAGATTTAAGGGTATATATTAAATTCAAGTTAAATCCAGTTGTCGTATATATTAAAGCCGTATATATTAAATAGGTGGAATTTCGTAGAAAGATGTGACTTCCGGATAAAGAACAGCAACGAATATTTGCAAAGTCAACGTGGCAAATTATAGACGAAATGGAGTGATTTTAATTTCTTTAACCAAAAAAGATTTTAAAATATATTATTTATATGCGAGAATCTTTGCTATAAAACATATTTTTTGTAACTTTGCGGCGGTTTTAGGAAAAAGGGGTTCTTTGGAGAATCCAATTAAAAAAAGGATAAGTTTCAGAATAAATATTTCACAACTTAAATACATTTAAAAAAAATGGCAAAGTTTGATAAGTCAGTTTTAGCAAAGTACGGAATCACAGGTACA
>ERZ1026870.249-NODE-249-length-34033-cov-35.824121_pt1 | contig 34033 bp, 14 predicted proteins | sample MGYA00380165_ERZ1026870 | MGnify/ENA primary metagenome ERZ1026870 (study PRJEB33269, sample SAMEA4719801) | human gut metagenome | biome: human-associated habitat; feature: organic feature; material: feces | place: Cameroon | collected 2013-10 ...
TTATTCATACTCCTCGCCATGACGACCGTCTTCGCAGCAAGCCTGTCGTCGTGCAGCGAGACCGACAACGAGAAGGAGGAGTTCCCCAACTGGCGAAAGACCAACGAGGCATACTACGACAAGAAGTATGCCGAGGTGAAGCAGCTGGTGGCGGGTGGTGCTGCCGACTGGAAGGTGCTGCGCTCATGGAGCCTCAACGACCAGGTGGCTACACACAGCTACGACTTCGTGCTTGCCAACGTGCTCAACGCTGGCACGGGCTCGGGCAGCCCACTCTTCACCGACTCGGTGAAGGTGCACTACAGCGGCCGTCTGCTGCCCTCCACAAGCTACGCCGAGGGCTATGTCTTCGACAAGTCGTGGCAGGGCGAGTACAACCTCAGCACGATGAAGCCACGCACCTTCGCCGTGAGCGGCGTGGTGAAAGGCTTCGCCACAGCACTGCAGAACATGCACATCGGCGACAGATGGCTCGTGTACATGCCCCATCAGCTGGCATACGGCTCGTCAGCCACACCGGGCGCAGCCTACTCCACACTCATCTTCGACGTAACACTCGTAGGCTACTTCCGCAAAACATCCGCTGCAGCTGCTCCGGCTAAGGACGGCACAGCACAACAGCAGACCACCGGCTACTGGGTTTATGAGTAATAATAGGAGGGTATGGCATCCTGCCATACCCACGCAACCACAAAGGGTATGACATTCACACAATGCCATACCCTTTTTATATTATTTAAACATTATTTTAATACAAATACAAAACATTAGATGTAATTTTGCATTCAAAGAAATAACATCCCTTATCTCAACTACAACATTCGTAATTTTAACGACATAACAACAAGCCTATAACATTAAAAATTACATATTATGACTAAACATTTACGATTTTTTATGCTCACACTGCTCACGATTGTGTGTACGTGGGGGGGGTATGCTCAAGAGGTGCTTTATAGTACGGGGTTTGAAACCTCAGAAGGTTACACAACATCTTCAACTTATAATACCAATGTAACAGTTGGTCCTTCTGGTAAACAATGGTATATATGTAATGGATGCGTGTCAAAAACTAATAAAATAGATGGCGGTTCCTCTTTACATATGCGTTATTACATTAGTAATAAAAAGACCCCATCTGCCCAAATGAAATTTTACATAGATGGAGTTACTGACTTATGTTTTAAAGCCCAAACTTCATCTTCTGGAAAAATTAAGGTGGAATATTCTACAGATAAAGGTACAACATGGAATGGAGCAAAAGAATATCAAATATCAACAACAGTATCTAACATTTCATACCAATTATCAGAAACCCCCGTCAACAATGTAAGTATTAAAATCACATCGTTAATTACTGCAGATAAAAAATCTGTTTGTATTGATGATTTTAAGCTATTATCATCAGCCCCAACCACCACTACCACCACTACCACCTTTGGTGCCAACTCCGGCAAGACATTCACATTCACCAATGGCACGCTTGAGGGTTTTACCACGCCTACTGCTACCGCAACAAAGAGCGACGACAACACCAACTTGTCTAACCTTATTGAATATACAAGCTCTGACGCGGACATCGTAGCCGTTGACTCTAAAACTGGCGAACTGACATTCACAAACACCAAGTTTGGCAAGGCTACCATCACAGCCACTCTTCCTAAAACAGACACCTACCAAACATCTACCGACTCATACGTTGTCGAAAACAAAGACAACCACATCGCTACTTCTCTCTCTTTTAACGGCACCGACGTAACTCTTACCGAAGGCAAGACCGACGCTGGCGCAGACTTCACGGGCTACACCGCTACCGAAGCCAGCAACATTGCCGGCACTATCACATACGCAGCTTCAGGCGACGCTGTGGCTACTGTCACCCCCACAACGGGCGCAGTAACCATCAACGCAGCTGTATATGGCACAACAACCATCACTGCCACATTCACACCTGCAGACCCAACACAATACTCTGGCTCTACTGCTACGTATAAGATTACGAATCAGCAAAAAATAGATGAAAGTACTATCGTATTCGATTGTTCAAAATACGATCAATCACTTATCGGTGATACGTATAATAACAACGATAACACACCACGCCAATTAAAGAGTGTTGCTGGCAAAGATTACACTTTCACTCTAACACAATGTATGTTCAACAATAATTCCATTCAGATGGCTAAAACGAAGAAAGGAAAAATTGTTTCTCCAACTTTCTCATCGTTCCCATCCGGATATAAAGTGGTTGTTACGTATGAAACAGATAACACTCCACAACTTTATAGTGCGGAACTCACAGATGCAAAAGCAGAAGTAAACAAATCACTAAAAACTGTCAGCATCGAACTTCCGTCACCAACAGCAACTTTCACGATACAATCAGGTGCCAACTATACTCAAATCCAAAAGATTGAACTGAGTGCTCTTATCATAAAAGACAATCCTGCCCTCTCATTCGCCGAGGCAACTGTAACAAAGGAGTTAGTAGCGGGCACTATTGACCTTCAGACCATCACCAAGCCTGAAGACCTTGACGCATCTGCTATCACATACGCAAGCTCCGACGACGCAACCGCAAAGGTTGAGGGCAATACAATCCGCTTGTACAAGACTGGTGAGGTGACCATCACTGCCACATCGGCAGCCACAGACAAGTACGCAGCAGGCACTGCGTCTTACAAACTCGTGATTGAAGACAATCGCACAACTGATGCCGACTTCAAGTTCGCAGCAGAGAGTTACAACGCAGATTTAGCAGAAGCAACAACAGGTATTGTAACATTCAATGCTGCAGATGTGCTGCAGAACCCACACAGCCTCAACGTAACTTACACCATATCGCCAGAAAGTGCTAACGCAACGATTGGAGGAACAGACGGAGAAGCACTTATTGAAGTTAGTGGCACATACACCATCACCGCAACCACTGCTGCTAACGATACCTATAAGGAGACAACGGCTACATGTACGCTGAAGGTTATCAACAGCGCAGTAGAAGAAACAAGCATCGAGTTCGTAGCTGGCGTAGATAATGGAACAGGAAAAGATAGCAACCATGCTCAAAACGATGACGAAATGCACAAGTCGTTTGTAAAGATTACTTCAGATAATGCTTGGTTCGATAGTACCCAAAAAGATAATTACCGTTTCTACGCAGGTACCCACACCATCTCAACCAAGATTGGTAAAATCACAAAGATTGAATTCGTAAAGGGTGACAAACCTATTACCAACTTGAAATACAATGGTAAAGACGGAGCATTTACTGCAGACACAAAATATGATCTCTGTTGGGTGGGTTCTGCTAAGGAAGTTGTATTTACAAACACTGACCAGGCTCGCGCCACAAACATCATCGTCACAGTAGAAGTACCGAAAGCAAAGAACTACACTCTCAACGAGACAAAGACCGACAACGTCATCGAGACATACGAGAATGCTAACGTGACGCTGCAGCGCACGCTCGAAGCAAGCCACTGGAACTCATTCTGCGTGCCGTTCGCACTCGATAAAGACCAGGTGACACAGTACTTCGGCGAGGGCACACAGCTCCGCACATACGAAGGCAGATGCGAGAACAACATTGTGTACTTTGCAACTGTAGACAACATCGAGGCTGGCAAGCCGTACATCATGAAGCCTGGCAACGCCGTTGTGAAGAACCCGACCTTCGAGGGAGTAAGCATGGTGGCAACAGGACTCGACGATAACGGCAACCCGCAGGCTGTAGGCGATGCAAGCACAGTGCAGATGAAGGGTATCTATAACCACGTAACACTGGTGCAGGACAAGACGAACATATACATCGGTGCCGGCAACAAGTTCTACTACCCGGCTGATGCGGAAGCTTGCCAGATGAACGGCTTGCGTGCATACTTCATCGTGCCGGAGGGCACAGACATCAAGAAGCTGCGTGCCAACCTCGACGGAGCGACAACATCGCTCGGCGAAATATTCGACACTGAGGAAAGCAACACGCCGGTGTACAACCTGCAGGGACAGTGCGTAGGCAACTCACTCAGCACACTGAAGAGCGGCATCTATGTCCAGAACGGCAAGAAGGTCGTAGTAAAGTAAACATAACATCTTAAACATTAAGATATAAAAAACATGAAAAGAAAACTTTATATAAAGCCATCTATTACAACAGTGGAAATAGAGGCAATGAGCATAATGGCAGGATCTATTGGTGACGGTGGCGAAACTGGCAATATTGGAGACCCGGAACCGGGCTACGGCGGCGGCGGTCACTTCGCTCCATCGCGCAACTACTTCGACTCCTGGGAGTATGATGACCCACAGATGGATGACAACGACTATTAACAGCTAATGGACACGCAACAAAAAAGGTCGGGCGATTTTCTCGCTCGACCTTTTTATTTTAGGGGGTGCACCCCCTAAAGTGCCCCCTTAACTGCACTTATAGTAGCTTCAACCTATCATTATCAAGCTTCACCTTATAGCTTCCGCCTCGCTTTGTCTTGAACTTCAGCACCGACTCGCCGTAGCGCACCTCGCAGGGTTCGCCCGAGCCGGAGAGTATTGTCGCCTCAGCGAGCTTGCCGTTCTTCCAGCTGATAGACACGGTGAAGTTGCCCTTGGCACGCAGTCCGCTCACAGCGCCCTCTGCCCAAGCGTCGGGCAGCGCAGGCAGCAGGTGGACGAATCCCATGTGGCTCTGCATAAGCATCTCGGTTACGCCGGCTGTTCCGCCGAAGTTACCATCGATTTGGAACGGAGCGTGCGTGTCCCAGAGGTTGTCGAGCGTGCCGTTCTTCAGCAGATTGCCGTAGAGCGTGTAGGCATGATTGCCATCGTGCAGGCGTGCCCACTGGTTGAGCTTCCAACCCATCGACCATCCCGTTGCGCCGTCGCCACGATGCTCGAGCACCACGCGCGATGCCTTAGCCAGTTCGGGCGTTGTGACCGGCGACACGGTGCGACCCGGGTGCAGACCGAAGAGGTGGTTCACATGGCGATGCTCGTCCTTCGGGTCGTCGATGTCCGTCGACCACTCCATGAGCTGTCCATAGCGACCTATCTTATACGGAGCGAGATGCTTCAGAGCGTCCTCCCACTGGCGGCGTTCCTTGGCACTCTTGCCTAACACGCGGTTAGCCTCCACAGCATCCAGGAGCACTTCGCGTATCACGGCGTGGGCGAACGTAGCACCCTCGTCAACAGGTCCGTGCTCGGGCGATGTGGACGGAGCGGCGGTGTACACACCGTCGGCGCGATGCCAGAGATAGTCGGACGCGAAGTCGGCAGACTCCTTCAGTATTTCGTAGTTGTCAGCAAGGAACTTGCAATCGCGCGTAAAATCGTAGTAGTTCCAGAGGTGTGTGGCGAGCCACGGACCGGCGAACGGCGAGAAGTTCCACGACATATCCTCGCTCGAGAGCGGCGAGGTGAAGCCGAAGATGTTGCCAGATACGGACGTTGTCCAGCCACGTGTGCCGAAGTACGACTTCGCTGTTACGCGGCCTGGCTTCACGAGCGTGCGGATGAAGTTGAAGAGCGGCAGCTCGCACTCCGAGAGTCCCGTCGGGCAAGCCAGCCAGTAGTTCATCTGCAGATTGATGTTGTTATGATAGTCGATACGCCACGGTCCGTCGACGTTGTTGTGCCACAAGCCCTGCAGGTTAGCCGGCATATTGTCGGCACGCGACGACGAGATGAGCAGGTAGCGACCGAACTGATAGTAGAGCTGCTCCAAGTAGTAGTCGGGATTGCCCTGGCGGTAAGCCTCAAGACGGCGGTTCACGGGCAGGTCGTCGGCATCAACCGAAGCGTTGTTGATGTTCAGACGCACGCGGTTGAAAAGCTCCGAATAGTCGGCATAGTGCTCGTTGAGCAGCGAGGCGTAGTCCTTTGTGGCAGCCTTTGCGAGCCACTCGGCAGTAGTCTGTTTAGGGTCTACACCTACATAAGCCTTCGGGTCGCTGAAGTCGGGGTCGTAGTTGGGTCGGTAGTCGGTGTCGGCAGTGATGAGGAACACCACCTCGTCGGCATCCTTCACCGTGAGCTTGCCGCCCTCGTTGCTCACCGCACCGCCCTTAGCCACAGCCTTTATGCGCACGGCGTACTCCATACTGTTGTTGTCGAGACGTGCCAGCCAGCAGAGCGCGTCGGTGCCGTCCGCCTTCATCTCGCCCGTCGACACAGGGTTGGGAGCGTAGGAGAACACGAGGTTCTGCTTGCCACGCTGCGAGGCAGCGAAGCGCACCGCCATCACGTTGGCAGGATGCGACACGAAATACTCGCGCTCGTACTGCACGCCGTCCTTGCAGAAGCTCACCTTCGCAAGGGCAGAGTCGAGCGAAAGCTCACGGCGATAGTCGGTCATTCCCACTGAGCTGAGTCCGGTCTCAATGTTGAACTCGCCGGCGGTAGTGAAGCTGCCGAAGCGGAACGGCTCCTCGGCGTCAGCCTCGTAAGGCACCACGCTGTTGAAGTTCTTGCGTGTGAGCAGCTCCGCCTTCTGCCAGTCGCCCTTGGTGAACGCCTCGCGTATCTCGCCCACCACATGAGCCGACTGCTTGTTCACATCCCAGTAGTAGGCGGTGCCGCGCGAGGTGTTCGGACCACCGCGCCAGAGTGTCTTCTCGTTGAACGTGATGCGCTCAGCCTCAACCGAACCGAGCACGTTGCCGCCGATATTGCCGTTGCCGATGGGCAGCGACTGCGACTCCCATTCGGGGTCGGGGTTGTTCACCAAGTCGCCGGCACGCACCAACTGGCGCTCGGTAGGCATACGGTCGGGACTCGAAGCGAGCCACACAGCCTGTCCGCGCATAGTCGTCGGACGGTCGAACCAATACTTCAAAGGGGTGTTCCGCTCGGCGAAAGCGTTGGCAGACCCCAAGGCACAAAGCGCAAGAAGCGCAAGGAGTTGTTTTTTTGATTGCATTATGATTAGTTTTTTATTTGTCTATCACCACAAAGTTACTGCAAAAAAGCGAAATAAGCCGCCATAACATCATCTATTATAATAAAAAGCAGTAAATTTGCAAAAATCAAATAATAAAAACAATGAACAATCTAAACAACATAACCAGCAAGTTCCTCATTGAGGGCACCGTGAGCGACATCAAGCCACTCGGCAACGGACTCATCAACGACACATACCGCATACATACCGCTGAAACAGACCGCCCCGACTACGTTCTGCAACGCATCAACCACCACATCTTCACCGATGTCGATATGCTGCAGCACAACGTGGAGACCGTGACCAACCACATCCGCGAGCAGCTGAAGGCGGAAGGTGTCGACGACCTCGACCGTCGTGTGCTGCGCTTCGTACCCACCACCGAGGGCAAGACCTACTTCTTCGATGGTGAGAGCTACTGGCGCGTGTCGGTATTCATCAGCGATGCCGTGACGATGGAAACCGTGACACCCGACTCGTCCTACGACGCAGGCAAGGCGTTCGGCGACTTCGAGGCGCGGCTGGCTGACATAGCCGACCAGTTGAGCGAGACAATCCCCAACTTCCACAACATGTGCCTACGCCGCGACCAGCTGCGCAAAGTGTACGCCGAAAACCCCGTTGGACGTGCCGAGAGCGTGAAGCAGTTCGTAGAAGAGATTGAGGCGTATATGGACGAGATGTGCCTGGGCGAACGACTCCTCGCCGAGGGTAAACTGCAGAAGCGCGTGTGCCACTGCGACACGAAGGTGAACAACATGATGTTCGACAAACAGGGCAAGGTGCTCTGCGTGATAGACCTCGACACCGTGATGCCGTCGCTCTTCGTCAGCGACTACGGCGACTTCCTGCGCACCGCTGCCAACACCATTGCCGAAGACTCGCCCGAGTACGAGAAGATCGATTTCCGCATGGACATCTTCGAGGCGTTCACACGCGGCTACTTAGAGTCAGCACAACGCTTCCTCACTCCGCTCGAAGTGTCGCTCCTGCCCTACGCTGCCGAGCTCTTCCCCTACATGCAGTGCGTGCGCTTCCTCTGGGACTACCTCTCGGGCGACCACTACTGGAAGTGCCAGTATGCCGAGCATAACCTCACACGCGCCCGCAACCAGTGGCACCTATTCCTCAAAGCAAAGGCACACGAGGCAGAGATGAAGCGTTTCATCGAAGAGCTGAAGAAGTAGAGTTCTGCCATCCGCATCGGTCGTTACGAGCATCCGCATCGACCGTTACGAGCATCTGCATCGACCGTTACGAGCATCCGCACCGACCGTTACGAGCATCTGCACCGACCGTTACGAGCATCCGCACCGACCGTTACGAGCATCTGCACCGACCGTTACGAGCATCCGCACCGACCGTTACGAGCATCCGCACCGGTCGGTGCGGATCATAAAAGTCACATAATATTTTGCCAGTCTCACCATTTTTCACTAACTTTGCATCCGCTAATGCGCTTGTGGCGGAATTGGTAGACGCGCCAGACTTAGGATCTGGTGTTTTAGGACGTGAAGGTTCGAGTCCTTTCAGGCGCACCATACAGAATCCTAACTGCTTGATATTGAGCAGTTAGGATTTTTTGTTTATATAAATTGCCGAGATTTTGCCAACATAATTCGTCGCTAATTTGTAGAGGTCACCAAAGCGATATTGTTTTCACGTTCATTCACACTGTTTTTAAGGGATTTTATCAATACGATTGCTTGATAAGATATCTTGCCTTATAGATGGAATTCATAAACAGAACTAAATAGCAAACTTATATACTTTTATTCGCTTTTTGTTGTTATACCTCAAAGAAAAGCATTATATTTGTAGAAGTTAGAAAGCATCAAAGGAAACTATCCGTGTGCTGAAAGACAACGAGCTGCGCCAGTACGGAGAATACCGCACCAAGCGTCTCGTCCTCGAAGCCAGGAACAGATTTGGGTATAATATTTAAAAGAACAAAAACAATGGTAGAAAATAGCATAAACGTCCAAGTACACAATGATTTCAATCAAATTTTTGAAATCATCAATTATCATCGTCAACGGGTTTCAAAAACTGTTGATGACGAATCCCTGCGTATGATATGGGAAGTTGGAGGCTATGTTAGCAAAAAACTAAAAGCATCAGAATGGGGATCTAATATTGTACGTCAACTATCAGAATACATAAGAACTCAAGACCCAACTATTAAAGGTTGGAGTTATCGTACTATATATAAAATGGTGCAATTTTATGAGGTATATAGCTCAACATCATTTAAGAATCTGTTGCAAACCACAAAATTAGTTCAGTTTACAAAATTAGAATTACCATCAAAAGCAAAAGATTTTGTGCCATTTGAAACGGCACAAATTGGGAAAGATGAATTTGTACCATTTGAAACGGCACAAATTCCTACCATTCTATTTTCTACTGGTTGGACTAACCATCAAATCATAATGAATCGCTGCAAGAGCGATGATGAGCGTCTGTTCTATATTTTGTTTGCTCAAAAAGAACATTTGCAAAACAAACAATTAGAGCGGGCTATCAAGACAGACACTATGGCATCAATTTTAAGAGCTAAAGATATTCAATCAGAAGCTTTGCATACCACTTATACAAAATCGCCAGCCCTTTTCAAAGACACTGCATACCTTGACTTTCTTGGATTACCACAAAGATATAAAGAGACAAGATTACGCAAAGGAATTGTTGAACATATGAAGGATTTTATTCTTGAAATGGGTAAAGACTTCCTATTTATTGATGAAGAGCATCCTATAAAAGTTGGAGGAAAAACGTACAAAATTGACTTGCTTTTCTATCACAGGCAATTGCAGTGTATGGTTGCATTTGAGTTAAAGACAACAGAATTTCACCCCTCTTACCAAGGACAGTTAGAATTTTACCTCGAGGCACTTGACCAAGAAGAGCGCAGATCTAATGAGAACCCAACCATTGGCATTATCCTGTGCAAAGAATCTGATATAGAAACTGTCAGATTTGCTCTCAATCGCAGCATGAGCCCAATGATGATAATGCAATACAAAGAGCAATTGAAAGTTGGCAGCGTTATACAACGCAGTATTGAAGAATATTGCAAGTATATCAATGCTGAATTGTAAAACCAAGCATATTCCAAGTAGAATAAGAACATTTAGTGGTCTTGAAAAGTAAATAATATAACTAATACAGATATTAATAATTTAGACTTGTAGCAAGATGAAGAAAACGACATGGATCAACGATAACGGAAATTTATGTTTCTTTTGGGAAGGAGACTCATATAAAGGTGTCTTGTGTTTTTTCTCAGCGATCCTCATAGTACTAATCGTATCAGGCATTATAGACTACTTTTGGGTTAAATGGATCTGTTCAAGAGTTCTAATAGGTGTATTCATAGCCATGTTTATAGCATATAACTATGTGAGCAATAAAAAAGATGCGATTCTCTTATCTATAATAAAGGATAAGTTTGAAGTGACCCCAAAAGTTAGACACAAAACTTTTGGGGTGCAGTTCACTGTGCCGATTTAAAGTCTTTTTATTCCTTGTACGATATGCCTTTTTCTGAGTAGTCAAATTCAATGATTTCACGTCTGTCTTTAGCATTGTATACTATTCCTGTAAAGACTTTCGACTCTCCTTTTCCTGGATACACTGTTACAGTAAATGGAACACTATTAAACGTGTCCTTTTTAGAGAAATATACAACAGAAACTCTATAATGTCCGACAGGAGCATTTTTCCCATCTTCCCAAAAAATATTTTCTTGTGGAGTGCGGGTATGGCTACTTCCTGCATTGGCATCAATATCCAATTGTCCAAGGACTTCCTGACATTGATGTTGTTTCTCTCCATAGTAAATCTCAAAACCATCAGGGTCAAAGACATGAAGGTCCAAGTCATCATAAGTATTCCATTTGAGATTAATCTTCAAGGAACCTCGACCACCCTCTGTCGCTATTTGAGACGTATTTTGAATAACATTAATCTCTGCTTCTGCAGTATTAACAGACTGTTCAATAGTAGAAGATTCACTAATTACCTGAGATATACGGGTCGCAATCTGTTTCTGTCTGGCAGCCAATTCCTTCGATTGTACACGAACAGATTCTTGCCTTCGCTCACGCTCTGCTTCTGTTATATCCCCGTTTTTAGCAATGTGCAGAGCTTGTTCTGTAACTTCTTCTTGCTGCTGTTGAATTCGTACACTTTCATGTTCAAGAGATTCTCTTTGTTCATTGAGATTTTCTTGTCGCTGATTTAGATTGGCAATGTGCAGACGACGTTCAGCGATAGCATTGTTATTAGCTGTAGATTCCATTTGCTCTACTGTCAAAGATGAATTGTCTTCAACTATGTGGAAGGCAGAGATAGCCTGTAAAACTGGTTCGTAATTTGGAGACAAGGCTTTTGCTCTTACAATGTTTTCTTTGATATTGCCAATTCTCTTCTTTGAACGGAGTACGAGCTCTTCACTTATGTATTGTTTGAATGAACTACGATCATATTCTGGACGTTCTGGCACATTTTCAGGCATTTGAGAGACCTGGCCATATTTACCTACCAATAATTCAAATTCTGCATTATATGATTCAATTGCAGATGGATCATCCTTAATGACAATCATGTTTTCTCTATTGATATTCTCAGAGAAGAACGTCCAGTTATAAGAACCTGTCATAACAACTTTACCATCTATAATACAAAATTTATGATGTATCAAGTCTGGGTACTCTGCGAGATGAAGTTTTAGACCTTTGTCTATCAGCTCGTTGAGGTTCAAACAATAACCGCCATTGTTTATCAAGTCATTGTTAGTAATCATTACGATTTCAACACCTTCTTTTAGCTTATGACGTAGAGCTTTAAAGATGTTGAAATTAGTAAACCAAGCCATGCATGCTTTGATGGAAGTTTGTGCAGAAATAATATTTTTAAGAACAACTTCCTCTATACCCTCAAAAAAGCATTCCAACTGAGTATTTGATGTCTTAGGCAATATGATTCCTAATCTTTGAAGGAGACTTTCACGGCCTTCTTCATCAGAAGATTCCCAAGTTTTTTTAATGCCGATATTTGAAAAATACGGCAATAGACCATCATTCCAGAACTTTGTTTGGAAAGTAGCATTACTAATCTTAAAGAGATCTTTTGATAACCCTTTGCGAACTTTAAGTTTCCGATTGATAAGCAAAAGTTGTTTTGCTATATTATATTTCTCTTCCGTATCAATGGATTCACCGAGAGAATTGAATAAAGCATTAAACACTTGAGTGCTAAATTCTAAATTCAAATTAGAGAATGACATTTTAATTGTCAGATCCGAATTGTCGACTTCTACATCAGTGTTCTCCGACATCTTTTGGGGCCTATCCTTGTACAATTTATATGCGAATATGGGGACCCCATTTTCATACCTATCGAAGAATAATGGTAATGTTTCATGATTGTTATAGGCTTCTTTCATAGGTGGAATATCATCGTAATGATTAACAAAAATAACCCAACCTTTAGTATGCGATAGCACATCTTCCACCTCAAAAGACCGTTCTCTCGGGATGTAATTTAAGATGCGACATACAACTTTGTCCTGTCTTTGAAATTCCATATACAACTTTAATTAAGTAACGCTATTATAAATTAAACTTTTTAAGAACATGGTCAACAAAAAATGCCCATTATTTTGCTATATTGAAGAATTCGTTTGTCTTAGTTTTGCAAAATAAGCAAGAGATTTCAACGATAGTCATGGCAAAAATACAAATTAAATCAGAGAACCCCACTCGTTTTGGAGGAATATTTTTAATCATGGAGCAATTTAACTCCACATTGTCATCTGCAATCGACTCAGCCCTCGGTTTATGTGCAGATTGAACTGCTCTTGATGTTTCGGTTGCAAAGGTACAAAAAAGCGATAATCTTTCAGGATTGCAGAAAAAAAACAAAACAGAAGTGAACTGGCGATTGTGAGGCTCTGAGTGAGAAACTTGTGCAGGAGTTCGTTTTGCAGAAACTCAATGGCGGTCTCAGCATTAAGACGGTGAAGGATATCCTTATTGTCTTGAAAATGGTGATGAAGTTCGGAGTAAAGAACGAATGGACGAACTATTGCGAGTGGGACATCAAGTACCCCACGACAGAGACCAACAAGGATATTGAGGTGCTGACGGTGGCACACCATAAAAAGATCCTCGATTTCATCAAACAGCACTTCACATTCCGCAACCTTGGTATCTATATCAGTCTGACCACAGGCTTGCGTATCGGAGAGATTTGTGGTTTGAAATGGTCGGACATCAATACCGATAATGGTACTATCACCGTGAACCGCACCATTGAACGCATCTACATTGTGGAGGGCGAACGCAAGTACACAGAGTTGGTCATCAACACACCCAAGACCAAGAACTCATGCCGTGAGATACCGATGAACAAGGAACTGCTGGCGATGGTGAAACCACTGAAAAAGGTGGTAAACACAGACTTCTATGTGCTGACCAATGAAGAAAAGCCTACAGAGCCACGTACCTATCGCAACTATTATCATCGGTTGATGGCGCGTCTTGACGTTCCCCGACTAAAGTATCACGGACTGCGCCATAGCTTTGCCACACGCTGCATTGAAAGCAACTGCGACTACAAGACAGTAAGCGTACTACTCGGTCATGCCAACATCACAACAACCCTTAATCTCTATGTTCACCCAAACATGGAGCAGAAGAAAAAGTGCATCACCAAGATGTTCAAGTCTTTGGGAAAATAAGACATTATACCTATATGAGCAAGAGAGTATGTAATAAACACACACTCTCTTGCATTATTATCTACTACGGAATTTTCTTTTTACAAGACACACATCACTCGGGCAGTGCCGTAACAATCACCACACGATTATGCTCGTTCTTCTCATACGGCTGCGCATTGCAGCCGATACCTTGGGCATCGATGCGTGAGGGAGCGATGCCGTAACGCTCTATGAGGATATTACGCACGCTGTCGGTGCGGCGAATAGATAGCATCAGATTTGTTCGTGCCTTGCCTGTGGCTTTGTCGGCATAACCGTCCAAACGGATGCGAGCAGAAGGGTGCTGCTTGAGATATTCGACGATGTTCTCAAACACTATGTCCTGCTTCTTCGCCGGCTTGGCAGAAGCGTAAGCAAAGCTAATAGAGGCAAGACGGAACGCTTCCTGCTTCTTCACCACCGGTTTCTCCACGATGCGGTCCTTAAAGACGGGACGCTCCACTACCCTCTCCACCATATACACCGTGTCGACCACGGCTTCACGACGATGCTTCTTACTGCGCTCCTTCCTGACGTATGGCTTTGAGGCATTGAAGCGATAGGTCAGTCCGAGTGTTGCACCGAGCGTTGGCTCGTACTTTCTGCCAGTGATGCGACCGTCGAAATGATCGGGCATGAGAGCCGAAGCAATCTCAAGGTTGACATCCATGCACTTCAGCACGCTGTACTTGGCAGCGACAGAGAAGTTGGCTGTGAGCGAGTTGGTGTTCGCCGTGCCACGATAGGCGAAGGCGTGAGCGTAGCCAAATCCTACAGCAGGAAGCACGTCAAACCTGCCCTGACTGCGGAAGAGCAGACGCGAGAGGCTCACCATGAAGTCGGCATGAGCGTTGACGTAACGCAGATAATGACGATAGGTGCCGTCAGGGCGGACCGTCACATTATCTATTACAGGGTCGTGAGGACCATATACGGAACCGTCGGTCTGAGGGTCACGCAGATAGAGTCCTTCCGATGTGGACATGCCGTTAAGCGCATAGCCTCCAACCTGCAGACGCAGGGCGTAAGCCGGAGTGATCCACTTGCCCACACCAATAGTGTATGACGGAGTGAGGCGCTTGCCGAAATCCAGCTTGCTGGCATCGCTCGAGAAGATAGTCTGCACACCTCCGCCTGCCTCAACAAACCATCCGTTCTGTGCTGATGCCGGGAGCACAAATATGCACCCCAGCACCAAGCTTATTATAGTTTTCTTATTCATATATACAGACAGTTTTTAGCTTATTCAACAATGACGAAAGAAGGAACGCGAGGCTCGCTGACTGTGCCATAGCTTGCGCCACTGGCAAAGGTGAACACCGAGGGAGCCTGATAGAGATACTTGTTGCGTGTTGAGTAATACTTCAGTGTCACAGGTTCCTCTGCCCCCATGCTGCCGTTTATCTCCATGCGGAAGACATACTCGCCGTTCTCCGCCTGTTCTGCTTTTGCCATGCCGCGACACTCAGTGCCCACGAAAGCAGCCATCACGTCGTCCGCCGTTGCCTGACGCACTATGTTCTGAGGCAATGCCACGCAAGCCGTCATCTTGAGAGGATGCTTGCCTTCGACAACGAGAGGCACAGTGAGCGGCTGCTCTGGCGATGCTTCCACCTTGCCGTCGGCAAACATGAGGCATGCAGGTGCCGTGAACACGTAGTTGTTGCGATGGCTATAATAGCGGATGTCCACAGTCGCTGACTGTGAGCTGACACCATTCACCACCATCTTATATACGGGTCTGCCGTCCTGCTCGCCCACTACTTCGCCCATGCCGGCGCAGACATTGCCTATGAACGCCGCCAGCTTGTCGCCGCTCTTGTCGGCATAGCTGCCTGTAACGGCGTCAAGGGTGAGATAAGCGGTCATGCTGCCTTGCGGCACGAAGCTGAGAGTCTGCGGCTGGTCCTCAGAACCAACCACCGAACCGCGCTTGCCGATGACGAAGGACTGCTCGGAAACGAACACCTGCTTCTTCTCTGCACTGTAGTAGCGGAACGTCACCTGCTCGCCCTCGGCACGTCCGAGGATGTCATAGCAGTAGAGCATATCCGCCTCGCTCTCTACGTGCTTGATGCCGCGGCACTCGTCGCCGACGAAAGCCTGAAGCTCATCGCCAGCGGCTACTGTGAACGGCAGCTGTGCCTTGTCCACCTTCACCCATGCCTTGGTAGGTACGGGGAAGGGACCAGACTGCTCGAAGTCGGGGAAAGCAGGATTCTCGGCTGTGCCGTAAATCTTATCCACCTCATACTTTACGTCTGATGCCACGGAAACGTAGACGCGCTTCGCAGCTGCACTGTAATAGCGGAACTCCACATCGCCGCTCTCGCTCGACGGTGCCTTGACATGAAGGAAGAAGAGGCGCACGCCGTCGTTCATCACCTTCTTAGCCACACCGCGACACTCGCCGCCAATGAAGGCTGCCATCATGTCGCCGTCGGCGGCAAGGGTTTCGAGAACGGGGCTGAGACGCACCACGGCGGTCATGCTCATCGGATAAACACTCTTGTCAGGATCGGTCCACGACGGCACCGAGGCATTGCCAGTGAAGTCGGCTCTCCACCCCGGGGCGGAAGCAGGGGCGACCGCTGCCACTTGCCACGCCGGAGCCTCGCTTACGAAGTCCTCCTCAACCACGCTCCACTGGGGAGCGGGTTGCTGGGGATAAGTCTTGTCGCCTTCCTCGGTGCATTGCACGAAGAGGAAACCCAATGCGGCAATCAATGAATACTTTATATACTTCATATAGATTTTCTGTTAATATTATTTCTTGATAGCTTTCATAGAGTATACGTTGCCGTCTACAGAGATGCTAACGATATAAACTCCCGAAGGAACTGTGTTGCCGGCGTTCCATGTGATGTCCACATTGCCGCCAGCGTTGCAGTCGTTCCATGCTACGACTCGCTTACCGCTCATATCTGTCACGTAGACATCAGCGTAGGCATCGCGGTCTACCATGGCGCGTATCTTCAGCTGCGAGTAGAACGGCGACGGATAGATGTAGAGTCCGCCATCTGTGCCGAGGAAGCTGATGTGCATCGGCTCGTTGATGGTGCCGACATTGCTGTTGGCAGCATAGCTGATGACGCTCGGTGCCTTGGCGATGATGTTGCCGCCGCGCTCTATCGTCACGTCCACAGCCTCTGGCTTGTCGCCACCCACGGCGAGCATGAAGATGGTTCTGCCGTCGGGCAGGGTTATACCCTCGGCATAGCCGCGCGGCTCGCCTGCTACGTAGCTTACGAGGCGGTCGCCCTGCTGCAGCTCTACGCCCTCTACTTCTACAACAGCCGTCATATTGGCTGAATACGGGAAGTAAGCGTTTATGCCGTCAGCGTTCTTGGCAGCTGCCATCGCAGCCTTAGCCTTGCGTCCTACGGAAGTCTTCGACGGATACTGCAGCACGGCGTCGTCCTGCGACTGGCGCTGGAGCATATAGCCCTTGCCGTTCTCCATGTATGTAAGACTACCGATCCATCCCAGATTGCCGCTGTACATCGCCATCTGTGTCTGCGACTTCACGATGTCGCCCTCCTTAGCGTCGTAGCCAGCGAGAGCCTCCTTCAGCGTAAAGTTGTCCGAAGGCAGATACGAGATGTAGTTCCAGCGCGGTGTGCCGTCCTCCTTGGCTCCACGGATGGTGAGCTTGTGCGATGTCGGGTCAACCGCCGGTCCTGAAATATGCAAGTTCTGAGGTGCCGAACTGTGTACGAGATACATCTGGTCATTGTCAATTTCGGTGAGCTGTCCCACCCATCCGTTGCGCTTTGTCCATGATGCGAAGCCGTACTGCTCGCTCTTCACCTGGTCGTCAGAGGTCCACTTGCCGTCGGCAAGCAGCTTGTTGAGGTCAGAGAGCTTGTCGGATGCGATGTTCGTCGATATCCACGTCCATCCCTCGTTCAGCGTGATGTTCTGCACTCGATAGTCCTTAGCTGTGAACAGCACTGGCTGTGACGGGCTGCCCACTACGGCGTTGTTCTCGAAGCTTATAGGCTTCTCGCTCTGTGCGATGTAAGTCTGTCCTGTGCTTGCGTCCCAGATGCGGAACTCAAGGTCTGAGCCATTGACATCGTTAGAGTATACCGTGAGCATGGCGTAATACATATCGTTCTGCTTGTAGTAGCGGTTGTTGCATACGCCTACGCACTTTCCGCCGCTGAACGCAGCGAGCATATCCTCGTCGTCGGAAGAGTACACCTTATTAATATACAGCTTGCCGAAGACAGACATATTATACTTGAAGTCAGCCGGATTGACCGTCCAGTCGGGCTTCTCGCCTTCCACCTTAACGGTGAGCTGCAGAGCCTCTACCACGTTGTTGTCGCCACGCAGATAAAGAGTCTCGTCGTACGTACCGATGTTCAGACTCGGGTCGATGGTCAGCACGATGTCGGCAGACGAAGTCGGGTCGATAGTGCCGCTTGCCGGTTCTGCCTCCAGCCATGAAGGAAGGTTCTCTACGGTGAAGTGTTCTATCGAGCCACCCTTGTTGAGTGCCTTCACCTTGAGCGTCTTCTCCTCGTTGAGCTTCTTCACTACGGTGAGAGCGTTGTCGCTCCACTTCAGCTGGTTGCGGTCGATGTATGCGCTCCACGTTATCGGCGAGAGAATCTCGTTGCCGTTCTTGTCGCGCACGCCGTCCACCGTGAACTTCACGATAGTCTTCTCTATACGCTCGTAAGGCTCCTTCAGATTGATGATGAGCGCGTCGTTGTTCACCACGAAGTCGTAGAGTAGCTTGCTCTCAGGTCCCTTTGCCTTGACAGGAGCAGAAGCCTTGGTCTCTACGTCGCCTCCTACAACCACAGCGTCAGGCACCTTCTGTGTCAGGTCAGCCTGCTGCTTCTGGTCCATAAGAGAGAACTGGAGTTCCTTCACACCCTGCCACTCGATGTATGTCTCGAACGGATAGTAAGCCAAGAGTCCCTTCTCGGTGCCGTCGAGTCGGTTGCTGTTGCCGTTCTCCACGAGCCTCTCGCTCTTATAGAGATTCCATACACGCACCTCGTCAATCTCGCCCTTGAAGAAGTTGTCTGCCTTCTCCTGCTGCAGGTTGTCGGCAGGAGTCCACACACGAGCACCGAGATGTATGTAAGCCGCTGCTATGCCACCAAGGTCGGCTGCCTCGAAGTAAGTGTTCAGCTTGCCGTCCACATAGATCTGACCACGTCCGCTTGTGCGGTTTACAGCCACAGCCACGTGGTGCCAGTCGTTGTCTGCGAAGCTGCCGTCACATGCCACACGCACTCCATTGTTATGGAATACCAGTCTGCCCTCCTCCAGATTGAGAGCGAAGAGATTGAGCGAACCGCCCATTTCCTCACCGTCGCCACGTCCGTTGGAGATGATGGTGGCCGTCTGCTGTGCCTCGTCAGCCTTAAACCAAGTCTCGATGGTGTAGTCCATGCTTTTGTCTACGACACACGAACTGCCCGAAGAGAGCTTCACGTACTGGTCTTTACCGTTGAACGCTGCTGCGCGTCCTTCTGGATTAGCCCATTCGCCGCCTCGCATCTCAAGGTTAGCGCCGTGTGCCTTGTCGGCAAGTACGCTGCCCTTAGCCTCCGACATCGGATAGTAAGCGATGAGATTGCTTTCGGCTCCGGAGAGCATAGTCAGCGAGTTGGTCTGCAGACGTGCCGGTGTCAGCACCTTGTCCCAGATGCGTGCCCCGTGCATCTTGCCTGCGAAGTGTCCGCTTCCGTCCACGCTGGCTCCAAACACATAAGCACCCTCACCATTATACTCGCCCACCTCAGCTGCGCTGATAAGCTGCTCGTAGTTATAGTAAGCCGACACGTTACCCTCATTGTTATATACGAGAGCCACGTGTGCCCATGTGCCCTGCTCATAGTCGAACGCCTTGTCGCTGACGATGGTCTTGTCAGCCACCTTCACCTTCAAGCGGTTGTCGCTCGTCGTGGCAAGTTCTATCGAGCTGTTGGCGTTGCCCTGACTGAAGAGCACAGCGTCCTGTGCCTTGTCTGCAAGTGTCCACATCTCTATGGTCAGGTTCTTGCCGCTCCAGTTGCGCTGGAATTCCGACACGAGTTCGTCGTTCTTTCCGTCCAGACGTACGCTTACGCTATGGTCAGTCTGTGCGCCGTTGCGGATGCCCGTTACCGAGAAATTGTTGTCTGTGAGCAGTCCGTCGGCTATCGGCTCGTTGAACGTCAGCATCACCTCGTCGTTCACGGTGAGCACACCGTTCGCCGGTTGTGCGCTACCGAAGAGGCGCGGGTTATACATATCCTTGATGCCGCTGTGTACGGCAGAATAGTTATATACCTCCTCATTGTTGATCATGCTCGTACCCACCGTGCGCAGGTCGTAACGCTGATCCTGCTGGTCGTCCATGAACCAGCGATACTTGATGGTGCCCGCGTCTGCCGCCTTTATCATCTCCGCGTTCATGCCGTTCTTCACCGCCTGATCATAGAGAGTCTGGTCGTTATAGTAGCTCATGAGCGTCGTCCAGTCGTTGTCGCTGCCCGACGACGGCTTATACTGAAGCATGATGCGATGGAAGTTGTCATAGTTCACGTCGAAGCCGTCAATCACTACGTCCATGTAATGCTTCTGCACGCCGTTCACCTCCGTCGTTGGCAACTTCGTGTTGTACGTCCAGTTGTCCGTCGGCTTCTTCAGGCTCACGTCCGTAGCCGAGGGCGTGAAGTGTACGCTGAACGTCACGTCGTCATAGATGTCGCCCTGGAAGTCGGTCGGGTCGCACTGACACTGCGACTGCAACATCAGTCTGAGGTTGTCGTAGTTCATCACCGAACCCTTGCGCACCTCTAACGTCTTCGTCAGCGTACCCCCTGCCGGCACGAGCAATGCCCTGCCGTTGCCGATCGGTGCACCGTCCATGAGCAGCTGCGCTCCGTTCGGATTGCTGCCGTCGTCGATTACGAGGTTATACCAGTTGTCGTCCTGCGACTCCGAGTTGTTGCGCAGATAGAGCGTGAAGTAAGCCGACTTGCCCGAAGGAACATTCTCTATGAAGTCTTTCTCGACGGTTATCTCCGGCACCTCCATCTGAACAGTAGCCTCATTTATCACGTGCTGTCCCGGCTCGTAATACTTGGTCTTGTATTCGCCCTCGTAAGGACACGACGTAGCACCGCCGCGGGTCTTGAAGATGAACGTAGAGAAGGTCTGTCCCTCCTCATTCTTCATATCCTTGTACTTGATGTACTGGTCGCCATCCTTATATCCAGCCTCGCGGCAAACGTCTACAGAGAGGTAGTCAGAGCCCTCCTCCGCAAGCACGTAACCCTTGCAGTGGCGTGCCGTCTCCTCAGTTGTAAACTCGCCGCCGTGCTCTGTATAAAACTTCTCGTCTATAGTTACCACCATGCCTGTGCTGCTGTTTACCGTCCATCCTTTGTTAGTAGTGAACTGTACGCCAAGCAACAGGTTGAAACTTGTAGTTTCTGAGCGTCCCACCTCATATTCCTCAGAGTATTCGTATGAGGCACCGCCCTGGAACGAATGGTTCTGCATGAGTTCTGCCTTCACCTTCTGCTCCTCGTTGTTGCGAAGCTGTGTCTTCCAGTTCTCGATAGACTGGTTGAGGAACATGATTGTGTCTTCTTTCAGTATCTGCCCATTAGGTGTATAAATCTTATAGCTCGGACCATCAGTAGGGGTGTCTGCATTGGCACCATTAAACACCTTGTCGTTGTTGCTCTTGCCATAGTTGGGGTCGTCTGCTGCCAACTTCGACACGTACACCGGCACCTTCGTGTTGTCTGCCATAGCCTGGAAGTCTGCTGCCTCCGACTGCTGGTGCAGCACACTGTTGCGCACCTCCTCAAGCTTAGGCAGCAACACCTGCTCAATGTGTACCTGCGGATAGATGAACAATGTACCGTACTTCTGCGAGAGTCCCAAGCCGTTAGTCTTCACAAGCAGATACTCGTTGCTTTCAGGGGTAACACTGCCATAGAGTTCGTATCCGGTAGGATTGGCGAGATACATATCACGTGTAGTAACGCCGATGTTCTCTGTCTTGCCCACACCTATATTAGTAGAGAAGCCCACAAAGAGGTCGCCGTCGGCTCCCACATACTGCGGGTCGCTACTTGTCTCGACGCGTGTGGTAGTAGTCACCGTCTTGGTGTCGGAGTTGGTACCACCGATTGTCTCAGTGTGAGAAAGACCGACTGAATACTCGTTCTTCAAATCGTTATGGGTCACCACTCCGGCACCAATCCCTGAGAAGGTGATAGTCTTAGCACCAATCTTTGCCTGCCAGTCAACAACTCCCTCGTTTGTGAATTTTCCTTCATAAGTGCTTGTAGTAGTAACTTTTACACCCTTCTCAAGGTAAGCATAAGATTTGCTTCCCGGCGGGTCGCGCAGCACGAAGAGCACCTTGTCCGGTCCGTTCGTTACGAAGTCGGACCCCATTGTCTTTGCTCCCACAACAATCACCTTGGTGTTGCCCTTGCCATCAAAGCCTTCCTTCCAGTTGATGGTCGTCGTAGATGTGCTTTCGCTGTTCTCGTTGTAGGTCATATCAATGGCAGCGGAGCGCAGAGCAGATGTCATCTCCGGGTTATTAACCTGGAATGTCCATTCTGCCTGACCTTTGTCGTTGGTAGTGATGTTCTCTTGCGTTCCGTACGCAAGGTCGCCTCTACTGAATGACAGTTTAGCCTCAGTTGTTGGCACGATGTCCTCCTTAACGCCTTCCTTGCGTCTTCCGTCCTTATCCTTATACTCGTACACCTCCGCTGTGGTGATTTGATAAGTGACGTATTGTCCCTGCTCGTATACGGGCATGCCGAGCGTGTAGGGCTGTGCTGCGTTGTCGGGATTGTAGGTCTTTATTTTATTTTTTGTCTGGTCGAGGGTAGCTACGGTAAGTTCTTCCTTTCCGAAGAAGTCCTGCAGTTTGCCTTTCACCTTCTCCTTTACGAGGATTGACGGAGTGTAGCGCTTGATGAACTGCTGCTTCTTGTTGTAAAAGACAGTGTCGCTACAGTTTATGTACTTGCCCTGCGTAGATACAGAGTCGACATACTCGTTCACCTCGTTCTGCTTCACAAACTCGTTGCTGAGGTTGAGTTCCTCACCATTGCCTGGTATGTTCTCGTGACCAGGCACCACCACATTAATCTTATACTTCTCAGGAATGAGGTCGGCAAAGAACTCACCCGTTTCTGCATCAGGATAGATGGTAATCTTATTGCCATCGTACTCCACACGGTTCTCGTACTGCTTGCTTACGTACGCGCCCTTGAAGTGATTGAGCGTAGTGCTGCGAGGCGTTGCTGTCATCTTATAGGCTTCGTTCTGATATGTAAGCTCGATGCGTACGTCATCGGCGAGATTGTTCTTCGAGAGCGAGTGGCCCACGGGGAATGCCTCCTGCTTCGTACCGCCGGCAACACGTCCGATGTAGCGCACGGTTGTAACGTCGAAGAGTTCGATGCCGGTAATCATGTCCTGATAGTTGCGGTCGGTGCCGTCGCTGTTAGTAATCTTGCCGCCGTTCTCAAACTCATGGTTGGCAAGCACAGCCTTCACCTCGTGCTGTCCTACGGGTACGCTGATGGTGAACTGTCCGTGGGCATCGGTCTTCACGATGTTACTCTTGCCGTCCATAACGGTTACGCCGTCCACAGCGAACGACACGCCCTCAACGGGCACATTGCCACCCTTGTACATCACCTTACCCGAGACGTTGAACGACGACTTGTCCGTAAAGTTGACGGTGTGGCTCTGCGTCTGCGAGTTGATGAGGCGCAGCTCCTTAGCCGACGCAAACTGATGGATGCCGAGTGTCGGCACAATCATATACGTAGTTCCGTTGCCTGTGTAAGGCAAGGCGCGTATCTGATAAGAACCGTCCACAGCAGTGTAGCTGCTGTAGCTGAGCTGTGCAGATGTCGGAACATCTGACGAGCTGATCTGCACATTGGTAGCCACACCGTGATTCATGTTATACTTAGTGCCTTTGTACGAGATGTCGTAGAAGGCGTTGTCAACCGAATAGTCGAAGGTGTAGTAAGCCTGCAGACCGTCTTCATTACCTACGAGGTAGCGGTTGTAATCGGCGGCTATGGTTTCGGCACTGAGTGCCTTATTCCAAAGACGCACCTCGTCGATGGCTCCTTTGAAGCCTTCACCCATCACCACTTTGTTATCATTGCCAGTAAGCGGATCGGTACGCTCGGCTTCTGCCACAGACAGTCCATTTACATATATATAAAGGTGTGTGTCGCTTGCCACGGCTGATAGATGCACGAACTGTGAAGCAGAAGCATAGTCGCTGAGCTTCTTCGGAGTCTTCAGTGTCTGAGAACCTACCGTGAACTCTATCTTCTTGTCGTTATACGCCAGCTTGTACATGCCCTGCTTCTCGATGATGGTGCCTTCCTTTACGGGGCGCACCCATGCCTGAAGCGTAGCAGCCTGCGTGGCGTCCTTCAGAAGCTGTTCGTTGTCTACGGTAAGATTAGACGCACCGCTGAACACGTACGACTTACCCGGAACGCCAGAGCCGTCGGTAGACTCAGCGCTTACCTTTGCGCCCGACACAGCCTGTCCGCTCTCGAACGTCACGCGTCCGTAGATGTCGCCCGTCGGTGTGCGGAAGCCCACGTCGGTGAGCACCTCATCGCTCTCAAGCAGATTGCCTGAGCACATCACCTGTCCTTTGATGCGATAGTCGTAGATGACGCCGGGAATGGCGTTTACGTCGTTATAGTAATAGTCGTTCTGAGCCTCGTTGCCCTCGGTAACGGCTATCTGCTTATAGTCTGTATCAGGAGTGCCGTGCTCCTTGCGGTTGATGACGAAGCGCTCAAAGTTGCCATGGCTGCTCCACGCCAGTTCAACGCGGTCAGAGTAGTATCCTTTGCCGGCTGTAAACGCAACAAGATTGCCTATGCTTGTGGGCATTATAGACTCCGGTGCTTCCACCGCGGGCAGCGTGCCGTATGCCTCAGCAGGCTTCACAGCAAGGCGGTAACGATATTCGTTGCACGCTATAACCATATTATCCTCATACTTGCCACTGAGAAATTCCTCCTTCGTGAGTTCGATGTTGTCAACAGTGTTATTGGTAACGTTCACACGTGTAAGCACCGCCTTAGTGCCCGTGCTCCAAACATCACCATTTGTACTCCATGTAACCGTTACGGTCTTGTTATCAGCACTCAATGAGGCATGTACGCTTCCGGCTGTGACATTGCGATGCTTCGCCGATGCTTTCAAGTAGGTTTTCTTACTAAACTCATTGTTCCACACTTCATTGTTTGATGTGTGCGAACGCTTCACTACGAATTCATAATCGTAGCTCTTGCCCAAAGGCACTTCCAATTCATAGCTGTATTCGGTCTTTCCACCCAAATACTTTATTTTCTCTACGTAGGGTAGTTGAGGTTGCGGAATGTTAGTCTCATTGTCTTTGCTATTTACGGTGAGTAACATATCGTCCTCAACACAATTCAAGGTAGGAGCATTACTTATAAACCAGCTCACTTTTACCTTGCGCGTAACGACATCGTACTTGGCCTCTATTTCCTTCAGCTGCGGATAGGCTGGTCGCACCTTAACACGGCTGAACGTCTGAAAGACAACAGCCTTGTTATAGCTGGGTTTATACTCTTGTTTTATCTTATACTCTTGAGAGTCGTCAAGACTAAACTTATCACTTGGAATGAAGAACTTACCGCTTTCGTTAGTCGCAGGCTGAGATGCAACACCTTCAATGGCATTGCCGTTAGAATCGCAAAGGATGAAATCTCCCAATATGTCAATAGAATTTTTGTCTGCCTTTCCATCCTTCTTCCATTCGATAAAATAGCCTGGTTTACGATCCTTATCGCCATAGTAGGCTTTTGTAACGGAGGTCGTCGTACAGCCTACTCTGGTATCTACGGAAATATTAAATTGAAATTCATTATCTATTACAGTTTTAGCATTTCGCTGCCAACGTCCTTTATATTCCACTTGTATATCCTGACCAATACGATCTTGTGTCAGCGGAACATTGATTCTGAGATAATAAGACTGTTTGCCCCCACCGACATCTTTCAAGCCAAGCCAATCCACGTATTTATAATCGATACCAGTGACTTGGGTTGAATTTTTATCGAGACTTCTCCATCCGTTGTGACCTTTGATTCTGATGAAATATCCAGCCACGTTGATTTCTAAATAACCAGATTCCATGAATCCACAGGAATAAGTTCCGTTAAAACCACCCCAGTCCTGGTACACGCGGACATCAAGAGTTAGCGTGGCTTTCTGCGGATCAAAGCGCTGCTCTATCCAGCTATTGTCCCAATTTACTTCCCCTATCGCCGAAGCCTTCTCCACGGAGAACGCCATCAACATCACGAGGCAAAGGAAAAATTGCACAAAACTTCTCGCTGGCATCCGCTTGGGACACCACGAGGAATAAGAATTACCTGCAACCTGCTCTATCAAATAAGGAGGAGGTTGTTCTTCTCTTTTTTTCATTGTTAAGATGTTTTTAAAATAGTGTTTATATTTATAAATTTAGTTTACACATCACAAAATTATATTATAGGCACGTAGAGCATGTTCTTCTGCCTCATATAAACTTGAATTCATTATCTTTGTCTTCTCAAAAGTAATAAATACTATTCTGTGCCCGAAATATTACAAAACTTTTTCTGTAATATTTCATATAAATATTGTAGTATTAGTACCTTTTTGTCGTATTAGTACTTTTTGAATTGTCAAATAAGCACTTTTTTGTCGTTTGAGCACTTTTTATGAAATGGGTTTCTATGACCTTTTCCAATGTTTTTAACACCTTCTATCCTTGAGATAATCCATGTCAAATGGCATGGAAGATACTGCTGCAAAGATACGCAAAAAACGTATCCGTATATGGTGTTTAACAATTATTACTGCTCAAACGCATATCCGTTTGAAAAAGAGTCAGTAACTTTGCACCCTCACACACAACAATAACATTACTAATGAAAAGGAAACATAATCCGAAACAAATCAGCACCGTATTATCGGTAATCATGTGCACGTTTGCCATCGCCATACAGACAGCAAACGCTAACCCTATCAGCCCGCAAAAGGCGGCGCAGATCGCAAAAAAGTACATCACACTCCCACACGACAACGCCCTGAAAGCCCCGGCTCAACACCTCACCCCCTCACCCTACCATCTCTTCAACGCTGCCGACGGTCGCGGCTTCGTGCTCGTTGCCGGCGACGACGCTATGGGCGAAGTGCTCGCATACAGCAAAGAGCACACGCTCGACACGCTCAACGCCAACCCTTGCGTTAGGTTGTTGCTCGAAGGCTACAAGCAAGGCTACCAGGCGCTGAAGGAGGGAACAGTTGTAGCACACGCTCCTGCACGCACCGGCCTGTTCACCAAAACCATCACACCGCTGCTCAAGAGCAAGTGGGGACAGTCCGAGCCATACAACGAGCTCTGCGGCTATCCCTACACGGGCTGCGTGGCTACGGCTATGGCGCAGATAATGCGCTACCACCGCTGGCCAGCACAGGGCAAGGGCGAAAACGGCTACAAGGTGGCTGCCTATGACGACGACGTGTACGTCGACTTCTCTCAGTCGCACTACGACTGGGACAACATGCTCGACGACTACCGCTATCCCGTGCAGCCCACGAAAGAGCAGCGAGCAGCTGTGGCTCTGCTCATGAGAGACTTCGGCGTGGCATCGTTCATGCAGTACACCCCCGCACTCAGCGGCACACAGGGCGTGAACGCATACAACGCGCTGCAGAAACACTTCGACTACACGGCTGCTTACGTGACAAAGGCGATGGAGGGCGCAACACGCTTCTCCGAGATACTACGCGAGGAGCTTCTCAACGGCTGCCCCGTCTACCTGGAGGGCCGCCCATCCGGCTCAAGCTCGGGCCACGCCTGGGTTACCGACGGTTTCGACGAGAACGGACTCTTCCACATGAACTTCGGATGGGACGGCGGCGGCGACGCCTACTTCTCGCTCACCAACCTCAGCCTGCAGGAGACGGGCGACGAGTTCGGCAACAAACCGCTCGCGTTCAACCGCGCCATCACCGCCATACTCGCCCACCCGAACAACGGCAAATATCCGGCTATAGACCCCGGACTGATGGAGAACATGCCGCAGCTGATGTTCAACGAGGGCGGCACGTTCACGATGAAGGATGCCGCAGACAAGGCGTTCGACGCACATAAGGAGCAGACCATAGAGATGACCTCGTTCGTAAACAAAGGCAAGGCGTTCAAGGGCGACGTGGGCGTGGCTATATACGACGCTGAGGGCAACTTCAAGAGCGTGGCTTACTCGGACGACCACGCCACAGGCGGATTTACGCAGCGCATCTTCGGCGACTACGGTGGCAGCATGGGCACCGACAACCTCATGGTGCACACACTCTCTACAAAGGTTAGCTTCGACGGACTTGCAGACGGCTACTACCGCCTCGTGCCCGTATGCGCAGCTATGGGCGAAGACGGAACATGGGGCGACTTCCTGCGCATGAAGAAGGCTCCGACAATCGAAGTGGAGCTCACCGACGGCAAGGGACGCATCTCCGAGATCTGCTCTGCGGAGGATGTCGTCTTCCAGCTTATGAACCAGCCACGCCTCTCTGCCAGTGCGGAGCAGGGCGAAACCATATACGCCTACTTCAACCTGAAGAACCTCAACGGCGTGCCACGCGACTGCTATCTGCGCGTGCAGCTGCTCGACGAGGCTAAGCAGGTGGTGCTGAACACACGTGTCGACCAGCTGACGGAGATTGAGGGCTTCACCGAGATGGAGATACCCGTTAAACTCTCGATACCCACCGACCTCGCCCCAGCACGCTACGAGGTGAAGCTCGAGGCGACACGCGACCAAGAGGAGACCGACTTCTACCCTATCAACAACATACACGACAAGGATGCAGCTTACATCGAAGTAGTGAAGGCTGAGGAGAAGCCGCTCATGGCAAAGGTGGAGGTGTTCTTCAGCGACAACTCGGAGCAGAAGGTGGAGTCGGGCGTACTCGATATGTCGCAGAGCGGACTGTTCAAAATCGGCGTTCTGCTGCGCACTAACGAGAAACTCTCATACGAGGGTCACGTGAAGATGATGTGCGAGGACGTGGAGTGCTGCGAGCAGGTGGCTGTCAACGGCATCGACGACGACGTGACAGTGTCTTCTGCCTTCGACATTCCGCTCTACAGCTACTGGCTGCGCAAGGGCAACGTGCCGTTCGAGGACGGACATATATATAAGGTGATGATGATGGGCACAAAGAACGGCGAAGACATGGAGCTGAAGGTGGCAGACGCACCAGCAACATACATCAAGCGCGAGGGCGACCTGCTCACACTCACCAACGACATACCAACCAGCATTGAGTCGGCTGCGGCTTCTACCGTAAGCGTGAGTCGCGAGGGCTCACAGATTGTTGTCACCGGCGAAGGCATCAAGAGCGTAAGCCTCTACAACGTGAGCGGCGAGCTGATCACCACCTCACAATCTCACCGTCTCAACATCCCAACACTCAAGCCCGGCGTGTACGTGCTACGCATAGAAACAGACAAGCAGACACACGTCTACAAATTCATTCTCTAAGACTATAGCAAATCAGCACAGCTCTTAGGGCTAAGCATCGTAGGAGGCTACGGCATTCGTGCCGTAGCCTTTTTATATATATGTATCAAAATATTTTACGCAAATAATTCTACGTTTTTCCTTTTCGTGTTGTTTTTATTTCATATATTTGCAAAATCTATCGGCAACGATAAACCACTAATATCTATTATCAACCTAATAAATAAAACGTTATGAACAACATCCCCTCAGTATTTTGGCTGATCCCAATAGCCAGTGTTGTAGCATTGGGAATGGCATGGTTCTTCTTCCGTTCGATGATGAAGGAGGACGAAGGAACAGACAGAATGAAAGAGATTGCCGAGCATGTACGCAAAGGCGCAATGGCTTACCTCAAGCAGCAATATAAGGTTGTGACAATGGTGTTCGTAGTGCTCGCCATCGTCTTCTCGTTCATGGCTTACGTGCTGAAGGTGCAGAACCCGTGGGTGCCGTTCGCTTTCCTCACCGGCGGTCTGTTCTCCGGCTTGGCAGGCTTCTTCGGCATGAAGACCGCCACCTACGCTTCCGCACGCACTGCCAACGGCGCACGCACCGGACTCGACAAGGGCTTGAAGATAGCCTTCCGTAGCGGTGCGGTGATGGGACTCGTCGTCGTGGGTCTCGGACTGCTCGACATCGCCATCTGGTTCGTCGCTCTCAACGCCTTCTACGACGGAGAGGCTACAGCCCTCGTCACCATCACCACCACTATGCTCACCTTCGGCATGGGTGCTTCGACGCAGGCTCTCTTCGCTCGCGTAGGCGGTGGCATATACACAAAGGCTGCCGACGTGGGAGCCGACCTTGTGGGTAAGGTGGAGGCGAGCATACCCGAGGACGACCCACGCAACCCTGCCACCATCGCCGACAACGTGGGCGACAACGTGGGCGACGTGGCTGGCATGGGTGCCGACCTCTACGAGAGCTACTGTGGCTCGATACTCTCAACGGCTGCCCTCGGCGCAACGGCGTTCGCCATGAACGCAGACATGCAGCTGCGTGCCGTCATCGCACCAATGGTGATTGCGGCTATCGGCATCTTCCTCTCGCTCATCGGCATCTTCCTCGTGCGCACCAAGGAGGGCGCAACGATGAAGGAACTGCTCCACTCGCTCGGCCTCGGCACCAACGTCAGCGCAGCACTCATCGCCGTTGCCACCTTTATTATATTATATATGCTCGGCATCGAGAACTGGCTCGGACTCTCGTTCTCCGTTATCAGCGGCTTAGTGGCAGGCGTGGTCATCGGTCAAGCCACCGAATACTACACCTCGCACAGCTACGCACCGACGCAGAAGATTGCGGAGGCTTCGCAGACTGGTCCTGCAACGGTTATCATAAAAGGCATCGGAACGGGCATGATATCGACGATGATACCCGTCGTGACCATCTCCGTAGCCATTATGCTCAGCTACCTCTGCGCCAACGGCTTCGATATGTCGCTCTCAGCGAAGTCGATCAGCACCGGTCTTTACGGCATCGGCATCGCTGCCGTGGGTATGCTCTCGACGCTCGGCATCACTCTCGCCACCGATGCCTATGGACCAATCGCCGACAACGCCGGCGGCAATGCAGAGATGAGCGGACTGGGCAAGGAGATACGCGAACGCACCGATGCGCTCGACGCCTTAGGCAACACCACCGCAGCTACGGGCAAAGGCTTCGCCATCGGCTCGGCTGCTCTCACGGCTTTAGCCCTCCTCGCCTCTTACATTGAGGAGATAAAAATAGCCATGGTACGTGCCGTGGAGAACGGCAAGCAATACTTTGACGCAGCCGGCAACCTCTTCGACCCGACCAACGCCACAACTATCGACTTCATAGAGTTCTTCCAGGTGAACCTCATCAATCCGAAGGTGCTCGTAGGAGCATTCCTCGGAGCCATGGCTGCCTTCCTGTTCTGCGGACTAACGATGGGCGCAGTAGGACGTGCTGCAGAGTCGATGGTGCAGGAAGTGCGCCGTCAGTTCCGCGAGATAAAGGGCATACTCGAAGGCAAAGCGACACCCGACTACGGCCGTTGCGTGGAGATAAGCACACGCAGCGCACAGCGCGAGATGCTCATCCCGTCGCTGCTTGCCATCATCATACCTATCGTCGTAGGCTTGGTGCTCGGCGTGGCTGGTGTGCTCGGTCTGCTCACAGGCGGCTTGGCAGCAGGCTTCACCCTCGCCGTGTTCATGTCCAACTCGGGCGGAGCATGGGACAACGCGAAGAAGATGATTGAAGAGAACAACTTCGGAGGTAAGGGCAGCGAAAACCACAAAGCAACTATCGTGGGCGACACCGTGGGCGACCCATTCAAGGACACCTCAGGACCTTCGCTGAACATCCTCATCAAGCTCATGTCGATGGTGAGCATCGTGATGGCAGGTCTGACTATCGCCTTCCTGTAACACCATCTTACCACCTCAACATCTCAACACCTCAACACCATATAATACGTTGGTGCACTTGAGACAAGTGCACCCCCTTAGAGGCGACTCGCCAACACCTCAACATCTCCGCTCGGCTTTTGCCGCTTGCCAGAGCAAGAACACCTCACCAACCAACCCGAAGCCCCGTAGAACTGGGACTTCGGGCTTTTCTTTCCCCCAAACAGCAAGTCCACACAACCGAAAATACTATGCATTTTAGCAAAGTAAAAGCATTCGTTTTGTGCATTTTACCGAAATAGAAACACCCATTTTATGCATTTTACCGAAATAGAAATACCCAATTTATGCATTTTACCGAAATAAAGACAGCGTAAAACACTATAAATCAATTAAATTATGTATATTTGTAACGTATGTAAAAATCAGCTACATAATAACATTTTAAAACACAATGATAGAAAGCATAATAATAGCAATAGTAGCAGCCATCATAATTGGCGTAGTAGTGTACTCTTACAGCAAGAGAATATCGGAGCTGAAAGACGTGCACAACCAACAAACAGAAGAGCTGAAAGAAGCGCACAGCAAGCAAATAGCCGAACTGAAAGAGGCGCACGAGGCACAGCTCAAACAGGTAAAGGAGACGCAGGAGAAGCAACTGCAGCAAGCAAAAGAGGCGCAGGAGAAGCAACTGCAGCAAGCAAAAGAGGCGCAGGAGAAGCAGCTGCAGCAAGCAAAAGAGGCGCAGGAGAAGCAGATAGAAGCACTCCGCGAGATGAACCGCGAGCAGATGCAGAGCCAGATGAAGCTCATCCGCGAGCAGATGCAGACCACATCGGAGGAAATTCTGAAGCGACGTCAGGAGGAGTTGGGCGAACGCAACAAGGAGCAGGTGTCGAAGATAATCGATCCGCTGACGCAGAGTCTGAAGAGTATGAAGGAGGCTTTCGACAAGTCGAAGGAGCAGCAGAGCGAAGCACTCACACGCCTTGATGCCACGATAAAGGTGAACATGGAGAAGAGCGCAGCCTTAGGCGAGACTGCCGACCGACTGACACGTGCGCTGACGGGCGAGGTGAAGGTGCAGGGCAACTTCGGCGAGCTGAAGCTGAAGCAGCTGCTTGAAGACCTCGAACTGAAGGAGGGCGAGCAGTTTGACACGCAGGAAACGCTGCGCGACAAGGCGGGCAAGCAGGCAAAGGGCGACGACGGTCGTGGACTCGTGCCCGACTTCATCCTCCACTTCCCGAACAACCGCCACGTGGTGGTCGACTCGAAGATGTCGCTCACCGACTACGAGCGATACATGAACGCCGAGGACGGCACACCTGAGAAGTCGGAGTATCTGAAAGCACACGTGGCAAGCGTGCGTGCGCAGGTGAAGCGACTGGCACGTAAGGAGTACACGAAATATCTGCCCGACGGATACAACCGCCTCAACTTCGCCATCATGTACGTGCCTATAGAGGGCGCATTGAACCTTGCGCTGCTCAACGACAGCACGCTTTGGCGCGAGGCTTACGACGAGGGCGTGATGATTCTCGGTCCGCAGACCATGTACATGAACCTGCGTGTATTAGAGATGATGTGGACACAGGTGCGACAGCTGAGCAATCAGCAGGCAATGATGGACGCAGCGAACGTCGTAGTGGAGCGCGTGCAGGACTTCGGTATGCGCTTCATCGACGTGGAAACGAGCATGAACAACACAATGGAGAAGATGACGAAGCTGAAGGTGTCTACGGCGGAAAGCGGCAGAAGTATCATCACCGCTGCAAAAAGTCTGCTGAAAGCCGGAGCGAAGGAGAACAAGAAGAAGAAGTCGCTCGACGAAATGGACAATACTGTGTTCATCGAAAGCAACGAATAAAAAAAAGTCCTCGAAAAATTTTTCGAGGACTTTTTTTATAGTTGAGAGTTGAAAATTGAGAATTGAGAGTTATGATATGTATAGAAGCTCATGCTTGCTCATACAATATTAAAAGGTAATCATAACTCTCAACTCTAAACTCTCAACTCTCAATTTTTCTCAACTCTATGTATTAGAGCGCGTCAATCACGCTGCAGATATCACCGAAGATGCGTGGCAACTCGCCGAGTCCGTTGATGTGGTGGTGAATGCCTTCAGCCTTGTACCACTCGATGAGCGGAGCTGTCTGGTTGTGATAAACGTCGAGGCGTTTCTTTATTGTCTCTGCGTTGTCGTCAGAGCGTCCGCTCTCCTGACCGCGCTTCACGAGACGAGTCATCAGCTCGTCCTCCGGAACGTCGAGCTCAATCATAGCAGCCACCTTGTGTCCGCGCTCTGCGAGCATCTTCTTCAGAGCCTCAGCCTGCG